>Ga0364881_10971_pt1 | contig 9728 bp, 4 predicted proteins | sample ExccelJu500001D4_5_FD_206923 | JGI IMG/M metagenome (GOLD analysis project Ga0364881, IMG submission 206923) | Enriched cells from Trout Bog Lake Hypolimnion, Wisconsin, USA - BchlTB.July30.5000.01.D4 | ecosystem: Environmental > Aquatic > Freshwater > Lake > Hypolimnion/Profundal zone | place: USA... | reverse complement strand
CCCTGATAAAAATCGCCAGGGTTTTTGGCGTGCGTCTCGGTACCTTCATGGATGACAGCCAGAATATCGGCCCTGTTATAAGCCGTAAAGGATTATACAGCCAGGCTGTCCGCTTTGCCGGAAACTCAAGGTCCGCATCGAGCGACCTGGATTTTTTCTCTATGTCTGCCGATAAAAGCGGACGCCACATGGAACCTTTCTTGATAAATATTAATCCATCCTCCCGTGAAGGCATAAAGCCCTCATCTCATGAAGGAGAGGAATTCATCTTTGTCCTTGACGGGAAAGTTGAAATATTTTACGGCAAGGATAAGCATGAGCTCAATGAAGGGGACAGCATTTACTATGATTCAGTAGTTGAGCACCATGTCCATTCGGCTGACGGCCAGCCGGCGAAGATACTTGCCGTAATATACGCTCCTTATTAAAATTAAAGGGGACAACTTATGCCGGATCAATTTTTTGAAATAACCCTTGGCGATATGCTCGACAAACAGACAGCGGACCATCCTGAAAAGGAATTTATAATTTTTTCCGACCGGAACCTCAGGTTCACATATAAACAGTTTAACGAAAGGGTTGATGACCTGGCCAAGGGTTTTATTGCAATGGGCCTGAAAAAGGGCGATCATGCCGGGATATGGGCAAACAACGTCCCGGATTGGCTTACCGTACTTTTCGCAACCGCAAGGATCGGGGTCACTTTAGTAACGATAAATACGAGTTACAAGCTTTACGAACTTGAGTACCTTGTAAAGCAGTCAGACATTAACACCCTATGCCTTGTTGACGGTTTCAAGGACAGCGATTATGTCGGGATGGTATATGATCTCATACCGGAACTTAAAGAATCGGAACGGGGGCATTTAAACAGCTCCCGGTTCCCCTTGCTCAAGAATGTTGTTTTTATAGGGCCTGAAAAGCACCGCGGAATGTACTCTTTCCCGGAGATTCTCCTCCTCGGCTCACACAGGGACAACAAAGAGCTTGAGGACATCAGGAAAAGCCTTGATTGCCATGAAATGATAAACATGCAGTACACATCAGGCACTACAGGTTTTCCGAAAGGAGTGATGCTTACTCATTATAATATAATAAATAACGGCTTCAATATCGGCGAATGCCAGAAATTCACAGATAAAGAAGTTGTTTGCCTGCCCGTGCCGTTATTTCATTGTTTCGGGCTCGTGCTCGGCATGATGGCAATCCTTACGCATGGGGCAACCGCAGTTATCTGTGAGAATTTCGACCCGCTGCTTGTGCTTGCCTCTGTACAGAAGGAAAGATGCACGGCGCTCTATGGCGTGCCTACAATGTTTATAGCAGAACTGGCCCATCCGATGTTTAAAATGTTCGATCTCTCATCACTTCGGACAGGCATTATGGCGGGTTCCCCCTGCCCCATGGACATCATGAAAAGGGTGATAGAGGAAATGCACGCAAAGGATATAACCATTGCCTACGGGCTGACCGAATCCTCTCCGGTCATGGCTCAGACAAGAACTGATGATCCTATAGAGGTAAAGGTGGGTACTGTAGGGCGTGAACTTCCAGGGGTAGAAGTAAAGGTTTGGAACCCTGAAACCGGAAAAGACTGCGCTATAGGTGAACATGGAGAGCTTTGCTGCCGCGGATACAATGTCATGAAAGGCTACTATAAACAACCCGAGGAAACGGCGAAAGTTATTGACAAGGACGGCTGGCTGCATTCAGGCGATCTCGGGGTCAAGGACATTAACGGCAACTTCAGCGTTACCGGCAGGATAAAGGATATGATCATCCGCGGCGGGGAAAATGTCTACCCGAGGGAAATCGAGGAATTTCTCTACCAGATGCCGCAGATAAAGGATATCCAGGTTGCGGGTGTCCCCAGCAAAAAATTCGGCGAGGAAGTCGGCGCTTTCATAATCATTAAGGAAGGGGAAAAACTTACAATCGAGGAAGTCCAGGATTTCTGCCGGGGAAAGATTTCAAGGTACAAAATCCCCAAATATGTCTTCTTTGTCAAGGATTACCCGATAACAGGCAGCGGCAAGATCCAGAAATTCAAACTCCGCGATATGTCACTGGCGCTTGTCGACGAGTACGGCTACGAGAGGACTTAGCCCTGTAAGGATATAAATCCTGGGGATATTAACCCCTGCATCTATAACCTTTTATTTGCATTATTATCAGGCAAAATCTATAATATTCCTGTTATTTACGGCTCTATTGGGAAATAAATCCGGGCGCAATCCCGGTAAAATCGGGGAAAAGAATATGTACTATTCCATCAGCGGCAGGCTCGTCTATAAAGACGAGGGCATGGCTGTGGTTCAAAATAACGGCATGTGTTATGAAACTCATATTTCCAGGAGTTATTCAAATATCCTTCCTGAAACCGGCTCCGAAGTTACAATTTTCACCAAGCTTATTTTAAGGGAAGATGATCTTTACCTCGTCGGATTCCAGTCCCCCGAAGACCGCAAACTCTATGAGTCACTGATAACAGTTACAGGTATAGGCCCCAAACAGGGATTGAAAATATTATCGGAAATGAGCGCAAGGGATATCAGGAACACTATCCTGTCGGGCGATACCGCCGCACTGAGCAGGATTAAAGGCATAGGCCCCAAGACAGCTTCGAGGCTGGTGCTTGAACTTAAGGATAAAATGAGTAAAATATCCGTCGGCGATTACAAGGAAGCTTCCGATCCGACAGAAAAGAAAAAGACGGAAATTTTAATGGCCATGAGAGTGCTTGGTTATACTGATTATGAAGCCAGGAGATCTATCGAATCCGCTTTTTCCGGCAGCCCGGATATGAAAAACAGGGATATTGAAGATATAATCAAATTCATCCTATCATCAATGGGCAGGTAAAGATGCAGAATTTTCAAATGTTAAAAAAAATAATGCTTTTGTTTATGCTATTCGCCGGAACAGGCGCGTTAAGTCATGCACAGGACGCGGACAGCCAGGCGGTGTCGAAGAATTTTAAAAACGGTATGACCCGCTTCTATAACAGGGAGTATGAAGCATCAATATCGTTATTCAATTCATGCCTTTCAGAACAGCCTTTGAATTATAAAGCCATGTACTACCTCGGGTACGCTTATTTAAACGCGGGCTACTCAAAGAACGCGATAGACGAGTGGGAAAACCTGATCAAGCTGGGAGGCGGAAATTACCAGGTCCAGCAAAAATTAAACGACCTGTACTTCCGAATGTCCATTGACAAGAGCTATAATTATTCTTTTCCTTATGTTTTTTCAAAACTTTACGATGGAATAAACGACGGAATGCATAAAATTATCCAGCCGTCATTCATTACCTATGACCCTGAAAACGATTCTATTATTGTCACTTCATCAAAAACAAAATATGTAGTGGAAATAAACGGGAGCGGCCATGTAACAAGGGAATTTGGCAGGAATATCGGTGAGTTTTCATCTTTCCAGTTCCCTACAGGGATTGCCCTGAGCGGCAACAGGCTTTATGTCTCAGATTATCAAGCCGATTCCGTGCTGATATTCCAGAGGGACGGCAATTTTATCGGATCGATCGGAAGCGGCACGCCCGTTACCAATAAACGCCCATTCTGGGTTAATTTCAATCCATTAATAAAAAAACAGCCGGTTTTACATTCAATTTCAAATCTTGCGGGGCCAATGGGGCTGGCTGTTTCCCAGGATGATTACATATTTGTTGTTGATAACGGCAATGACAGGATACAAAAATTCGACCTCAGCGGCCAATGGATACAGAGCATAGGAAGCGGCGACCTTGACAGGCCGACTGATATAGTAATTAAAGACAATGTACTCTATATTTCCGATACTTACCATCACAGGATCGTATCCTATGATACTTTCGGAAATTTCCTCAACTCTTTCGGGGATTCTGACCTGCAGGAACCCAGGGGACTATTCCTGAAAGACAATAAACTTTATATCGCTGACGCGCAGTCTGGCATTATGATATATAACCTCGACACTTCCAGCATGGAAAAAACCGGGGCCGACGAGTCAAAGGTAAGTGAGCCTTTCGGAGTTTGCCTTGACTCAAAAAATATTCTCTATGAAACGGACCTGGCCACACAGAATATTGCCATATATACTCCTTTACAGCTGCAGTACGCTAACCTTAACCTGAGCATCCCCCAGATCTGGCTTGCCAATTATCCTGACAACACATTACATATGAGGATCTGGGATAAAGCAGGAAATCCCGTTAATAACCTCAAGGAAGATGACATCGAACTTTACGAGGAAGGAACAAGGATACCCTTTGTCAGGCTTGGCGGAACATTACAGTACCGCGATAATCTCGATGCTGAAATTATAGTTGATAAAAGCCTTTCAATGAAGAATTACGAGCCTGAATTGAAAGATTTCCTGAATTCATTCCTCAATTCCACATCGGGGAATGACTGGCTGAATATTTCGGTAATAAACGATAATTATGTAACGAGCGGAAGGATAAAATCAAGTGTACTGTGGCCTATCGATTATATTAACAAGCAGGCATATTCCGCACCTTACCCGTCAGCACTTGACGAAGCTTTGTACACATCGGTAAGAAACCTTCTCAATGTAAACAGGAATAAAGCTATAATCCTTATTTCTTCCGGGGAATCCGGGCCGGACACGTTTAAAAACTATGATCCTGACATGCTGGTTACTTACGCGAGACAGAACGCTATTCCTATTTATGTTATTAATTTTTCAGATAATAACGATCAGATATACAGGAGACTGGCAAGTGAAACATTGGGGAGTTATTATACAGTAAACAATATAAAGAATATTTTGGGCCTTTACCAGGAAATCAAGAGTTCGCTTCCTCTTGAGTATACTCTCAACTACCATGGGTTAAATCTCAGAGGGCTTAAAAACTACTGGGTAAATGTTCATGTCAAGATCAATTACAAGGGGCTTGTGGGTGTGGAAGATACAGGTTACTTTGTACCCGAAACCGGCTCTGACAATGGTTTCTTATCAGGCACACCGGCCCCGAAAGTCAAGCTTGCGGAACCCGCGAAGTAATCAGTCAAATTCAACAGTATTTCCCGGGAGGCATTCAATTGATTTAACTCCCGATTTAAAAATTACGGGCGCGGTGTTTTCCCCGGAACCCTTCAATATTATCTTTTTTTTATTTATTTCAATAAAGTACGACTGGCCCCTGAATCGGAACCCGAACGAAATCCTTTCCCATTTTTCCGGTAATGCCGGTTCAACCCTGACATAACCCTCACCGAATGACAGGCCGGCGAAGCCCAGAACTGCGGACATCCATGCCCCTCCGTTAGCGGCCTGGTGAGTTCCGCCTATATAAAGATCCCCCACATATCTCTTGTAATCACCTGTAATGTCAAGGGAAGCTGTTTTCATAAAGAAAGGATAAGCCTTTTCTGGTTCGCCTGTTTTACAGGCCAGGAGCGAATAAATGCTTGCCCCGAGAGTCGATCCATGTTCAGTTCTCTTTTCATAATAATCCCAATTAGCCTTTTTTACATCCTGTGAAAAAAAGTCGCTGAAGAGATGGAGCATAACGGCCACATCAGCCTGTTTTATGATCTGTGTGGTTACGGCAAGCCCATTACCGCCACCAAGGTACTCATCCCTGATTTTAATCCTTTTTTTCAAGTCATCCAGCGGAACGTCCTCCAGTTTGAAATAGCCGTCAAACTGCTCAACAAGCCCATCCTGCTTCCTTGGTGAAGGAATATACAATTTATTGTACATCTCCCGTAGCGGCTCAATGTCCTTCTCAAAATCCATTTTTTTAATAAGTTCATTATAATAGCCAGGATTACCGTGCTTTATAATATCCAGGATTTTTATCGCGATTTCGAGATTATGCCTGATCATAATATTTGTGAAAGCATTATTTGAAACCCTTTCATGGTATTCATCAGGGCCTGTCACATCAAGTATCTCGTACCTGTCCTTGTCCTTTTTAAAATAAGCCCATGAATAATAGAAGCGCGCAGTTTCCAGGACAACCTCAGCGCCCCCTTCGTAGAAAATGGAATCATCCCCGGTTGAAATATAATATTGCCATATGGAATAAGCCACATCAGCGCTGATATGGATTTGCTTGTCCCTGAAATATGTTCTCATAGGCCTTCCGCTGAAGACATCATTTACATTAAAGTAAGTACATGCGTCATCTCCGGTCTCCTGGCTTTCCCATGCATAATAAGCGCCCCTGTAACCGTATTCCGATGCTTTTTTAATAGCGCCATTAAGGGTCCGGCACCTGTACTTTATTATATTTTTTGCTATTGATGGAAAATTGAAGTTAAAAAAAGGCATCATAAATATTTCAGTATCCCAGAAAATTGCCCCTTTATAAGTCTGGCCTGACAGCCCCCTGGCCGGGATAGATATATTATCGCTATGTTCCGGGGCGGCCGAAAGCAGAAGGTATATACTGTAGCGAAGAAAAAATTGCGCCCTGTCGTCACCATCTATCTCTATATCGCTCAAAAGCCAGCGTTCTTGCCAGAGCTGGCCATGCCTCAGTCTCAGGTTAAAGTACCCGGCCATGCCAGCCCTTCGATTATTTTCAATGGCTGCACCGGCAGTATCTATCATCCCGTCATTGCTTGTAAATACTGAAACAGTCTTATAAAAGCCATATTCCTTTCCCTGTTCCGCGCTTATCGTTATCTCCCTGTAAATCGATTTCCCATCAATGACTACCAGGCTTTTCCATTCCGTTCCCTCCAGCGGGCCGACCCATTCCCCCACACAGACAGAAGCCCCCTCTGTTGTCATACAACTTGCGATAAGCTGCCCGGATTCCGTTTTCAAATCTATGGTTTTGAGATGCGGCCCGTTAATATCCCATACATTCCCGTCAATACCGGTCCTGATAACAAGCTTTCCGGATTCCCCGCATGTCACTGTATATTTCATAACGATCAGATGAACATTTTCTATGCTGACAAACCTTTCTGCGGTTATAATAATTTCCTTCCCGTGACAGACGTAAACCGTTCTTCTGCTGTGTAATCCCTGCCGGATATCCAGTCTCTGAAGATGGCTTGCCTTATTCAGAATATCGCTGCCCGGCCTGGAATCATTGAATAAAAATGTTGTATGCAACCCGTTGGGGGCGTTTACCGGTTCCCTCCATGCATCCCCAACTTTATCGTACAAGCCTGCCAGGGTGTTGGCAACAAGTTTATCACTTCCATCCTCTTCAAGAGTCCCGCGGTAACCCATGTAACCATTCCCTGTAAAAAACCTGGTGCCGTTAAGTTCAGGCAGATCCTTATCATCTCCGGCTTCTTCAAGAAGGTAACCCGCTGAGCTTTTTTCACCTGAAATAAGATCATAGTTTAAATGTGTAAAATCCGTGATCACAACATCGGCCTGTATGAGCGTTTTTGAATTGCCGATCCCTACAGCGATCATGCCGGCGTTCTTTGCCGCCTGCACCCCGGCTACAGCGTCTTCAAACACGACGCAAAATTCCGGTTCTACTCCAAGCCTGCCGGCGCATTCTATAAACACTTCAGGGTCCGGTTTGGCAGAAGCCACAAGGTTGCCATCCACTATAGCATCGAAAAGTTCCGATATTTTCAGCCTTTCCAGGATCCGCATGGTGTTCCTGCTGGCCGAACCCAACCCGGCTTTTATTTTTTTCCCGCGAAGCCAGTTCAGCAATTTAATAACATCGGGAAGAAGTTCTTCAGGTGTTATCTTATTTATATAGTCCAGGTACCATTGGTTCTTTTTATCAGCTAACTCAAGCTTCCTGCTATCAGAAATTTCTATCCCTCCGACCTCAAGAACTATCTCCAGAGAACGCATTCTGCTTACGCCTTTGAGCCTTTCGTTGTGCTCCGCAGAAAATTCAAATCCCAGTTCCCCGGCAAGTTTTTTCCATGCAAGATAATGGTACTTTGCTGTATCTACAATAACCCCGTCAAGATCAAAGATCACCGCTTTTATAACACCCATTCTGTCACTTCTCCTGCACACGGTATTTCAAAGGAATGCTTATTTTAATGCCTGATCCTGTAATTATATATTCCTTTGAATATATAACTATAGTCTCGCTTTCCCCCGATGTAATCCTGAACTCGGCTTCCTCTTTACCAACTTTAACGGCTAACGTGGAACCATTATATATCACGCAGAAACTATAGCTATTCCATGCCGCGGGAATTACGGGGGAAAAACTAAGCTTGTCCCCGTCGGACCGCATTCCGCCGAACCCGTAAACAATATTCATCCATGCGGCGGCTATCGAAGTTGTATGGAGACCCTGTCCGGTATTCCTGTTGTAGTTATCAAGATCAAGCCTCGATGCAAACCGGTAAAATTCGTAGGCCTGGTCAAAATAACCCAGTTCGGAAGCCAGAATTGAATGGATTGATGGCGATAATGAGGATTCATGAATGCACCGCGGCTCATAATAATCGTAATTTGCCCGCTTGATATCCTCTTTAAATTCCTGGTTGAAAAGAAAAAGGAACATCATCACGTCCGGCTGCTTGATCATATCATACCTGTAAATCCTGTCGTAAGACCAGTTGTCATAAAGAGGAAAATCAGTCACCGGTATAGAATCAATATCTATATGGGGCATATCAAAAAATCCGTCATATTGCTCAAAAACCCCTGTAACCTCATCCTGTGGAAGGCTCATGTTACCGCTCATTTCAAGCCAAAGGGCAAGTTCATTTTCCGTAAGTTTAATTTTCTTCTCTAACGCAAGGAGTTTATCGGGGCATGCTGTTTTCATGTCGCTTATGACTTTTAAGGTGAAATCAAAAGCCTTTTTTGTCATGAAGTTAAGGTAGCAGTTATTGTTCACCATCATGTGAAATTCATCAGGCCCCATAACCCCGAAAAAACCGTATTTACCGCTTTTCGAACCTTTCTGCATGCGGCTGGCTGAACATCGGCTGATTTCCGCAAGCATTTCAATCCCCTCATTATAAAGAAATTCGTTATCTCCGCTTATTTTTACATAGTGCCATATCCCGTATGCTACAGCAGAGCTGACCTGGAGCTGCAGGCTGGCATGCTGCCATAAAGCGCAAGCCTCTTTTCCATCTATGGTGGCGATCGGATAGAAAGCGCCTTTACAGTCGAGCTCAATTGCCCTTTTTTTTGCCTGCTCCAGGGTTCTGTAACGGAACTCAAGCAGGTTCCTGGCAGCCTTTATATTGTTAAACAGATAAAATTGCAGACAGAAAGTTTCCGTATCCCAGAAGGTATGGCCGTTATAAGCCTCGCCGGTAAGCCCTTTCGCTCCGATGCTCGATCCCGGGTAAGCACCATGAAAGGTCTGGTGAAGCTGAAAAATGCAGAACCTGATCCCCTGCTGATTCTCCTGATCGCCATCTATGGTAATATCCAGATGATCCCAGACGTCCTTCCAGTATTCCGAATGCTTTCTAAGGGCGTTTTCAAAACCGTCAGATAACTGCCTGGCAGCAGTCTTTAAAGATTTTTTCCAAATCTGCCCGCAATCAGCATTACTGTCCTTTTCGGCTATGTTGGCCACAATTTTATCCATAGTGAAAGGGATGCCTTTCTCCAGTTCGGCCCTGAATTCCTTGCCGATGAATTTTTCTTCTTCTATTACCCTTGTCTTAATGAACGGGTCAATTTTCAGGCCGAACCCTGAAAAAAGAAAATGCCCAAGGTTTACGGTCCTGCCTAATATTGCCGTTATTCCGTATTCATCTCCTTTTATCGGGCATTTCCAGAAATTTTTCT
>Ga0364881_10585_pt2 | contig 9741 bp, 8 predicted proteins | sample ExccelJu500001D4_5_FD_206923 | JGI IMG/M metagenome (GOLD analysis project Ga0364881, IMG submission 206923) | Enriched cells from Trout Bog Lake Hypolimnion, Wisconsin, USA - BchlTB.July30.5000.01.D4 | ecosystem: Environmental > Aquatic > Freshwater > Lake > Hypolimnion/Profundal zone | place: USA... | reverse complement strand
ATGAACCCATCATTCTACCTTATAATCTTCTTAAATTTACTCGATACAAATACCTAAAAATTAAGGTATCACCGTTTGTAAAAAATCAATTAGTTTTAATGCAAATAAAAACTGCCAAATTGACCGCAAGCCACTTTTTTCGCGCTTAGTTTCCGATCAGTTCTGGCAATCTGCATTATTTCTAAAATTTCCTTTTTGACACTCTTACGCGCCCTGGCGCCCATGAACCATGTCACTGACACTTGATGATGTTAACCGCATTGCCAATCTGGCAAAGCTGAATGTTTCCGGAACAGAGGCTGACTCCACGCTGGAAAAACTGAATGGTATTTTTGCCCTTGCAGAGCAACTCAAGGCAATTGATACGACTGGCGTAACGCCATTGAGTCATCCGATTGCTGCACTGTTGCCTGAACTTGCATTGCGTCTGCGCGAAGATATCGTCACGGAAAGTAATCACCGCGACGATTACCAGCAATGTGCACCAGCCACGCAGGACGGTTTATACCTGGTACCGAAAGTCATTGAATAAGCACGACGGAAAAGATTATGCATACCAAAACTCTTGCGCAATTATCTGTACTTTTACAGAGCAAACAAATTTCTGCCACTGAACTCGCACAGCACTTTCTGAATCGTATCGCCGACAGCAATCTGAATGCTTTCCTGCACGTCGATCCGGCTTTCACACTCGAACAAGCTGCAACTGCCGATGCGCGCATCGCTGCTGGTACGGCCACAGCATTGACGGGTATTCCTATCGGCCACAAAGATATTTTTGTGACCCGCCACCTGCGCTCGACTGCTGGTTCGCACATGCTGGAAAACTACGTGAGCCCATTTGATGCCACCGTCGTTGACAAGCTGGCAGCCGCCGGCATGGTCACATTAGGTAAGGTCAATTGCGATGAATTCGCGATGGGTTCTTCGAATGAAAATTCCTATTTCGGCGCCGTCAAGAATCCATGGGATACAACTGCCGTTCCCGGCGGTTCCTCGGGCGGCTCTGCAGCGGCGGTTGCAGCACGTCTGGCTCCAGCCTGCACCGGCACAGACACCGGCGGCTCGATCCGCCAGCCTGCGGCTTTTTGCGGCATTACCGGGATCAAACCAACTTACGGCAGCATTTCCCGCTATGGCATGATCGCCTTTGCATCCTCGCTGGATCAGGGCGGCCCAATGGCACAAACCGCAGAAGACTGTGGGATGCTGCTCAATGCCATGGTCGGCTTCGATCAGAAAGACTCGACTTCGCTGGAACGCCAGCCAGAAGATTTCAATCGTGACCTGAATAAATCCCTGCAAGGCTTGCGTATTGGTGTTCCGAAAGAATTCTTCGGTGCTGGTCTGGCTGTGGATGTGGAACAGGCAGTGCGCGCAGCACTCGATCAATATGTCAAACTCGGTGCGACCCTGGTCGATATTTCGCTGCCAAAAACAGAGCTCTCCATCCCGGTTTATTATGTGATTGCACCTGCCGAGGCATCGTCTAACCTCAGCCGCTTTGATGGTGTGCGTTACGGTCATCGTGCAGCAGACTACAAAGACCTCAACGACATGTACACGAAATCGCGTACGGAAGGTTTCGGCGATGAAGTCAAACGCCGCATTCTGGTCGGCGCCTATGTGTTATCGCATGGCTATTACGATGCCTATTATTTGCAAGCGCAGAAAATCCGCCGTCTGATCGCACAGGATTTTGCTGCTGCGTTTGAACAATGCGACGTCATTATGGGGCCAGTCGCACCAAGCGTTGCCTGGGATCTGGGTGCAAAATCGGACGATCCGGTTGCCAATTATCTGGCGGATATTTTCACACTCTCTACCAGCCTCGCAGGCTTGCCTGGCATGTCTATCCCATGCGGATTCGGTCAGGGCGAAAAAAATGCGAAACGCCCGGTAGGTCTGCAATTGATTGGCAATTACTTTGCCGAAGCCCAATTACTGAATATCGCCCACCAGTATCAGCAAGCCACCGACTGGCATCAACGCGCACCGGAATAACAGATTGATGGAGAACCTATGCTGCCTGAGACAGCCAGACTGACAGGCAGCATGGCAACCAACAAGAGACAAAGGAATGATTATGCAATGGGAAGTTGTTATCGGTTTTGAGACGCATGTGCAACTTAAAACTAACTCCAAAATTTTCAGCGGTTCTTCGACACAATTCGGTGCAGAACCCAATACCCAGGCCAGCCCGGTTGACCTGGCACTACCTGGTGTACTGCCGGTGATGAATAAAGGTGCGGTGGAAAAAGCCATTCAGTTTGGCCTGGCCGTTGGTGCCACAATTGCACCGGAATCGATTTTTGCGCGCAAAAATTACTTCTATCCCGATCTGCCAAAAGGCTATCAGATCAGCCAGTTTGAAATCCCGGTAGTGCAAGGTGGATATGTGCCCTGCATCGTCGAAAAAGACGGCAAACCGGCATTACACCAGATTCAGCTGACGCGCGCTCATCTGGAAGAAGATGCTGGCAAATCGCTGCATGAGGATTATCAGGGCATGACAGGCATCGACCTGAATCGCGCTGGCACGCCCTTACTTGAGATCGTCACCGAACCCGTGATGCGCAGTGCAACCGAAGCCGTTGCCTATGCCAAAGCCTTGCATTCGCTGGTGATGTGGCTGGATATTTGCGATGGCAATATGCAGGAAGGTTCCTTCCGTTGCGATGCCAATGTCTCGGTACGCCCGGTTGGCCAGAAAGAATTCGGAACACGTTGCGAGATTAAAAATCTGAACTCATTCCGTTTCCTTGAAGAAGCCATCAACATTGAAGTACGTCGCCAGATCGAGCTGATTGAAGACGGCGGCACGGTGGTGCAGGAAACCCGTCTGTATGATCCGGATCGTAAACAGACGCGTTCCATGCGCAGCAAGGAAGACTCGCAAGATTATCGCTACTTCCCGGATCCCGATCTGCCGCCACTCAAAATCAGTCGTGAATGGGTAGAGCAAGTCCGCAACACCATGCCTGAGTTGCCTAGCGCCATGCGTCATCGCTTTGTCGAACAATATGGCTTGTCTGAGTACGACGCCAGCGTGTTGACACAGTCGAAAGCGACAGCAACGTATTTTGAAGCCGTTGTCACTGCTGCTGGCACCTCACTGGCAAAAGCCGCAGCCAACTTCATGATGGGTGATGTCGCATCGACCCTGAATCGCGAAGGCATAGAAATCCATGCCATTCCGGTCAGTGCAGCTCAGCTCGCCGTCCTGTTGCAACGCATTGCCGATGGTACGATCTCCAACAAGATCGCCAAAGAAGTGTTTTCCGGCATGTGGGAAGCACCGTCTGCGGAAGTGAATCTGGCAGACCAAGTCATTGAAGCCAAAGGACTGAAGCAGATTTCCGACGTGGGTGCGCTCGAAAAGATCATCGATGAAGTCATGGCAGCAAACCAGCAATCGGTCGATGAATATCGGGCTGGTAAAGAAAAAGCATTCAACTCCCTGGTAGGTCAGGCCATGAAGGCGACCAAAGGTAAAGGCAACCCAGCCCAGGTGAATGAATTGCTGAAGAAAAAACTGGCAGGCTAAGCACCAATGGATATGCAACAACCCGCAGTTTTAGGTCTACCTTCAATCGCTACCAGTATCACGGGTATCGATCGTATCGGTAACGACTGCCGGGTTGCTGAAGACATCAGCATTCTGCGGCACGGCATACGTGCCGGAGAATTGTTCTGCCTTGCCGATGGAGTCAGCCTGTTCAGTGGAAGCCGCTTCGTTCTGGGTGATATCTCTATTAATCAGAACGCGGCTATCCACATTGGTGCGCGTAGCATCATCAATGTAGGTGGATATATTTCCGGTGAAGGTGGATTGAAAATCGGACAAGAAGTACTGATCGGTCCGCATGTCCGCATCTTCAGCGCCGGTCACGCCATACATGGCGGTGAAGTCTCCATTTACCGTAATCCGCTCACCTATGCATCTGTAAGCATCGACAACGGTGCATGGATAGGCGGCGGTTCAACGGTCTTACCGGGTATACGGATAGGAAAAGGCGCCGTGGTTGGTGCCGGCAGCGTTGTCACGCATGATGTGCCGGACTTCGCCATCGTCGCCGGAAATCCCGCCAGACTTTTGCATTATCGTACAGGGCATGAACCACCCAGAGAAGCTACCTCTGTCGCATCACCCCCTCTACGCTGGTGGCAAAAGCTAAGGCGCACCTTTTGATGAATTTTGTGAGTCTATGCAAAACCAGAATTTCAGCACCATCTAACTTTAACGGATCAGGGCGAAGTCATCGAACGTAAGGATAACTGTTCGATCACGACTGGTCGCTCATCATGCGAGCCGCCGTAAACCAGCGCGGTGTATGCACCAACAGGCTTAACCAAAGTTCTGGTAACGCTGCCATCCGGTTGACATGGATGTACCTGAATATCGGTAGAGATCATTTTCCCGCTACCATCGTTCCAGTTAACCTGACTTCGAAATAACTGTCCTGCTGTGCAACTGACCCGGATAGTGAGTGACACTACATCAATTAAATGCACATCTACTGACTGCATAATTGGCGAACTCACACTCGCAGAATATCTGCCATTATTGAACAATGCACCATTAGACATCCACGCTTGTACTCCATCCGCAAAATCGGAATTATGGATTAATTCGTGCCGGAATTCTTTGTTGACCTCTGTTGGCTTAACTCGTGCAACATGGATATCGCGCACACGAAAAATATCTTCTGAAAGAATCTTTGCCTCTTGTTCAAAGCGATAACCGCGACCCGTAGCATAAACAATAATAGTTGCTCCCGATCGTGCGATGGACGCCGCCAAATACTCGTCATTTCTGCTGCTCGCATAATACGGCCATGAGTGCCAGGAAGCGGCGATAGTGCCGGATGGGAAGTGGTTGTACGTCGGATCAATATCGGAAGTAGCATCTAAGATCAACACCTTTTCATTTTTATATTCGGTCAGTTGTGACAAAATATCGCCAGCAATCGCCTGTGGCTTACTTCGAACAAAAAATTCATGGCGTGCAGCATGGTTCCACAGCAGTTCTTGGCGAAGTTGTTGGAATGGCCAATAAACCACCGGAAACCGTGCAAGATTGATAAGACTGAACAGCAAAACAGCCAGCGTGATGGCAGAGCGCGCTATCGGCAAGCCGGATAAAGCCCATACACCGGTGCACAACAGCCAGGGTAATGCCGGAAAAGCGTAGCGCAGATAAGCTTGATTGTGAAAACATAGTGCTATATATATTAATGCAGCGAGAGTGATGAACAACGCAAACCACTGCCGTCGCCATAATGCGGCAATCAGCGACAGGGGTATAAAAATCAAAAATGCAATCCCAAGTGCACCATCAGCAGAAAACTCTCCAAAGCTTCGCGAATGTATTGATATATCCCAAATAGTAGACAGGCCAATTGGCTTCACAAACAAGGGATTGGTAAACGAAGTTTGGATATCAAAAAAAGGGGACTTAAATAGAGAGTTAAAGAATGGGAATACCGGATTGCCCGTCTTATACCAGGCAACCACATAGGTTGGAGCACTAAATAACAAAAAGACGCTAACAGCTGCCAGGGACGATAACCAACCATAACGTTCAAATTTCCCCTCGTAGGTGCGCCATATTGCCAGCAGACCTAATAAGGGGACCAGCAGCACTCCGGGCAATTTAATCGCGCATATATAACCGGCCAACATACTCAGGACGATCCAGCGTCCGTGCAATTCATTAGAGACACTGCTCTCGCCAGCAATTTCGGTTAAAGCCAACATAAAAAAGAATGCTAGCGGTGCTTCAATATAGGCAGAGCCAACCTCCAACATCGCCAGCGGCAAAGTTAACAGGATTGCTGGCAATGCTAATGCTATTACCTTATTGGTTTCCAGTACGCCCGTCAGCAGCCTGTACGCTGCGTATGACAATCCTAACAAGAACGAGGAATTCATCAATCGTGCCGCTTGTTCCCCAGCGAGAAAATATGGTGGAACATATAACCAATCAGCACCAAATGGCATAACTGCCCAAACGTACTCACTCACATCAAATCGCCATAGGCCACTGTCCAGCATACGGGCAGGTACATTTAAATGAAACGATAACGCATCATGGCCAACATCAGGGAGTAGCGTGACAATGATCACCATTGTCACGCCGAGCAATAGCAACGCAGTCAGCTGACTTTCATGCCAGGAATAAGCTCTGGTGAGCTTGAATTCGGCCGGAAAGAAGCTAGTTCCCTTACGTTGTAGTTGGCGTGCAGCGACAATTGCCATTGCAGAAAACAGCACCAGAAAGACTAAGGGGTGGCATACTGGATAATGCGCCAGCGTCGCAATCATAGCACCACATACTGCGAAACCAATCGCGGCGTTCCGCATACTCCACGGAGAAGCTGTCAATGGATTATGATGTTTGTAGATTATGCTGATCAAGCAGGCACCAATCAACATCGCACAACACCAGAACCAGGCAACTGCCGCAACTGCCCCCAGACCTGCCCCACCTGTATACAACGCCAACGGCAAAGCCAGTAATGCAGGAACCGACCAATCAAGACGAGTCAGTAACAAATATAACAAATAAAAAACACCTGCTATGACGATAAAATGATCACGTCCAGCAGAATTCAGCCATACCGAATGATCCCACCATCCTGCACTATATGTTGCACTAACCACAAGCACAACAAAAACAATTGCAACCAATAGAAACACATAACGTTGCCATAATCCAGGCTGAGGACTCCTCACTTTGGCTGACAAAGTAGGAGTCGATTGCAATATTTTCATTTAAAAATCCAAAATTTACCCAGTAAAAATCCGTTTACCGCAATAATCGGTAAGGACAGAATTTTTCCCATTAGTACGGCACCAAAGCATGTATAGGCGACATAAACGAACCCAAGCGTAATCAGGTAATTCAAGGCAACGACGAAAGAGAATTTAACGAACGAGGAGGCTGCAGAAGTCGATTGAAATGTGAGCTTCGCATGATAGGTATAATTCACCAAAAAACTCAAAAAAAATCCAACCGACGTTGCCAGTATGTAATTCACACCAAACCACATCAACAATTGCATAATGCCAATGTCTAGTGCGGCACAAAAAAAACCACCGGCGATATAAACCAAAAATTGTTTATTCAGTATCATGCGTTTTCTGGGTTTCATCTACGACAATCTGAATTGGATCTGCCAGATAGCGAAGTCGATACTTTTTGTGCACAGGGCGGACTGGAACTGCTGTAATGTCATAGGCAAGAAATGCCAAGATCAATTGCATGCCCATCAGTAACGGTAGCGCCGACAGCATCACTGTCCCAGGAGCAGTAATCGCGTGAACGCTGTCTGATAAATACCAATGCCATCCTCCATAAATCATGCCAAATGCGATCAGTAACATACCCAGAGGTAGTTCGATCGAAGCGAGCATCAGATCGCGCAAATAGTAGTTATAAAACAAACGTTTACCAAAATTACGCACATGTTTCACCAAAAATTCACCGAGTATTTTGGATATTTTGAGATTACTCACTTCGTCGCCGTAATGCGCATCCATCGGTACATCAACCACCACAGCACGCTGTAGATTCAAACGAAACAACATATCCGTTTCAAAAAAATAACGACAACTAATTTTTTCCATCGGTAAATGGCGGGCAACATCAGCGTGAATTGCCGTATAGCCATTGGTGGGATCAAACAAATTCCAATAACCTGAAGACAACTTTGTCATTAGCGATAAGACCGTATTACCGAACAAGCGCATTGCTGGCATCTGATGAATTTCATCCAGGTGAAAGAAGCGGTTTCCTTTAGTGTAATCGGCTTCGCCGGCTAAAATCGGCCCGACAAATTGCGCCAACAGAGCAGGATCCATCTGACCATCGCCGTCGATTTTTACCATCACGGTCATGCCATCGGCTATCGCCGCACGATAACCCACCATTACCGCACCACCGACACCAAGATTATGTAGGTTACGCAATACGGTGACTCTTGGATCGCAATTATGTTGTTCGACATAATCACCAGAATGATCAGGACATTGATCGTCAACCACATAAATTCGTGCAACCTCAGGCCCTATCCGGTCGATCACATTCAGAATATGACGTGTCACCCGATAACAAGGAATCACGACCGCAATGGCTTCACTAGGCCGATCTTTCTGCTGGCTCACGTTCATAATGTGATCTATATGTATTCTAAATTTACTAATATCATCCAGAAAAAAAGGCGGCTTACGCCGCCTTTTTTAAACTACGATTAACTAATCAGATTAGTTAGCTGTAGCTGCGTTGTTGCTACCATTCACAGCACTCAGGTTAGTAATAACACCTTGTACAGGATTAACTAACAGAGGTTGAACAGCCAATTTGGATGTTGGACCACTAACAACCAGAGAGCTCCAACCACCTGTCAGACCCAGCGCGGTAACAACAGTGTTTGTATCCAACATTGCAGATGCGTTAGGAGCCAGTTGAGAGATCAACTTAGCTGCCGTACCGACTACACCAGTCGAAGAATTGTAAGCGGATACGCTGATATCTGCTGTCGATGTACCTGTATTGATAACACGCAGATATGTATTGTAGCCATTACCTGGTGTACCAGTCGATGGAACAAAAGATGGAACAACTACGGACGCACCGTTAGAACCTAACAAATAAGCATTGCCACCGGAAGAAACGGAACTCACTGCAGCTGCTTTACCAGCACCACCAGCCAACAAAGAAGCAGAACCAATTGCGTACTGAACTGGGAATGGAATTTGTTTAGTAGCGCCAGACAATGTATAGCAAACATATACTGGAGCGGCGACGATCGTAGCTACAGGAACCGTACTAAAAGTTACAGATTTTTTGTCTGTTGATGGTGTTACAGTAGCAGCACCAATTGGGGCAGTACAAGTAGCATTGGTTGACAGCGAAGCAGTACCGACAGAGAAGTCACCTGTCGCAGTAAAGGATACCGAACCAAAATCGCCTACAGCAGGTGTACCACCAGTTGGCGTCTGAACAGCTGTACTGATCTTCAAAGCAACAGAACCTAAGTTAAGCAAGTTAGTACCAGCTGTGTTACTGGTGGCAGTATTAAACTGTGTCATTGGTGATGCAGCTGTTACATCAACTGCTTTAGCTTCAGCAACAGTGAACTTAGAAGAAGATACAACTGTTTGAGACAGAGAAGCAGAAGATGTCAACAGTGTGGCAGAAACTGGAGTCTCAATCCAGCTAGAAACGCCAGCGTAATCACCTGGTGTCGATGTGTAGCCAACAGCTGCAGTCACAGAACCGCCACTTGCCAAGGCTGTATTAAGACCTGTTAATTGTGCAGTAGTGTTTGATACTGATACTGTTGTACCAGACGGCAGACCAGTAGCTGTTGTAGTAACAACAAAAGAATAGCCTTTATTGTCAGCATCAGCAGCAATAGCTGATACAGCACCACCAGCACCAGAGACAGTAATATCAGTTGCTAACGGCAGCGTCGCTACGGTACCAGCACTGAAACGTACATGGAATGTGACTGCTGTGTTAGCAACCAGCAGGTTTGCTGTTTGGAACGTGATGTTTGGTTGATTAACAACAGTAGTAGCACCAACATATTCAGCAGCTAAAACAGCACCAGTATTTATAGCCAGTGTACCTGCATTTGCAGCCAACGCTGCGAAACCCAGCGTAGCAGCAACAGCAACACGCATCATAGAATGTTTCATATTTTTATTTCCTTGTATACAAAGTTAATTTGC
>Ga0364881_10887_pt1 | contig 9742 bp, 10 predicted proteins | sample ExccelJu500001D4_5_FD_206923 | JGI IMG/M metagenome (GOLD analysis project Ga0364881, IMG submission 206923) | Enriched cells from Trout Bog Lake Hypolimnion, Wisconsin, USA - BchlTB.July30.5000.01.D4 | ecosystem: Environmental > Aquatic > Freshwater > Lake > Hypolimnion/Profundal zone | place... | reverse complement strand
AAACTTGGCCGGTGAGTTTAGAGGCAATATTCAAACCGGTGTTTTGGATGTCACTAAGTCTGGATCGATAGAAGAGAGCATTCATTCTTGTATTAAACAATTTGGGACGCTCGATATTTTGGTAAATATCGTTGGGGGCTCCGCAAAGGGAGGCCCAGTAGAGATGACTGAAGAGATTTGGGATGCTCAGGTAGATTTCAATCTCAAGAGCGTATTTATGACTTGCAAATATGCCCTCCCTGAAATGATTCAAAAGGAATCAGGCTCAATTATTAATTTGGCGTCCACTTCAGGCATTCGCTGGACTGGCTCTGCACAAATTGCTTACGCTGCAACGAAGGCGGGCGTTATTCAATTTTCAAGGGTATTAGCGGTTCAGTACGCAAAACAGAATATTCGCGTGAATACGGTTGTTCCAGGTCAATTGCATACGCCGATGGTCGAGACTCGCTTGGCAAAACAGCGTGTTGGGGGCGATGTGGAGTTGCTATTAAAACAAAGACAATCACGCATCCCATTACCATTCATGGGGGATGGCCGTGATACTGCCAATGCGGCATTATTTTTGGCTTCAGACGAGTCTCGCTTCATTACGGGGACAGAAATTATTGTTGATGGCGGTATGTCAGCGCGATGTGATTAGGAGATTGGAAATGAAAAAGATTCTATTGGGGGTTTTTTGTTGTTTATCCATTGCCGTAGCTCAAGCACAATCAAATGTTATTAAGATGATCGTCGCCTTTCCGCCTGGTGGTCCGGTGGATTCAATGGCGCGCTCTCTTGTAGAGCCTTTAGGAAAAGAGCTGAACTCACAAATCGTGATTGAAAATAAACCTGGTGGGAATGGAGCGATTGCTGCTGAATATCTAGCAGCAAATCCTGCAGATGGCAAAACCATTTGGTTTACCAGTGCCGGAGCAGTGGCAATTAATCCAGGCCTTTATGAAAAGCTAGCCTATAACCCAGTAAAAGATTTAGCAGCCGTTTCTTTGGTTGCCAATAACGTAGAAGTACTCGTTGTTAATCCAGCTAGCCCTGCAAATAACGCCGCTGAATTTATAGCTTTGGCCAAAAAAAGTGATTTAACTATGGGGTCATCTGGCACTGGAAGTGTTCCTCATCTTGCCTTAGAGCAGTTAAATGACTCGGCTAACGTCAAGATTTTGCATGTGCCATATAAAGGCGCAGCACCAGCAATTACTGACGTGATGGCCGGTCACGTGGATGGATTCTTTGGCGATATTCCAGGGCTTATTAGTTACATTAAAAGTGGTAAGTTAAAGCCGATTGGGCTTGCTGCAGATAAGCGCAATAGCGCCATACCCGATGTAAAAACCTTTAATGAGATGGGCATTAAAGGCGTAGATACCAATAATTGGTATGCCGCTTTTGTGAAGGCAGGTACACCAAAGGCGGATATTGATCGTCTGAGTGCCGCAATCAAAAGGGTGGTTAAACAGGACCCTTTAAATTCTAAATTAACACAGGCTGGCAGTGAGCCAGTAGGATCCACTCCAGAAGAGTTGAGCGCCACTTTGAAAAAAGATATTGCCAAGTGGACCCAATTGATTAAAGCCAAGAAAATTTTGCCGGAATAAAAATGAGCAAACGTATAGCGCCGATCACTCCTGGCACTAAGGCGGAGTTAGCTGCCTTAGAGGCAAAGATTTTGCAGGAGCGTGGAAATATCTCTCCCTTGTATCAAATTCTGTTAAATGCGCCCGAGATTGCGCAGGGCTGGGAAGCTCTGTTGACAGCAATCCGTAACCGCAATTCACTATCTCCCGCGATAAGAGAGATGATTATTTTGAGGGTAGCGGTTTTAAACCGTGCTAATTATGAGTTTGATGCACACGCTCCGCACGCTATCAAGGCTGGCATGAGTCAGGAGAAGATTGAGTCCCTGAAAGACTCAAAAATCAGCGATGTATTTGATGAGAAAGAATGCTTAATACTCAAGCTAACCGATGTCATGACTCAAGATATTCAGGTGCCCGATACTGTATTTGATCAAGTAAGGCCGTATTTCAATGATCAAGAGATTCTTGAATTAGTTGCCACGATCTCGGCCTATAACATGGTCTCAAGATTATTGAACGCACTGCACATAGGTCACTAGAATGAGCGATCAGAAGGTTGGCTTACTGCTGCTTAGAGCTAAGCCGATAGAGGGCTCGAAACATATTGCTGAGATATCTAGTAGACTAAAAAATACAAAGCAGGCCGAATTTAAAGAAATCATCATGACTTATAGTGTCGAATCGAATGCTCTCTATGGGTATTTTTATTGTGACAGTCCGACAGAACTTGCGCCTCTTGATGCACAGACCTTCTTAGGTGAGGCGGCAAACTTTTTGGCTGAAATTGAGTTGAGTCGCATTGTGTTTGTCAATCCAATCAAAGGATTTTCTAGCGATCAAGTCCCGCTCAATCGTTATGCGGTCGAGATGGATCCCGAGGCAGGGTGGCAAGAAGAGTTATTTGCCTGGTATGACCAAGAGCACTTGCCAGGTTTAGCGGCCGTCCCTGGATGCGTCAGTGCCACTCGCTGTTTGAACTTGGATCATGCGCCATATTCCTTTTCTTTCTATGACCTTCTTTCCCCAGAAGTTTTAGGTTGCGAACCTTGGTTAAAAGTTAGGTATACCAGCTGGAGCGACAGGGTTAGACCTCATTTCACGAACACGAGAAGAACAATGTTTCAGTTCTTGTAAGCCTAATGGCGACGTCAGTTGTTTGCAGTGATCGGCCCCAGTGAGATATAGCTGGGGTTTTTCTTTTGTTGACTTTGTATATTTCGAGGGCATTCCTGCATAGGATATTCCCTAACTTATTGGATTTAAAGGGGGAATTCGCCGAAATCGACCTCTTGAGCTTACTAAAATAACACTACTAACTTTAGTGTCTTTATTAAGGAGAAGTGTATGTCAGATTCAGTCGTGGCACGCATAGAGGCAAATCCAAAATACCAAGAGCTCAAGCGCAAGCGCAGCACTTTTGGTTGGACTCTTTGCATTTTGATGTTTGTTGTTTATTACGGCTATATAGCTTTAATTGCTTTTGATAAACCATTTTTAGCGCAACCATTTGGTGATGGCGTGACTAGCCTGGGTATTCCTATTGGCATGGGCGTAATTGTTTTCACTATTTTAATTACCGCACTTTATGTGCGTAAGGCAAATAGTGAATACGACAAATTGACTGCAGAAATTTTGAAGGAAGCCTCCAAATGAAGCGTATAGAAAAATTGTTATGCGCTTTAGCGCTATTAGCTTTGCCAATGTTTGCTGTTGCTGCAGGCGCGGATTTAGGACAAGTTATCAAGCAAGAAACCAACTGGACAGCAATCGCCATGTTTGCTGTTTTTGTTATTGCAACCCTATTCATCACTAAATGGGCTGCATCGAAGACTAAGTCTGCTGCTGACTTCTATACCGCTGGCGGCGGCATTACTGGCTTCCAAAATGGTCTCGCGATCGCTGGTGACTATATGTCTGCTGCATCCTTCCTGGGTATTTCTGCTGCAGTGATGGCCAACGGCTATGACGGCTTGATCTATTCCATTGGATTCTTGGTAGGTTGGCCAGTGATTACCTTCTTGATGGCAGAGCGTTTGCGTAACCTCGGTAAATTTACTTTTGCTGACGTGGCAGGCTATCGCTTTCAACAAGGTCCGATCCGTGCCTTTGCGGCATCAGGCACCTTAGTGGTTGTTGCTTTCTATTTGATTGCTCAAATGGTAGGCGCAGGCCAGCTCATCAAATTGTTATTTGGTCTTGAGTACTGGATGGCAGTCGTGATCGTTGGTTGCTTAATGATGGTTTACGTGCTGTTTGGCGGTATGACAGCTACTACTTGGGTACAAATCATTAAAGCTTGTATGTTGTTGGCTGGTGTGAGCTTTATGGCCTTCATGGTTCTGGCTCAATATGGTTTCAGCCCTGAAGCATTGTTTGCCAAAGCAGTTGAAGTCAAAACTGCCATTGCTGCTAATGCTGGTAAAACGCCAGAAGATGCTGCTAAAGCAGGTCTGAGCATCATGGGCCCAGGTGGATTTATTAAGGATCCGATCTCAGCCATTTCCTTTGGTATGGCATTAATGTTTGGTACTGCTGGTTTGCCACATATTTTGATGCGTTTCTTTACGGTGCCCGATGCAAAAGAAGCCCGTAAGTCTGTATTGTGGGCAACCACTTGGATTGGTTACTTTTATGTATTGATTTTCATTATCGGTTTTGGTGCCATCACTTTAGTGTTGACTAACCCAGACATGGCTAATGTGGCAACAGGTGTGATTAATGGTGGAGCAGGTACCGCAAACATGGCAGCCGTTTTAGTGGCTAAAACTATTGGCGGCAATATCTTCTTCGGCTTTATCTCTGCGGTTGCTTTTGCAACGATCTTGGCCGTAGTTGCTGGTTTGACACTTTCAGGTGCTTCAGCTGTTTCACATGACCTTTATGCAACCGTATTTAAAAAAGGAAATGCTGATAGTGCTGCAGAGTTGAAAGTATCCCGGTTAACCACACTCACTCTCGGTGCGATTGCTGTAGTTTTGGGCATAGTCTTTGAAAAGCAAAACATTGCTTTCATGGTCGCGTTAGCATTTGCGATTGCTGCTTCTGCTAATTTCCCGGTACTGTTCATGTCAGTGTTGTGGAAAAATTGCACTACTAGAGGTGCCGTCATTGGGGGCTTCTTGGGATTGTTTTCTTCAGTAGCCTTGACAGTAGTTTCCCCAGCGGTTTGGGAGGCGGTATTGGGCAACCCTAAAGGTAGCGCATGGTTCCCTTATTCATCTCCAGCCCTTTTCTCTATGACGATTGGTTTCGTTGGTGTTTGGTTGTTCTCTATATTGGACAACAGTGAAAATGCCAAGAAAGAACGTGCTGCGTTTCCTGCGCAACAAGTTCGTTCTGAAACTGGATTTGGCGCATCAGGAGCTTCTGGCCACTAAGAGTTCGGTTAAAGTTTTATCAAATAAAAAACCAGGAGCAATCCTGGTTTTTTATTGCCTTCTTGGCTAATTAACTGCTCGATCCATTACGCCATTAACTGGCGCAACTTAATGAAAGCCATGCCAGCCATCACGGCATCATTGATGGCATCATGGGCATCGCGCACGGGTAGATTGAGGTCTCGCATAAGCGTATTGAAGCGTAGGTCAATGGTGCCGCCGCGTTCATTGATGGGAAGTTGACGATTCTTATAGTCATAAAACAAGGATGACACTTCAATCTTTAGCTGTGGCAGACCTTGACCAAGCATGCGCCAGATGACTTTATTGAGCATTGCAATATCAAATTCGAGGTAATAACCCACAATTGGGCGGCTACCAATGAAATGCATGAGTTTAGCCATCGCCACCTCTGGATCTAAGCCATTCACGACATCTAATTCTCTTAAGCGATGAATCTTGACGCTTTCAGCAGAGACTTTCTTATCTGGCTTTACGAGGAGCTCCAAGCGTTCACTAGTCATTAAAGCGTTACCAACGATTTTGACAGCACCAATGGAGATGATCTCATCTTTGGAAACATTAAGACCAGTAGTTTCACAGTCAAGTACCACCCATTCATTTTCTGGGGGTGCATCAAACATAAATTTGTAGCGTTCATCTGCCAGATGGTAAATGAGCCACCCTCTCCAAATTGATCTATAGAGTTTCTTGAAGATCCCGGGTCTGATTTGACTCATGCAAATTCAAGACGAAAATGCTGGCGTAAAAAGAGTTTGAATCTTTTAACAACGCTCAGGGAGTCTTTTAGTAAATCTCTTTCAAGGGTTGATAGTCGGCTAGTATCAATTTCGCCAGACACTTCTTTGCTTGTTTCTAATTCGCTTAAACCACCTTTTAGCCTCAGCTCCATCAGTAGATGCAAGGACTCAACCAGTTCCCCCGCCAAATCTTTAGGTAGCTTATGCATTTGTACTAATTCCTGAATCCGCCCTACAGTCGAATTGATCGAAATATGATTCTCCAGTGCAAGTGAGCGTATCCCATGGACGATGGCAAAAATCCCCGCTTTTTTAAGGTTGATTCTGTGGTCGGCGTTATCGCTACCAAGCGTAAGAAGGCGATTCCACCAGCCTGCCTCAGACGAGATTGATTCGATGGCAGATGCAAATCTAGCCAGCAGAAATTGGTTGTCATTAATCAGTTTAAATAATGCTTGCTTGACTGTTTCCAAGAGTTTGGGGTCACCGCTGATGGGGTGTGAGTCTAGAAAGATGGCCAAATTCATTAAACTTTCTGGGGAGGGCTCCAGGAGCCAGCCTTTGGCTGTTTCACTAAAGTCTTTCACTGTCATGCGCCACGCAGAATTATTCACCATAATCTTGCCAGGACATTCTGGATAGCCAAAATCAATGAGTGCTGCTGAAAATTGATCACAGCAAGAGATTACTTGCCCCCCAATCGGAAAATTATCGTTGACGATAAGCCCATTGTCTTGATCAGTTTTTAATATCTGCTCTCCACGGCCTTCGCTACCCATGACAAATAAGCAACTGTTGGCGAGTAAGTCAGGACTTGCTATTAATGACCATGCTTTTTCAAATAATTTTGTATTGAGTTCTTGAACTAGGCGCGCAATCATTTCGACTTTGCTGCCATTGCGATGGAGTAGGCTAATAAGCTTCGTAATTTGCTCGGCGGGGATCTTGAGATCTTCCAAAGTTTTAGACTGCAGTATTTTTTGAACTACTAGGGAAGAGCCGTTAGCGATAAAGCTGAGCAAGTCTACTTGTTCTAGTATTCCAACCACTTCAGATTGATTCATAACAACAACTCGGTTGACCGAGTGTTTGATCATGACTGCCAAGGCTTCGTATAGGCGCACATTCGCTTGGACTATGATGAGTTTGTAGTTACTTAGTGGCCCAACTGGCGTGGACTCTAGGGGTAATTGAGCAAGAATTGCCCTTTGTAAATTAGTCGTTGTAAAGATTCCCAAATCTTTGGATTCTGGTAATGCATTTCTGACGAGAACGTGCGTAGTCCTTTGGTCATTAAAGATCTTGACCACGCTCATTAGATCAGTGCTGGCATCAACAGTATTTGCTTTTCGCAAAAATGCCTGACTTACAAGTGCAAGACTTAAGGAGTTAATTTCATATTGATTTCGTCTTTCGGCCAGAGCATTCAGTTTTTTTGATAGATCAGCGAATAGCAGTGCGCTAAATGTTGTATTGCTGGATATCAGTTCATTCACTGTTGCTTTCGCTAGCTGATAAGCAACGACTTCTTCCGAAGCGATAAATTGACTGGAGACTTTTCCGGCCATCAGGCCACGACCATCGAAACAATCGTCTGGCCCATAAATAGCTACTTCCTCCCCATTTTCCAATTGCTGTACGAAGCCCTTGATGGGAATAAAGAGGTGGGTTGGGGTTGACCCAATGTCTAGAACCACCTCTCCTTCTTTGAAGTAAGCAATGTCAACGCTGTCGCGAACAAGTTTTTGTTCTTGGGTATTTAGACAATCAAAAGGGGATGCGGAGAAATTAAATGCATTAGGCATGAATACATTCTATTTCGGCTAGGGGGTCTAAAACCCCTTTTTTGGCGAAAACCCTTACTTTATGGAGGATGTAGTTAGCCAGAAATAAGGGCATAGAGACCAGATTTAGAGGGGTTTCTCCATCCTCCTGCCGATAGCTTGATTTGGATCAAATCGAAGATTTATGGCCTAAGCATAATGAAATCAATTACACATTTCCTGGGAATGAAGTCATGTTGAAAAATTTAATGGTGCATTTAGATCAAAGCCCTCGCTGTGAGACTCGTTTAAAAATAGCAGCTGCTTTAGCAAAGGCTAATGGCGCTAGGCTAGTTGGAGTCTTTGCTCAAAAATCCTTGGCCAAGCAGGCTGGGGGCATCTCAAGTTGGCCGCCAGAGGAGTATGTAAAAGCCAGCCAGGAAAGCAAAAAGACATTTGAATCTGCAGCCCAAGGATTAAATGCTGAATGGGTAGACATCAATCGAGGAAGTGACTCTGCTGTTTTGGCTCTGGTTTCGGAGAAGGCAAGGTATTTTGATTTAGTCATCATGGGGCAATATGAGGAATCAGGCCTTAATTTTGTCCCAGCCGAGCTTGTTGAGGAAGTATTAACCAACGCAGGCCGTCCTGTACTAATCATTCCGTATGTTGGTGAATTCTCTGGCTCATTTAAACATCCATTAATTGCTTGGAATGCATCGAGCCAAGCTGCTCATGCATTAAATGATGCTCTTCCATTGATATTAAATTGTGACCAAGCCGTTGTCTTGGCTTTTGATTCCAGCTTTGACCGAGCAGAAGCATCCTGTAAAGAAGTTGCCGTACAACTCTCATGCCATGGCATCAAATCTAAAACAGAGGCCATGATCATTGATGATATTGGCGTGATGGATATGCTACTCAACAACGCCTGTGATCAAGGTGCTGATTTACTGGTTATGGGTGCTCATAGTCATATCGGCTTCCCATTCATCAGTCGGGGTGCTGGTACAAGACATATTTTGAAAACGATGGTTCTGCCGGTTTTAATGTCTAGCTAAATATTTTTTTGTTGTTTGTTGGAAGTCTCCTTACTGCTTTGGCAGTTTTAGCCACCTCCGGGTGGCTTTTTTCTTGGCGCAAAGCAGCCATCCGATGCGATGTTGATTTTTAGGTGATACTAAGAGTTAGTAACTAGTAGAATTTAAAAATACGATAAAAATGAGTTTTAACTCATACGGAGACTATATGAAAATCACTTACAAGATATTTGCTTTACTGATTTCTTTCGTTGGGATTGGTCAGGTATTTGCAGCCGGAAAAATTCAAATGAATGAATACATGGTGCAAAGCGATACACCTGGCATTTCACTTTACGTACGCAATAAGCACTTAACTGGTATGAAGAAATTCACAGCAGAGAAAACGCTGCTGTATGTGCATGGCTCTACATATCCAGCAGAAACTGCCTTTGATTTATCGCTAGGCGGAACCTCTTGGATGGAGTACATGGCGTCTAGAGGTTATGACGTTTGGTTGGTTGACTTGCGCGGTTATGGAAAATCAACTCGTCCACTAGAGATGGATCAACCTGCAGAACAAAACGCACCTCTAGTGCGAACCGATGTTGCTGTGAGCGATGTTTCCAGTGCTGTCGATTACATCTTAAAAAAGCGCAATATTCAGAAGATGAATTTACTCGGCTGGTCATGGGGTACAACCATTATGGGTAAGTACACTACTGAACATAATGAGAAAGTTAATAAGCTAGTCCTATACGCACCTCAGTGGTTACGTCAGGGTGGTGCACCATTAACGGATAAAGGCGGTGCACTTGGGGCATATCGAGTCGCATCAATTGCTGATGCTAAAAATCGCTGGTTAACTGGTGTTCCAGAAAATGCCAAAGCCAGTTTGATTCCAGAAGGTTGGTTTGAGAAATGGGCTAATGCGACTTTTGATACTGACCCTTGGGGCAAGACACAGACACCTAAGAAGTTACGAGCACCTAACGGAACAGTGCAAGATGCGCGTGAGTACTGGACTGCTGGTAAGCCTGTCTATGAGCCAAAAGATATTCGGGTGCCTGTAATGTTGGTTCATGCTGAGTGGGATGCTGACTTACCTAGTTACATGATGTATGAATATTTTACTAAGCTAGAAAATGCGCCATACAAGGAAATGCTCCAAATCAGTGAAGGTACTCACACCATCATCATGGAAAAGAACCGTATGTTGATGTTTGCGGGAGTGCAGGAATT
>Ga0364881_10962_pt1 | contig 9956 bp, 6 predicted proteins | sample ExccelJu500001D4_5_FD_206923 | JGI IMG/M metagenome (GOLD analysis project Ga0364881, IMG submission 206923) | Enriched cells from Trout Bog Lake Hypolimnion, Wisconsin, USA - BchlTB.July30.5000.01.D4 | ecosystem: Environmental > Aquatic > Freshwater > Lake > Hypolimnion/Profundal zone | place: USA... | reverse complement strand
CGTTATATCGCCCAATCCTTGTTGTCTGGGCAGCCCCTGAGCTCTGTCGAAAACATAAGGCACGGTAATACTTAACTGCAAATCAGGAAGCGCACCGTAATTGTATTCAACCAAGGGTGTAGTCGTATTGTCCTTTTTGGAGTGTAACTGTTCAGAAGCAATATACATTTCACTATGTTGATATTCCACCGGTTCAGGATCGTCGGTTACAAAAGGAGGGCCACCCCATGCATGAAATGAGTTGAAAAGTAATCCGCATCCTGCGATAGACAACAATCTGGCTTTAAGTTTTTTGCTCAACATACTTATTTGACCGATGAAAATATGACGTTATCATTTAATCATAAGTGAATAGCGAATTTATTTCAAAATAAATACAATCAGAAGGTAGCCGATTTACTTTTGGAGTCATGCAAGAACCGCCTGAAAAAAAGGGGCGATCATTCGACCGCCCCTATAGGAGGAGAGAGCAAATATAAGTTTGCGCTCAATATGAAATATAACCATCTTGGCTATGAATTCATATAGTCTAAAAAGACTATATGGATTCCTGAGAAATCTCTTTCAGTAGCCACACATGAGAATGACGCAATAAAAACGACTCAGAAATTTATTCCCAAGTCATTGTTTTTATGGTGGGAGGTACTGGTGTCGAACCAGCGACCTTCCGCGTGTGAGGCGGACGGTTAACGTGTTTATTAGTGTTAATTACCATTTCACTATAATACAATATTTTAAATAAATCATGTATATATAATATTTTACTCAATAGTAAGCGTTGATCAATATTCCGCTTTATTGATATAATTTCCTTACACTAGCCTTACATGGGAATTTGCGACAATGAAACGAGAAAACTTTACTGCCGAAAGAGTTACAGCGTTTAAGTGTCAGACTGGAAAGCAGCAAAGTATCTATTGGGATGGAAAAGCACCGGGGTTGGGACTGCGAACTACTGCTGCCGGAGCCAAGTCTTACATATTCCAAACTGACTTACACGGCAAAACTATCCGCATGACCATAGGTGACCTACGCACTTGGGGTGTGGGAGCAGCACAGAAGGAAGCTGTACGTCTAAAAGCGATGACCGACCAAGGCATAGACCCGCGACAAGTCATTGCTGATGCAATCGCGGTTAAGGAAGCCGAAGCTGCCGAAATAATCGCCAAAGAATCACGCGAAACAGTAAGGGTATCTGAGGCATGGAAATCCTACGTTACCGAGCGTAGTGCATCTATTGTTGATGGCAAGCCGGAATGGGGCACAAAGTACAAAACAGTCCATGATATTTTCGTGCAACCCGGAGGTGTGAAACGTACTCGTGGACGACGCCCCGGTGAGCCGGATACAACCCGCGCTGGTGCATTATTTCCACTTATGGATATGCGCCTTGCTGACCTTGACTCAAAGGCCGTTAAGACTTGGCTTGATAATGAAATACCGCGCGCTCCAACAAATACCGCTAAAGCCTTCAGAGTTCTACGCGCTTTCATTGCGTGGTGTTCTAAGCAAGAGGCTTATAGCGCCGCCACTCATTCTGATGCGTGCCAATCAGATGAAGTCAAAAAAGGAGTTCCAAAACCAAAAGCAAAACCGAATGACAGCCTTCGCAAAGCACAGATCAAGCCTTGGTTTGAAGCTGTACAAAAGATTAGAAACCCCGTTATATCTGCCTACTTGCAAGGATTGCTATTGACCGGAGCAAGACGAAATGAACTGGCAGGCCTACGTTGGCAAGATGTAGATTTTCAGTGGAAGAGTTTAACCATACGCGACAAAGTTGAGGGTGAGCGCACTATACCGCTGACCCCCTACCTAGAGAGTTTGATAGCCCCCCTGCCCCGCCGCAATGACTTTGTATTCAGCAGCCCCACTGCCGCATCTGGAAGGATAGAAGAGCCACGCATTCAACACGTCAGGGCATTGAACACCGCAGCCCTTCCGCCTCTCTCACTACACGGTCTTCGTCGTTCCTTTGGCACGTTATCTGAGTGGGTTGAAGTCCCCGCTGGAATTGTTGCACAAATCATGGGGCACAAGCCAAGCGCGATCGCTGAAAAACACTACATCCAGCGCGAGCTTGATCTGCTGCACTTGTGGCATGTCAAGATTGAAGCGTGGATATTGGAACAGGCCGGGATAAAGCTCACCCCAGTTAAGTCTCGCTTACGTGTTGTAAAAAATAGTGCTCGCTCACACAAATAACATGGGAACATTGATCCCAATTCGGGATCGTGCTAGAGTACCACTATGCGAGTAATAGCCGTCAGCACTTTACGAGATTTCTGGGTGAAACATCCGCAGGCGGAGATACCGTTACGAGCGTGGTTTGCTGATGCAAGCCGAGCCGCATGGAAAACTCCGGCGGATATTAAGGCAGCGCATCGCAATGCCAGCTTTGTCGGCAGCAACCACGTAGTTTTCAACATCAAGGGCAATGATTACCGCTTGGTTGTCGCAGTGCATTACAACCGTGGAATGATGTATATCCGCTTCGTTGGGACTCATAAAGAATATGATGCAATTGATGCAGGAAAGGTATAGATATGGAACTCAAACCAATAAAAACCAAAACCGAGTACAGAGTTGCCTTACGTGAAATAGAGGTACTGTTTGATGTACCTGATAAAACGCCCGGAGCGGACAGACTGGAAGTGCTGGTCATGCTGGTGGAAAAATACGAAGCACAGAATTATCCAATTCCAGCACCCGACCCTATAGACTTCCTGAACTACGCTATGGAAACACGTGGCCTGACCCGCAAAGATTTAGAGCCGTACATTGGCAGTCGTGGCCGTGTTGCGGAAATCTTGAACCGTGCCCGTCCGCTCACCTTAGCAATGATCCGGCGGTTGTCCGAGGGACTCAAACTCCCTGCCGATGTGCTGATAGCAGATTACGAGTTACGCCACGCAGCATAACGAATTAGGCTCTCCACTAGATTAAAAACTAAATGCAAATCCCTCACCTCAGTGTAAAGGGATTACTTCTTTGAGGCGGCACGACGAAGGAATAGTCAATGCAAGGGACAAAACCAGATAACAATCTTGACCAGTATTGGATCGAGGTTTCAGATCTGACAATATTTGAGGCTGCATTTTGGATGCAGATTGGTAGTGACCCCCGTGCACACGAATACCGTTGCGCATGTGGCGACACTGCATATGAAGTTCACTTCGACGATCACCCCGGGGGGCGTGAAGCTGTACATGAAAAGTGCCTTGTAATAGATAGTGCAGCTCAAGCAGGGAAAATTAGGGTCACAAGAGATTCACGCCTTAAGAATAATACCTTCAATTTTAATCGCACCCACATTCTTAAATCTGATTGGCTCGAATGGTGCTCTGACAATAACTATGTTGAATTAAAAAAACAGTTTACAAATAAGACAACTGGAAAAACCATATCCAGCAGTAGTTCTAGCGAAACTGATTGGAGAGCGCAAGCACGCGTAATTGCAGACGAATGTTTTGATACCGATACCGAAAATAAATGCCGCGACTCTTTGAAAGGTTATTCAAAACGTGTCATAGAAAAAATGCAGGAACGAATGATTCATGGTCCACGCGGGAGAATAGACAACCCGAGTACAGTGAAGCGCGAAGCATTGCAGGGAAAAAGATGGTGGGCCAATAAAGAAAAATGATAGTGGGAAAGATGGGAATTGTGGGGAATGTGGGAATCGAATAAATATTCAATTCCCCATCGTTGATGAAAGCTGCATAACGCCAGTAGCCATATAGGTCATCTGGCTTTTTTGTTTGTTCTTGGTGGGAAAAATTCCTACCAGTGAAGTTCGTTTTGGCAATATCGCCATTACTAAGGAACAAGCATCATGAAAACTGTGACAGTTAATTCACATCCGTTAGATTTAGAAATCACCACACATATCCCGCAATCCTTCCCTCCTCTGGAGCAGGTCAACTCTCCCACAGTTCCAACTGCCCAAGCTGCGTATTACCTGAATCGTGAATCGCAGACATTGCGCGCGTGGGCATGTCTTGAAAATGGCCCATTACGTCCCGTGAGAATCTACGGTCGCTTAGCATGGCCTGTAAATGCAATTCGATCCCTGCTGAATGGAGGGCTGTAATATGAACCATTCGACAGACGCTAACAAATACGGCCCTACCGTTCGGTTCAACGTCCTCAAGCACCCTGACCGCATATTGGTTAAACAAGTGGAGGTATTGCCGGACGGAACGCTAAAAAAGAAGTATGGTGGTCAGATACCGAAAGGCAGCACCATCAGTACCGAAGAGAAGCCGCTATTAAAGTACATCCGCGACGCATTTTCCGGCGGGACAAGTCAGTATATCCACCCATCAAATGCTGAACTCGGCACACTCACTCCGATCAGCCCGAAGGAATACGTCGCTGAAGGTGGGGTAGACCGAACCGCCAAGACCTTAGTCTACACTGCCGAGCCAGCTACATTAACTTTCGATCACGATCCGAGCAAGTATTCATCAATAACCATTGTCGGGCCGACGGAGTTAGTGAATGTACTGATTGACAACTTTCCGGAGGCATTCCGTTCAGCCGCTTGGGGCGCTTACGACAGTTCAGGCTCCTATATATACAGTCTGAACGGGGAAGAAATTACTGGACGTCGTGGATTTCATGTTGTGTTCGCAATACAGAATGCCACAGAAATTAAAGCGTTCGGGGAACGCCTATATAAGCATCTTTGGCTCTTGGGATATGGTTACATCCATATCAGCAGAGATGGTAAAGCACTGCCGCGCACAATCTTCGACACAAAAGTAATAGAGCCGCAGCAGCCTCTATTTGCCGGTGGTGCACATTGTATCGAGTGTGAGCAGCGTCGTCCGGAGCCGATATGGAATGATGGTGACTACATCAATGCGTCCGGCGTTCCGCCGCTTACCGATGCTGAAGAACGTGAATATCAGCGCATGATTGAAGAAGCAAAGCAGTCGGCAAAGCCTGAGTGCGAACGCAATCGACGTGAATACTTCAAAGCTGCTGTGGATGAGCTAGTCGCAACGCAGAAAGTCAGTATTGCGCAGGCACGGAAGATTGTTGATTCACGTCTGAGCGGAACACTGACTGGAGGTGACATAATATATTTCGATGAGCACGGGCCTGTTGCCACCTCAGAGGTATTAGCGAATCCAGCTAAGTATGACGGAAGCACGCTCGCTGATCCAATTGATGGAGATGTGGCAGGGAAAGCGATTTTATTCATCAATGCTGATACAGGCGTTCCCATTATCTATAGCCACGCACATGGTGGCGGGTGCTTCTTTTTGAAGCACAACATTGACTCGCTTCTCGCTCGGATTGACACTATGAGCAAGGAACAGGTACAGGAGGAATGGCTGCAACTCCTACTGATCGCCGACCTACGCTCGGATGAAATGGATCGCTACCTGCAAGCCGTAAAGGGAAAAACCGGAATAGGGCTCGGCTCTTTGCGCAAAGCACTAAGCGACCAGCAACGAACGGCAGCTGAAGCCATTCAGCAAGATTTAAATCAAGACCCCGGTCTGTATCTAGCCAACCAGCTTTTAACTCTGCGCTACAAAAACGGTGTTTCTCTGATCAAACTGGAAGGTGGTTATTTCTGGTACTACACTGGCACGCACTGGTCGCAAATCAAGGATAGTGTGCTTCAGGGACAACTGCAAAAAATTGCTACAGTTCAGTGGAAGAGAATGCTCGCCATGTGGGACGTGTCCGGTAAGAATCCTTCCACAATGTCATCTTTAGTCAGTAGCGCTCTCGCATGTCTAGGTAGTCTTGTAGTCGCGGAAGGTGATCCACTACGTTTAAATTTGCCGCGCCCATCCGTCATCAACTGCATAAATGGTGAAGTTTGGTTGACTGGCATGGGGCCGGAATTGCGCCCACATAGCCCTGAAAGTTACCTTACATCCTGTTCGCCCATCACCTACGACGAAGAAGCAACTGCACCCTTGTTCGATACAGCTGTGCGCGGAATTCTCTCTTTCTCAGGCGGCGAACCTATGCCCGACCAAGACGAAATGCTTCGACACGTAGAGGAGTTGCTTGGCTACACAATCCAAACACGTCGCAATTTGAAGGTATTCGTTCTGATCGTGGGACCCGGTGATAATGGGAAAACGAGAATTGTAAAACTTATACAACTCATACTAGGTACTGATGCTATTGCTTTTGATCGCCTCGCAGGTGTCGACGAAGATGGCAACCGTTTCGCTACTTCTCGCTTGATCGGGAAGCAAGCCATCATCGACGACGACGTCGATGCCGACTATCTGCTACCCGATGGGATGTTGAAGAAAATCGCAGAAGAAAAGCCATTGACTGCAGAAGCTAAATTCAAGGACGCTATCTCTTTCATAGCACAAGTGGTTCCTTGGCTGCTCGGGAACTCATGGCCAAAAACACGTGACCTATCTCGCGGTATGCAGACTCGTGCGCAAGTGCTTTACCTTCCTAGAAGTTTTCTGAAACCTAGCGAATGTGACGAAGTCCACCCAGATCGGCAGCGCCCAGAGCTATGGAATCAGGTCTACGAAGCTGAGATGGCGGGCGTTTTGAATCGTTTGATTGCCGGGTACTACCGCGTCGCTAAACGTGGTGGATTTATGCCCCCCGCATCTGCGCTTCAAGCATTTGATATGTGGCTGGCGGATGCCAATATCGTTTCACGGTTCATCGCTGAGGCCTGCGAAAAGATTCCGGCAGACGAATCGGTATGTACTACGTCCGCGCTTTATGCTTCTTTCGCCGAATGGTGTGAAAATAACGGTGTTCAGCTGCGCCACCGGCCACAACAGAACCAGTTCAAAAAGCGGCTGGAGGACCTTGGGATACGCGTAAGCCACACCGACAAAGGATCAGGAGTGTTTGGCCTCAAAATCAAGTCTAAATTAGGTAATTCTGACGTAAACGGAATCACTATACCCGGCGTAATAAAAGGAGGAACAAAGGCCACGGAGGCGGTCGCGATCCCAAAGGCTCGGGTGACGATCAACCCGAAGATTTAGACGTCTATTGAGCAAAGGCGCTGACAGAAATGACAGATAATTTTTACTCTTTATAGGCTATAGACAAAATGTATTTCTTTATTTTATTTACTAGCAATTTAATTTTAATATAAAAGTTCTGTCATTTCTGTCAGTAGCAAGCGCCCGCGCCAGAGCCAAACCACATTTAAACATCCGCCGTGTAATTATATCCTTTGTTATCATAATCCCGGCATCGTAGTATTGGGCCCGCTCAGCACCCCGTACAGCCTGCTCAGGGCGCCGCACGGAGCTCTAAGCGCCTACCCTAGCCAGTGCGGTCTGCGTGCTGCCAGTTGTCTGTATATGTCCGTTAAAAATGAAGGCGCAAAACGGGACATGCATCAAACAGTTGTAGCTCCCTCTCTCACCCCGGATGAACTACAATGTGTTGGCTGAACTGACTCCCGACGTACTGGTTGTAGCTCCCTCTCTCACCCCGGATGAACTACAATAGGAACGACGTCCCCTACTTCGCATTTAAGGTTGTAGCTCCCTCTCTCACCCCGGATGAACTACAATTGCGGTCAGTGTAACGTCGGTTCCCCCTGAGTTGTAGCTCCCTCTCTCACCCCGGATGAACTACAATTATTTTGTGATGCTATGTTTTGCAAAAACTGTTGTAGCTCCCTCTCTCACCCCGGATGAACTACAATAAAACGTAACAGTGAATTACACGGCGGGATGTTGTAGCTCCCTCTCTCACCCCGGATGAACTACAATAAGAAGAAGGTGCAATCCGTTTCAATGCATGTTGTAGCTCCCTCTCTCACCCCGGATGAACTACAATGAATGGACAGATATATCCGATGCAGTTAACGTTGTAGCTCCCTCTCTCACCCCGGATGAACTACAATCCGGGTATCTGAGTGCCCGGCACGAAGAATGTTGTAGCTCCCTCTCTCACCCCGGATGAACTACAATGAAACCTGAGCAGCTTGATCCGTTTCTGAGGTTGTAGCTCCCTCTCTCACCCCGGATGAACTACAATGACGGCAACCGAAGCATCATGGCAGGAGGTGTTGTAGCTCCCTCTCTCACCCCGGATGAACTACAATTTAATTTAATATCGGTGTCCGAAAGATTGTGTTGTAGCTCCCTCTCTCACCCCGGATGAACTACAATGAAATGCGAGAAATCCCAGACGAAAAAAAAGTTGTAGCTCCCTCTCTCACCCCGGATGAACTACAATCATCATGCGCGAACACCCTCAACGGGGCGGGTTGTAGCTCCCTCTCTCACCCCGGATGAACTACAATAAGACTATATGCGCCAATCTTCCGGCTTGAGTTGTAGCTCCCTCTCTCACCCCGGATGAACTACAATTAGGTGCGACGACTCATTTAATTGAAACTGGTTGTAGCTCCCTCTCTCACCCCGGATGAACTACAATTACAGTGCTGCTTTTATTGCAGGGTAAAGGGTTGTAGCTCCCTCTCTCACCCCGGATGAACTACAATGTCGGTTGCTATGGTTGTATCAACAATAGCGTTGTAGCTCCCTCTCTCACCCCGGATGAACTACAATCGCTCCTGCAGCGTGGAGTGTTACGTTTGCGTTGTAGCTCCCTCTCTCACCCCGGATGAACTACAATAATCGAACCGTATATAACACAGGAACAGGTGTTGTAGCTCCCTCTCTCACCCCGGATGAACTACAATACTATCCCTGCTATTGTCCATCCATTCAAAGTTGTAGCTCCCTCTCTCACCCCGGATGAACTACAATTGTTGGGGAATAGTATAACTAATAGAATCAGTTGTAGCTCCCTCTCTCACCCCGGATGAACTACAATCTAACTCGACAGGAGGGTCATTAACAACAGGTTGTAGCTCCCTCTCTCACCCCGGATGAACTACAATCGGCGCGTCGAAGTGGCGCGTAGTGGAAATGTTGTAGCTCCCTCTCTCACCCCGGATGAACTACAATCACAACGGTACGGAGCACTTCCGATTTTGAGTTGTAGCTCCCTCTCTCACCCCGGATGAACTACAATCAGAGTTGAAATCAGGAATGAACGACCGCGGTTGTAGCTCCCTCTCTCACCCCGGATGAACTACAATTTGTTGCCCCTTGGCCTAATCTCATTGAGCGTTGTAGCTCCCTCTCTCACCCCGGATGAACTACAATCCTGATAGGTTGGATCACCATGCTTTGGACGTTGTAGCTCCCTCTCTCACCCCGGATGAACTACAATAAGCAGATGGCAGATGCGCTGCGTAAGGCTGTTGTAGCTCCCTCTCTCACCCCGGATGAACTACAATGAACTCAACATGGTTGTTGCGCCATTACTCGTTGTAGCTCCCTCTCTCACCCCGGATGAACTACAATGGATGGTTGAGAAGCTGGATCGCAAGGGCAGTTGTAGCTCCCTCTCTCACCCCGGATGAACTACAATATCTGCTCTTGAGTCCACGGACCAACCAGCGTTGTAGCTCCCTCTCTCACCCCGGATGAACTACAATCAAACACAATTGCAGGATCAGTTAGCACAGGTTGTAGCTCCCTCTCTCACCCCGGATGAACTACAATATAACAATAGAATTCCAGCGAAGACGACCTGTTGTAGCTCCCTCTCTCACCCCGGATGAACTACAATAAATTAATTGCCGATTGTCCAACATAGCTTGTTGTAGCTCCCTCTCTCACCCCGGATGAACTACAATAGACCTTGCGCAAACGCCCGCCAGACCTCAATCTGGCGGGCGGTCTGCTTGAAAAATCACTCTTAAAATAGCAGCATTTGATTAATCTTGAGCGCTTTTTCCTGAAAAAGCGGCAGGCCGACCAGTAGTTTCATGCTGGCGTATTGCTTTTCGGTGACGGTTAGGCAACGTACTGAACCTTCAGGTGGCAGGCTGTTCACTAACCGTTTCATGTGTTTTTCCAGCGCGTCGTTGCCATTCAGGATGCGGCCATATACCGAGAACTGGATCATGT
>Ga0364881_10954_pt1 | contig 10015 bp, 4 predicted proteins | sample ExccelJu500001D4_5_FD_206923 | JGI IMG/M metagenome (GOLD analysis project Ga0364881, IMG submission 206923) | Enriched cells from Trout Bog Lake Hypolimnion, Wisconsin, USA - BchlTB.July30.5000.01.D4 | ecosystem: Environmental > Aquatic > Freshwater > Lake > Hypolimnion/Profundal zone | place... | reverse complement strand
TGGTCAGGTGCGACTAATGTTGCCAACAACGATTGCGCCCAGATTTGGCAATCCAATTACTCAAGGCAAGATGCAACCGCATCAGGTGCCCGTAACTGACCTGACTGCCGAGTACCCGTTTGACATCACATTGATGCTGATGGGAGACATGGCGTATTGCAACGTGAGCTCGCCTTCACACAAGACTAGTTACACACGCAATAAGGAAGACTTGATTGTCAAGCTATCGCAACGGGGATATTTGGACCGCGACTTCGTGATTGTCATGAGCAACCTCAAGAACCTATCCGACGGTCTTGCGTGTTTGGATACCTATGTGGGCGGGCAGTCGGCAATGATGGCATTCTTCAGCCCGCGGATTGACTCCGCCGGTTCCAAAGCTTTTTGTGCCAAAGTCTTGGTGGACTGTAGTGCATCAATGGCAGGGGACAGCATTGATGCCGCACGACGCGCGCTTCAAGCCGTTGTCAATGGTCTGTCACCGGAAGACAAGTTTTCACTTTCACGTTTTGGCGATACTGTAGAACACCGTAGCCGTGGGCTTTGGAATGGTACAGGGCCTGCCAAAGCATCGGCAAAGCGATGGATAGACAATGTAAGCGCCGACTTGGGGGGGACTGAAATGGCTGCAGCATTGGTGTCAACCATCGCCATCCCGAATGTCGGAAGTAGCGACATCCTCCTCATTACAGACGGAGAAATCGAAGGTATTGACGAGGTAATCGAAGTTGCACGGAAGTCATCGCATCGGGTCTTCATTGTGGCCATTGGGGCTAGTCCGAGCGAAGTTCATTTGCGCCGACTGGCATTGGCAACTGGAGGCCATTGCGATTTCGTGGCACCTGGTGAGGTCGTTGAGCCAGCGGTAATTCGCATGTCTGCACGAATGAGAGCAGCGCGAGCGACCAACTTACGGGTTGAATGGCCGAAGGCCTTGAACATTCGATGGGCACAATCGTTGCAGAATCATGCCTTCGAGGACGATGTGCTCAATGCCTGTGCCTTCGCTGATGCCCCTGCTGATGTTCGCGATTTTACCGTCGTGAAATTGTGGGGGCGAGTTGAAGGTGTGGCGAAAGAAGCGCTATTGGCTGAGGCATCACTTACCTTGACCGAATCAAGCACTAACATAACTGCACGACTAACGGGCTATGAGCAATATCAGGAACTTAGAACGAAGCGCGCCGGCGTAGATACAGGTGTCACGCCTTCCAGTGAGCAGGACCTTGCCGTGTCATATCGATTGGTCACCGATGATACTAATTTCATCTTGGTTCACGAGCGCTCCAAAGAGGAACAGGCCCAAGAGATGCCCGACGTCCACAAAGTGCCACAGATGCTTGCTGCTGGATGGGCTGCGACGGGGTCAGTTGTTCGCTCTTCGCAAAGACCTTTCGCAAATGCACCGGTCGGTTGGGAAGATGATGTAGATAACATCCCATTTGTCAGCACATCTGTGTCTTGTTACATGCCTCTTGATTCCAAACAGGTGTCCAAACCGTCGGTATGGCGAACCAACCGTGCGCATTCCTCGGCACGTATCGATGCGTTGAGCAGCGGCGGAATGGACGACTACGAAATTCCCGCCTTCTTGCGTAAGCAGGCGGATGCGGAAACTACCTCTTCGCGGGGTATTGTGCGTCAAGGTATTGACAAACTTAATCCTCTACTTTGGATGTCACACGCTTCAGACAGTGGCCGATATGGTGAGCTTCATGCGGATTTTGGATTTACTGGCATTACCCCACTTGGTGTAGCTCAATGGCTGAAGCTCAATGATGAGACTCTGTGGCCGAGCACATTTGCTGAACTTAGAGACCTGGGGCTTGCTCTGGCAATCTGCGAATGGCTTGAATTCGGCTTGGGTAGCGATTCGACGGAATCCGAGGTTGTCTCTGAATTTTTGGCGGTAGTGGTTGAGATGGCGCGCGCTGGAGGGTGGGGGGTGAATACCAGGACAAAATCTGTTGGACGAGTCCTGATGGGCGGCAAGCCCGGACCGGTGGCGAAGAGTTTAGTAGACGCGTTGCTTGATGACCTGAAGATGATGACCCCTCAGTATTGGCCAAACGCGGTAGTCCACTTTCCACAAAATTCATTCGGCTGAACTTGTCGATGGTGCCCATATTTCTTAGGTCCCAACCGCATACAGCTTGAGATAGCCCATGCGAATTCAAATAAAGTTAGGCGATATCGCTAACCAGCCAGACATGGAGGCAGTGGTTAACAGTGCAAATGCTAATTTGCGGTATGGCTCAGGCGTAGCAGGTGCCATACATATTGCTGCTGGTCCGGAGCTGGAACTGTATTGTCAACCTTTCGCGCCATTGGGTCTTGGTTGTGCGTTGCTAAGTCCTGGGTTTCATCTCCCAAACAAATGGGTTATTCACGTAAGGGCGGCTCACTACCACAATCATGAACAGCCTAATATGGTGCTTGAAGAAGCATTGCGAGCAATGCTAAGAGTGGTCAAAGAGAAACAAATAAGGACCTTGGCCATTCCAGCAATCGGCACCGGAGTTTTCAAATTTCCGTCAGGGGAGGCCGCTCGAATCACTGCTGAAACGGTTTCTTTTGGCATTGCCGAAACGGACCTTGAGGTGGTTCGTTTCTGTATACCGGACCGTGACCTGGCTGCTGTGTACCAAGAAGAACTCTCACGGTTTTTTTAAATTGCTGCGTACCATGTTCTCGCCAAGAGTGGCCACCACATAAGGGAACAGCATGATATTTTCATACATGCTGTCAAAAAGCTCATGTTGTGAGCTACATTGATTCAACAATGTCACTATTTGAGTTCAAGTCTCCAATCAGACGGCGACCTGCGGTAAGCCCAAGCAGGTCAACGCATTTTCAAAGGCATAGATGAAATTGCCAATATGGATACCATCTAAATGCAAAAATCACTGTCAGGAAAGCTTTTTTCAGCGTCAGACTTGGTGAATTTTTCCGCCTGTTCGCATCTCACCCACTTGGACCTCGTGAATATGGAGACGCCGCTTCCAAAAGCTGCGGATTCGGAGGAGATGGTCCTTATTCAGGACAAGGGTTTTGAGCACGAGGGGCGCTACCTTGAGCACCTCCGAAAGCTGCACGGAGATGTTGTGGACTTGAAGTCCGACGGGACGGACGCACAGGCCTTTGAGAGTACCTGCGTTGCGCTGCAAAGTGGCACCTCAGTCCTGTTTCAGCCTACCTTCCTCAGTGCGCCGTGGGTGGGGCATGCAGACTTTCTAATTCGAGTGGAGACACCTTCTAAGCTGGGAGCTTTCAGCTATGAGGTTGTGGATACGAAACTGTCCCGCACTAGCCGGGCCAAGTTCCTGCTGCAGCTCAGCCTGTACTCAGAAATGCTGGCTGAAGTGCAGGGAATCGTGCCTCGGCACATGTACGTTGTCCTTGGCGATGGCCGCAAAGAGACCTTCATCGTTGCGGACTATCTTCGCTACTACCGTCAGCTCAAACAACGGTTTTTGTCTTGGACTTCTGAGGCCGTCCGTGAAAGTTACCCGGAAAAATGTGACCGCTGCGGGATGTGCCGCTGGAGAGACATCTGTACCGACCAGTGGGAGCGGGATGACCATCTAAACCGCGTCGCCGGAATCAACAAGAGCCAGATTCCCAAGCTGGTGGCGGCTGGCGTGTCCACAATGCGGGCACTTGCCAAGATGCAAACGGACACGGCCATACCTCGCATACAAGCGGATACCAAGAACCGTCTTGCACAACAAGCTCGCCTACAGGTCCAAACGCTGGAAACCGGGACGCCGGTGTTTGAGCTCCTGCCTCCTGTCGCTGGAAAAGGGTTTGCACGGATGCCAGCGCCTGCCGAGGGAGACCTATTTTTCGACATGGAGGGGGACCCTCTGGAAGACGGTGGGCTTGAGTACCTATTCGGCCTGTACTACTTTGAGAGTGGAGCGGCGGTGTTTAAGCCATTCTGGGCCCACTCACGTGCTGAGGAAAAATTGGCTTTTGAGGCGTTCATTGACTTTGTTGTGGAACACCTGCAGAAGTGGCCCAAGGCGCATGTCTACCATTACGCACCGTACGAGCCAACTGCCTTGAAGCGATTGATGTCGCTGCACGGGACGCGCGAAGATGCAGTCGACAACCTCTTGAGGTTTCACAAACTCGTGGACCTTTATGCCGTGGTCAGGGAAGGTATCCGCGTTGGCGAGCCAAGTTACTCCATCAAGTACATCGAGCACTTTTACAGTGGGGCGCGCTCAGGCGATGTCAAAACCGCAGGCGCTTCCATCGTCTTCTACGAGCAATGGAAGGCAACTCGCGACTCGGCACTGCTTCAGGCCATTGAGGACTACAACAAAGATGACGTTGTCAGCACTTTCGAGTTACGGGGATGGCTGATGAGCATTCGACCTGTAGGAGTGGAGGTGCATGGCGCAGTCACGGGAGCTCCTGCAGAGGCACCCACCGAAGTTCAAAAACCAAAGTCGGCGGCGGCGTTAAAGGCAGAAGCCGCGATGGAAATCTATCGTGAGAAGCTCCTTGGCGGACTGCCGGACGACGTGTTGAGCTGGACTGACGCCGATAGGGCCAAAGAACTGATGTTTCAGCTTCTTGGGTTTCATCGACGCACCGAGAAGCCAGTTTGGTGGGCGCTGTTCGCCCGGCAAGATGCCACCGAAGAAGAGCTTTTGGATGACGTTGAGGTCATCGCTTGCATGACGGCCACAAAACCTGCGGTCTCGTCTGGAGATGGCTGGGAGTGTGAGTACACGTTCCCAGAGCAAGAGTTCAAGCTCAAGACAGGCGATAACTGCACGGTCGTGAGCACCTTGGATGAGCTTTCCGACGTCGAAATTGACGAAGACAAGCGCAAGGTGACGTTCTACTGCGAGAGCGAACTGGCGCCGGAATCCCACAACTTGGCCATCGGTACGGGACTGCCCATCAATGTCGGAGTCATCCTGGGTGCATACAAGAGGTTTGTAGACGCTAGCCTCGCAGGTGATACAAAGTTCCAAGCAGGCTTGGACCTCCTCTACAGAGCTGTGCCGCGCGTCCAAGGACACACAACTGGGCAAGCCCTTATTGATTGCAATGAAGATGCTGTGGCGGGAACCTCTCGCGTTGTGTCGAATTTGGTCGGAAGTTGCCTATTCATCCAGGGCCCGCCCGGTGCAGGTAAGACCTACACAGGGTCACACGTCATTGTTGACCTGCTGAAGTCTGGGAAAACGGTCGCCGTTACTTCCAACAGTCACAAAGCCATCAACAACCTACTTGCGGCCGTGGAGAAGGTGGCTGAGAGAGACAGTTTTGTGTTCAAAGGCGCCAAGAAGTCCAGCAGTCCAGACTCTGCCATCAAGGGCAAGTTCATTGCTGACGTTTGGGATACCCAGCAACTGGTGAAGGGAGTCAGCCAGTACTCCTTGGTGGCGGGCACAGCTTGGTTGCTGACTTCGGCCAAGCTAGAGCAAAAATTTGACTACCTGTTTGTGGATGAAGCCGGACAGGTTTCCCTGGCAAACCTCTTGGCCATGTCAACATGCGCGAGAAACATTGTGCTTCTTGGAGACCAGATGCAGCTTGGCCAACCAATACAGGGGGTGCATCCCGGGGAGTCAGGAAAGTCAACCCTTGACTACCTACTTAAGGGGGAGGCCACGATTGCTCCAGAGCTCGGTATCTTCCTGAAGGACACCTGGCGCATGCATCCCGACGTGTGTCAATTCATATCAGATGCCGTCTATGACGGACGACTTGAGGCGGAGCCAAAGAACGCCAATCAGCGACTGGTGCTAAAAGCTGATGCTAACCCAGCCCTTGTCCCAACGGGTGTCAAGTTCTTGCCAGTTGAACACGACGGATGCTCTCAGCGCAGCGACGTTGAGGCAGCGGTCGTTAAGGACTTGTTTGATAGTCTTCTATTGCAAGGCTATGTCGATAGAGACGGCAAGTCCCGTGCAATGGGATTGGAGAACATCCTTGTGGTGGCACCCTATAACCAACAGGTCAATCTGTTGAAGCGAGTGCTTCCTGAGGGTGCCAGGGTTGGAACTGTCGACAAGTTTCAGGGACAGGAGGCAGAGGCTGTTCTCGTTTCGATGACAACTTCAAGCGGTCAGTATCTGCCGCGAGACATCGAATTTCTGTACAGCAAGAACCGGCTGAATGTGGCGGTATCGCGGGCGCGCTGCCTAGCGGTAGTGGTGGCAAATCCGCTCTTGCTTGAGGTTGATTGCAAAACGCCAGAGCAGATGGCTTTGGTGAATACGCTATGTTGGATTAAGGATTATTCGTGTCAATAAACAAGTACCCTGCGCAGTCAGCGATTGACTTCATTGATGGGACATTGGTAAAGCAGATTCCTGCGATTCAGAGAATCGATGGGAAGGATAGGTCGAAGGCGCATCTGTTCGAGTTAGGAGGAGGAGGGAAGCAATTCGCGGTCATCGTTGGCGATAAGAACAAAGACACTGGTAAGTTTGGGATTCAACAGACTCGAATATTGCTTGAGACTCAGCCCGTTGAGCTACCCGATGTGACGGCTTTTGAACCTTCTGACTTTTATAACGGAAGTCGAATAGCAAACCAGTCAGACTCTCGTTTGGCAGCACCTAAACAGTTCTCCGTAATGGTCGGTTCGGAGACTGGCTTGAGACGCCTTCTTGAGTGGTATGCCAATGCACCCGCTGAGACTGAAGCAATCGCGGCACCACACATCAACAAGTTTGCTGCGCAACAGAATACTGAGGAATTTGAAATGAAACCAGAAGCAACAAACACTATCCTTTACGGCCCTCCCGGGACAGGTAAGACGTTTGCAACGGCTGACCGCGCAGTAATGCTTTGTGATGGGAAAGTTCCCGCTACTCGTAAAGAATTGATGGCTCGATATGAAGAACTTCGTCTTGAAAAGCGAATCTGGTTCGTCACATTTCATCAGTCCTTTGGCTACGAGGAGTTTGTGGAGGGTCTCCGGCCGCATGTGAATACGGCCGGCCAAGTTGCGTACAGCGTTAGAGCCGGAGTGTTTCGTGAAGCGTGTGACGCTGCCCGTCTTCGTCAGCTTATTAAACCAGGGTTAACTGGTCGGCCGTTGAAAGAAAGAACCATATGGAAGATGTCGCTTGGTTTCAGCAGGAGTGACGAAGGTACAAAGGTCTTTCAGTACTGCTTAAAGAATCAATGTCTATTGCTGGGGTGGGGGGACGAGCTTGACTTCAGCGAGTGCAATGACGAAGCGTCCATTCGAACCTACATTGAAGCAGAGGCACCCAAAACCGAGAAGATTGCTTCACAGGCTAAGTTTGTCGATTTATTCAAGCACGATTTGAAAGTCGGGGACTTGGTCATCATTCCAAGTGGGAACTCGTCGTTCAGAGCAATCGCCGAAGTTACAGGCGATTACGAGTATGTTGAGGATGCGCCTTTTCATCAAATGAGAAGTGTGAAATGGCTGGCGGTTTTTGAAACCGGAAAAGACGTTTTTGAGATTCTTGAAAAGAAGTTCACCATGCGAACCCTTTACAAACTCAATTCGACCTCTCTGAAGGTTGAGGAGCTTTCCAAGCTTTTGTTGGTTGAAGCAGAAGAAGTTTCAGTTCAGCCACACGTTCTCATCATTGACGAAATCAATAGAGCCAACATCTCCAAGGTGTTTGGAGAGCTCATTACGTTGCTCGAACCGGATAAGCGGGAAGGGGAACCGAACGCCATCACGCTGAAGCTCCCATATTCTGGCGATGACTTTTCGGTTCCTTCTAATTTGCACTTGGTGGGCACAATGAACACGGCGGACCGTTCCATCGCTCTGCTAGACACAGCGCTCAGGCGCAGATTTGAATTTGAGGAGCTCGCGCCAGATTCGTCGACCCTTATGGGGTCGACCGTTGAAGGGGTCGACCTAGTTCAATTACTGACTTCATTGAATCAACGAATCGAGTCGCTCTTCGACCGAGACCATCGCATTGGCCATGCCTTCTTTATGGGTGTCAAAGACTTGAAAGGCCTTGAAATCGTGTTCCGTCGCAAAGTAATTCCTCTTTTGCAGGAATACTTTTATGAGAACTGGTCTAACGTTCGGCGCGCCTTAAACGATTACGGAAGTGGAGATTTCGTGGTAAGTACCAAACTTGCTCAGTTACCACCTGATGGAGAGGACAGTTTTTCTGACGAGCCAAGGGTGGTTTACCGGGTAAACGAGGCACCATTTCCTGTGACAGCATATCAACGCATATACGGCGGGAACTAGCCCATGGCCGTTTTGGCGCTCAGGGAATTTGAGCGAATAACTTGCGGAGAAGCTTTTGACCCAAATGGACGGGTTGTCAGGGCGGACCAGCATCGCGCTCTTGAGAGCTTCTCGGAGAACTATCAGAAGCAACACAATGTCACTGTTTTTCAGCATGGCCCTCGGCGCACTCTAGTCGCGCAGAACTTTGTTGGCGTCGTAAACCTCGGACGTGACCAAGTAGAGATTCTTCCGAAAATTGAAGGTGATGTCTCCCAAGTTCGACATAACTTGGCCAAGATGATTTCCGTCGCGATGGACCTCGAGCTCTATGACGCGGATGTCAGTAAGGTCGATAATCATTCTGACAGCATTCTGGAGGTCCTCATTCGGCTGTTCTGCCAGAAGCTTTGGCAATGCGTGCGTCGGGGCATGGTTCGCCAGTACGAGATTCGCAATGAGAACTTAGCGATGCTCCGTGGGCGGCTTTCCGTGCCTGAGCAAATTCGCGTAAACCTTGCCAGACCAGACCGGTTGGCATGCGTGTTTGACGAATTTTCTGAGAACAACCCACTCAATCAGGTCTTAAAGGCAGCCCTCCAGGTCCTTAGTAGAGTGGCAAAGACTCAAGCGAACCAGCGCAACGTCGCAGAACTGCTGTTCTGTTTTCAAGAAGTGGATGACGTGGTTCCGAGAGCCATCAATTGGTCGAGAACTGGTACGAATCGCCTGTCTGCCCGCTTCAAGCCTGTGCTGGCACTGGCGCGGCTTTTCATCGAGGGCAAGTCACCAGACGTTGTGTCGGGCGCTGGCGATGGATTTGCTTTGTTGTTCGATATGAACAAGCTCTTTGAAAGCTATGTTGGAGCGGTGGCTAAGCGAGTATTTTTTAAGGACGGACTGACCGTCTCACTACAGGGCCCGAAACGGCACCTCGCACGTGTTGAGTGTGGAAGACCCGTATTTGAGCTCAGACCCGACATTGTGGCGACAAATGGCGAAACTGTTGCTTTTGTCATAGACACCAAATGGAAGAGGCTGAATGAGCATGCAAATCGAGATGGAATCTCTACTTCTGATGTGTATCAAATGTATGCGTACTCAACCCAGTACAGGTCGCCTGAGGTCCTGCTTCTATATCCTCACCATAGCGAGCTCGGAGGCTGGACACCTCGTCGCGCTGAGTATTGGGTAAATGGCAGTCATGGGATGAATTCAGTGGCGCAAAAGGTAAGTGTGGCTACGGTTAGCTTGCAAAATCTCAGCGATGTTCCGAACCAACTGAGGAAGCTGTTTCCCATTTCTGCTGTTGAACAGATGAAGAGTCTTGGCACTCAGACGCCTTAGGAGTTTGCATGGCTTACAACCTATCCTTTGAACAACAGTCCCTGGTGGATGAGTACCGTCAGTACTTAAACAGCGAGGATGCCAGACAAGCGTTGGACGAACTCATTACACGTGCAAAGATTGATACTGCTTTTGAATTTATTCCTACCGGGCACGGCAATATAACTCGAACTGTGAAGTATGTGCGCATAAGTGACGGGGCCTGGGCGTATGGGTTTATCGTGAATCGGGCAAGTATCCTTTTTTACTACCGTAATCCAAGCGGAAGAGTCTCTGATGCGTTGGCCTTCGAAATATCTTCGACTGGACTGGAGACTTCACGAAGCGGTATGGGTGAGATAAAGGTTCGCATAAGTGGCGCCAAGGATGTGCAGTTTGTCTTGGAGGATTGCTTTCCAATCGAAGTAAATGGCGAATTGCCAAATTTGATGGTCTTGGAGGCGAAGTTCCATGCCCAGGTCACTG
>Ga0364881_10259_pt3 | contig 10102 bp, 13 predicted proteins | sample ExccelJu500001D4_5_FD_206923 | JGI IMG/M metagenome (GOLD analysis project Ga0364881, IMG submission 206923) | Enriched cells from Trout Bog Lake Hypolimnion, Wisconsin, USA - BchlTB.July30.5000.01.D4 | ecosystem: Environmental > Aquatic > Freshwater > Lake > Hypolimnion/Profundal zone | place... | reverse complement strand
ATATCCGGGGATTTCGCACCGACTCCCGCGATCACCATCGGCCCGAGTACCGAACCTTTTCCTGCTTCGTCGACCCCGCAAATCACGATAGAAACGTTCATGCGCAAATTATTTCAATGGAGATGGTGGTAACCGGTAGTCATGTATATTATCATCGTGGGGCTTGGCGGCATCGGACGGAGTCTTGTAAAACAGGCTGTCGAACATGGTAACAATGTCGTCGTCATCGACCACGATGAAGACCGGTGCAGTGAAATCCTCGAGCACTATGATATTCTTGCCGTCACCGGAAACGCAACAGACAAAACCACCCTTGAGGAAGCAGGTATTGATCGGACAGAGGCTTTTGTCGCCACCACAAGCGATGATTCGGTCAACCTCATGGCCTGCTGGCTGGCAAAACGGTTCCATGTGCCAAACGTGGTCGCTATCGTCAACCAGACCACCCATTCTGATTTTTTTAAGGAAGTCGGCGTCAGGATCAGCGAGAATCCCGACGAACTTGTCGCATCGCGGTTATATTACTGGACGGAGAACCCCCAGCTCCAGAAGCTTGCCTCGATCCCAGGCGGTACCATTTTTGAAATTGCCGCAGAAGAGGGTGCCCCGATTGTCGGCCATGAGATCCGCGAACTCAAAGTCAAGGATTTCGTCTTTATTGCAATCCGGAGAGCTGGAGGCGTGCTTATTATACCGAGCGGAAACGTGAAGATCCAGCCAAACGATATATTCACCGTATTTACCAAAAAAGAGGCCGAGGATGACTGCCTGCGGCTCCTGAACAAACAACTGAAAAAATCAGCGGATTGAGGCAGCAAGCGCCCCGAGTTCCACAAGGAGTTTGGGATTGACTTGAATAAGTTCCTTGATCAGCGAGAGCGTGGAGAACTCTGTCAGGTTAAGTTTTGAAACGGAGTGGATGATCGCATTGAGCTTTTCATCCGGCTGTTTGATAAGATATTCCTTGATATGGTAATTGCGCTCGATCGCTTTTCCCATCTTGGATGCACGCCACGTCTTGTCATAGGTCATCAGCGCTTTTTTCGACAGATCACCTTTGCTGATGCAGTCCGCGGCAACGGTTGCAGCTAACTTTCCGGTATACATCCCATTGTAGATGCCCCCGCCCGTGAGCGGATCAACAACACGAGCTGCATCCCCGACGATGACCAGACCGTCAGCAACCGTACAGTCAAGGGGGCGACAGACGGATACGCCGCCGACAATGTATTCAATGGTTTTTCCGTGCGGGAACTTCTTTTTCACGAACCGCTCAAGATAGTCTTTCGCCCGGTGTCCTTCCCCGCTCTTTTTACCGGAGATCCCGATCCCGACATTTGCTGCCCGTTCGCCTTTCGGAAATACCCAGAGATATCCTTCCGGTGCAACCTCGTTGCCGAGGTAGAAGATCGTGGCATGGGGATCGATGTCGATATCGGTCATCACGTACTGGACCGAGCTCATGATCTCCCGGACAGGAACCGTTGTATCGATACCACACCAGCGGGAAAATTTGGATTCGACACCATCGGCTGCGATGACAACATCTGCTTTTACGTTGGTGACATGCCCGCATGACTCGATCTTTGCCCCTTTCACGGCACCGTTTTCCATGACAGGCGCAGAAGCACGGGATTTTACAAAAACGTCTGCTCCGGCTTCTGCCGCCTGCCAGACCAGTTCCCGGTCAAAGAATTTCCGGTCGAGGATATAGCCCACTTTTGTGCCGGCCATTGAGGAGGAAAGGCTCATCTCAAACCCGTCCGGGGCAACAATACCGGCACCAGTCATCTCTGCGGATATCCAGCAGGGATCAGGATCGATAAACTCTGCAAGGGCTTCTTTTCCAATTCCCTCGGCACAGCGAACCGGGGCTCCAATTGCCGATCGTTTCTCAACAATGCAGGCAGTAAGCCCCTTTTCCACTGCCGTCCGTGCCGCAACCGCTCCTGCCGGACCGCCGCCTATGACAAGAACATCATACTTACTTTTCATGCACGACCTCCAGTGCGCCAAGAGGGCAGACTTTGGCACAGATACCGCAGCTCGTACAGTTCTCTTCAACGGAAAGATACGCGTCAATCAGTTCAAGGGCACCTTCAGGGCAGACTGACACGCAGCATCCGCAATATCCACAAATATCCCGGTGTACGTTGAGCATTGAGTGAATATGTTGGATGAGATGTTTCTTTAATCTTTACGTATTATTCCCGGCGACCTTACACATTCCTTTTTTTCTTTAAATAGGAGAACGTGCCAAATTTTCCACCGCCGCCGGGATGGAGAGTGACACGATTCGTCCGTAGCGCATCAAGGGCATCTGCTACCTTGGAATGCAAGGCTCTGATCTCATGAATGGGAACATTGACAAGAACATCAATTTCGTTGCCAAACGTGGAGATAAACAAGTCATACAGCTGCCTGCACTTTTTCGTGCGGGGTGATGAAACACCTTCGACCGTCTGGATAATCTGCCCGAGCGGGACAATATGAAGATACGGGGGGCGGGGTTGTGGTGCACCTGTTGAGAGTTCCTCTGCCCGGTCGAAAACACCCTTTTTTATGATCCCACCATCGGCAGGGCACCGCCAAGCATGCTGAATCGCCTCTTTTAGGGAATACTGGGTAAAACAGCGGACGCACGCCGTCCGGTTGTATTTCCCCTCTTCGGGAAAAAATCCCGCGTTCGTCGTTATTGAACCATTCCGGATGCTATCAAGCACCCCACGAACCGTGACATGCTCAAGCCGGATCTGGTTGAACTCACGGCCAAGTTTCTCCGGCTGGGGGCTGTGTGCATCGGAATTTGAGAGAAATGTAATATTGTCCAGTTCGCGGATTCTGGCTCCGTAGGAACTGTCAGAAGAGAGCCCCAGCTCCAGAAAATCTATAGGTTCACTGCCATAGCACTCTGCCACCGATGAATGGTAGGCATACATCGCCGTCCAGGGCGTAAACGCATGCGCCGGACCAATCATTGCACCCGCATCATGTGCCATTACGGCTATCTTTTCTCCCGAAAGCGTGACATGCGGGCGCCCGTTTGTCCGTATTGAACGGCTGTAGGGAGCCAGGAGGTCTCTCAACATATCAAACTGTGCAAAATCCTCGGCAAGGATCAGGTGGTGCACCCGTTTATTATCCTCTACCTCCCCGCTCGGGACAATCACGACACCCGCATCATTTTCCAGACAGGGTTCCCAGCTCTTTCTCCACACAGGATGGAGTGCGTCACCGGTGCCAAGCACGTGCAGGCCTTTTGTTACACAGGCAGCGACAAGAGTTTCCGGCTGCATATTCCGGGACACAGCAATGGAAAACGGTGAATGGATATGAAGATCCGTGTTTGCAAGCATGCAGGTCACATCTCCTTAAAAACCGGAATTTCTGGGTTACTGCCCCATACAGGGTCAGGCATCCGGTTGACCATAGTGGATTATCCGGTATCAATTTTTTTGCTCGTGCGATATGTATGTGTTTCTGGCATTACAACCTTGAGAGTATCGCACACACCTGCCAAAGCATTCCCGGTAATAAAACGCTCATAAGAATTCCTGGCGTTTACGCTGGATGGGGGTATCTTTTTTCCACAGGTTGATATCCCGTGCACGGTCAAAATAAAACCGTGACTTTTCTGCCTGCCCCATTTCTTTTAAGCAGACCCCGATATGATTCCACGCATCCATGTTGTTGGGGAGGGAATTTGCCACCATCTTGAACGTCTGTATAGCAGCTTCGAGATACTTGTTATCCATATGAATAATTCCCATCTGTTCAAGGGTTTCACCCAGATCATTGAGAACTTCTGTATTATCCGGTGCAAGCTCGACAGCGCGGAGCAATGATTTGAGTGCTTCATCATAATTTCCGGTGATACGGTAGCATACACCCCTGTCATTCCAGACATAGGCAAGGGTGTCATCAAGAGCCAGAGCCTGATCAAAGGCCGCAATCGCACCGTGATAATCCCGTTCCACGATATACAGGTGCACACCACGCTTGTAATGGGCGGTGGCTTTCCCAAGCAGTTTGTCGACCAACCCTGCCTTTTGTGCGGGAGATACATGTGCCGCCGGTTGCTTCGAGCTGGTGTCAGGTTCTGGAACGGCTTCCTGGAAGCTGACATCTTTAAAGGTAGTAGTGACGTCACGGATGATACCGGCCACCGCGATGAAATCCCCATGATTATCAAAGAGGGGGAGCGCTTTCATCCAGAGTGTCCACTCCCTGCCGTCTGGTTTTTTTGCCCGGGTGACCGCGATAACCGGACCATCTTTTTCCCTGCTGATCACCATGTATTCCTGTTTTCGGATCTCAGATTCCGGTTCAAATACCAGATTCACCAGCATTTTCTGGCGTTTCCCAAAGAAAAACTCAGAATATACGTAATCCCCTTTGCCAAGAATTTCGCTTTCCTGAACGCCCGTCAGGTGTTCCATCGCACTATTCCATGCGATTACTTTTCCATCGCGGTCCAGGGCAAAGAGCGCATCGAGGGAGAAGTTGATCATGTCCACGAGAATTTTCCGGTTTGTGCCCAGAGGTTTTCCTAAAATCCGCTGGTCAACCGCATGACGGATCATCTGTTCAAGCTCGAGGAACTGTGTTTTTGGATCCTCCCCCTTCTTTAAAAAAAATGTTGCGCCGTTGTTTAACGCTTCGATCGCCGCATGTTCCCGGCCGACACCGGTAAATATGATTAACGGGGTTGCATCACCCGCCCCCCGGAGAATTTTCAACAGTGCGATCCCGTTGATTTCCGGCAAATCATAATCAGCGACAATCACATCGAATGATTTTGTTTTCAGGGTCTCGAGTGCTTCCTTTGAGGACCGTACCGGCTGGATTGCCAGCTCTTTTGATCGTTCCAGCACCAGCTGCATCACATTCAGGAGCGCTAGATCGTCGTCAATGACAAGCACGTTGATCATCAGTACTCATCCATAGTGTATATTCAGAATAGTATACACTAGTACATAAGAGGATTCATTTTATTTTTACTCACTTTTTTTATAGCGATAGCAAATATTCTTGAACGCTGGTACCTCAAACGCTTTCCTTAAAAAAGATGTAAAATGCCCTTACCGGATTGATACCTTACCGGATTGATACCGTACCAGATGGTACATATGAAGTATATTTAAGAAAAATCATCCGATATAGCTAAGCTCTTCTTCCCGCTGCATCTTCTCACTCTCAATCAATCCTTCGACCATCCGTTCCATCTCTGCAGCCCTCGCATTGAGCTGGGTGGGATCAACCGGAACCGAGATCAGTTTTGAAAGAAGGGCTAGTACATTTGCCGCACTCATGGGATCGACAATGTACCCGCTGGTTTCACCCATAAGGCAGACTGCATCGATACCTCGCAGCCTGCCAAGTCCCAGCAGGAGCCCGGCAGCACCGATAATCCCCCCACCCGGCTCATCTCGATCAAAGGAAACACCCGCTGCCTCGATCTCCGTGCGGAGTTCAACGCTGTTCACCGCACCGAGCACACGCGGTTCATTGACCAATCGTCCGACACCGAAACCACCAAGAGTGTAAATTCGTTTCACTCCCAGTTCCGATGCAATATCGAGATAGGCATCGGAAAGGATATAGTGACCTTCGCTCGATGCACTCTGGAAGTCACCCACAAGGAACACAATATGCCGCTGCTCTGTACGGTACAGGTACAGTTCATTGCGCGGCAGCCGGGCTATGCCATTTTCTTCCAGGAGGACCTGTGGGGGAAGATAAATCGAATGGATCTCACCGATTTTTTCTGCGCCGAGCATATGGATCATGTACTCGGCGACCAGCTTTCCTACCTGCCCGATACCGGGAAGTCCTTCGATCAGGACAGGATCATTGAGCGAGGTCTTGTCAAAACTTTCGGTATACCGGATACTGATATCATCGATCATTTCGCCATTCTCCGGTATTTCCCCAAACGATCCTGAACGGAAAAACGGGCTGGGTGGGCATTATCTGTAGGTTTGCCACAGACAGGGCAAATTAAAGAAAGGGTATAGATATGATCTGCAGTGCAGCGACGGATACGGCCACTCATTGACTCTTCCCGGACTTGGGTTTTTTGATGAGCTTTCCTTCGCCGCCCGCCTTTTCGACCACGGCAATAGCGGCATTGGCAGCTTTTTCAAGCGCTTTTTCCGCTTTCTTGTAATCAGGTGCGGTCACTTTGATCCGGTAGGAAGGTGCACCCAGATAGAGGAGCTCGATTTCTACGCCGGCAATCTTTGGCTCTGCACTTTTCAGAGCTTTCTTGATCACGGAAACGCCATCAGGTTCGGTGGAAGTGAGGGTTAATACGCCGGTTACTTCCACTTTCGGGGGCTTTACGTTCTCGTGGGCAATATGTACCAAGGCGTCGCTTGCCTTTTTGGAGAGCCCGAGTTTTTTGATGGTTGCATCGCCATCGATAACAATATCCTCAAAAACGGGAAAAAGGGCACCATATTTTTCGAAGATGACATCTTCAATGCCGGCAGCAGGTTCTCCGGCAGTCTCCGCAACAAACCCTATCCATTTCCGGGACTTGCTCTCGTTTTTCCATTCCCGGATCTTCTCCCGGCGCTGGTGCTCGTTGACATCCTTCAAAGAGAGATCGATATGGCCACGGTTCCGGTCGACATTGAGGACCTTACAGACAATCTTCTGGCCCTCGCGGATGTGATCACGGATATATTTGATCCAGCCGGTTGCAATTTCAGAGATGGGGATGAGCCCCTGTCGTCCGTTATATTCGTCCAGCGAAACAAACGCTACGAAATCCTTGACATTCTCGACGGTGCAGACGACAAGTTCTGATTCCTGTGGCCATTCTCTGTCCAGCATGGAATAACTCACTTGGACTCTGAGATAATCTCAGCCTTGAGGTTCGCCTTTCCACCGGTCGGAACCGCAAGTTCGCGGCCACAGACGATGCATTTGACAGTGGTGCTCGCCTTGGAAAAGATCATCTGTTCATTATCGCAGTCCGGGCATTTAACCTTGTAAAAGCTGCTCCGGTTCTCTCTGACTTCACGTACCATCCTGCTCACTCCGTCAACTCAAACTTTGCAACCCTGTATCCCTTGCGCAGGTGTGCCTTTCCACAGGTGACACAGCGATACCGGACATTGATCTTCTTTGTGGGCTTGTCGCCACCGGGCACTTTCGAGAACTTACCCATGTTTCCCACTTTCCCACGGCGTGCTTTCTGGCGGTCAATCCAGTGAAGGCCGGTGGTCTTGCTCTTTTTGACCTTCTCAACCTCATGGATCTGATGATTTCTGCAATAAGGACAATATGTGTTGAATTTCGCTGGCATTTTCATGATATTTTCACCGATTTTTTAGATGTCGAATCCCATTATTATTTGCAAAGGTTCATATTTAAGACTATGTTGCGGTCATTTAACACCGCTGCATTCCGTTCAGGAAGTGTCACTATATCTCCCTTTAAGAGAGTATAAATCCTCCCATCGACACCCATAAAAGATTCCATATCCTCAAGCACCCGCACGAGCATGTAGGGCGGGGAAAGAGATGGCTGGGATGCCGAGGGCGCGGACAGGGGTTCCGGTAATTCTTCGCCGCCAAAATCCTCTTCATGAACAGCATCATTGCCTTTTGAAATGCTCACCGTTGTGGCAGGAATAATCGGCTGGCGGGTATTATTGAGAAGCACTTCCTGGCATGCTTCGATCGCTGCAGTAATCCGGTCAAACATCTCGTGTTCAGCAGGGATCATCCGTTTCACTTCCTCGCGATCGTAATAATTCCCCTCCGCATGCATGATCGTGAGGGCGAGGATCTTACGAGAGCGGATGCTGAAGAGGTCCTGCATCGTCTCCCTGACTGCCATGGTCTCTTCAATACGGGTCCGTGCTTCTTCAGAAAGCGGGTCCTCGATGGCGTAGACTTTTACAAGAAGCGCCGCTATCTCTGTGTGCGTGCGATCAAATATGTCCGGGACTATGGAAACGAGCTTTCCGGTCTCCCGTTCTGAGAGCAGGATATTGCGCAGGTCATCAAGTCCCATGGTGAAATACTCCGTTATGCGATTTCCGCGATACCGCGGCAGCAGAGGAATACCGCCACCGCTTCAGGTACAGTAGAGATCCCTTTTTGGAGTTGATAAGTACTTCCGAGCATCGGCATGGCAAGGGGGAACCGGCAGTCCACCTTTACATCCCGCGTTGCAAAGACCACCGCATCAACAAGCGGTTCAAAATCATGCAGGTTCCGCAGCTCCAGCGGCTGCACCCGCATCCCGCTTCCCCCGTGAAGGGAGGTTGGCATCCGGATTAAACGTTTGATATCCGTCGTGACAGGTTCATCGGCAAGCGCGGCAGTTGCATTCAGCCGCGTCCTGAACTCCCCCTCTGCCTGTTGCGTGACTGCACTCAGTATACGGTTTTTCAGGTTCACGCTCGCCGGGTTCTTCTCAAGTTCGGCAATCAGTTCCTCGCGTTTTTTCAGGAATGTTGCTGCTGAATCTTTCCCCACTCCTTCAAGAGAGGTCAGGTGCGCCATGGCATCTTCCATGCTGAGACTTCCCACCCAGTTCAGGTAGTCAGTTAGCGCCCCGATATACCGCTGTTTCCATCCGGGCTGTATCGCACCTGAACCGGACAAGAGGATTTTGGGATCGATCCCGATCCCGCAGATATAGTTCACTACCTCCCGTCGTTCCTGGCTTCCCCACCCGCGAAATGCGAGGTCTTTGACATGGACATGATACCCACGTCCCCCGGAAAAGACCAGTTCTATCTGTTTTGGGTCCATCCCGAGCTCTTCAGTGAGCATGGCAAGAAGTTTTTCTGTTTCCACTTTCACCCGGGCAAGCATCTGGTCATACGGTCCTTTCATGATATGGTCAGCATCGAGATCAAAAATCAGGTCAGCACCGCACCAGCCCTTCTCGCCCATGGTTGCTGCATCCGGTTTTTCGTAATACGCGCTTGAATAATAAACATGAGACGGGACGAGATTTTTGATATAATCGACAAGTTCCGTCTGGCCGGAAAAACCAATATGCCGGCGCATCCGCATCTCTGCAGACCCTGAGGTGAACAGGACAAAACCCCATTCCCGCTGTTGTAGTGAGCCGGGGGAGACAAGCACCGTCTTTTTGTAATATTCCGTGAACCGCTGCCGCAAAAATTCCATAGTTGCCGGGTTCATGACATCTCCTTGATCATATACGGCCCTTTCCGCTCATATCCCTGTCGCCGGTAATAGGGCCTGACCCCGATACCGCTCATAATTGCCAGGCGCTGATATCCAGTAGAGGTGGTGATCTCTTCAGCACGGGCAAGCAATATCCGCCCGAAATTGCGGTGCTGCCATTCCTCCTTTTCCAGAGCATCCATTCCTACCGGGACAAGACTCCCGTACACATGAAGCTCCCGTAAAACGGCTGCACCTTCCAGTTCAGGGCGAAATACTAATGACGGGAACCGGAGCCGTGCAAACCCGATCAGCGAATCGCCGGACACTGCTGAAATAAAGTGCTCTGTTCCCCCACAGCATTCGTACGTTAAAACACGTATTTCGGACTCTTCAACAGAGGGCAGCCTTCCGATCTCCCGGCACCGTATACACCGGCAGTGTTTGCCCTGCTCCTTCAGGCAGTTCTGGGCAAGCTGCCTGAAATTTGAATGACGGGATCCCGCAACGATCAGCTTTGCCGGGATGTCCCGCTGGATCCTTGATAGCCGCGTATATTCAGGAATGAGCGATTTCGCATACGCTATGAGTTTGATGAGACTGTCCTCATCATAGGGCATGTATTCCCCGCGTTTCCAGAGATCCTCAATTTCAGATCCTGGTGTGACAAGAGTCGGGTAGATCTTGAGAAAGTCCGGTTTAAACCGGGGATCCGAGAAGATCGTCTCAAACATCTCTTTATCGGATTCAATCGTGGAGTGCGGCAGGTTGGGCATCATATGAAAACCGACTTTGATGCCCGCATCCCGCAGAAGTCGGTTTGCTTCAACCGTATCTGCCACGGTGCAGCCCCGCCTATTGAACGCCAGGATCGCATCATTTACATGCTGGACGCCAAGCTCCACTTTGGTCACGCCAAGGTCAAGCATCCGCATAATATGCTC
>Ga0364881_10741_pt1 | contig 10124 bp, 9 predicted proteins | sample ExccelJu500001D4_5_FD_206923 | JGI IMG/M metagenome (GOLD analysis project Ga0364881, IMG submission 206923) | Enriched cells from Trout Bog Lake Hypolimnion, Wisconsin, USA - BchlTB.July30.5000.01.D4 | ecosystem: Environmental > Aquatic > Freshwater > Lake > Hypolimnion/Profundal zone | place... | reverse complement strand
GCTCTTAGCGCATCAGCAATCTTGGCCGCCTCTTCAGTAACACTGACGAGCGGCTGATGGATGTGGTCGATCGATAGAACGGGGGCGGTCTTGGGGGCCAGAACCCGCTCAGCAATGGCTGCAAACCGGTTCGCCCCAACACCTATGAGAACCTCGGGGAGAAGTTGAGCGAAGTGGCTCTCCATGGCCACTAAGCGAGGGAAGCTCTTATCTGCAACCTCAATACGGCCTTGGAAGATAGCGGCAATCTCTTTAAATGCGCGGTACTGCAAGAGGCGGGCGAAGAGAAGATCGCGGGCCTCAAGTAGAGCTAAATCACCCTCATCTTCAATCTCGCCACTTGGCAAAAGTCTGGCTGCTTTTAGGTCTAGCAGGGTTGCTGCAACCACTAGGAATTCTGTGGTCTGATCTAAATCCCAGCCCTGCTCAGAGCCCTCCAAAGCCTTTATATAAGCAATAAAATCGTCTGTTACCACTCCAAGAGCGATCTCGGTGATATCCATCTTGTGGCGCGAAATAAGCTGCAGAAGCAGGTCGAAGGGGCCATCAAAATTGCTTAAGTGAACCGAGAAAGCGCTCTCGCTCCCCTCAACAATTAAATCGCTCATGGGGAGAAAGGTACTCATAACGCGCTTGCCTTGCTGACCGCACCGCCGTAGAGTCCGCCGCATGGCAAATAGCACTTCAAAGGTTTCTCGACTGGCAGATAAATCGACAAATCGGGATGAGGAGCTCGCCACCACCTCCGGCATTCTCGGCCGAGCGATTATCGACTTCCCGACAGTTGTCAGTACCCCTGAACCGGGCTCAGCTCGAGTGATCTCTATCGTCAATCAAAAGGGTGGAGTTGGCAAGACAACCACAACCATAAACTTGGGCGCTGCCCTTGCCGAACTAGGACGCCGAGTACTGCTCATCGATTTCGACTCGCAGGCCTCCATGACAACTGGACTTGGGATTAAGCCGGCCCAACTCAAAGAGCAATATGGCTCAATCTGGTACCTGCTCAATGATCCACAATCTGGCATCCAGAATTTCATCTTGAAATCGAATGTCCCGGGTCTCGACTTCGTCCGTGGTCATGAAGACCTCGCTGCCGCTGAAGCTGCCTTTGTTACGGAGATCGCCAAAGAACACAAACTACGCAAGATCCTGGCGCCGGTCTTGGATCAATATGACGACATTCTGATTGATTGCTCGCCATCCCTTGGCACACTCACCATCAACGCTTTGACTGCCTCTAATGGCGTTCTCATCCCCATGGAGTGCGAGTATTTCGCTGTCCTAGGACTCTCTTTGGTGAAGAAGACAATCGAGAAGATCCGCGAGAACACCAATCCAGATCTAGTAATCGATGGAATTCTGGCGACGATGTTTGATCGCAAAACTGGGCACTCCAAGGATGTGCTTGAGCTCATCGACAAGGAATTTCCCGATGAACTTCTGGACACAATCATTTCTCGCACAGTCCGATTCTCTGAATCGACTGTTAAGGGTGAGCCAGTGACTACTTATGCAAGTAGTTCACTTGGTGCGCTCTCCTATCGCCGACTAGCTCGAGAACTTATTTCACGTGGAGGTGCCAAATGAGTCGCCGCGTCAGCCTTCCTGGTGCAGAGGAACTATTCCGACAGACAACAACGTTAAATGCAGTTCCATCTGTCACTCCAACTCCCGCCGAGGATCAACCTCAGGCGCCAATACTTTCAACTCCCAATAAAAAGGCTGTAAGAACTACTCCACGGCGCCGAGTTAATACCTTTGATCGCTCACCCAGCGGTAGAGAGCGCCATGACGAGAAGATCACGGTCTATCTATCTCCTGAAGAGCTTTACGATTTGGAGCAGGCAAGGTTGGCGCTTCGTGGAGATCTGGGCCTAGCAGTTGATCGTGGCCGCATTGTTCGCGAATCGTTGGCCATCATCATTGCTGATCTTGAATCAAAGGGTGATCAGTCGATTATCGCCCGTAGATTACGCGGACGTTAATTTATTTTGCTCGCGGATGCGCGTTTGCGTAGTTCTCGCGTAACTTATCGATAGTGACCAAGGTATAAATCTGAGTTGTGGTCACAGATGAGTGTCCCAACAACTCTTGAACCACTCTGACATCCGCCCCGCCATCTAGAAGATGTGTTGCGTAAGAGTGGCGCAGTGAGTGCGGTGATACATCGACAGAAATATCTGCCCGTTTGGCTGCCTCAGCGACCGACTTCCACATCGATTGTCTTGAAAGCCTTCCGCCACGATCATTGAGGAATAGCGCTTCCCTATCTCCGTGTACCAGGTTAGGCCGAACTCGAACTAAGTATTGATCCAGCGCCTCTCGAGCATACTTTCCTACCGGTACTACGCGCTCTTTGCCGCCCTTGCCTGATAGTCGAAGACTTGTAACTTCTCCCCCATCAAACTTAATTACGTCATTCACATTCAACGCCACAATTTCTGAAATACGAGCTCCAGTTCCATACAACAACTCGAGAATCGCGCTCTCACGAAGAGCGTGCGGATTTCCGGAGGATTTACCTGCGGCAATGAGATCAGTGACTTCCGCGATCGTTAAAGCCTTTGGCAGGCGTAATTTAATTTTTGGAGGCTTAACATCCTTCACTTGATTGAGAGATCCAGATTCTTTGCAAGTGAACTCCACAACATTTCGTATTGCCACAACTGATCGCGCTATAGAACTCTCTGCAAGTCCTCGGCTTCGAGCCGCTGAGATGAACTTCTCCACATCGTTTTGAGTGACCGAGGAGAGGTCATTTATGCTGCTTTCCGTTATAAAGCGCTCAATATCCCTGGAGTATGCCGAGATCGTGTTCTTGCTAAGGCCGCGCTCCACAATCAAATGATTTAGGTACTCGCGAAGTTGCGAGTTAGCGCGATTCATTTCCCTTAAGCGCAGCAGCTATCAATCCAGAGAAGAGTGGATGTGCTTGCGTTGGACGGGATAGGAATTCTGGGTGGGCCTGAGTTCCAACGTAATAAGGATGAATTTCGCGAGGAAGTTCGACAAACTCAACTAGGTGACCATCTGGCGATTGGCCAGAGAAGACGATTCCGGTTGCAGAAATTACCTCACGATAAGAGTTGTTGACTTCATAACGATGGCGATGACGCTCTTGAATTTGCGTTGCGCCATAAAGTTCTGAGACAAGAGAACCCTGGGTGAGATCTGCTGGATAGAGTCCAAGGCGCATTGTTCCGCCCATATCCCCAATGCCGGCGACAATCTGTTCTTGACTAGCCATTGTCGAGATCACTGGATCAGGAGTCTCTTCATCAAATTCGGCTGAGTTGGCCAAAGGAAGCCCTGCAAGATTTCTCGCGACTTCAATGACCATACATTGCAATCCCAAGCAAAGACCAAGCGCTGGAATCTTATTTTCGCGGGCATACTTGAGTGCGCCGACTTTTCCGTTGATTCCGCGTACACCAAAACCTCCAGGGACACAGATTGCATCCACATCACCTAGATGTGCAGCCGCTCCCTCATCGCTCTCACACTCATCGCTTGGCACCCACTTAATTTTTACCCGAGCGTTATTGGCAAATCCTCCAGATCGCAGAGCTTCGGTCACAGATAGATAGGCATCTGGAAGATCCACATACTTACCAACTAAGGCCACTGAAACTTCATGCGCCGGATGATGAACTTTCTCAAGAAGTGAATCCCACTCCCCCCAGACCACGTCTGTGACGCTGAGTCCGAGCCTGCGAACCACGTATCCATCGAGCCCCTCGGAGTACAAAACCTTCGGAATGTCATAAATACTCGGAGCATCGACAGCTGCTACGACAGCCTCTAAATCCACATCGCACATAGCTGAGATCTTGCGCTTAACTGATTCTGGAATCTCACGGTCTGATCGAATAACGATGGCATCAGGAGCAATACCGATGGAGCGCAGTGCGGCCACGCTGTGCTGTGTTGGTTTAGTCTTTAACTCTCCGGATGGTCCGATATATGGCACTAGGGAGACGTGGAGATAGAAGACATTTTCACGTCCCACATCTTGTCGAATCTGACGCGCCGCCTCTAAGAATGGAAGAGATTCGATATCACCAACGGTTCCACCAACTTCGGTGATGACGATATCCACCTCAGGACCTGCCATGGCGCGAATGCGCTCTTTAATCTCGTTGGTGATGTGTGGAATGACTTGGACGGTATCGCCAAGGTAATCACCACGCCTCTCCCGCGCAATAACGTTGGAGTAAACCTGACCCGTCGTTACATTTGCGAAGCCGGCAAGATTGCGATTGAGAAATCTCTCATAGTGACCAACATCAAGATCGGTCTCCGAGCCATCATCGGTGACAAATACCTCACCATGTTGGAAGGGATTCATGGTTCCAGGATCCACATTGATGTAGGGATCTAGCTTCTGCATAGTTACCCGAAGGCCACGTGAAGAGAGTAGGCGACCTAGGCTCGAGGCTGTGAGCCCTTTTCCAAGACTTGAGGCGACCCCGCCAGTTACGAATAAATGTTTTGTCACATGATTACTGGTCATGGGACACTAACTTATCACGCTTTCCCGCACCATCTCGAGCAGCTCTCTCGCGTGTTCTTGTGCTACAGCCGACTCCTCTTGCCCTGAAAGCATTCTGGCGATCTCCACGCTTCGTTCTGACTCAGAGAGAGCCACAACATCAGAGATGCTTACCGATCCGCCCTCGCTTTTGCGAACTACGAGGTGGTGATCTGCCCAAACCGCGACCTGCGCCAGGTGTGTCACCACAATAACTTGAGCATCTTTTGCTAGGAGCTGGAGTCTGCGACCTACTTCAATGGCCGCCTTTCCACCTACTCCGGAATCCACTTCATCGAATATATATGTAGGGACTTGATGCACTGCAGCCAAAACAACCTCGATCGCGAGCATGACACGAGAAAGCTCGCCACCACTGGCCACCTTTGTAATGTGTCCTGGTTGAGCGCCTTCGTGGCTAGTAAAGAGCAGGTTGATATCGTCCAAGCCGTAAGCGGAATACTCAGAGATGTCGGATCCACTTTTGCTAATTACTTCGACAATCACAGATGCGTGTGGCATCGCCAACAGACGCAACTCCGAAGTTATCTTTGTTTGCAGAATATCCGCCGTATCTTGACGCTTTTTACTCAGAGCGTGCGCTGCTTCAGCGAGCTCATCAAAAACAACTCTCAACTCTTTTTCAAGATCGGCTATCCGATCCTCGCCACCCTCAAGATCTGCAATTCTGTCGGCACTTTCACGAGCCCGATCGATCATTTGTACAAATGCAATTTCGCGATCGCTCCCCTCGCCAAACTTCTTTATGAGGGAATTGATAGCACTCTTTCTTTCTTGTAAGTGCTCCAATCGAATTGGATCTGCATCCAGTGCTGAAAGGTATCGATGGAGCGCACCAAAAACTTCTTGATATCCATATAGCGCATCTCCAAAGCTCTCAGAGATTTCATCGAGTTGAGAATCTTTACCCGCTGCATGATCAAGTGCTCTCTTAGCACCTGCTAAAGCAGAACTCACTGAGAAATCTTCGCCGTCAAGTAGATTGAGAGCTTGGCTAACCGCCTGTTGCAACTCATCTACGCTGCTTAATCGCTTTAGTTCGGCCTCGATCTCAAGCAGCTCGCCCACCTTGGGATTGACTGCCTTGAATGCCGCCATGAATTCAGTGAGTTTTGCAATCTCCCGTTCGCGATTCTTGTAATCGCTTCTAAGTTGTTCTATGCGCTCGGACAACTCTTGATACTGAGAGTAGAGGGCTGAATAGCGACTTACTAACTCTTGGAGTCCCCCGAATGAATCCACGCTATTACGAATGTAGGCTGGCTTTGTAAGCCGATGGGTACTGGATTGAGCATGAACTTCTACAAGTTCTTCAGCGATCTCTGACACTTTCCCTGCGGTCGTAGGCGCACCGCCCACATGAATCCTGGATTTGCCATCTGCAGACACTGACCTCGAGATGAGGAGTGATCCGGACTCAACCTCTGCCCCACTTTCTTCAAGGCTTGATGCCAGAGAATCTGAAATCGCAAAGCGTCCGGCCGCTACTAGGCGGTCGGCACCAGTACGTACTTTCTCTGTGTCAGATTTTCCTCCGAGAATTAGAGAGAGGGCAGTGAGCACCATGGTCTTTCCCGCACCTGTCTCACCAGTGAGCACATTGAGTCCAGGTTTAAATTCAATTTCAGCGGATTCAATAACACCCAGGTTGCGGATGCTTATCTCTTCTATGCCGCGAAAATCCTCACTCACCGCGCCAGCCTTCGATTGGAAGTTTGAATTTCGCTACCAGGCGATCGGTGAAGACCGCAGACTCTATGTGAAGCAACTCAATTTGCTGCTTTGATTTACGAATAACAATGCGATCTCCAGATAGGAGTGGGGTCTTGCGCATGCCATCAGCGGAGATCATCGCCTCCCGCGATTCAATATCAATAACTACGGATGACTCTGGAGAGATGACCATTGGTCGGGAGAAGAGTGCGTGTGCCGCGAGCGGGAGCACGACGATCGCATCAACCTCTGGCCAGAGAACAGGACCGCCGGCTGAGAATGCATAGGCTGTGGAGCCAGTTGGAGTCGCGCAAATAACGCCATCACAGCCCCATCGCGAAAGTGGTCGATCATCGATCTGTACAAAAAGTTCCACCATCTGAGCATGACTGCGTTCAATAGTGAATTCGTTAAGCGCCCACCCCTGTGCAATAACCTGGTTATCTCTCTGGATCTCGCTGCTAAGTAGCAGGCGTGGCTCACCGCGATAGTTTTTAGCTGCTATCGCCGACGCGAGTTCTTGAGCAGTAGGACGATTTATCTCTGCGAGAAAGCCGACATTTCCTAGATTGATTCCTAAAATGGGTACATCCGTGCCGAGGACGAGTTCTGCCGCGCGAAGTATCGTTCCATCTCCACCGAGCACAATTGCGATTTCATAAGGTCGATCGCTCCCCATGCCTTCTGAGCCCGGCAGGCCACCCGGGTAATTGGTGATGCTCGAGATCCCGACTTCATGCAGTGCGGCAATGAGCTCAATTGCAAAAGATGTTGCCTCTGGTCTAGTTGGGTGGACGACGAGTAGGGCGCTGCGCATCTCTACTCCCCTCACCTGGTTCTAGCGTTCCTTGCGGCTGGCCAATCTGACACCAAGCCTATTGCGGTCCATCCGCTATTGCCGCCTCTAAATCTACGGCAGATAGTTCATCGCTACCCCGCCGTAGCCAGAGAAAATACTCAACATTTCCGGCTGGACCGGGGAGAGAGCTCGCGACGACACCTTTGCATCCAAGGCCCATATCGTACGCGCAATCAGCGACCTCTTGGACGGCGCTTCTGCGCAGCTCGGGATCACGAACCACACCACCAGCACCAAGTCGCTCGCGTCCTACTTCAAATTGTGGTTTTACCATCACAAGAAAATCAGCGCTGGGAGTGGAGACGCTAACGAGGGCTGGTAGAACTAAAGTCAAAGATATGAACGAGAGATCTGCAACCACTATCTCTGCAGGTTCTCCAACTTGATCGAGAGTGAGGTGGCGAACATTGGTGCGATCCAAAATAACGACACGTGGATCTTGCCGTAACTCCCAAGCCATCTGTCCATACCCAACATCAACTGCGACCACATCCTTCGCCCCACGTTTAAGCAAGACATCTGTAAATCCACCTGTTGAGGCACCAGCATCGAGCGCTCTCTTGCCAGCAACAGTAACTTCTGAAAAGTGATCGAGTGCTCCGGCTAGCTTGTGTCCACCGCGCGATACAAAGTCATCTCGCTCACCTTGAATAACAATCGAGGTTTCAGCATCAACTTGCGAAGCAGGTTTACTAGCAGGAATTCCACTCACTAATACGGTTCGCGATTCAATGAGATCAGCAGCATGATCGCGAGATCGCGCCAGACCACGACGAACGAGCTCTGCATCAAGACGTGTCTTCATAATTTAATTATTTGCCGTCGATAGATTTCAGTGCCGCTTCAAGTTTTGCATGGATCTGCTCATATGCAGCGCCATGTTCGTTGAGATCTAAAACTTGCACCAAAGCGATGGCTTCGCGCAGTTCTTCCAGATCGTTCTGTGAGCTTTCGATTGAAGAGTTCTCATTCATGGCATAACCGTACCTATAACTTGCGTAATTGGCTTGCTTCCACCTGCCAACGACTTGCAAGTCCTGTCGGGGCCTGCCAAAACCTACGTCGAACTGCCCCGTCAATCGAGACCCAATCATCCACGCTTAAACGCAGCGCTCTCTTTCTTGTCGAAGCGGACCACACTGCAATATCCAAAGTATCGACCTCGCGCTTCTTTCCACGGCTCTGAGAGCGATCAATTACGATCCGAAATTCGACAACCACATCGCCGCTTGGGAGTACCCGCTCCTGAGGTTGATTACTGACTCTTCCTTCCAGAAAGACTTCATTGCGAGGATTTCGCATTGGATCTAATGAATCAGAGGCTTCGCTTGCTCCGCTCTTACTCTTTGCAGATGTTTTTGGTGCCGTCTTGGAACCTGTCTTCGAAATGGTGCTCATCACAAACCTCTCACTCGTGAACCATCAATGGAAAAGTGAGAGTAGTTATCGGTTTCTATGAAGTATCTGGAGCAGCTAAATTCTGTGGAGATTGAACAGTTGTGAATTGTTTCTTCCGACTGACTTATCAGACTGATTAAAAAGTAAAAGAGCACAAAAAAAGAGCGCCCTCGCTTTGAACTTAATCAAAACGCTGGCGCTCTTTATAAATGATGTCCGGCGGCGATCTACTCTCCCACAAGGTCCCCCTTGCAGTACCATCGACGCTGAGAGGCTTAGCTTCCGGGTTCGGAATGGGACCGGGCGTTTCCCTCTCGCTATGGCCGCCGAAACTCTTTCGAGTTGGCAGAACATCCTTCAAACATGTCTCCATGTTCTACAGGTCTACTTTATGTAGTTTTTAGTTCCCGACCGTAACTCGGGAACCACACAGTGAACGCGATTTTAAAAAATGTAGTTAAATCCTCGGCCTATTAGTACCGGTCAGCTCCATGAATTGCTCCACTTCCACTTCCGGCCTATCAACCCAATGGTCTCTTGGGGGCCTTACCCGATAAATCGGTGAGAAACCTAATCTTGAAGCGAGCTTCCCGCTTAGATGCTTTCAGCGGTTATCCCTTCCGAACGTTGCAAATCGGCCGTGCTCCTGGCGGAACAACCGACACACAAGAGGTTCGTCCGTCCCGGTCCTCTCGTACTAGGGACAGCCCTTCTCAAGTTTCTTTCGCGCACAGAAGATAGGGACCGAACTGTCTCACGACGTTCTGAACCCAGCTCGCGTGCCGCTTTAATGGGCGAACAGCCCAACCCTTGGGACCTACTCCAGCCCCAGGATGCGACGAGCCGACATCGAGGTGCCAAACCATGCCGTCGCTATGAGCGCTCGGGCAAGATCAGCCTGTTATCCCCGGGGTACCTTTTATCCGTTGAGTGACGGCGCATCCACAAGCCACCGTCAGATCACTAGTCCCGACTTTCGTCCCTGCTCGACCTGTCAGTCTCACAGTCAAGCCCCCTTGTGCACTTACACTCACCACCTGATTACCAACCAGGCTGAGGGAACCTTTGGGCGCCTCCGTTACCCTTTAGGAGGCGACCGCCCCAGTCAAACTACCCATCAGGCACTGTCCTTGAACCGGATCACGGTCCACAGTGAGATAACCAGAACAATCAGAGTGGTATTTCACCAACGACTCCACCACCACTAGCGTGGCCGCATCAACGTCTCCCACCTATCCTACACAAACCGTCCCAATCACCAATACCAAACTATAGTAAAGGTCCCGGGGTCTTTCCGTCCTGCTGCGCGTAACGAGCATCTTTACTCGTAATGCAATTTCACCGAGTTCATGGTGGAGACAGTAGGGAAATCGTTACTCCATTCGTGCAGGTCGGAACTTACCCGACAAGGAATTTCGCTACCTTAGGATGGTTATAGTTACCACCGCCGTTTACTGGGGCTTAAGTTCACCGCTACGCATACACTCACAGTTCCCCTTAACCTTCCAGCACCGGGCAGGAGTCAGTCCGTATACATCGTCTTACGACTTCGCACGGACCTGTGTTTTTGGTAAACAGTCGTTTCCCCCTGGACTCTGC
>Ga0364881_10944_pt1 | contig 10142 bp, 13 predicted proteins | sample ExccelJu500001D4_5_FD_206923 | JGI IMG/M metagenome (GOLD analysis project Ga0364881, IMG submission 206923) | Enriched cells from Trout Bog Lake Hypolimnion, Wisconsin, USA - BchlTB.July30.5000.01.D4 | ecosystem: Environmental > Aquatic > Freshwater > Lake > Hypolimnion/Profundal zone | place... | reverse complement strand
CGCCTGCGCTGTATAGAGCTTGTGGGGGCGCATTGAACACCACGACATCATCGTGATTGGGAGTGTGTGTACGATAAAGAAACTTGTTGACCAAAATATGGTCATCGTCCACCAATGTCGGTCGCATGGAACCCGACGGGATGTAGAACGACTTCACGACAAAGGGAAGCACGATCATGAACATCAGCACCGACGCAAACAGCGCGGCATCTGCGATTTCAACCACAGCGCGAGCGAATCCATTGTCCCGTTTAACGAGCAGCAACCGAAGCACGGTCAACCCTATCACAAAGTACATGATCGAGCTAGTATGGACATCAGCAAGTCGCTGAGAGAGATCAGTCATACACTTCCCCACCACCAGCGCGACGCTGGCTCCTTATCACGCTTCGAGCAACTTCAACACAGATTGACCCACGTACAGCCTACGGGATCATATGCAACGGCTCTTTTGGAAGCCACCCATCGTAAGCGAACCCTCCGCCCCGCCGACGACCCCGTAGGCTTGGCGGAGGGTTACCCGCTTTTTGTAACCCCGGTTTCCAATCGGAGGGTTCCGGAGTGTCACCATCAGAAGATCGCGCACAATCACCCAGGTACGCAAATGCCTGTACCCTCTCCCGATACGGGAGAGGGTAGCACAATGCCTGCAATCCACGCGTGGTGCTGATTTACTTCGCTTTGATGGCGTGATACGATCGCTTCTCTTTGATACGAGCAGCTTTACCGATGAGGCCACGTAGGTAATACAACTTCGCGCGTCGAACATCACCACGTCGGGTAACATCGATCTTGTCAATGCGCGGTGAATTGGTCAAGAACACGCGCTCAACACCAACGCCATTGGTGTGCTTGCGAACGGTGAATGCGTCACGTGCGGAATTGCCCTTCTTCGTGGCGATGACGACACCTTCGAACACCTGGACGCGCTCTTTGCCGCCCTCGACAACCTTGTAGTGAACCTTAACAGTATCACCGGCATCGAAAGCAGGGACATTTTCCCTGGCCTGAGCCGTTTCGATTTCAGAAATCAGTGGATGCATATCGTTTCCCTATCTCCTCGCCGGCAGATTACCGGCAAAATGCGCGCCCGAATAACGGTCTCGCTTCGTTAGTATTTAGTCTGTTCGGCTTGCTCGACGCTTTCGCGCTTTCAAAGCCGCCTCTTGTTCTTCGCGGTGCCGCTTGTTTTCGGCGTAACGCTCCCAAAGATCGGGGCGTCGGTCGCGCGTTCGCTGCTCCTGCTGCTCAAGTCTCCACTTGGCGATTTCGCCGTGGTGCCCTGACAACAGAACGTCCGGCACGCTCCATCCCCGGTAAGCGGCCGGCCGCGTAAACTGCGGGTATTCGAGCAGATCACGCTCGAAAGATTCATCGCCCAAAGAGCCTTCGTTTCCGAGAACTCCAGGCAACAGTCGCACTACCGCGTCGATAATCATCAACGCGGGCAACTCACCACCGGTGACCACATAGTCGCCGACGCTCATTTCATCCGTCGCCAAGTGCAATCGGATGCGTTCATCGAAGCCTTCGTAGTGGCCACAAACGAACACAAGGTGCTGCTCGGCTGCAAGCTCAACCGCAACTTGCTGCGTAAAACGTCGCCCCTGCGGCGTCATCAATATCACCCGTGCGCCAGTATTGGCAACATCAAGGGACTCAACGGCATCAAACACGGGTTCCGGCTTCATCACCATGCCAGCCCCGCCACCATATGGCGTATCGTCAATGGTACGTCGCTTATCCGCCGTAAAATCGCGCGGATCGACAGTATCAACGGTGACGTAGTTTTCAGCCTGCGCACGCGCCACGATACTGTACCCGACCGCCCCCCGGATCATCTCCGGAAAGATGGTAACGACATCAATTTTCACCGTTTCGCGCCAAACCGCCGTCTGCCAAAGCGCACAGGTGGCTTCTCAACGGCCTCAATCGGTTCACCAGCATCAGCTTCCGGCACATCGGGAGCCAACCCTTCGATGTCCCTCACCAAGATTTGCCCGCCGACAAGGTCAACCTTCACCACGAACTCTTTGACGGCAGGGATCAGCACGCCGAGGTCAGTTTCATAGATGTCGCTTGCCGGTTCAGCAAGCACATTGGTCACCGTCCCAAGCGCGACACCAGCTTCGCTGACCACCGCAAGACCAATCAGGTCGCTAACGAAATACTCGTCTGCTTCCAGTGGTGCCCTGCGATCCTCAGGAGCATAGAGCTTCTGCCCAAAGATTGTTCGAGCGACATCGCGGTTGTTGATTTCAGCAACCTTGACAATCGCAATCTCTGACGGTTCTTGGCGTTTCGCAGAAATCACCCGATAGATTTTTCCACTGTCAGGCGATTCCCCGATCCACGTCAACACGAACGGCCTGGGAGCCTGCTCACTCTGACGCTTTTCCGGCTGGATCAGCGACAAACCAGTTGGTGTCGCCATCCGAACCTTGAACGCGCCCTGCACCCCATGCGCACCGATCACAGTCCCCACGAGCGTATCGTAACGAATCTCACTTGGCGACTCTGGCTTATCTGCCTCAATACCCAATATCAGTCAGGCTAAGCCTGCCCCCATTTCCACATCGTGCTCATCGTCAACAAGTACACCACCTGCGTGACACTGAACCCGTTTCCTAGCCCGTTCGTGTCACGTCGATGACAGCGAGGCGTAAGCTGAAACAGATACGCGATAAGCGTCCAAGGCGATACCACTGGCTTGTTAAGCGACGATCTCCATGTAGACCTTGCGCTTTTCCTTCATCGCCACCGCCTTCGCCACGGTGCGCAATGCATTCGCGATGCGCCCCTGCTTACCGATAACTTTGCCCAGATCTGATGGCGCGACATGAACTTCAAATGTCGTAGAGTCGTCACCTGAAACCTCGGTGATTGCGACTTCCGCCGGCTCATCGACGAGAGCCTTCACCAGATACTCGATCAAGTCTTTCACTTACCACTCCTCGCTCCGTCGTTGGAGCATTGCTCAGCCCACTGTTTCAACTAAATAACCCACCGCCCCCGACGCAGACGACAAGTGACGCCCGCGCCGACGCATTGCCTCACGACAACGCCTTGCAGGTAACTAGGCAGAAGCTTCGGCGGGAGCCGCTGCAACAGGCTTGCGCGCTGCACGAGGCTTTGATCGCTCGACAAGACCCTCTCGCTTCAGAAGCGCATTCGCGGTCTCGGTCGGCTGAGCACCTACGCCAAGCCAATGCTTTGCGCGCTCTGCGTCAATCTTCAGCTCGGAAGGCTCGACACACGGGTTGTATGTACCAAGCGTCTCGATAAATTTACCATCACGGGGCGCACGACTGTCAGCAACCACGATACGATAAAACGGTCGCTTAATGGCACCAATTCTCTTCAAACGTATTTTAACCGGCATTGTTCTCTATTTTCCTTTATGTTTATATCTTGCGAATTGAAACACTAATAGAAGCCATCCAAAGATTACTTGGCTGGCTTCACGACCTGGCGTGCCAGACGACTGGCTACCAGTCCGTATCACCGCAAACTACCGACCAAACGGCAATTTCCGATGTTTCTTGTTGTTCTTATGGTGACGATTGCTTGCAGCATGCTTTCCAGCATTACCACCACCAACACCAGGAAGCGAAAACGGGAGCTGCCCCGATTGCGCTGCTTGCATGGCACGAGGGTCATTCAACCCCTTGCCAATCAGCTTTCTCATCTGCTCGAACCGCGAAATCAGATTGTTAATCTCCTGAACCGTCGTCCCACTCCCGGCGGCAATCCGTCGGCGGCGAGGCCCAGAAATAATCGCCGGGTTACCACGCTCACCCGGTGTCATCGACAAAATCATCGCCTCAATCCGCTTCACCTGCTTGTCGTCAAAGTTGACATCCTTGAGTTGACTACCAACTCCCGGCAACAACCCCAACAACTTATCAAGCGGGCCAAGCTTGCGTATCTGGCGCATCTGATCGAGAAAATCCTCGAAATCGAACTTGTTGGCGCGGAGCTTCTTCTCCATCTCCGCAGCCTGCTCTTTGTCGATTTGCGATTCGACTTTTTCGATCAGCGAAAGGATGTCCCCCATACCGAGGATACGCTGCGCCATCCGGTCAGGATGGAACGCCTCAAGGGCATCCATTTTCTCGCCGACACCGATAAACTTTATCGGCTTATTCACCACGTTCTTTAGTGACAACGCCGCGCCACCGCGAGTGTCACTATCGAACTTAGTTAGAATAAAACCATCTACATCAAGCGCATCGTTGAAGCCTTGCGCAACATTAACAGCCTCTTGCCCCGTCATCGCATCGAGCACGAGAAGCGTCTGCGTCGGCTTAACAGCACCCTTCATCCGCTTCAACTCGTCCATCAGATCACCATCAATCTGTAGACGACCAGCGGTATCAATAATTACAACGTCACGCCCAGCACTAACAGCCTCGTCAACCCCAGCGCGAGCAATATCCACAGGGTTCACCTGATCGCCGCGTGTAAACACGGGGGTCTTGACTTGCTCACCGACGACTTCAAGCTGCTTAATAGCCGCAGGGCGATAGATATCACACGCGACAAGCAACGGGTTTCGCCCCTGCTTGCGAACGAACTCGGCAAGTTTACCCGCATGAGTGGTCTTTCCAGACCCCTGCAAGCCAACTAACATAATAATAGTCGGCGGCTTGACAGCAAATGTCAATTTCGTCTCTTCATCGCTGCCCCCAAGAAGCTCCGTTAGCTCCTCATCGACAATCTTGACGACTTGCTGCGCGGGTTCGAGTCCCTTGAGAATCTCAGCCCCTGTCGCCCGCTCTTTGACACGGGCAACGAAACTTTTCACAACGCGGTAGTTTACGTCGGCCTCAAGAAGTGCTAATTGCACCTCATGTAACGCCTTCGCAACAGCTTCCTCGCTGAGCCCCCCTCGTCCACCCAATCGACTGAACGCGCTCTGTAATTTTTCGGTGAGGCTCTCAAACATCTAGAAGTTGTCTACCCACAATTGATCGTTCTAGTATACCCCCACCCTTCCATGCATGTCAAGAATTTGAGAAGTTTACAAGCGGGCAATTGCACATTTACGGAACGCTGATTGCCTCCCTCATGTTATAATGCAACGGAGGACACAGCATGGCAGATCGCACCAACTGGCTACTTGTTTCGTCAGCGGACAATTTCGAGACTTCCCGCGCACGCGGATTCGACATCGCAGGCATGAAGCGAAGGCACAGAAAGAAGGCGGAACGTGTCCGAGCTGGCGACCGGGTAATCTACTACATGGTAGGTGTCAAGGCTATCGGCGGCATCAGCGAGGCGACGGCGCCGTACTACGAATCCGAGGAGCACATCTGGACGAGCAGCAAAGATGGCGAAGAGTACCCGTTCCGCTTCCCGGTCACCCCACTTTTTATTCGTGACAAAGACGATTACGTCCCGATGGTCGATCTCGTCCCGATCCTAGAATACCCCAAGCGATGGCCAGCGGAACACTGGACCCTCGCATGGCAAGGTAACGTCCACGTCCTCAGCGACGGCGATTACCAGATCATCGAGGACGCGGTGCGGGACGTAAAGTGAGCTTGATATGTACACGAAACCGGCATATCGTGCGCATATCAAGGTAACATATACATGAAAACCCCATTTCATGCACACATATTGAGCTTGCACTGTGGCGAATTTTGACGCGGGATGCAGGATAGTTTCCACGATCCCGGTTACGCCGTCCACGTCCTCAGCGACGGCGATTACCAGATCATCGAGGACGCGGGGCGGGGCGGGAAGTGAGGGAGAATAAGTGACAGACGAATCGCATGGACTATCGAAATGGAACGAAGACGAAGAAAAGGCGTTTGTCAACGCATTTATCTCAAAGAATAGGCGGGATCGGTACATCCAACTACTATCGAGTCCCAAGCGCCGCAAGGATATACTGAACGACTTGTGCCACACGATTGATCTATTTCCGGGAACCTACTCTGCTATAAGCGGGTCTGCTGATGAGACGATAAATACTGCCATGCGCCTACTCGAAGACAAAGGTGCCAAGAAAGACTGTTATGTGATCTCTCCAGAGGCTGACATTGATCAGCATATACTACCGCTACGTGAGATGGTAATAAGACTGATTCGTTACGACAGTGTAGCAATTTTATGCTGCGTACCAGGACAACTTGCCTTCTATAAAGAAGAAATCTCAGGGTGTTATCTGCTAGAACATACGAAATAGCAAAGTTCATACCCTCGCAACAAGCGATAAAATTATGTATACACCAGCAACATTCAAAGTGACAGACAGTGCAGTGCTCACAGAGGCGATTCGGGCGAACAGCTTTGGGGTTCTCGTCGCGCAGGATGGGACGGGCTTCGAGGCCACCCACATTCCCATGCAGCTTAACGAAACCGACGGCGACAACGGGACGCTATCGGGGCACCTCGCACGGCCAAACCCACTCTGGGAATTGGCGGACGGCAAACGTGTCCTCGCGGTGTTCTCAGGGCCACATGCCTACATATCGCCCACCTGGCTCGGTGAACCGAACCTCGTGCCAACGTGGAACTTCGTGGCAGTCCATGTGACCGGCACATTCCGCGCCATCCATGAGCCTAGCAAAATCCTGGACATCGTCAACCGATCCGTAGACACATACGAAGCCGCATTGCCCACACCGTGGCGCAATGAGCTAGATGAAAAAGTCACAAGCAAATTGGTAAACGCGATTGTTGGCTTTACCATCGAAATCGACAAAATCGAAGGCAAATGGAAACTGAGCCAGAACCGATCAAAAGCCGCCGTAGAACGAGCCGCCGCAATCTTAGGGGAATTCGACGACGACAATGCGCGTCAGACCGCTACACTCATGCGCAACCCACCAACGGCCAAGTAATCAAAACTCCCGCAACACTAGTCAAGTTTCGTGATGCGGAAATATTGCAGCGGCGCGCATTTTGCCCCCTTGACCGTCAGCGGCAAGTGAGCATCCACGGACACGGCACGCCCCAGGTTGACCAGAGCACCATCGTTTTCGCGTACCTGCTCCGAACGCGGGATCGACACAGGGCTTGCGCCAGCGAGCGTCACTTCAAGAGGCGTGTCGATTAGCGAATAGATCGGCTTGAGTTCGACGCGATACTCACCGTCACTTGGAACCGGCAAGGCAAGCTGCGCCGCATCGTGCGGAGTTGCGATGCACAACGCTCCGTTCTCTAGCCATTGCCCGTTCAGGTTCGCAATGGTTTTCACGTCGTACCCAGCAGTTCGCAGATCCACTTCGAGCTGCACGGCTGACACAAGGCCATACTGTAGAACAGCAGGTGTCCAGTCCACGGGGCGAACTCGTGCGTGATTGGCGACACCCTGAGGCAACGGCGCTCGCGTCGCGATGGGTTTGTCCTGGTACCAATAAGCGACACTCGCGAAGCTATTGACCGTGCCAGCGTCCCAAACATGCTCTATCGTCATGCGGATGTGCTTCGAAAAGCGGATCGGATCATCGATATGGAAACGGTAAACTGTGGTGAATTGCCCACCGTCGCTTCTCGTCTCAAGTAACGGGCAGCCGTAACGAGCGTAACTAAATGCATTGCGATAGCACCAAGCGTTCAGGAAATAGTCTTCGGTGCCAGTGCCATTGATTGTCGGCTGCGTGTCGTGATCGATAAAGATCATGTCATCGCCTTCGCCCCACCAACCGCCTGGATCACTGTCGATATACAGCATAGTGCCGACATAGTGCCCCTGGCCTTCGGTCTCCATCAGCACATAGTTATCAGCCCCACTAAGGTTCACCCACTCCTGTGAGCGAAGCTCCTTATTCTGGCGAAACTCAGCGTGGAACAAACCACTCCCGGTCGGTTGAGGGCCAAGTTCGTAGTCAACATGGAAGTACAGTTGCTTCAATGATCGCAGCCCGTTATTGTAAATCTCAATACGTGCAGATTTCTGGAACGGCATCGGGAAGTAGCAGTTCATCGCACGTTCATTGACACCGACAGTGATCGGGTCAGCAGTCACCTGGTACTTGCGGCTCTCGTAATACCCTGACGGCAGGCCATGTCCGAGGCCGAAGAAGTCGCCAAGCGGAACATCAACCGACGGCACACTTGCCCCATCCCAATAGATTTTTAACACCATGTCGCGCAGCATGGCGGCATCGGGAACATGCGCCAAGTACTGGCTTACCGTCACCCAGATATGCGTAACCTTCCCCGGCCCTTCGGTTTCGAGCAACACCGCCGTCTCGCCTGGAGCAATGTCGGTGAGGCAATCGACATTGCCGCCAGTTCGATCCCAACTGGACGAGCGTCGCGAAACCGCGTCTTGTATTTGAGCCAAGCTGTGAATAGACATGGAGTGTAAAACCTTTAACCAGGCGAAAGTCGTATACGCCTATCATATCACGCCATTGACAGCCAGAACATAGACAATATTACGGCAAACCTGGAGAATCTTACGACACTCAAACAAACAGCCGCCTTTGCTCGTCTACCAAGCTAAAGCGGCTGTCCCAATGCGCACCTATCGACCTCTCTCGCCACCACCGTTCCCCGGCTGTCCGCCCTGCCCACGATCTCCACTAGGGTTGCCAGACGGAGCGCTGCCGCCAGGACGAGCTGTAATCGGTCGCTCAATGGGGCCATGATGCAGCGTCGGGGCTGTTCCGCCACCATGGTTAAACGCTGGCTCCGTTCCGCCGCCATTAAACGTAGAGCCAGTTCCCCCGTGGTTAAACGCTGGCCCGGTACCACCACCGTTAAACACTGGGCCAGTTTCGCCGCGTTTGAAGCCAGAATCCGTGCCGCTGTGGTTAAATGCGGGGCCCGTGATAATGCCACGGTGCTCATCGGATGCTCTGCGCCCATCATCGTGAACATCGAGCCGTCTCGCACCACGGCGATAAAAGTCAGGGTTTACGATGGCCAAGTGGTACGACGGCGCTGTATGCCCAATATACAGGGTAAACGCGCCCCACCCTACATACACAGACTCGCCGATCATGAAGCGGTAATTCGGCATCGGGTAGACATTGTCGTGTATATGGTGCGGGGTCAATGTGTAGTAGCCGCCATAGCATCGCATATTGGGATACCAACCCATGTTGACGAAAGCTGTCCACCCGGGGGCAATGCCGACATACACGGGTTGCGACGGATTATAGCCCCGCGACAGCGGATACCAACGCGAGCCAGGGACACCGGCATTGACCAAATAGCCACCTCGTGGAACATACAGAACGGGGATACCATTCTGGTTCACGAAAGACATCTGAGCCGCCTCCGTCCTCGCAAACTGCATCGTGTAGATATTGTGACCATCGAACGGGACAATAATCGTCTCGCCTTGAGTATCGTAAAGTTGGTATCCGCCGAGGTCAAATGTCGCGTTCACAATCTGAACGTTCTGGTTCAATGGAACCTCGGAATAGTTAAACACATTATCCGACGACGGATCTGCAAAAGCTGACAAGTGGGACGACACCAATATCAGTCCTGCCAATATCAAAACGGTCATCGTTGTTCTAAGCATTGTTACGATTTTCAATTTCTTTTCCCTCCCGGGATCGCTGAGACAAAAGTCTCAAGGCAGCCACTCAATATGACGGCAAACCCTGCTATAGTGTTCCAATATTCGTCAACAATACTTGCCTCTCCCGTTATTTCAACAGAAGACTATCGTCTAAGACTTTCGCGTGAGGTCTGAAATCAATGCTTTCGGAACCTACCTCCCCACTTCCCCCCATTCCTTCCGCTTCGCTTATCATGTATTTCATTTTTCGTTCGTATAGCCGCCTCCGATTTTCAATCGGAGGTTCCGAAAGTGCTTAAGTTGGCCGAGTGGCTCGCGCATCGGGACTATTGCATTCAGGAATCCGCTGCGGAACTGGTGCTTCGGATCGCACCCACGTACGCGGCCCCAATCGCCCTTGTCGAGGGCGGGGCTTTCTATCGTCAACCTCAGGAGCAGCCATGCGACTTGAATGCGCAGAAACTGGCGCAACTGGCTTGGCTATCACCCCGCTTGATAACACATCGCTGACAAACGCGCGACGGTAAACGACTGCTGCTACCATCGCACACAGTTCGTCAGGATGCCGGTAAATATCGACGGAATAAACGTTAAGTATTGTATATCCTCGTGCGAGAAGAACGCGGATCCGTTTCTTATCCTCCCTTGT
>Ga0364881_10829_pt1 | contig 10235 bp, 9 predicted proteins | sample ExccelJu500001D4_5_FD_206923 | JGI IMG/M metagenome (GOLD analysis project Ga0364881, IMG submission 206923) | Enriched cells from Trout Bog Lake Hypolimnion, Wisconsin, USA - BchlTB.July30.5000.01.D4 | ecosystem: Environmental > Aquatic > Freshwater > Lake > Hypolimnion/Profundal zone | place... | reverse complement strand
GGGATTAAGTACAGTTTTATCTCAACTGATAGAAGATGAGTTCCCTGAATTTTTAGAAAAGGAAGATATTGCTTTGCGCATCAGCGGATGTATGAATTCATGCGGACAACATGGAATTGGTGGCATTGGGTTTCATGGCAGCTCCATGAAAGTGAATGGCAATACCATTCCGGCAGTGCAGGTATTGATCGGTGGTGGTAACCTGGGTGCTGGAGAAGGTCGTGTTTCAAATAAAGTAATAAAACTAGCAAGCAAACGTGCACCCGATGCTGTGCGTGTATTGTTGAATGATTTTAAAACAAATCAGCAGGATAATGAATCTTATCTGAACTATTCTTTTAATAAAGGAGAAAAATATTTTTATGATCTGTTGAAACCGCTGGCTGATCCAACAACATTACAGGCAGAAGATTTTATTGACTGGGGACAGGCAGAGAAATTTGCCACAGCCATTGGCGTAGGTGAATGTGCCGGTGTGATGATCGATCTGGTAGCTACATTGATCTTTGAAGCGGAAGAAAAAATAAGCTGGGCCAAAGAAAGCATTGCTAATAAAGCGTATGCTGATGGTATATATCAGGTATATGCAGGTTTTATACATGCTGCAAAATCATTGCTGCTAAAGCATGAAGTGCATTGCAATACACAGGCCGGTGTACTAAAAGATTTCGATACCTATTTTACTACAAAAGGATTGTACACAGAACACCCAAGTTTTAAAGAATTGGTTCTGCAGATCAATCAAAATGAGCCATCTGAAGATTTTGCAATCAAATATTTAGAACAAGCAAATGCATTCATTGAATTCGCAAAAGCATTTAAAGAAGAACTTGTTTTGAAATAAATATTTAGAAGGGGTTATAAAATTCGCTGACATTTATTGTATAAATGATCAGCGAATTTTTTATATGAATAACATCCTGATAGTAGTTATGATGTAGATGGAGAAGATCAATCAAACAAATCGGATGAAAGATAACGATCACCACGGTCGCAAATGATACAAACAATAACACCATCCTTTAATTCTTTTGATAATTCCACTGCTGCAAACACAGCGCCACCACTACTCATTCCGGCAAAAATACCTTCTTCCTTTGCCAAACGTTTAGTCATGATATGAGCATCCTCATCACTTAATTCGATGGTCCTGTCTACTCTTTTTGCGTCGAATATTTTCGGGAGATATGTTTCGGGCCATTTACGAATACCCGGAATTTTTGAACCTTCAGTAGGCTGACAACCTACGATCTGTATGTTTTGATTTTGTTCCTTTAAATATTTTGAAACACCCATGATGGTTCCGGTTGTTCCCATGGCAGAAACAAAATGCGTGATACTTCCTTTTGTATCTCTCCAGATCTCAGGGCCGGTTGTTTTATAATGAATGAGCGGATTATTAGGGTTAGCAAATTGGTTCAGCATGAAGTAACCCCCTTTGGCAACCTGAGCGTTGCTGTAATCGATAGCTGCTTCCATGCCTCTTTCCCTTGGCGTGAGAATTACTTTGGCGCCAAATGCTTTCATTGCCAAAATCCTTTCCCTGGTTGCATCTTCCGGCATCACTAATTCTATTTCTACATTGAATAGGCTTGCAATTAATGCCAAAGCAATGCCTGTATTTCCACTGGTTGCTTCTATCAATTTGGTGCCGGGTTTTATTTCGCCTTTATCGATCGCGTCTTTGATCATACCATATGCTGCACGGTCTTTCACACTGCCACCCGGATTGTTGCCCTCTAGTTTTGCATAGATGGTCACATTTTTATTAACAGTAACTTTCTTGAGTTCAACGATCGGAGTATTACCGACCAGATCTAATATGCCTGACATGAGGTTTAAATTGTAGGTTTAATATTGTCTTGCAAAGATTATGCCCTGGCTTCTTTAGATTCTTTTGATTGCTGCATTTCTGCCAGAGCTGTTAATGGTTTAAAATAATGGTCTTTGTTTTTAACAGATTCAAACCATGCAAACTCTTTATGCAATGCAACCACTTTCCCGATAATGACCAGGGAGGGCGATAAAAATATTTTATCTTTTAATGTTGCATCGTATTCGTATAAGTTGGAAATATATACTTGTTGAAATGGGGTAGTGGCCTGTTCAACAACGGCCAATAATTTATCAGATGAAATATTATTTTCAGTTAATTTCTGTATCAGATCATCCAATGTTTCTGAACTCATATAAAAAACAAGTGTATCATCTGTTGCTGCTAACTCTTTCCAATACTCATCCTTCACCACAGTTGATTGATACAAAGTAAGAAAGCGAACCGCAGTAGAATGATCGCGGGCAGTTAATGGAATACCCGCATATGCAGCGGCTCCCAATGCAGCAGTTACGCCGGGAATGATCTCGAATGGAATATTATTTTCTCTTACAGCCTGCAGTTCGTCCAGAATATTGGAAAAGATGGATGCATCGCCACCTTTCAAACGTACGACCAGTTTTCCCTGTTGCGCATATTCAACAATTAATTCGTTGATTGTCTTTTGCGGAGTAGAGATCCCGCGTCGGCATTGTTTACCTACCCTAATGATTTCAGCTGCCGGATTTACATAGCGTGTTAATATTTCTTCACTCACCAATCTGTCCGTTAATACAATATCCGCCTGCTGCAAATATTGCACTGTTTTGATTGTGATGAGATCGGGATCTCCGGGACCAGCCCCTGCTAAGATCACTTTCCCTGTTAGGTTTATTTTATTCATTTTATTCTACTTTTTATGTAGGATAATTACCGACGGAGAGATTAAATTTTCGACCTATTTTAAATTGCTTAATATCTTTTATTGTCACGAATGCACGAATTAAGTTTTATTATTTGTGCATTCGTGGCAATTGTATTTTAATATAATCCCTCGATCGATAGATATCTTTCGCCTGTATCATAATTGAAGGTCAATACAGTTGATCCTTTAGGAATATCAGCCAGCTTTTTTGCAACCGCAGCCAAAGAAGCACCTGTAGAAATGCCTGCAAGGATGCCTTCTTCTTTTGCCAGTCTTTGCGCATAATCAAATGCCTCTTCTTTGCTGACCTGTATGATACCATCTAAGATCTTTGTATTTAAAATTGAAGGAACAAACCCTGCGCCGATGCCCTGTAATGGATGCGGACCTGGTGCTCCTCCGCTTAATACCGGCGATAGAATCGGTTCAACTGCAAACACTTTCAGGTTAGGGAATTTTGCTTTCAGCACTTCTGCAACACCTGTGATATGGCCGCCTGTTCCAACACCGGTGATCAAATAATCCAGTCCATTTGGAAAATCTTTCAGTATTTCCTGTGCCGTTGTTTTTCTGTGTATTTCTGTGTTGGCAGGATTATCAAATTGCTGCGGTAACCATGCATTAGCTGTTTCGGCCACCAGTTCCTTCGCTTTTTCTATGGCACCTTTCATTCCTTTTTCACGGGGTGTTAAAACAAATTCAGCACCATATAAAGCCATTAGTCTTCTTCTTTCAATACTCATGCTTTCGGGCATTACTAAAATGATCTTATATCCTTTTACTGCAGCAACCAATGCCAGACCAATGCCCGTATTGCCGGATGTTGGTTCTATGATCACACTATCACTTTTCAGTATTCCTTTTTCTTCGGCATCTTCGATCATGGCCAATGCAATACGGTCTTTGATACTTGCACCGGGATTATTCTTTTCTAATTTGATCCACACTTCATGATCATCTCCATATAAATTATTGATCCGTACATGCGGTGTGTTACCAATGGTTTCTAAAATGTTGTTTGCTTTCATGATTTTTCTGATTACACGAATTCAATTGATTGCTTGAATTCGTAGGTTTTATTTTTAATTAATTAATAAATTCAGCTGTTTAAATTGCCAACGAATTAGTTTCTTTAGTTTTTCTTTTTTGTTTCTTTAGTTTTTTTCTTTAATCTCATATTGAGTTTGATACAGTCTATTCTTCCTGTCATTAGATCACAAAATTCAATGCCTCTGTTTCCGGAAATTTATCCTTGATTGCCACTTCGCTTTTATGATAGATGATGGAATTAGGTAAAACACTGTACGTGAGCCATACGTTTCCGCCTATCACACTATCGTGCCCTATCACAGTATCGCCACCCAGGATGGTTGCACCCGAATAAATGATCACATTGTCTTCAATGGTTGGATGACGTTTTGTTTTTGCTTTTTCCTTTGAAACATTCAACGCACCCAATGTTACACCCTGGTATATTTTTACATTATTGCCAATGATGGTAGTTTCTCCGATTACGATCCCTGTTCCGTGATCGATGAAAAATGTTTCGCCGATAGTAGCCCCCGGATGAATATCGATCCCTGTTTTACTATGTGCGTATTCAGTAAATAAACGAGGTAGTATTTTTATGTTTTGCTGATATAATTGATGCGATAAACGATAGATCGCTGTTGCATAAAACCCGGGATAGGCCACCAATACTTCTTCTACCGATCTGGCGGCAGGATCGAAATGCAGGATCGTTTCTGCGTCTTTGATCAGTTTATAATAGATGGCTGGAATTGCTTCAAAGAATGTATCTGTTACTTGCTGTGTTCTATCACCGTCACTCAGTACATCATAGACCAGACTGGAGAAATGACTCTTTAATGATTCAAATTCCTTTTCAAGATCAGCAGGTTGTTTATGCTTCACTGTTTTCGGGAGAAATAAGAAATCGAATAGCTGATCAATGAATGCTTCAGCCAATTCCTTATCGGGAAATGCCGAGAATGCCTTTGAATTCTGTTTGAATAATTGTTGAATGAATGCTTCTTGTCCCATGCGGTTTATTTTCTGTGGTGATAATGTCTTTACTGAATCATACATGCTCCCACCGTTACCAAACTTGTTTCGTCAATTAAAATGGCACCCCCATTATTGGGCAAGTCCTTATACGAATCAAAAGGAAGTGGTGATGCTGTTTTCAGTGTGGCTTTCACAATATCATTCAATCCTGTTTTCTCAAATTCATAGATCCTTTCTAAACTGTTCACGTCTAATTTGTATTCGATATCTTTTATTACAGTTCTTACAACGCGACTATTCAATTGCAATAAATATTTATTGCCTTTGATCAATGGTTTATTATCCATCCAGCAGAGCAGCACTTCAATTTCCTGTTCTGTTTTAGGTTGATTGTTTTTTTGAACAATGATGTCGCCACGGCTGATATCAATATCATCTTTTAAGTGCAATACCACACTTTGCGGAGCAAATGCTTCTTCTACTTCGTTTCCTGCGATCTCGATTTTGGAAATTGTTGATTCAATCCCTGCCGGAAGCACGATCACTTGATCGCCTTTTTTATAAATACCACTGCTGATCTTTCCTGCATAGCCGCGATAATCATGCAGCTCTTCTGTTTGAGGACGGATCACGTATTGTACCGGAAAACGAGCATCTGTTAAATTAATATCTGCATGTACTTCTACTGATTCTAAATAATGCAAAAGCGAATCACCCTTGTACCAGGGATATTTATCCGAGAGATCAACAATATTATCGCCGTGCAAAGCACTCATGGGAATGTATTTGATATCTTTTAATCCCAATGTTTTTGCAACCTGTTCATAATCGATCACGATATTATGATACACATCCTCAGAATAGTCTACCAGATCCATTTTATTGATGGCGAGCACCACATGTTTGATACCGAGTAATGAAGCAATGATCGAATGCCTGCGTGTTTGTTCTGCCACACCATTTCTCGCATCCACTAAAATAATGGCAAGGTTTGCATTGGAAGCCCCGGTCACCATATTGCGAGTATACTGAATATGCCCGGGTGCATCGGCAATGATGAATTTCCTTTTCGGGGTTGAGAAATATTTATAAGCCACATCAATGGTGATGCCCTGTTCTCTTTCGGCACGCAATCCATCGGTTAATAAGGCCAGATCGATTTCTCCGTCTTCTCTGTTCTTGGTTTGTTTTTCAATGGCTTCCAGCTGATCGATCAAAATGCTTTTACTGTCGTACAGTAAACGCCCTATCAGCGTGCTTTTGCCGTCATCTACACTTCCTGCTGTTATAAATCGTAAAATGTCCATACCCCTAACCCCTAAAGGGGAATTTGTTTTTCGTTAAAAAAATTATTTAAGTCTATCCTTACCCTTACTCCCCTTCAGTTCCGCCCGTGCCGGATCAAATGGGGGCTGGGGGTTTAAAAATACCCGCTCTTTTTTCTGTCTTCCATTGCAGCTTCACTTACCTTATCATCGATCCTTGTTTCACCGCGTTCACTTGTTTTTGTTACAATGATCTCATTGATCACTTCATCCAGTGTTCCTGCATCCGATTCAACGGCTGCCGTGCAGGTCATATCACCCACTGTGCGATAGCGTACTTTTTTCACGGATATTTTATCTGATTCTTCGAGCTGTATGAATTTCGAAATAGCCACTAACTGCCCATCGTATTCCAACACTTCACGCTCGTGCGAAAAGTATATTGAAGGCAATGCAATATTCTCACGGCGTATATAATTCCATACATCCAGTTCGGTCCAGTTGCTGATCGGGAATGCTCTTACATTTTCGCCTTTATGGATCTTGCCATTATAGGTATTCCATAATTCGGGTCTTTGTAGTTTTGGATTCCATTGACCAAATTCATCCCTTACCGAAAAGATTCTTTCTTTGGCCCTTGCTTTTTCTTCATCTCTTCTCGCACCGCCGATGCAGCAATCAAATTCAAACTCTTCTATGGCATCTAATAGGGTATAGGTTTGTAATGCATTACGACTTGCGAATTTTCCTTTCAGTTCAGTCAGTTGTTTTGCTTTGATCGTGTCTTCCACTTTTCGCACGATCAATCTTTCTTCCAGATCTTCCACCAAAGAATCCCTGAAATCCAAAGCTTCCTGAAAATTGTGACCGGTATCAATATGCACCAATGGGAATGGAAATTTACCCGGACGAAATGCTTTTAGTGCCAGGTGCACCAATATTATAGAATCCTTACCTCCACTGAATAATAAAGCTGGCCTCTCAAACTGTCCGGCCACTTCACGCATGATGTGTATCGCTTCCGATTCCAGTTGTTCCAGATAATCTAGTTTGTAATTACTCATTTTATTTCCTTGATCTGATCAAATTATTTCTAACAATTATTAATGTTTAGGGGCTTCGTGTAAGCCACACTCTTTCTTACTCGCGTCTTCCCACCACCAGCGCCCTGCCCTGAAATCCTCACCTGATTTAATGGCTCTGGTGCAGGGTGCACAGCCGATACTTACAAAACCTTTATCGTGTAAAGGGTTGTAAGGAATATTATGTTGATGAATATGCGCTGTTACCTGTTCGGTAGTCCAATGCAATAATGGATTGTATTTAATGATCTGATTGGCTTCATCCCATTCAATGATCTGCAGATCTTTCCTTGCAGCAGAATGTTCGGCCCTTAAGCCTGTTACCCAAACCGCATTGCCGGACAATGCTCTTTGCAAAGGTTCTACTTTACGGATATGGCAACACAGTTTTCTGTTGTCGACAGATTCGTAAAATGCATTGGGACCTTTTTCAGAAATATATTTTTCGATTGCTGTATGTTGAGGATAGTAGGCAGTGATATGCGTTTTATATTTTTCGTTGCTGCTGTTCCATACCGAATAGGTTTCAGCAAATAATCTTCCGGTATCCAAAGTGAAGATATTGATGCCGAGATGATTGCTCAATATCTCATGCGTAATGATCTGATCTTCGAAACTGAAACTAGTTGAGAATACAGCATGTGCAGGAAACTGTTTTGCCAGTAATGCTAACCCATCCCCGATATTTTTGGATCGAAGCTGTTCTGATAAATCTTGTATAAGGTCTTTTTGTGTATGTGTCATTTGCATTGATATTGTAAAACCTGAAAGTCGGGAAACAAACAAAGGTAGAACTTGCTGCTGAAAGAAATAATCAGCAACAACATGTATGCATACACTTTATGGAGTAGATAAAAAGCATTATCTGTACTTGTCTATAAGTTTGGTGCACAAATATAGTCTATAAAAACTATCGACAAAATTTTTCCCTTTCGAAAACAGGAAGAAATGATATGCAGTATTTATTAAACCTGTAATCGGTTTATTAAAAGCCGGTTTATAGATCTATCCCGATCTTTTCCTGTAGTTTAAAATAGCCCAGCTGTTAAAAAAGATAGCAAATCCAAGCATGGCCAGAATATGGTACCTGATATCACTCAATCCGCTTCCTTTCAAAACTACCATTCGCATCACTTCTATGAAATAGGATACAGGATTGAATTTTGTGATCATCTGTGCCCATGCAGGCATACTTTCGATAGGAGTAAATAGGCCGCTCAGTAAATTAAAGATCATCGTCAGGAAAAAAGATACCAGCATCGATTGCTGCTGTGTTTGTGCATAAGTAGACAGGAGTAATCCCAATCCTAAAATAGCCAGCAGATAGATTGCTGCAAATATGTAAATAGTAATATAATGTCCCAGTGGTACAATACCATATACAACCCTTGCAATGGTGAAACCAAATGTGAGGACTACTAATGCAAGCATCCAGAACGGAATGAGCTTGCCTAAAATGAATTGCCATTTTTTGATCGGACTAACATTGATCTGTTCTATCGTTCCCATTTCTTTTTCGCGAACAATATTATTCGATGCAAAGGAAGAACCGATGATGGTCACCAGCATCACCAAGATACCCGGCACCATGAATACCCGGTAATTCATATTGGGATTGAACCAGTCTGAAAACGTAACTTCAATGGTAGGTTGAGGATTGATTCGCGGAAATTGTATCCATTGCATCCGCACATCCTGATTGTATCCCTGAATGATGCCCTGAATATAGGCACTGCCCAATCCGGCTTTCACACCATTGATCGCATTCACTGCTACAAATAATGTCGCTTCATTTTCTTTTACTAAGTCTCTTTCAAATTGAGTAGGTATTTCGAGTATAAGATCTGTCTTATCTTTTTCAATGGCATGTAATCCCTCTTTAAAACTCGGACTGTAATCTTTCAATTTGAAATATCCGGAAGAAATGATCTTGTTCACCAGTTTGCGTGAATATTCAGAATGATCATGATCTACCACACCCAGATTGATATTCTTGATCTCATAATCTGCTGCCAGGGGCAGGATCAATAATTGTATCATCGGCATGATAAACAGGACCCTGATGATCGCTTTATCACGGAATATCTGACGCAGCTCTTTTTGCAATAAAAATTTTAATACTCTCATGCCAGCCTGATTTTAAAGTTCTTAATGCTGATACCCAATAATACCATTGTCATCGCCATCAGTATCAGTGTTTCTTTCCAGATGGCAGTAAATCCGAGCCCTTTGATCATCACCGATTTTACAATAATATAATACCATTTTGCCGGCACTATATTCGAGATCACTTGCAATGGCAGGGGCATATTCTCTACCGGGAAAAGAAATCCACTGAATAAAAGTGTAGGAAGAAATAAACTCATCAGCGATGTGAACTGTGCAGTCTGTTGTGTCCTTGCAGTATTTGATATTAATATCCCAACCGATAGCGAGGTGATGGTAAATAAAACACTTTCAGCGATCAGTAATCCCAAACTTCCCGCAATGGGTACATCTAAAACATAAACGCTTAATAATAATATACTGGCAATGTTCAGCATGGAGACCATCAGATAAGGAATTGTTTTTGCAATGATGATCCTGAATGGTTTTAAAGGAGAAACCAGTATCACTTCCATGGTGCCGATCTCTTTTTCACGAACGATGGAAATAGAGGTCATCATCGCACATACCAGCATCAATACCAATGCCATCACACCCGGAACAAAACTATAAGCACCTTTTAATTCGGGATTATAGAGCATACGAACTTCTGTCTTGATGGTATAGGGTAGTTCCTGTTCTTGTGTGATCGACTTTTGATAATCATTAATGATGGCAGTGGCATAATTGGTCAGCATATTGGCCGTGTTGGGATCGGTCGCATCGGCTATCAGTTGTATCTGTGCATGATTCGTATGTAAGAGATCATTACGGAACCCCAACGGAAAAACAATTGCCAGCCTTATCTTCCCTTCCCGAAAAGTGGCTTCTACATCTTTATACGAATGAACATTCTTAATGAGATCGAAATAACGGCTCGCAGCTATCCTGTCTGAAATGACCATGGTCGCTTCATCTCTTGACTGATCGAAGATGGCGATCTTTGCATTCTTCACTTCATTGGTTAGTGCAAAGCCATATAATAAGATCTGCACAAC
>Ga0364881_10736_pt1 | contig 10266 bp, 4 predicted proteins | sample ExccelJu500001D4_5_FD_206923 | JGI IMG/M metagenome (GOLD analysis project Ga0364881, IMG submission 206923) | Enriched cells from Trout Bog Lake Hypolimnion, Wisconsin, USA - BchlTB.July30.5000.01.D4 | ecosystem: Environmental > Aquatic > Freshwater > Lake > Hypolimnion/Profundal zone | place... | reverse complement strand
GGAATCCGTATTTACTGCCGGATGTCCCGCCGATAGCTGTTGTTGTCGGATTATGAGGAGTGAGGATCGTTAAGGCCGGCCCCGATGTCTGGGTCCAGGTTCCGGTTCCGTAGGCGGGAGTATTTCCGGTAAGCGCGATGGGAACAAGGGTGCAATATGAGGTAATCGTTCCTGAAACATCGGCAGTCGTCGGATTTGTAAAATTGCTGATGGTTACATCATCGGTAGAAGAACATGACGCAGTTGCCGTGGTCCATCTGAAGACATAGGTCGTTCCAGGGATAATATTATTTACCGTTGAGGTCGGTGAATGTGCATCGGAAAACGACTCGGTCGTCACCGCCGGGCTTACCTGAGACCAGGTTCCCGTTCCGATTGCGACTGGAGTAGCAGCAAGGAGAACAGAGGTCTGGCTGCATAAAATCTGGTCTGATCCTGCATCCGCGGTTGTCGGGCTTTGATATACCGTGATGGACATATCCTGGAAGTTACTGGGGCAGATGCCATTCGAGACTGTCCAGCCAAAGGTATAAGTATCGGGTGTCCCGTTTAAATTAGTACCCATGCCGGTTATAGTAGTATTATACAGCAGTGGATTGGTAACGGTCGGAATTGGTCCGCTGCCGTTTTGTGAAACAAATGTCCAGGTGCCAAGTCCGAACGCCGGATTGGTGGCAGCCATCGTGGCAATTGCCGAGCAGGTACCATCCTGGGCGGGTCCTGCAATTGCGGGAGAGGGAGCTGCATAATTGGTAACCCGAACCTGATCGGTATTGCTGCAGGAAGAGTTGGAGACGGTCCACTGGAAAATGAAAACACCGTATTTCCCAGCCGTTGGGGTATAAACTGCTGTATTGGAGTTGGCATTATTAAACGATCCTGCATAACCTGATGGCCCCGAAAGGACACTCCAGGTTCCTGTGCCCGATAAAGGCGCAGTGGCAGCCATTGTAAATGTGGCGGCATTACACAAGGTCTGATCCGTTCCGGCAGCGGCAGTACTTGGCGGAGTATAAAGGGTGACCGTCATCTGATCGGTCGTGCTGCATCCGGGAGCCGAAATTGAATATTGAAAGGTATAAACTCCCGGTATGAGCTTCGATGCAATAGCTGTATTCCCGGAAGTTGTGGTAATCGTTGCCGTGTTTGGCGTCGCCCCAATCTGGGTCCAGGTACCTGTGCTGGCCAGGGTGCCACTCAGGTTTACTGCCGTTACCGCATCGCAATAACTCTGATTACCGCCGGCATTGGCATTCAAAGTCACGTTTACAGTTATATTGGCCGAAGTTGAAGGACAAAATAATCCACTTGAAACGGTCCACTTGAAAACATAGGTTCCTGTAATTAATCCTGTAATAGTGGTGGTTGGTGAAGCAGGTGCTGCAATTGCCGGAGTATTTGGTCCACTTACCACAGTCCATAATCCTGTCCCTGAAGTTGGCTGAACAGCATTCATCGTTACAGATGATGATCCGCAAACACCCACCGGAGTCGTTCCCCCGTTGGCAATGGACGGAGGGGGACCTGAAACAAAGAGTGTAACATCCGAACTGACGATGCAGGCTCCGTTGGAGACCGTATACCTGAAGACATAAACTCCCGAAATCATACCGGTCACCGTTGTTGTGTAGGTGGTAGGGGTGGTCAGGATAGCAGCGCTCCCTGAAACCTGTGTCCAGACTCCTGTACCTGGGTTTGGTTCTGCGCCCAACGACGAGGTCAGCGTGGCACTGCTGCCGCAAATCTGCTGATCGGCACCAGCATTGAACGACTGTAAATGAGGGTCAATGGTAACAACCACTGTATCCAGCGCCGGACTACATCCGCCACCCGATATGGCCCATTGAAACTTGTACACCCCGTTCGTTAATCCGGTGACAGTGGTATTGTATGCCGAAGGGTTTGATATGGTAGCTGCTGGTCCGCTTAATTTTGTCCAAAGCCCGGTTCCGGGAGTAGGATTATTTCCTGCCAGTACGATGGCTGTTGTACCCGAACTTAAACACTGGTCGGGTCCGGCATGTGCCAGGACTGGTCCGGAAGTATTGCTCACCGTTGCAGTCATCGAGCTGGGGGCCGACCCGCAACCATTGGTTACAGTCCAGGTAAATGTGTAGGTTGTGTTGGGGAGAAAACCTGTAACCACGGCCGTGGGTGAATGGACGTCTGAAAACGCCAGACCTGCGCTGTTCGGACTGACCGTCCATGTCCCCTGTTCAAAAATAAAAAGTGGTGCTGTGGCATTCAGGTAGAGTGGCGAGTTGTAACAGACACCAGTCTGGTCGGGACCTGCATTGCTATCTGTCGGTATTGAAGAGGCTGTGTAAACCTGAACGTCATCCTGGGTTGTGGGACATAAGGGACCTCCGGAAATAATCCATCTGAAAACATAGAGTGAATTGGGTTCCAGCCCAGAAATTCCCAGAGTCGGTAAATGGGGATTGGTAATTACGATAGCCGAGGGACCGCTTACCTGCGACCAGGTTCCCTGGCCTACTCCACCGCCAAAAGTTGGGTCATTTCCAACCAGGAAGGTCGATGTTACATTGCAGTTTAGGATCTGATCGGTACCGGCATTGGCGGCATTAATATAATCGGAGGTTACCACAGAGATTCCGACAAAGGGGGTGGAACACGATCCACCGGTCGTGGTGACACGGCGCATCTGCACCTGGTAGGTTCCATTTCCGGTCAATCCACTGATAATTAGAGGCGATGGCCCTGCGTTAATCCATGAGGTAGGAAAACTTGGGATTCCGGTCGTTGAAGGTCCGCTTAACAGCTGGTATTGGGTGGTACCCGATCCACCTTCCGTAAAATTGATCGTTGCCGTATTTAAACCACAGGTGAGGGAGATCGGATTCGGGGTGGTTATGGCCAGTGCCGGCGGATTGGGGTTGTACCCCACCGAGACATTTGCTGAACCTGAACAAACTGTAGCCGGATTGTTAATGGTATAGGAAAAGGTGTAATTGTTTGGACTTACCAGATTGTTTACGGTTGTAACCTGACTTGTGGGACTAACGATACTCCCGGCAGGAAGGGCAGGGCCGCCGGTCTGAACCCAGAGAATATCTTCATTGATATATTTTGGCACACCACCGCTTAAAACCGTCGAGGTAATCGTTGGATCACAAAACGACTGGTCTCCGCCAACAATGACAGCCTGTGTTAAATTGGCTGTTGGTGCCGGAACAATCACCCGAACTGTGGACGTTCCTGAATCACATGGTCCAACGACCGTCCACCTGAAAACATAGGTTCCCTGGATCAGATTTGTAACCGAGGTATTTGCCCCATTGGGAGTAACTATGGTAGGCACATTGGGACCGCTTACAATACTCCAGGTTCCGATTTGACCGTCAATTCCCGAACCGGCATACGATCCGTTCAGTGTGGTTGATTCGGTGGATGAATAACAATGTCCTAAAGTTTGGTCCGTTCCTGCACTCACAGGGGTAATTCCTCCTCTGTTTGTTATGACCACTTCATCATAGGAGGAGCATCCTGTTGACGAATTGGTGATGGTCCAGCGCAAAGTAACTGGGCCGGAATATCCGCCTAAGATGGTAAGAGATGAAGTCGCACTGGTCGGAGTATTGACCGTTACTCCACCTCCGCTACCGGTCCAAAGCCCTGCTTCACCGGTACCGGGTGCATTCCCGGCAAGTGTCGCTGCGGCACCCGGACAGTAGGAGGCGTCAGGCCCGGCATTGGCAGCGGTAATTGCCTGGACAGTGTGGATTACATCCTGGTAGATCAGTGTACCGTCGAGACAGATCGTTGAGATCCTGAACGAATAGGTATTTCCCCCTATCACGTTGGTTATTTGGGTATTTAAATCGGTGGGATCAACTATGGTAGCCGCAGGACCACCAATCTGAGTCCAGATTACCTGTGCTCCGGTCATTAAAGGGGCCGTGTAAGCCCCTTGCAGAATTAACGGCCGATCGGCACAAATTGTTTGTGGAATGCCGGCATTTACCGAACAGTTTTGACCCTGCACCTGCTGTGTAAAACCTGCCAGAACTATTAAGTGTTAAGATTATAAACGATTTGACTGAATCGTTTACAGCGTGGAGCATCCGTTGTCCGGTAATCGTTTTAAATAAGTTTACCATGGTATCTATGGTTTGATTTGAATTTTCGTAGGGGTGTATCGTTGCTTTACGTTGACTTTTCACTCTGATAATTTTTGATTAACTTACTTTTAGATTTCTGATTCTCTTTGAACCCTTATATTTTTATTGAGATTATATGACCATCAGATCATATGGATTTTAATAGTCAATAAATTGCATTTAAATTGATCTGTTCCAGATATATGATTCGAATTTAAACCCTGTAAAGATTAAACTTCTCACCTTTGGATTCAAAAGTTAATCAGGGTTTTATAGGAAAACAGATAAAATTCAGATCTGATTATTGATATGCACACCTATAATAAACAACATAAAATAAAATATAGTAAAACGAATAGCAGGTTAGGCGATTCTGTTTTCTATCTGATTTGAACTTCTTGATTAGGTAGGTTTTAATATAATAATTCAGAAATCAAAACTAACAATATTTTCAGAATACTGATTACCTGTATATTATAAAACATAGTTTATAATCAATCTAAATAAATCAGAATATTTAATGTAAAATAAATTTACATTTTGTAATTGCATATGTAAGATAAGAATGATTCGAATTATATATTTACCTTTTATTTTAAAACATAAGAAATAATTGTTTTAAAACTTTGGAATCTTTAAAAACTTCAACTAACTATAAGGCAGTTGTTATAGTAATTTCTGTGTTGGATTGTGCCGCGATGGTAACTGTTTACCCAACTATTTTAGTCCTGATCGTGTAAAAAAAATTGCCCGCAAAGAATCTTAATGCTAAAGATTGCCCTGCGGGCGATTTGCCTCTAATTATTGGGATAAAGTACCCTGTTTTTCCGTGATGAAGGGATTAATTTATTCGTTTTAACCCATCACGGAAACAAATATTTCTGTAAATTGAGATTAAGAGGTCATGGGGAACTAATCCCCCGTAACTAAGATTCCGGTGTAAAAAATTACCGGAGGTTTGTTCTGATTATTAATAAAATGTTTTGAATTGCCTATTGCTGAACTGCCGAAAACAATGCAGCAATCTTCTTCTGCCTGGAATCCCCTTTGGCGGCATAACTCTCCATCCTCTTCACAAAACCTTTATACATCGTAAGGGCGGTCCGTTCGTAAAACTGATTGATCCCCTCTTTCCGTTCAGGGGTAATCGGACGATAATAACCGGGACCCGGATCAGATTCTGAACGATGCTGATAGTTTTCAATCGATTTAATGGCGACACCGAGAAAGGCCTTTTCATTGTCTGCTCCGGCGAAATTTGTGAGCGATTTTTCCATCGACATAAGATTTGCATACGGTTTCTGTAAGGACTCTGGCAATTGTTTGTTCCCGGGTTGATTGATCACTTTTTTAGGGACAAGTGAAGGTCTTACCGGATAAATGCTTACGGATGCCTCTTCGGGCCACCCCCCCTCGGTAGTGATCTCAATAGTTGCACTTTCCGGCAGTGCATCGTATCTAAGGACCACTTCGCCGGGAGACTCAATATCAATTGCCTTGCCGTTTAATTTAACCTCTTTGACCTTTGGCCCCCGGTTTTGGCACGAAAGATAAAGTTGCTTCTCCCCAAATCGGATTGGTTCCTTCTGGGTATATTGGGTAATCGATCCCGGCACGCGCGGCCGGAGAATAAGGCGGTCAGAACGGTAGTCACAGTCGAAAAGTCCACGGATAGTTGCAGCAGGAATTGCAAAGTTATCGACCATCACGGCCACTCCACCGACACGGAATTTACCGGAGTCAGACCAGGGATTGGAAGTGTTTTCACCCCGTTGCGACCAGGGAGCATCCATCCTGAAATCCTTGGCCCATCGCATGGCGCGGTTTGCCGAACGACGGATGTCCTCAAATTTGCCCAGCCGGTAGTACATCAGAATAGCCCGTCCTTCAACGGTGCCCCAAACTCCTCCGTTTACCCAGTCTCCGTAAGTCCAGAATCCTTCAAGCCCTTTTCCTGAAACACGTCCCCACCCTCCGTAGGTATCATCCAGTCCCGGTGCATTGGTCAGTAGAAAATCATAAGGCCGGATTGCCGGATAGGCTGCAATCTGGTTGTAAATATTTTCGGAGGTCTTGTTGTCAACCACGCGAAGCGCAACCGCATCAGCATTTACAACCCCCTCAAGGTATCCGTACTTCGGCTGCCCGAGCACGCCGTGTTTAATTCCCCCCGGTTCAACCGACTTCACAAAATAACCTTTTGGCGCCTGAAGCAGGGATAACGACTCACGCGTAATCTTTTGACGATGCTCTGTCAAGATCAGTTTTTCTTTGTCTCCATTGAATTTATAAAGCTCTGCCATACGATCCAGTGCCGCAAGATAAGTAATGGAGAGACCGGTCAGATAACTCTTTCCAAATGTGCCATCCGGTAATCTCACACCCCCATAGCTTGGAGCCAGAAGATTGCAGGCGGGGCCTACAAGAAACAGGTTATTCTGCGGATCGCGGCTCTTCTCAATGAAATTGCAGGCCCGCTCCATTTTGGGAAGATAATGTTCAAGTGCTTTTAGGTCATGCCTGACCAGCAATATTTCGGATTGCATAACCAGACCCGCAGCAGTGGCTTCGTAGAACCAGTCGTGAATCTTTAAATCGCCATCCCCCTGCTTGTAGATGATCTTCCCCGGTGCCGCTGCATCACCAAGGCTCCCGTCCGGGGCGACCAGTTCTGAAAGCTTATTCGGCTGGCCATCATCACTCCATCCACCTTTCCGATTACCATCACCCTGGTTATCCCAAAAGAGATCCCATGACCGTTGCAGGATACCCGCCCACGGCTCCTGGAGAAAAGGGGTCGCTGCGTACGAAAATCCGTAGCTATTCTGCACCCACCAGGCTCCCCAGCCTGCGCCCTCGGTAAAGGTATCCCAATCGGCATTGTAAATCATTGAAAGATTCGGCACTACCGGATTTGGATGGAAAAAGGCAAACGACTCGTCAATGAGTCGCAGAAAGTTTAAGTCTCCGGTTCCGGCGCAATATTTTCCTTCGTATTTAACAACCTTCAGCGGTGCCGTTGCATGTGCTGCATGCTTTTTATGTGACTTGTGCTTTACCTGCGCGGTAGCGGTTAACGTAATGAATGCGAAAATCAGAATAATCAGTTTTTTCATAATTTAACTTGAGATTGCCCAAATTTAGAAAAATAATTTTGAACAACTGAATATGAATAATAATTGCCTGTGAGGCCAGATTTTTTGGGACGATAGGTTTTACCGGGATTGATATTCCGGTAATCCGTGCCTTGAGCTTTTATAAATTGGCTTTTAATTAACCTTTTAGAGCTCTTTACCGTTTCGATTTGCGAATCACGGCGTCGTGCCTTGCCAAAAAAAAGGTTGTCTAAATTCTCTCGCAACCAGCGCAAGGGTTTCAAAGAAGAGGATTCAATAAACCACAGAAATTTCTGCGGTTATATTCCGCCGTTTAATCCAGCCTTATTTATCTTATAAAACGTTGCTCAGGATATGCTTTCTCTCCTGATGAATCTTCAGAATCAACTCTCCGAAAAGGGTGTTAGCCCAGGCAAACCACGAACGGGTAAAATTTTCAGCGTTATCTTTATGAAAGGTCTCGTGCATAAATCCGGTCCCCGCATGGGTATTTTTGAGCCACTTCAGACACTGGATGATCTCAGAATCGTTAGTTGAAGTCATTGCCCTCATAATAATACTCATTGGCCAGATCATCTCTGGTCCGACATGTGGCCCACCGATACCCGATGCTGCTTTCCCTTCAAAAAACCACGGATTATCTTTGCTTAAGACAAATTTCCGGGTATTTATATAGGCTTCATCGTCGGGTTTTATGGAACCCAGATAGGGCATCCCAAGCAGGCTGGGAACGTTGGCGTCATCCATATAGAGTCGGTTTCCGAAACCATCAATCTCAAAGGCCAATACTTTTCCGTAATTCAGGTGGCTTGCCACCGCATGTTGCCTGAGTCCCTTTTCAACGCTATCGGCCAGCGCGTTGCATTGAGCTGCAAAAGCGGTCTCTTGATGAACCGAGGTAACAAGTTCAGCCATTTGTCTGAGCGATACCAGTGCAAAATAATTGGACGGGATCAGGTATAAAAAAGTCGTCGCATCATCAGAGGGACGAAAGGTTGAACAGATCAATCCATTCGCTTTTACCGGATTTCCAAATCCCTTACCGCAGACTGTGTCGGTTTGTTTCTCGGTAAGGCGCATAAAATGGTATGGCCCTTTATCTGTTTTGCGCTGTTGTTCTTCAAAAGTTTTTACAATCGTTTTTGCAGCCTTGAGCCATTGCGGATTAAACGGAATAGTGTCTCCGGTCTTCTTCCAGTAATGATAGCTCAGTCGGATCGGATAGCAAAGGGAGTCAATCTCCCATTTGCGTTCGTGCAGCTCAGGTTTCATATCGGTAAAGTCGGTTTTCCATTCACTTCCCGTTGGCCCGAAATTGAATGCGTTGGCGTACGGATCAATCAGAATACATTTCACCTGCCGGTTAATCACACCAACAAAAAGCTTTTTCAGCTGCGGATCCTCATTTACAAGGTGGAGGTATGGCCAAACCTGGGCCGTTGAGTCGCGAAGCCACATCGCATTAATGTCACCGGTGATGATAAAGGAATCTTCTTTACCATTGATTGCCGAATAATGGACCGTTGTATCCAGGGTGTTGGGGTAACAATTCTCAAAGAGCCAGGAGATCTCAGGATCGGCGATATCTTTTTTAATTTTAATGATCTCTGCTTCGACGGCCTCACTTTTGAAGAGTCGCCGGGAGACTTCGGGACGCAATGAATTTTTTGCCGGTGTTGAGGCTGTAAGCAGGTGAGGAGAGGCAGCCATTGCGCCTGCAGTCAGGAGTGTGTTGCCAATAAATGATCTGCGTTTCATGGGATATTAATTTGTTTGTTTAAGGCCGGATGGAATTGCCATGGCTGATAATTATTTTTAACAGGTGTCAGGGGATTTTACAATCAGGGCTGTTTTCCAGGATGTCGGATTGAATTTGTTATTTGACATCAGCTTTTACTTCTGTTTTTTCCTGATTTCGGCATCCGCCAACGATTCAGCAAAGATCTTAAAAGGAATAACAAATATATTAAATGAGTGTTATTTTCTTTGAAAAAGCAGGGTTTGTTTTTCTGATTCTGTTTGGTGAAGCGCCTTTTTTTATAATTTTACGAACAAAATGAAATATTCATTGTTTTATTGTAATATTGATAGTTAATTTTTAAATCTTAGATAACCTTTAGATGCCGCAAGATTATATCCCTGTCCTGATTCAAACGCTGATTGTTCTCGGCTTTGTAATTACCACCATGGTGGCTACCCATTTCCTGGGACCAAAGAGGTATTCACGGGCCAAACTTGAGAATTTTGAATGCGGAATTGAAGGGTTAGGAAATGCCAGGAGTCCGTTTTCGGTTAAATATTTTTTGATCGCAATTCTCTTTGTACTCTTTGATGTAGAGGTCATATTTATGTATCCCTGGGCCGTTAATTTCAAATCGCTGGGAAAGGATGGCTTTTTGGATATGTTCCTTTTCATGATTCTGGTACTTGCCGGATTTATTTACATCATTTTAAAGGGAGCTTTAAAATGGGATAAGCATTAAGAATAGCTGAAAATTTTGCCTTCATGTTAAAAAAAGAAGATATAAGTATGGCGCCCACTGTGGCGGAGACTCCTGAGGGAATCTCCGGACAGGGGTTTTTTGCCACCTCGATGGAAAAGGCGGTTGGTCTGGCCCGGAAAAATTCATTATGGCCTTTACCATTTGCTACTTCCTGCTGTGGCATTGAGTTTATGGCTACTATGGGCTCTCATTACGATCTTGCCCGTTTTGGCTCCGAGCGGCTGAGCTTTTCCCCACGTCAAAGCGACCTGCTTATGGTGATGGGAACAGTAGCCAAGAAAATGGGACCTGTCTTACGCGAAGTATACATCCAAATGGCAGAACCCAAATGGGTTATTGCCGTTGGCGCATGTGCCTCGAGCGGAGGTATTTTCGATACCTACAGTGTTTTACAGGGAATTGACCGGATCATTCCGGTGGATGTTTATGTGCCGGGTTGCCCGCCGCGTCCGGAACAAATTATCGACGGCATCATTAAAATACAGGAACTTGTTGGAAATGAGTCGCTAAGAAGAAGAAATTCGA
>Ga0364881_10936_pt1 | contig 10332 bp, 12 predicted proteins | sample ExccelJu500001D4_5_FD_206923 | JGI IMG/M metagenome (GOLD analysis project Ga0364881, IMG submission 206923) | Enriched cells from Trout Bog Lake Hypolimnion, Wisconsin, USA - BchlTB.July30.5000.01.D4 | ecosystem: Environmental > Aquatic > Freshwater > Lake > Hypolimnion/Profundal zone | place... | reverse complement strand
TCACTATTCAGCAAACCCCTTTCTGCGCGCTGCTGTAACAATCCAAACCATATCACCATCAAGCTGAAAATGATTGCTCCAACACTGTATTGCCAAACATGTTGATGCCATTCAGCAAGATAGTCATCGTCTGCGATACTTGCAAAAACAATAAATCCTAAATCGCCAACCTGTCGAAAGCTGTGCATCCTTTCGACGCCATCTAGCGGAGACCTGTTTTGAAAGACTGCGTGGGTTATTCCTTTCTCAATATATTGTTTGGCACGCAGATTGGCAGTTTTTCCCATCTCACTTTCGAGCAAGGGAAAGCGGGCGGCAAGTCGCAGATCATTATCAAATAAGGCCACCACTCCATTTGCCCCAAGGTCGAGGGTACGGAAAAACTGCTCGAAATAATTGAGGTTCAAAACGGAGATAACGATGCCGGCAAAGTTACCATCTTCAAAATTCAAACGACGGCTCAGGATAATCGTCCATTTGCCGGTTCTATGTGATATCAAAGGAGGTGAAATAACCAGCCCGGCATTGGCATCGTCTCTTTGTTTCTTGAAATAGTCGCGGTCAGTTACATTGATAATGGGCAGTCGGTCAAGCGAGCTGTATAGATAGTCTCCATTTGCATTGATAACGTTAGAAACTTCAACTTCTGGAACGCTGTCAACCTGGGATTTCAACAATGCGTGGAGCATTTTCTTTCTTGAAACGTTTACGCCTTGATCAACTTTCATATCCTCCGGGCGCACGTTCCTCTGAACTTCCCGCAACAACAAGTCAGCTTTGTTGAATGTTGCCAACACTTCTTCATCCAGCACTTGTGAAATGTTTTCAACTTCGATTTGGGCATGGTTAGTAGCGGATTTATATTCGCTGGAAAGGCTTAACACCAGCATGATAAAAATACTTACTATACCTGCAATGCCAGAAAGCGTTGCCCAGCCGGAATAGCGACGGAAAAGATTGGAAACAGTCTGAAGAGAGTTGCTCATTAGTAACTGTGAACTGCTGTCGATTTAGTACCATTTGCAGTGGGAGTGTTGCATCTTACTTTAGTGCATGTTTGGATGTAAATTTTGAATCTGGATTGTAAATCTGTAGCAGTCTGCAATTCTGACATACTGAGGTTCCCTCGGTATTTCGTCTTCCAAGAGGTGGATTTCATGCTACCAGTTTTTCATTCTGTTGAGCAATGAACCAGTCATCCAGAAACTGAATGGGTGACTTGTAACCGAGCGTCGAGTGCAACCGCTTTCGGTTGTAAAACACTTCGATGTATTCAAAGCTCATGGTTTTCATCTCGTCATGCGTTTCGAAACGCAGTCCATGCACCCACTCGTTCTTGAAGCTGTTGAACCAACTTTCAGTCGGAGCGTTATCCCAACAGTTTCCTTTGCGGCTCATTGAACAGACCATGCCATATTCCTGTAGCTTGCTCTGGTAGGCTTGGCTGGCATACTGGCTGCCGCGATCCGAGTGGTGAATCAGTCCTGCGGTCGGTCTCTTGCGGAACCACGCCATGGTCAGCGCATCCGTTACGATGTCTGTGGTCATGCGCGGTTTCAATGACCAGCCGACCACTTCACGGTTGAACAGGTCGAGCACGATTGCCAAATACAGCCAGCCCTCGTCCGTCCACAAGTAAGTGATGTCGGATGACCAAGCCATATTGGGGCCTGATGGGGTGAAGTTCCGATTCAGCAGATTCGGCGCTATCGGCAGGCCGTGCTTCGAGTCCGTCGTCACCTTGTAGCGCCGCTTGTGCCGGGCACGTATCCCGTTCTCACGCATCAGCCTCTCTACGCGATCCTTGCTGGCAGAAAAGCCGCGCCCACGCAATTCCTTGACCATTCTCGGGCTTCCGTATGCGCCCTTGAGTTCTTTGTGAATAGCGCGGATCAGTGCAAGCATCTGTGCATCGGTCAGCCTCTTGCGATCTGGCTTGCCACCACGCTTCCAAGCCCGATAGCCGCTCTCGCTCACATCAAGCACCCTACACATCTCGTCCAACTCATAGACCTTGCGTTGCTCGTCAATCCAGGCGTACTTCACACCGTGTCCCTTGCGAAGTACGCCGTCGCTTTTTTTAGGATTTCACACTCCCTTTTAAGCCGGGCGTTTTCGGCTCGTAACCGGGAGAGTTCCATTTGCTCCGGCGTCACAACCTTGGCGCCAGCACCGGTGAGCTTGTCTGCCGCCGCTGCCTTCACCCAGTTACGCAGCGTCTGCTCAATCAGCCCTAAATCCTTGGCTACTGCACCAGCCGTTTGACCATCCTTAACACGCTTGACCGCAAGCTCCTTGAACTCGGTCGTGTATTCCTGCCTCGGTATCTTCTTCATCATCTTCCTTTCAAAGTAACGTTAATTTTACGTCACCTTTGGAAGACTATTTATCGGGGGAAGCTCATACCCCTTACCAGCTTGTGTGTTGTACGCACCAATGCTTTTCTGATTTTGCCAGGCAGTTTTGATAGGGTGAAACTATGTTATAAACAACAAATGCCGCAATAGCAATAACTGCAATCCAAATCAGCTTCTTTATGAAGTCTGCTTTCGTTGCCGGTTTATGCTTAACTTCATACTCAATTAAACTTTCCCCTATTCCGCGATCACCAAAACTCGCTCCGTTAAGGCGACTGTCGTCCGAATCAGAGATAGAAGGTGAAGGGGCGTTATCTCGCCCAAACAAAGCAGGAATCAAAAGGAAAACTATTGCAGCCGAAGCCAATCCTATAAGAATTATCAGTGTTTGCAAAAGAACTCCTTATTATCGTTCGAGCTAGAGGACGCCACTGACTGACCTATGGTACAAACCCGCTGTTCTCCAACAGCCGCTTTCAGGCAACCGGAATTATAGCCGACGACCAGCCGCTTTTGGGCGATCAATTCGTAATTATGACGTGCTGGTTTCGTCCCGTTGCGCTTAGTCAAGACTCCTGAAACAGATACGTTTGACATAACCGGCAGGCGCGGCCTTATCGGGCCAGACCGGGTTAATCGGTTGGCCGCATTGTTGATCATGCGTTGCACATAGGAAAGCGTGGAGCGCGAAGCAATTTTTTCCGATGAATCAAAAGAGAAACCCGGTAACTATGACAGTACCCCGCAACCATACCCACAATAGACACAGTAGCAGAGGCAGTTGGAGTAGATGAACCATCATTCTCCCGCGGAAGACAATGAACGCCGTTACTATGAGCCCGATGGGTATGAGCATGAGGCCGGCAAATGGACGAGCCCATGTGTCGTTGGCATGATGCGTCAGGTAGACCATCCATGCGACTAGGTAGAGCAGGGCGATTACAATTCCGTGCGCGGACGCCAACGCACGGCGGACGAAGGATTGCGTCGGGGCGCTTGAGAGAAAATACGCCACGCTGATCAGCGCCGCGCCGAACGCAGGAAGATGGAAGTCCCGTAGCCATCGCCAAAAAATATCCAAGTCCATAGGGGGTTCCTGGTGCGTCCTAACAGTTATTCGCCTTTGAGTTAAGTTAAACTGTTTGCCTGATCATTTCAGTGTTTGTGTTTTTCCTTCCATTTTCGCAGTGCATCAAGCGTGTTTTCAACATGCTTGTCCGGTTGGAGGTCTGTGTAGGAATAGATAATCTCACCATCGGGGGAGATGAGATAGGATGTGCGATTCGCGTATTCAGGTTTTGCTGTGAGAATCGCATCATACAATTTCATGATGCTCTGATCGGAATCAGCCGCCACTGGAAACTTGTTGCGGCATTCGCTGACTGAAAACTTGTTGAGTTTCTCTATATCGTCGTGTGAAACACCTATCACTGTCGCTCCAAGTTCATGGTATTTTTCAATTGCTTCGGCGAAGTCATGTGCCTCAATAGTGCAACCCTTTGTGAACGCTGCCGGATAAAAATATAACACTACCGGCCCCTTCTTAAGCGCATCAGCAAGTGAGTATGTAAATACCTTACCGCCAAGAGATGCCTGTGTGACAAAGTTTGGTGCCATTGATCCGATATTCAGGGCTGAATATGCGGGCGTTGTCAATGATGCTAATACTAATAATAGTCCGAGAACAATATAATTTCTCATTGCAAGGGCCTTTCAGATTAAAGAATTTGTGACATCTATTGTTTCGTTAGGCAATCGAAAATTTACACGCAGGCGGATTGAACATTATTGATGCTACTCGCAATTGGCAAGTCTTGGAAGAAAGTAACGCTTGCAAAGTAGTTCCACTCTAGGCACAAAACCGCAGGTCATTCTACCATATTGGATGCCAGCTTTTGGAGAATTTCGCTCAGGCAAATAATACAGGCTACCCAAAACTTGCAATTCGTGAACCGCAGCAAACGACCCAGAATGACAAAGCCGCTTTCCGAATGAGTTAATGATTGTACGCGCAGCTTGAGATAATCCGGCTGTTATTAGACTCAACCCTGCACGCATAGGTTTTGCATGTCAATTGCGCAGCAGGAGGGACGAGTTATGTACTTCAACTTGGCGAAACTCTGTGCGGCTTGCCATACAAGATGCCTAGCGAAACAGCCTTCGCACGAAGCGTATTAAAAACTTAAGCAGTACTGCTGTAAAGAGCCAGACAATTGTATTGCTCAATATAGTGACGCAATACCCCAAAAAGTTGGAAGGAAAGGAAGCAAAGGCACCACCTATTGCGAGCCACCATACTACTACACCCGGCCCGATGAAGTCATCAAGCAAAAGTACGAGCCCCCAGGGGACTAGCTCGGGATAGCTAGTTGGCCGAACGTAGAGCGCAATCGTACTCAAGATAACGATTGCGGTCACGAAGGCAATCCATTTCTTGGAGTGAATCACTAGGGTTCTTTGGGTTGGTGGGTTGGGTAGCACTCACAGGTTGAGTCCGAACCACATATAAACAGATGTTGGCTTGCCCTCAAAAGTTGCAGGTTTGAACCGCCATTTCATGATAAAAGGAAATAGAAACCGCTTCTCACATGCATCGCCAGTTATGGGATCGTGGTGTGAACGTACAGAAGATACCGAACCATCTGGTCTCACAAACACCTCGTATTCTCCAGTTATTTTCTCCGCGAGGCAATTCGCTTCTTTGGGTTCATGAATGATTTCAACAATCGGAGGTATAAACCCAGACTGCCCAATTTTCGGTGGACCCATGAATTCTGGTGTTCCAACTGGATGGAACCGCAAGCTAAACCCTGCTGGTTCTGCCGCCATTACAATAAGAGGCATAAAGCTCATGAGTAGCGCGACAGTGACACCGAAGTTAGTTATGCGATTGAGCATTACGTACAAGGTCGCCCTTCTATCTTTTATGGTTACCATCGTCCGCCATGATGATTATTGCGGTAATAAATGGAAGTGTAAGTAAAGTCAACTCTGATATTCCCATTTTAATCAGCAGATTTCAGGAGAGCGCCAATACGGCTACGTTCATTGATTCATCCCCGCGTGCCAAAGATTGAGCAAGCGATTCAGTAGCTCCTGGCGTCTGATGGTGCCGGTAAACGCGTCCAGACAGATGACCCGCTGGGCGTCGCTCGCATAGCGACCCGAGCTAAGTTTCTCAACGTCAAATTCAACATTTGCCTTGAGCGTACAGGCGATCACCCATACGTCAGACCTGTTGCCTGCCGCCACACCTGAGGCCGCGCCACGTCGTTTTTCTAGCGCGATGTTGGAAATATTATCCCATGGGATCAAGGTTCCGGTGTCGGTATAGGTGTTGTGATCCGAATGGTAATAGGTGACGATGCCCTCGTTGTTGGCAATAAACATCAAGGGCGGCCGAATGAGTTGGCGGACGCCCACGAAGAAGCCATAAAACATGAAAGCGAGTAATGACCACATGACCCATTGAACGGGTTGGGGTACCTCTGCGCCAGCGCGCAACAGGCTTAATCCGGCGCCAACAACTAGAATGAAAGCTACGGCCGCAATCATGCCGGATAACCCACGGTTGAAATAGACCTGAAGCAATGGTTGATTAGGGCGCATTGAATCCAATCTTGAAGTGTGGACTGTCATTCTAATGAATTCCTCCTCCTTGTGGGATACGATCTTCTGGTACGGCCTAAAACTATCGAGTGCTCAAGACAGCCCGAAGAGACTACTGATAGCTATGGAGCAGAGGCGCTAATGACAGGCACATTCCTGCGGTTTCCCAACAGCCGCTTTCTGGCATCAGGAATTAATGATGGCGACCCGCCGCTATTCGGCAACCTATTCGCAATTCTGAGCCGCAGGTTTCGACCCGTTGTAGACTTTCAACTTGTTAGAATGAAGTCAGTCAGTTTGAATCAATACGATTTTTCAATTGAAGGATTTTGCATCAACACCATCGACCTAAGGCATTGGTTGATTCTGTCTAATCGCTTTATTTAATTCTATTGCAAGTTTTGAAAAATTATCATGGAAGGTCATTTGTCTGAGCTGTTTAAGGCGCTCTGCCCCAGTAAAGACATCAGTGACAGATAGTGATTTTTCTGAAAAAATATTTCCCGCCCAAATATTTTTTCCACTTATGCTATCAATGAGCCGATAACGAATCATTAAAGTGAGTGTATTGCTCATCCCCCCCTCCAGTTTTTGTGAAATAATTTGAGCGCTCAGCACATAGTCTCCCCCAGAATTAGCTGAGACATCCTTGAAAATTCCAGATGATTGCATCGTATTGATCAGCGCATCTTTAACGACATCGCTTCCAACACTAATGGTCTCAATACCCAACAAATCTTTTTGTTCAGTTCCCTTTACTTCTCCAACCGTCAACATTTTGTTGGAAGCATAATAGTCTGATTTATTTAAATCAGGAGCAAGTTGAGATGCGGTTGGCATACTTGAGCAACCTGCCAGTAGCAAGAATATTGGCAGAATTAAAATTATCAATCGGCGAGTATTCATCAGATTTCCCCAAATATTATTTTTTCTTAACAAGTTCGCTTATTTTTTTTGCAATTTCTTGTGCGACATCTTTAGGTACACTATTTTCAGCCCCAATGGAAAAGAGACCTCCGGCGGAAACGGAACTACTAACCACAATTTCACCAATTGTTTTCCCTGATTTGTCGTCAACTAAAATGCTTCTTATCACACATAAAGTAGTACCTGCCCCGGGTAACAGCCAGCGCTTTGCAGCACTTCCAGCCTCATAATCAATCAGTCTGCTATCAATTGTAATCGAACCTCTGGGAGCATCTTGATTATCAAGAACAGTCATCCCCTCCCTCTTAAGGGATTGTGTAATTTCTGAAGTTAGAAAAGCGGTTATGTCTGAACTAAATGTTTTTCCGGTTTCATTTTGTACGGTTGAAACATAATAAATATCTCTTCCAGCAAGAGTTACATTATCATCAAGCCAGACAACCGGATCTGCCAAGCAAGTGTCCATTAAAGACATCAACAATAGTCCAAAGCATAAGGTTGCCATTACTTTGATGCTTCTCATGCTGTGTTCCTTTCCCCCATAATCGCGTAACCATAGCAGTGGGGAATATGGTTATTAACAGAATGCGTTGAATACAAATTCGTACCTGACGAATCTACTGTCGAATGGCAGAGCTAATGGCCTTTGGCTTCTTTAAGCAACTGGTCGGCTGGCTTCACACCTTGGCAATCTGAGCCGAGATACGTCATTAGCATTTCGCTTTGCATGGTATGACTACCACGCGCATCGGTCATAGTCATGTCCACGCTGGTCGTTACCGAATCGCCATTGGTTGTGCTCTCTCCCTTGCCAACCATGGTTCGTCCTTTTGTTGAGCAATTGAATTCGAAACTACTTTTGTTACCGCTACGGCTAACTTTGGAGGGCTCGCATCGGCCTTCAGAATCGACTACAGGTTTATCCTTGGCTGCCATGGCCGCGCTGACGCAGATTCGGGCACTGCCTGGGGCTGTGGATCCATGTTGCGCCATCATGGCTTGCATCTGCTGGCGTTGCTCTGGAGGCATATTGGCCATCGCCTGCTGCATTTGGGCTTGAGCTGAAGCCATCTGGGCGGCCATGTCTTTACCGTCCATAATCTGTTTGATCGGCTTGATTTCCCATAAGCCCTGCTTCAAGCCAGAGCCTTGCGCTAAGACCGTGCTACTTAGTGTGATGAGAATCAGCAGGCTTAATTTTTTCATGTTTGCCTCCACAAGTTTAGATAACGGCCAAAGCAGAACTCCATGCTATCAATTATTTGCTGTTGCATGCTTTCAGCCTCAATTCACGACCTGCCGATTATGGCGCTTTACGGAATTGCATTTGTCATATTGCCATCCGAAATGAGGAAGTTCAAGCATACTGTGCAAAATTTCTGCGCCTGTGAGGTCGAAGTTACTTTGACTCGTGCAGTATAATTACGAATCTTAATATTATTTCCCATTTCAAGGCGCTCATCATGGAATTCAGACAGCTCGGTGGTTCAGGTTTCAAGGTACCGGTATTAAGTTTTGGTACCGGCACTTTCGGTGGCAAGGGCGAGCTGTTTCAGGCTTGGGGCGGAAGCGATGTTGCGGAAGCCAAGCGTCTCATTGATATTTGCCTGGAAGCGGGTCTCAATATGTTCGACAAACCGCCAGAGTATATATCCTCTGGCGGTTTGTCGGAAGAAATTCTCGGTCAGGCAATCAAGGGCCGTCGCGATCAGGTGATTATTTCAACCAAGGCCACTTTCCGCACGGGTCCAGGACCAAACGACGTCGGCTCTTCGCGCCACTATCTGATGCGTACCTGTGAGGCGAGTTTGCGGCGGCTCGATACTGATGTCATTGATATTTATCATCTGCACGGCTTCGACCCGCTTACACCGGTCGAAGAAACGTTACGCGCACTTGACGACCTGGTGACTGCGGGCAAGGTGCGCTACATCGCGTGTTCGAACTTTTCCGGCTGGCACCTGATGAAGTCGCTTGCTATATCAGAAAAATATGGTCTCGCACGCCATGTTGCACATCAGGTTTATTATTCGCTGATTGGACGCGATTACGAATCGGAGCTGATGCCGCTCGCGCTCGACCAGAAAGTCAGCGCAATCGTCTGGAGCCCGCTAGGCTGGGGTCGTCTCACCGGCAAGCTGCGCCGTGGCCAGCCATTGCCCCCGGTCAGCCGCCTCAACAACCAGCTTGTGATTGATGCCGGGCCACAGGTGCCGGACCAATATCTGTATGGGGTCGTGGACGCACTCGACGAAGTGTCCAGAGAAAGCGGCAAAACCATACCCCAGATTGCACTCAACTGGCTACTGAACAGGCCATCGGTTGCCAACGTAATCATCGGTGCGCGAACCGAAGAACAACTGCGTCAAAATCTCGGTGCGGTCGGCTGGAATTTAACACCCGCACAAGTCGCAAAACTCGATGCCGCGAGTACTGTTCCTCTGGCGTATCCATACTGGCATCAAAGCCAGTTCGAAAGGAACCCGCGGCCGGTGTGATATCGCGACTGGTGCTTGACCGCCTCCAAGCGGGGCAGGATTACCGTGGTTTTGTTAGAGTAAGACAGACAGCAGGTACTACAGCAGATCGGCACTCGCCAGCTTGCGCCGCAGTTCCTTGGAGTATCGGTGCCTGGCCATCAGGCGAGGGTCGGTCACCACCTTGCTGATTGTTTCGCCTACCACCATCACGACCCCGAGCAGCGGCAGGGCCAGCATCAATCCGGAGACACCTGCCACCGAACCGCCCACAAAGATCATCAACACCACCACGAGCGGGTGCATGTGCAAGCTCTTTCCTATAGTGAGTGGCATATAAACAAAGTCGTCGAGCAGGCGTGCAACGATGAACAGCAATATGGCCCAGTAAGCCATTGCCGGGGTATCTGGAAAATTGGTAGCTGCAACAAGGACGACTACGAGACCGCCCAGGATTGTACCGACATAGGGTATCAAAGCGAGTACCGCACAGATGAAGCCCAGTGCCAGCGCATTGGGGAATCCTACGATCCAGAGCCCTGCCGCGAGCGTCACTGTATCTAGCATTGCGAGCTTCATTAGACCCGTGAAGTAGGCGTGCAAGGTCTGGTCGACCTCGTGCAACAGAAAGAGTGTTCTCTCGAAAAATGCGTTTGGCACGGCATGGGCAAGGAAGTTCTTGAAGCGCCGGCCGTCTTTGAGGAAGAAGAAAGCAAGAAAGGGAGCCAAAAGCAACGAGGGTGTCCAGGCGGCAATACCCATCACCAGCGGTTCGACATACTCGACGATACTGTTTGCGGAGGCTTGCAGCTTGCTTGCTACCGTTTCGGCTAAATGAGCCTTGGCGAACACGGACCAATTTGCTTCGAGTGCGTGCAAGGATCGTTTAAGCAACAACAGGCCGCTGCCCAAATAGAGTTCGAAAGATGCCTGAATATCGACTATATGGGTTGTTATCCAGG
>Ga0364881_10932_pt1 | contig 10386 bp, 9 predicted proteins | sample ExccelJu500001D4_5_FD_206923 | JGI IMG/M metagenome (GOLD analysis project Ga0364881, IMG submission 206923) | Enriched cells from Trout Bog Lake Hypolimnion, Wisconsin, USA - BchlTB.July30.5000.01.D4 | ecosystem: Environmental > Aquatic > Freshwater > Lake > Hypolimnion/Profundal zone | place... | reverse complement strand
ATATCAGATATACCGTTTAATACTTATATAAATAAAATAATTCATAAAAATAGAAATATCAAATTTGATTATTTGCTTGTTATACGAGCAGAGTCTTTTCACCCCTCATCAATTAAGTTATTGAGACACGCTTTTCCTAATGCAAAATTCATATTATATCTTTGGGATTCAATAAATAACACAGACACTCAGAAAATAATACCTTATTTTGACAAGGCTTTTTCCTATGATCCATTTGATGTATCTAATAATTCCCTTCTTCAATATCGTCCCACATTTTATCTAGACCAATATCGTAATATTACTCAAAATAATTTCAATAATTTATCAGATATCTTTTTTATTGGCACCATACATTCCGATAGATACATGATTTTACAATCTATTAATAAAAGCTTATTTGAAAATGGAATGTCCATGTATACATACATGTTCTTTCCTGGTAAAATAATGTTTTATAAGAAATATTTATTTGACTCTAAATTTCGACCAAAAAATATTACAGAATTTAACTTTATTATCCTTGATCTTGAGCAGACCTCACATATATTTAAATATTTTATAGCTCTGGTGCTCGGAGAATCAAATTCTTTTACTTTATTTTCACCTTTTTTAATTAAATCCTCTCGTAATAGTTTATCATTTATAATCATAGCAATTTTTATAGCTATATCTTCTGGATTCAATGGATCAAAATATAATGCTGCATCACCACATACTGCTTTTGCAAATGGCAAATCTGAAGTTAATATTGGCTTGCGCATAATCATGGCTTCAGGATAATTAGCTGAAAAACATTCTAATAATGTAGGGAGGAATAGAGCATCGCACTCTGAATAAAGCTGGGGACATTTACCCACTGAAACTCTTCCGAGGTTTATAATTGATTTTTTTGCTTCTAATGTAAATGATTGATTATAATTATCTTCATCAATTGTTAGTAGAAATAGTATTTTAAGATCAGGTAAAGTATTTTTTAAAACTGGGACAAGTGAATTTATTATTTTTAAGTTCTTGTGTGACATATATGAACATAAAGACAGTAAACGAAACTCATTAGATTGTTTTTCAGGCAATAATATATCTCTATGATTGCTGCGATCATAGTAAACAGAACTACAGGTATTTGTCACTGTAAATACATATGAATTAGGAATATCAAATAAAACTGAAACTCTATTGGAAATATCACTTGTTTCACATACAAAATATTTTCCACATTTTTTGAAGGCTTTTATGTGAATATAGCGTATAAAGGCCCACTTGATTCTTTTATATAAAGTTAAGTGTTGAAAAAACGGAGAGTCGGGATAGACATAGTGTGGTTGAGCATAACCCTGAAGATGAGGACATTCAGGAATCCAGTATGATGGACCAAAAACAGAGAACACGACATCAGGTTTAATTATTATTGCAAGATTTTTCAGTAATCTCCTTGATAGAAATGAATGTAGTATGCCATCATGCATAGGATGCCAAAGCATTTCATAAAAAATAAAATTAGGTGGATAATTACTCTGATTAATTTCTTTTGAAACTGTTTTGCTTAAAAAAACATGATATTCGTTATTTTTATAAGCTATACATTCATGTAAAAAAGATATAACAACTTGTGTAGGTCCAGTAGCACAAGTTCCAGCAGCGTTAATAATTAACTTCATTGACACTAAATCTTAGCCTTTTTTGGAGCGCCTAAAATAAAATTATAATATCCTTTACCAATAAGATTAACGGAATATTTATGGATACTTTCTTTTCCATTATATCCAAATTCATCACGTAGTTCAACGCTATCCATAAGAATTAAAAGCTTTTCTTTAAAGATTTTATAATCAAATAAAGGAACAAGATACCCATTAATTTCATCTCTAATCATATCAGAAGGACCGGCCATGCAATCAAATGCGACAACAGGTAACCCAGCTGACATTGCCTCACCGATTACATTTGGAAACCCTTCTGAACTTGAGGTAAAAGCAAAGATTTTACTCATCAGATAATATTGATCAACGTCTTGACTTTTACCGATCAATACAACTTTATTATGAGCATCAAGTTCCTTAATAAGTATCTGTAAGCGCTCGAAATTATTCTGCTTTAAAGCATCACCGCCAACAACTATAAGTTTCCAATCAGGCTTATTAATGCTCACAAACAACCTTATAAGTTCATCATGGTGCTTAGACTTTATTAAACGTCCTACAGTAAGTACTATATTTTCCTTTTTTATTTCTGGATTAACATTGATAAATCTAATTGGATTGCCTATAGTTTGAATATTAGATTGCTTAAATATTTCCCTGTAATGATTTTCTGCTTTTTTTGTTTGTGTGATAATCCCCTTTGCTTTAGGATAAAGCCATTGACGAAGCATATTATGTACCAGGCCATAAGTCTTATCCGGCTGACACCGATCTGAAATAAATATAGGAAATGGCAATCTATATAGTGCAAGCAAAATAAAACTGTTCCAATATTCACCAAAGCTTAAAATAGAATCTGGCTTCAGTGCCTTAACTGTGCGACGAATAAAATATAGTGTTTTTAGTGAGTACCACGCTCTTTTTTGATTATTAAACTCAAAGTATGGTTTGTGAACTATTACATTGGAAGGAATGTGATAAAATATATCACGATTCATACCATAAATGACAAGATGCACTTCGATCTCTGGGTCTTGAACAAAATATGTTGCAAGCTCTGCCATAACTCGCTCCATACCTCCAAGGCCAAGGCAAGGAATAACTAGTGCAAGACGTTTCATTTTATACTGATTTAAGCAATCCGTCAACCATCCATGCATAAGGATTAAATCTACCTTCGTACCAGTTCATATTCTTATCCCAATATCCCACACAAGGATCATACACATCTTTTACAAAGCCATAACTTATTTCAACTAACAATGGCTTCCCTTCACTACTGACATAATCAAATGCTACACATTGAGATTTCATGCTTTTTGCTATTGAAAATGATAATTTTACCATATCATCGTTAAAATTGTCTTTTTCATACTTTATATTTCCACTTCCTGATGCCCGAAAGTCATTTTTACGCACCATACGTTTAATTGCAAACGCTTTATCACCAATCACAATAACTCTTATGTCGTAGTTATTTCCTGGTATAAATTCCTGAAAATATACATATCCGCGCTCGCGACCAGCAATTATTGAATATCTTGTTGGATAAACAAATCGTATAAAACCTTTGACAACATCAAATAGATCAGTTTTGCCTAATTGATATTTCCTAATTCTTTCTTTCAGATTACCAACTCGATCATATTGACTAAAGCCACTCCCAAATGCTTTCTTAATCAAGCGTAGAGCTTCTTGCTTTGTTTTTGCAAGTCTCACGTTAGCTGATCCAGCACCTCCTCTTAGCTTGAATACTTTAGGAAAAGTTGTATTCTCTGCCCACTGAAAGGCATCCTTTTTACTGTAAAAAACAGATGTTGGAACAAATGGTGCTCCAAGTGCTTCAAGCAGGTATTTCTGACCTACTTTATCATCAAAATGCCATACTGTGTTATAATCGGGGAAAGTAGTTTTTCCTGCCGCCTGAATGGAGTAAAGAAGTTGCCTTCCAAACAAGACATCTTTTGAATTTTGATGATTAATATGCCACATCAGACTATTGCAATCTTTGAGCTGATCTATGATATCCGATCGATAACAGTCTACAATTTTATATTCGACATGGTTTGCCTCACAATATGCTATCCATCGATCACTAAACCCTGATGTTGAATGATGTATGCCGATCAAACTTCTTTATATATTTATGGTTGTGGAGTCCAGCTCCGTTACCTACTTTAGAATAGAGAGCATTCGAGCAGCAGCACTGGCAGCACCAAATCCATTGTCGATATTTACCACAGTTACACCCTGAGCACATGAAGAGAGTGATGCATTCATTGCCGTTTGTCCTTGGTATGCAGTGCCATACCCTGTGGACGTTGGAATTGCAATAACCGGTTGATGAAAATAACCACCGCAGACAGAAACTAACGCAGCATCCATCCCAGCAACTACGAGAATGATTTTGGCGAGAGAGATTGCGTCTGCTGCATCAAAAAAGCGGTGAATTCCTGCTACGCCAACATCAGGGAAAATGCGTGACTGTATTCCAAGGTAAGAGAGTGTCAGTGCCGCTTCGTTACAAACATGAAAGTCGGATGTACCTCCACTTACAATGGATACCTGATAATTCTCTGCACTATGAACTTGCGAATAACGCTTCAGAGTATCACCGTTATTTATCAACAAGCATCCAGCACATTCAATCCATTTTGCAAAAGAAAAATTTTCTGCAAGATAAATCCCATCACTTGGATTCGTTCTTGTAAACAATGCTTCTTCAGCAGATTCCTGAAAAATGTTGCAGATAGTTTCAAGTTGAACCCTAGATTTGTTTTCAGCGAGAACTACTTCGGATTGTCCAATCCGCTCAAACCGTTGTTTGTCGATGTTAAGATGCAATTTTAATGATTCAGACGTAGCCGTTACCCCTCTGATACGCGCCCAATGAGATATCTAGCGGAGTTAGACCAAACAGTTCACTAACAGAATATTTCAGTTTATCCTTGAACTCATCATTAATCAGATTTCGTTTGATGGGGTCAACTTCCAAAACAACCCTTCCCATGCCATAACGGCAGCGGTGGTTTCCCTCACCAATAGCTGATGATAGCATCTCTTCCACCACCTCAATTTTATCGAGCACAGCCGAACTGATACGAGTCCCTGTAAAAATACGACTTGACAAGCAAGGTGATGATGGTGCTGAGGCAAGTTCCGACAGACCCATGATGCCGGCAAGGATGCGAATTTCATTTTTTCCGTAACCTGCCTCGATAAAAGGATGTCGAACGTTAAAATCAGCTGCCGCTTTCAACCCAGGACGAAAATCATCCAAATCGTCTCGATTGGCACCAGTCAGGATTATGGCATTAGGAAAATTACGCCTGATTTCCTCAAAAAGATTAGACTTACAATAGAAACAACGATCAATTGTATTTTCGAGATAGCGCTCATCTTGAAATTCAGATGGTGTTATAATCTTCAGATCAGCTCCTGCATCATGAGCAATGTCCTTAAGATTCTCGGTGTGCTTCTTTGGTACTGCAGGTGTCTTCGCATGTACCCAAACAAGCTTATTTTTGACTTTTGAGAGCCGCTGAAGAAGAAGAACAAGTGAGGTGCTGTCAACACCACCAGATACAGCGACAACAAGAGTTTGCGGTTGCGAAAGGTATTCTTGAAATATGTGAATATTATTATTAGACCGGTTTCAGACATCTTTTCTATCCTCTTTATCGTAAAACATGTTTTTCAGTTTAGAAGTCAGGACTTCAGATTCACGAAAATTTAAACCAATTAAAGCGTCACTCTCTGGTTTCACCGTTGCCCCTGATGGTCGTTCAATAATCTTAACCGGGAGATCGGCAATTGTTGCCATTTTTCTCAGGAGCACCTTCCTGCTGAGACCACGCAGACGGACACCAATAGTTGACGTTACTTCAAAGCAAAGGCAACTCACAGCTTCTACTTTTGGCGATTCAACAAGAATACGAATTGATGTAGCAATCCTCGCCTTTTTACCGAGCACAGTGTAACTGATCACATCTATTACCCCCAAGGCTTTACGCAATAAGTCCAACGCGAGAGCTATGGATTCGGAAGTCATATCGTCCACTTCAAAACAAATCTCCTGAATATACTCAGCTAACTGATTATAATCGGACTTACCACCCTTATTAGATTCAAACAAGTCAAGAAAAAGAACATTCGGTCGATCTTTGCGCTCTCGCGTACCCTTACCTGAGCCGGTGAACCATAGCGTACCTCCTTGCCAGTTTTGTATTTTTTGGGGCTTCAGATATGAAAGAATTGCTGCTCCTGTAGGGGTTATGCATTCACCAGAATTTGCGCCAGCAGCTAATTCAAATCCATGCAGCAAAAGTCTCACAGCAGGAGCAAACGCAGGGTAATCGCCATGACTCATCCTTATCGTTCCATCAGAGAGTGGTAAGGGATTGTAGAACCAGTTTGAATCTCCAAGGCGATCAATAATAAAGCTTGCGGCGGCAATATCAAAAATTGAATCTATGGACCCGACCTCATGGAAGTGAATCAAGTCGGGCGATAAACCATGAACACGTGCCTCAGCATCTGCAAGTAAAGAAAATATTGCTATGAAAATCTCTTTTTGATGACGAGTCCAATCGCTTTTACGAGCGTAGTCAAGAACCTCATCAATATGGTGATGATGGTGGTCTTTAGATTTGTGTCTCTCGTCTATGTCAAGTTTAAGTTGTGTTGATGATATACCAACTGTTGTTTTTTCTCTAAAACCGAATGAGATGCCATTCAACGGAGATGCGTTTATGAATGCCGTCAGATCATCGACAGTAAAAACCTTGGCGGAATAGGCGGCACAAAGAAACATATCGCCGCTGATACCTCCAATTGGATTCAGTATTTTGGAATATAAAGTTTGAGGAGGGATGAAATTAGTTGGCAATTGGCAGCCTTCAGTTGGCAATCGAAATCAATATAGTTGGTGTGGACAAGTTTTGGCTTGTTGTGGTTTAGGAATTACCCCAACCTATGGGAGGCAATAACTTTTAATATTTAGAGGGGAGCTAATGAATATTTGGGATAATGCCGCATCGTTTCCATTGTTTTGGAAGTTTGAAGTTGTATGATGGGACTTCGGAAAGGGGGACTTGCCGGGGTGAATCCTGGGTCACATCAAGGAAACGTGCTTCGCCACGCAGGCTAATGTTGAATTTACTTCGGACATCATAGAGGGCTGCGGAAACGGATTTGATTCGCGCTGTGTTGTACCCGATTATTTTTAAACTTAGCATCTCCACTGCTGCCGGGTTAAATCCACCGTATAGCATACCTATCGGTTTGGGTGTCGGAGATAGGGGGCCTTCACCCTGACCAGCAATTACGGCATCGACTATTGTGATTACAGGACGCACGGGAAGATCGTTCAAAGAGTCAGTGGCGGGATCGTAAAAATAGAGAATGTGATTGAGATCAATGATAGTTCTCCACAAGGTATCGTTGCCTGACCATCCACCTCCGGTAATTTTATCATAACTCAACATCCCAGAGAGCTTCCAACCAAGACCGAGGGTTTTGCTCAGTAGTGCTCTTATAACGGGGGAAAAGCGGTTAGGATTTTTCCAATACCACTCATCCATTTCTTCCACGGATGACTTAAAACTCGAGCCCGAGTAAAAATTGTCGCCCCCGGTCTCATATCCCCCTTTACAGTGATGCGGCAGATATTCCTTATACCCATTAATACCTACCAAATTTTTTAGCGCACCAGTAATGCCTGCCTTGATGTGAGTTTTAAGAACTGGGATATTAATAATCAAATTCGCCTCAAATATGCGTTTAGTGACAAGGTACTTATGGTGGCCACCGGTATGGTGGGGCAACATCAATGATGGTTCATAACATGTTACGCGAAATTGCTCTGCGTAGTCTTCTATATCCGTCAGGAAACTTCTATCCCCCAGATCAACCACATGACAGCGTGACTCATCCCCTTGATTCGAGCGCAGCCCCGCAGCTCTGCCAACAAAGCGCTGCCTGTCCATAACGGTTAATCGCCAATCTTCGATGATAAACCGGATATTCGGATAACGTGGCTGCAGGAAATTAATCAGTTCGTCAATACGTGTAACCTGTCGTAATTGCTTAAAGTCGCAACTCTGCAGTGGAGCATCGGCGATGACAATTGTGCCATCGTACTCTAACGCTTTCGCTGCGTAGTCAATAAGGGGGCGAATCACACTGGTATGCGTCAAAAGAGAGTCTGTGCCTGCTGAATGATTAGTATTGTAATCCATTACCCAATTAGGCTTTAGTAGCACCATATCGCTACGGGATACGAAACCGGCAAAAGGATTCCAGCGTTCTGTTCCAATATTTGCAGAATCAAGACCAAGACCTGCGAGGATGCGACGGACAGAACTATAGACTTCGTTGGATATACAGCCGGGGTTGTGCTTGTCAGCAAAATTTAATTTTGATGAGTTAAGGAAAGGACTCAGATGGCTCATAAGGAAAAGAGGGATATTCACTATCTCCTTTGGTGTAGGCTACGTCAGAGTTCATCATGTGTGATTACTTCTTTTTTTTCTCCTGAAACCAGATCGGCTAACTGATCTGAGGAAAGAAACTCTACATCTGGCCAGCGGTTTGTAATTGCAAGCAACAACCTCTTAAGGTGATTAAGATTTTGTTCTCTATTTGAGGGATTTAAAAAACCCATAAAATTCAGACGGTGAGTAGAGATGATGGTGGGTTTATGCCATGCAAACGCAGTCTGGATTCGAGCAAGGCAGTTAGGTACCAGATCAAGACCGACTGTTAGTGATGGTTCAAAAAAGCAGTTCCTAACAATATAGTACTGCGCTCGATGGTTTCTTTGCCCAGTATAATGATACCTTTTGTTGTATGAACCGCCATTTCCAAAAATTGGCATATACTGTAATTGTATCCCCTGTAATGCTCGAACTCCATTATCAGAAAGAATATCTTCAACCTCTCTGTTCCATGTGTAACATGGTGGAATACACGTTAGCGATCGGTAACCCATTAACTGATTAAAAAGTTGTAACCCATCAATAAGGATTGTTTTTAACTGCAAAAGTTCATCAGAACTTTCAGCGGCAAAAGCATCACAATATTCAGTGCGACAACTTGAATTAATACCTGTATGAAGACTGAACATATTCGCATTAAAAGCCATTAGAGCATAGTCGTCACCGCACTGCAATGCTCGCATCCAACGAGCAACATTCAAATGCTCTCTTCCATGAAACTGTGGCTTGAAAAGCTTTTCGCGAATCCCTTCCTGATATAACCTGAACACCCTGTCGTGTGCAGGATAACGATCAAGTGTTTTGGTAAACGGTTCATAATAATATTTCTGAAATTCGCTTTCCCGAATCTTTTCAAAATCAGGATTAGCCATAACAGAGTTAGCAGTCATTACCGCCGGATTGCCGTATATATCTATAACAGATCCAAGCACCTCAAACAACCTTTCAAGATCTTCATTGCACTCAAGAGCATCGTAAGTATTGTAGGGAGATTTATCAACAGGGAGCCCTTTATTCAAGAAATAATCATAGGCATCTTTAGAGCCCATACGTATACTACCCCAGTCATCAGACTCAATAACCACAATTTTTCTTTTAGTACGCCAACCTGGAATATTGATAAGATTGTGTGAAACAACAGATTTGATAGATTTAAAACTCATTGTGACTCCGCCATCAATTCACCCAGAGCAACCGAACTCATAAATTCAACATCAGGCCATGTTTTAAGTATTTTACCCAAAAGAACTGTTAGCTGTTGCAATCCTCTTGTCCTGTTAGCAGAATCAAGAGCTCCAATGTAATTAACCCGATGTGAACTGATAACTGCAGGCTTATGGAAACGAAACGCTATTCTGATATCATTCAGGCAACTGTCAACCCAATCTTTTCCAGGCTCGCTTTGCTCGAAAAAACAGTTGCGTGAGAGATAATACTGACCATGACTGTTTTGTTGGCCTTGATAACGATATCTTTTATTTATTTTGCCTTCTCCCTGTGGCTCATTCTGTATTTTAGAGGCATACATAAATCGAATCCCTTCTGATGCAGCAACGGCCTCAAGATGGTTATTGAATGGGCCATTTGGAGGGACAAAATATGATGCCCTATATCCGAATAACTTTTCAAAAAGCCTCAATCCATCTTTTATAATTTCAGCTTGAAGGGGAAGTTGATTTTGAGACTCTAAATCGAAGGCAGCCTGATAAGTAATGCCAAAAGGATGCTTATTATTAAATCCCCATAAACCTTCATCAAAGGCAATGCGTGCTTCAAGGTCATTCTGGCGAAGAGCATTCAGCCAAACAGCGACATTCAGATGTTCACGACCATGAAACTGAGGAAAGAATAACTTGTTGTGAATCCCTTCTGTCCATAAAGGAAATGGGGTATCAGAGCCGTAGTAGCGCTCAAGGGTCGTTGTAAAGAGTTCATAATGATATTCATTAAATTCACTATCACGAATTTTATCAAAATCCGGATTGGCAACAACACTAAGTGCTGTAATTACAGGATGATTACCTTGAACATCACGAAATGAAGATACCGTTTCAAATAAAAGCGATAAATCAGTTTTATCAGCAAGGGTATCATACTTATTGTAACGAAGAGACGCACCCAATGAATCAAGTCCCTTCTGATTAATAGAGACAAAGGCTTGTTTTGATGGCATTCTAATGCTGCCCCAGTCATCTGACTCAATAACAATAATTCTTCTTTTTGTTGAAAAGCCAAGAATATTACGA
>Ga0364881_10109_pt2 | contig 10389 bp, 7 predicted proteins | sample ExccelJu500001D4_5_FD_206923 | JGI IMG/M metagenome (GOLD analysis project Ga0364881, IMG submission 206923) | Enriched cells from Trout Bog Lake Hypolimnion, Wisconsin, USA - BchlTB.July30.5000.01.D4 | ecosystem: Environmental > Aquatic > Freshwater > Lake > Hypolimnion/Profundal zone | place... | reverse complement strand
AAAATGGAAAATGAAGAATCATGAAAACAAGGTTAACAGGGATAGACAGGATAAACAGGATAAATTATATAAAAGCTCGGAAAATTAACAGGGATGAACAGAATAGAAATGAATTATAATAAAAAATCCTGTCCATCCTGTTCATCCCTGTTAAATAATTTTTCCCCTGTGTGGTCAGAAACAGTTGTGTTCAACGACTATCTAATGTCTCGGAGTTGTCTAGACCAAATTGAAAATTGAAAATGGGAAAACATGAAAACATTTCACCACAGAGTTCACAGAGAACACCGAGAGGGTGGACAGAGAAAAGACTGAGTCGTCAGTCAATTACTGCGATGTCCGCAGTAATTGGCTGACCACCTGTTTTCTCTCCGTGTCCTCCGTGCCCTCCGTGGTTAAAGACGGCTGTGCTCAACAGGACTCCAATGTCTCGGAGTGTCCAGAATTGAAAATTGAAAATTGAAAATTGAAAATGCAAAACGGTTCCGCTCAAAGGCTCTCTAAGTCTCGGGGTTGTTTGAGAAAATTGAAAAAGCATTATGTTCAACAGGACTCTAAAGTCTCGGAGTCGGGGGGCTCCCGCGACTGCGGGATAAAGAACGTGACTGGTGAATGGTAATTGGTGACTGGTAAAGGCAAAGGAAAACTGAAAATGCCTGTGTTCAATGACTATCCAATGTCTCGAAGTGATCCACAGATGACACAGATGAACGCAGATGTTAAAAACGGAAATGGTTATGCTCAACGACACTCCAAGTACTCGGAGTCATGTGTCCAAAATGGTTTTGTTGTAGTGCCGTCCGTCTCGGACGGGGGTTCCCAATCTTCCCTCTCAGAGAGAGGGCGCTACACCGGAACAGATGTCCAGAATGAGCGTGATGGGTGTCCGACCTGTCCGACCTGTCCGATCTGTCCGACTAGTCCGTCTTGGACAGGTGTGGCGGCCTGGAGTCCAGAATGAGGTGCGGAGGTGTCCAAAAAGAGAATTGAAAATTGAAAATTATGAAAGGCGTTCTGCTCAAAGGGGCTCCAGAGTCTCGGAAATGTAAAAGGAAGTGCGGAGTTCTAAAGTGCGGGAGTTCTAAAGTTAGGAAGCATAGAAAAAGGATTTCTCCATGCCTCTGTGGTTAAAAATGATTCTGCATCGCGGGGTCCAAAATATGCAGAGGGGGTGTCCAAAAAGAGAATTGAAAATTATGAAAGGCGATATGCTGAAGAGGTCTCCAGAGTCTCGGAAATGTTGGCCTTGGTGTAGGCCGTCCGTCTCGGACGGGCCTGTCCAAAATGTCATGAAATACATGGGGCCTATGGGACTTATGGGGCTTATGGGTTGGACTGTAAAGCTATTCTTGGGCATGGTCAAGAATATGCTTAGAGGCTGTCCACAATGTGTAAAATAAGGATTTCTCTGTGTCTCTGTGTCTCCGTGGTTAAAAATGATTCTGCATCGCGGGGTCCAAAATGTTTTATCAAACCCATAGGACCCATAGGACCCATAGGACCCATAGGACCCATAAAAGTGTCAAGTGTCCAAAACGCGGATGGCAACGAAGAACAATATCACCATTTGCAGAAAAGCTAATTCTTTTAAAAAAAAACTGTTGACATTTCCGGTTTTCGATGTATAATTGAAATAGTGCAATATATCAGTTAAGGGCTTATAGCATGTTAAAAAAGATAGACAGTTCGGTGCCGATGCCGAAATATTACCAGATCAGCGAGAGCATAAAAGCGCAGATCGTCAGCGGCAAATTGCGCCCCGGCGACAAAGTGCTTTCCAGCCGGGAACTATCCGAATATTTCAATACGACCCAGGTGACCGTCTTAAACGCCCTGCGCCATCTGGAAACCGCCGGTTATATTTACAAGACCCAGGGCAAAGGCGTGTTCGTATGCGAACAGAAGGCTGCGGTGCCGTCCGTCTCGAAACCGGGGTTCCGTCAGGCCGGGCTGATAATGCCGGCGAAAGAAGATATGTTTCAGAACCTGGCGGACTCGCTGATCGCAGAGCTTCAAAAGAAGAATTACTATGCGATCCCGCTGGGTGATTATCTGGTTAACGACGCGTTTTCCTGCGAGGACAAGGAATTGCGGATGCAGCAATATATTGACGACAATTTTGATTCGCTGGTCATCGAAGGCACCCGGCATGTTCCCTTCCGCAATCTGCATCGCAATAAAGAGAGATTCCGTCAGCTCAACTATGTGATTTTTTATGAGACCAAGCTCGATTTCCCGGACGCCAATAAGATAACTTGCGATTTTCACAAGGCTGGCTACCTCGGCGCCCGGCACCTGATCAGCTCCGGCAAAAAGCGGCTCGCGATGCTGACATTCGAGCCTTATTCCCCTGCCCTGGTCACCCGGCACGGCTGCGTCAGGGAGACTTTCGACTTCATGATCGCCGCCGGGATAAAACAGGCGATGGAGGAGGCCGGGTTAAATCCCAAATCGAATTTCTCGATTATTCACGATATTGTTCCGTCTAAAGATTCAACCACTGAAAATAATATTGCGGACTTTATCCGGGATGGCGACTGCGGCATTTTTTCAGTGGCGGACTTCCGGGCGTTGAGAATCTATCACGTTGCGAAAAAACTGGGGCTGGAAATCGGCAAAGACGTCAGCGTGGTCGGGTTGTTCAACACGTCCTGGACGGAAATAATCACCCCCACCCTGACGTCCGTTTCGGTCAATGAGGAGCAAATCGGCAAAATCACCGCACAGTGCATTACAGAACAGGCCAAAGGAGAGAAAATTACAGTCTCCCCTGAACTGATTATAAGAGAATCATAATTCTAAGGCGGGCTTTGCCCGCAACCCAAAAGACAGGGAAGTCAGAAGTCAGTAGTCAGTAGTCAGAATGGAAACCAGAAATTCAGGAAACAATGGAACAGGATCAAAAGACCGGGAAGTCAGAAGTCAGAATGGAAACCAGAAATTCAGGAAACAATGGAACAGGATCAAAAACGAAAGGGCGTTTATTGACGTAACGATTTGATAAACAACCACTTTATGACACCAATTTTAAAAACGTTTAAAACATAGAAGTCTAAAACAAAGATACTAAAAAAGCAGTTGAACCTTAAAAGGGAAAAAAATGGAAAACAAGATTGATGTTGCAGTATTGGGGCTCGGCGGCATGGGCGGAACTCATGTCGACGCGGCCAAAGCGTCGCCTTATGTCAGAAATATTTACGGCTATGAACCGGACCCGGCGAGAGCGGCCCTGCGCGGCAAGGAACTTGGAGTCAATGCCACCAGTGATCTGAATTCGATCCTCAATAATCCTGAGGTGAAATTCGTGTCAATTGCTTCGACCAACAACTCCCATGCGGAACTTACTGAAAAATCACTTCGCGCCGGCAAGGCGGTGCTTTGCGAAAAACCGATGGGCGAAACCCTGGCCGAGGCCAAACGCATGATCGAAGTCGAAAAAGCCACCGGCGGCTTTCTCCAGATTGGCTTCGAACTGCATTATTCCAAACTGTATATGATGGTAAAGGACTGGATTGACCAGGGGCTGATCGGCACTCCGGTAAATTGCCACTGCCGCTATTATGCCAGTGAATTTCATTGCAAAAATACCTGGCGCAGTTTAAGCAAAGGGACTTTAATCGGGGAAAAACTGTCGCATTACCTCGATCTTCAGCGCTGGTGGATGGGCAGTCCGGTCGAGGAAGTGTTTTCGATGTCCGCCCCCAGTGTGGTCGATTATTATAACCATCCGGACAATCACCAGATCAGTCTGCGGTTCCAAAACGGGGCTATTTCCAATTTGAACTTTGTAGTGTATATAGGCGAAACCGATCACACCGACCCCTTGCTCGAAATGCTGGAAAAACAGGCCGACGACGGGCATTATCTGCAATACCATATTTTCGGGACCAAAGGCGCGATTGAAACCGACGTGTTCCGCCGCCGCATCCGCCGCTGGGAATTCAGCGATTCCCCCAAGCAACTGGTCAGCAAGATTGTCGAGAAAATCACTTTCCCGAAAGAGGAAGACCAGATATGGTTCCACAACACGCACGGGCAAAACGTCAGGATCGCGGAACTGGTCGCCAAAGGGCTGCCGCCGGAAAGCCCGGCTTCAGACGCCTATGAAACCATGGTTACCGGATTTGCCGCGGAGCAATCGGAACGCGAAAGACGCATCGTCAGGATTTCGGAGTTCCAGCAGTAACCGGAGCCTGCTTCTTTTCGCCATCGCCGCTGCCGGAGAAAAGCCAGACGGGACCATCCCAGAAAGCTTTTTCCAGCAGCCAGAACGGCGATCCAAGCACATAACATCCGGCAACGCCGCAATATTTGGAGGCGAAATCAATCGGCGGGAAAAATGCGTCTTCGTCGGAGAAATCCCATGTGCAGGTGTTCCATATCAGTTTTCCCGGCCACATTACAGTATAACCGACGCAAGAGAAAATGCCGCCGCCAAGCTGGGCCGGTCCCAGATAAACAAAATCCACCGGTCTGGCTTCTTTCCAGTAAACGCCGAAAGGATCGTGCCAGCGTTCAGGCGGCTTCGGATAACGGCGGTATGCTTCCTGTTCGGGGGGGGTGGCCGCACTTACAGGCTCAGTCTCCTGGGCAGCCGCAAAAGCCGCCCCTCCCGCGGCAAGCATTATCAGAAACAATAAGGTCTTCATTCGTTTCATCGGTAATTCCTTTCAATCCAGTTTTAAAAACTCAGGGTCAAGCATGTAACCGGGCCGGACACTGCTCATCGAAGACAGCATGTTCTGGCGGACATGCGGAATCCGCTGTTCCAGTTGATCGAGCATCTTGCCAAAATACGCCCGGTCGCCCGACTTTTCCAGTTGCCCTTCGTAAACACATTTCCCGCAGTCCGGAAAACCGAAAGTACGGGCACATTCGACAATCATCGCTTCCGGCACGTAGGTCAGCGGCCGGACAATCCGTAAATCCAGCACATCAGCCTTGACATTCGGCGCCATCGTCTTGATTCCCAGCCCACGCGTCAAGCTGATCAGCATACTGACGCAGACATCATCAAGATTATGGCCGAGCGCGATTTTCCGGCAGCCGAGCTCTCCGGCCTTGCCGTAGAGTTTGCCGCGCCGGATTCTGGAACACAGGACACAAGGGCGGGCTTCCGCGCCTTTTTCCTTGAGCAGCGCCTCCATCTCGATACTTACGACATGGTGAGTCCAGCCCTGTTCCAGCGCATATTTTTGAATCGCGGAGGGGTTGAATCCAGGGAAGCCGGGGTCGAAAGTGACAGCGGCAAGTTCGAAATCAACCGGGGCGTGGCGCTGAAGATGCGTCAACACATGCATCAGCGTCATGCTGTCCTTGCCGCCGCTCAGGCCGACCATCAGCCGGTCGCCGCCGGCAATCATCCGGTAATCAGCAACGGCCTGTCCGGCCAGCTTGCAGATTTTCTTGAATATTTTCGAATTCAGCGGATCAACATCCATACCGTACCCCTTGTTTTATAGTACAAGGGGATAGCATAAATTCACAACAGCAAGATTTCAAATTCCGGGAGTGAATAATTCAGCTTAATTGTTCTTCCAGAGCTTTAATCTTGGCTTTGACCGAGTCCGCGTCAAACATATAGCCTTGAGCTTCGGAATGATAGCCCAAACGCTTGTCTTTCTCAATAAAAGGCAGCGCTCGTTTAACGTTTTCCAGTTCGTCGGCGGCACATTTCAGGTATTCCGGCAGTTTGTCGGGGTTCCACTCTTTGCGCAGTTTGTAAGTCCGGAAGACATTATATGTGCTCCGGAAAGCTCCGCGACAGGCTTCCGCATTGGCCAATTCTTCCTCTGCATGTTTATCACTGACGCCGCTCAAACCAGTGCTCAACAACACCGTTCCGGCGCGCCATTTTTCCGAAAGCAGCTTAAAGCCTTCTATAATCTCGTCCAGCGAAAAATCGGCAATTGCTCCGGAAACGTCATCGCCGCGTTCGTCCAGCAGCCATGACCGTCCGGCGGACTTGCCGTTAAGCGGTTCCGGCCTCGGCGTCATCGCCAGCGCGTAGTTGGTGGGACCGGCATACAGATACGGAATGCATAGCGGATAACTGTCCATTGCATCAGCAAAGTTATCCCATGCGGCAACGACTCTATCCGGCCTGCATCCGGGGAAATACTGTTCCGCGAATGTCTGAAGCGCCATCTTTTTATCATCCGGGCATTCCTTGCTCAAAAAGTAGTTGAATCCGGCGGTATTCGCCGTAATCATGCTGCCGAAATTCCAGCAGCCCATAAACCCGGCAAGATTATTTTTGCGCAGAAAGTCGGCCTTCTGGAAAAGATTGCCCAGGACCGGCAGATTCGGCACTGTCGCCAGTTCGTGAGTGGTGCCGAATTGAAGCTTCGCCAGACAGGACAGTCCGAGTTCACGGGCAAGCTCGAAAGATGCCTGGAACTGTTCGGACGGACCGGCATAGCCAATCGAATATTCATCTATTTTATGCTGTTTGTGCCCCAGCACGTCCTTGAAGCCGCCGCGCTCAAAATCCGCCATCAGGATAACGTCTTTCGGCAGCTTTCTGATGATTTCCGCACATGGAATATCAACATAAAATGACCACGACCAGTTCCAGGCAATGATTGCGAGGTCCTTTGATACTGAACGGATGCCATCCCGGATCAAGGCAATAACCTCGCTGACAATATCCTCCGGTTTGCGCTGTGCGCAACGCGGACACTCCACCGGCAGATAGCTGATCTCGCCCAAAGCGCCGAGCACCCGTCCGCGCCGGGCAACGCAATGCGCCGGATATTCAGAAGCGGTAATCATTATCAACCCGCCCAAACCGGGTAGGGCTTTTGCCAGATTGGCCGCCGCGTTTCTCAGATAGTTTTTGACTTTAGGAGTGGAAGTGCAGATGGAACGCACCTTGATAACTTGTCCAGGTTCACCCGGCAACTCCTCTTCCTGACCGGCAACATCAGCATGGTTTTTCCAGAACGCTTCGTCGGAGACCAGAAGCGCCCGCGGCGGCTGCATGAAAATAAACACTTTGATGCCATATTCAGCGCTGCGTTCAATCAGCTCGCGCATGTTTTTCAGATGCACCGCGGAGTTGCGGCCGAACTCGGGGAATTCCTCCGCCGTAACCATATTATGCAGCAGACCATGTACCCAGATGCCATTGAAACCGGACTCCGCAATTCCTTTAAGCACTTCGCCGGTATAGACCTGCACCGCAGTTACGGTCTCGTCATGCAAATCGTTCGGGATCACCGTAAATTTGCCGAATTCACTGTAAGGGGAACGCCATATCTTGTACATATAAAATCCATCCGTTTTGATTCAGTTTGTATCCATACCATGATTTATAATATATTGATATAATTTATATGCAAGCATATTAAGCAAGAATATATCTGGTTTTTAATTATATCGATATATTTATTAAAGTTCGATATGGAGAAACTCCGGATAGTTTTCGGTCATGCTGGAAATGGCTTTGATATATTCCCGGACCAGAGCCCTGGAGCCGCAGATGCTCACCGCGCCGGCGTTTTTGCCGTCTTCGGTCGGCATCATCAGGTTGCCCAGCGCGATGAACCCGTTAATCTGCAAATCCGTAAGCGGACTGACGAACATTTCAGCGTCTTTGAGAATAGTCACCCCGGCGGTGCCGAGGAGTTCACCCATGGCGTCCGGCATGAAATATCTGGCGATATAGTAGAACATCGGATGAATCATCGCGTACAGTTCAAGCAATTCATAACTTTCGCTTTTACCCAGCCGGGTGGCGAACATCCGCTGGTTGAATTCCCGCTGAAAGTGCAAAAAGCCGTGAAGCGAATTTTTCTCGCTCCGGTACTTGTTGGGACGGATGACCATCAGGCTGATGTTGCGCTGGTCAACCGGGACATCTTCCATCAGCGCGGTATCCACCGGAAACAGGAATTTACGGTCACGGAAATATTCATGCTGGGCCAGTCCCCAGATGACCATGCTGGAAATCGAAGCGGGTCCGCCCATTTCGGCATAATACCGTTCATTCAGGTACTTCCTTAATTTTATCACTTTCTTGAAATCCGCATAAATCCTGGCGCGGAAAATCCTGTGTCCGAAATAGAAAACTTCAGGTTTGGCGGCACTGCTGTTCAAGGCCGGATATTTGATCTGCCCGGCAGAACCCCATTCATCTTTCAATTGCTGCATCATCTCCTGCATCGGCATGCCGTCCACCGGCACATGATGATATTGAAACCAGAAGTCAGCTTCGGCTAAATCATGGGTAAACCGGCAGACGATATTCAGCAATCCGAAACCGGGATGCCTGCGGGTTTTTAAATTCGGAGTCGCCAGTCTGGCCCTGATGCCCAAATCGGGATCTTCATTCCCCGGCAGCGTTTCAAACTGAACAACCGTGCCGTTCAAAACGCGGTCGATAAAATGCCGCAGTTCCTGCCGTCCGGCGGAAGACAGGCCTTTGATCGTCCCGGTCCAATTCCTCATCCGTTTATAAACCACCCAGGCCCGTTTACTGTCATTGACATTGTCCAGCGACTGGTAAATCTCCACCATTCGCGTTAACGCCGCAGTCATAATATTATCATCAATAACCGAAAATTTTGAACATTTTCTATCCAGATGCATAATCAGTTTACGCAGAACGCCGTCTTTGCTGAATTCGGCTTCGATTATATCAGTAAACAGCAGTTTCTTCCGCGTCGTGACGAAAAATCCCCAGTCCAACGCCCAGTGACAGTCCGGATTGCGGCTCAAATAATCCGCCAGCCGCTCGATCACTATCACATTCGCCTCTTCTTTATTCCGGGGGGGCTGCCTGTCGGCGGCGTAGGTCAGCCGGAACGCGGCCAGGATAAATTTCGAGTGTTCATTGCGGAGAAAAACGCCAGTCGCCTTGCGCCAGCCGTTTTCCTCCGCGCTAAAGCCGATTTTCTTCATCATCTGCAGTAATTTAATAAAAATTATCAGCGCGAATGTTCCGAAACTCCAGTGGTCGATCAGCCGCCGCATATGCAGCTTGCCGAGATATCGGGCCTGCTCGACCAACCCGGGAACCGGGCCTGCATTGCCGCTTTCCGGCTTACTTTCCGGAGTCTTCAGCGGTTCGGCGGCAACGGCTTCCGGCTTGCCGGTTTCCGGCGGAAATCCCAGATATTCAGCGATTATCCGCGCGGTCTCCCGCGGCATTTCCTCCTGCGGCGCATGTCCGCAGTCCGGAATGATTTGCAATTGCGCGTCAAAAAGCTCTTTCTGGAATAAAAACGCATCCTCAACACTGATAATCCGGTCTTCTTTTCCCCAGATAATCAGCACCGGAATATTGATTTTTCCAATCAGATGTAAAAATTTTTTCCCATTGGCTATCGCAATCTGCTTTGCCGACGAAATCATGCATTCCTTGGCTTTAGGCTGACGCAGCACATTGCCGTATTCTTTGACCGTTTCGCGGCTGATCTTGTTTACGTCATGAAATGCCTCTTCAAATACCAGCGCGGCCATCAGGTCTTCGTCAGCCAGCCGGATCAAAGGATTATTCGCCGAAGTGGCGGTAAGATCGTCAATAAAATCCGGCAGTTTCTGAAACACCCCGGCGCTGTCCAGCAGAATCAGTTTTGCTATCCGGCTTCTGACCTTCTCATTTATCAGTGAAATCAGGCTGATTACGCCACCCATCGAATGCCCGACCAGGATCACATCGCGCAAATCCATCCGCCGGATAAATGCGGAAAGAATCACCGCCTGGTCATAAGGCGCCAGAAAATCATCACATTTCTTTTCCGAATACCCATATCCCTTCAGGTCAATCGTGACAAACCGGAATTGCTGCGGCAAGTAACTGATCATCTTCATCCAGGTATAGGAAAATGACGCAAAACCGTGAACAAAAAGAATCGGCTGTCCACTGCCGTGATCAGTATATGCAATCGAAACTCGATTTATCCTGACAAACTTATAGTCCTGAACATCCATAACACAAAAAACTTTCCGGGTTAATTGACATAATAACCAGAACCTGAATTGTTCTCAACCCAAGCAGGTATACAATACGTTATTTAAATTCGAAATCAATATAAGCTGCATTCTTTTTAAAGTTCTAAAGTTCCGCACTTCCCTCATTTGGGACATCTGCTTCCCTCATTCTGGACAATACCTAACCACAGAGACACAGAGACACAGAGAAATCTTTTTTTACACATTTGGATCAACCTCATCTTGGACACGTCCATTATGGACACTATACCCGCACATTTTGGACATCACGTCCGCATGGCATTTCCGAGGTTTAGAGACCTTATAAGCACAACGTCTTTCAATTTTAACAACCATTTTGGACTTCCATGTGCAGAATGTTCCGGTATTGCGCCCTCTCTCTGAGAGGGAAGATTTAAAACCCCGTCCGAGACGGACGGCACTACAACAAAG
>Ga0364881_10928_pt1 | contig 10412 bp, 7 predicted proteins | sample ExccelJu500001D4_5_FD_206923 | JGI IMG/M metagenome (GOLD analysis project Ga0364881, IMG submission 206923) | Enriched cells from Trout Bog Lake Hypolimnion, Wisconsin, USA - BchlTB.July30.5000.01.D4 | ecosystem: Environmental > Aquatic > Freshwater > Lake > Hypolimnion/Profundal zone | place... | reverse complement strand
AACTTTGATTTAATCCTGTTCATTTTAACTGCAACATTGTTGGCAGATATTCCCATTACCTCACCAATATCATTATAACTATAATGATCAAGGTACAGGAGGACTATTGCTTTTTCAATCTTCGATAACAGGTCAATTTCCTTGAAAAGGGCTATGGATAAATCTTCCTTAGAATGACTGTCTTCGGCGCGTTCGGGTAAATAATCTGAAACAATACTTTCTTTCTGTTTCCTGACTTTTTTAAAATGAGTAATTGCGGTATTCAGGGCTATTTTATAAAGCCAGGTAGAAAATTTTGCTTCTCCTTTAAAATGTTTATATGATTTCCAGGTTTGTAAAGTGATCTCTTGAAAAAGGTCGTCCCTGTCATTTTTATCTTTACAATATAAGTGGCAAACTTTATAAATAATTTTTTGGTGTTGGCTGATGAGTGAAACAAATTCCTGTTCAGTTGTCATGTCCATTATTATTTTCAATTTACAGGAACAACAGTAAAGCCTTGTTTTTTTAATAAAGCTAACAATCCACCGGAGCCACCTAAATGTCCGGCACCAACAGCAATAAAAACAGGTTCTGTTTCAATTTCATGTAATATAATCGGTATCCAGGTATTATTTCTTTTTTGCAGCAGAATCGTTTCGTATTTACTGAAATCAGGGTCTGATTCTACATTTTTTTGCATCGTTTCAATTTGTTTTTTCTTGTACATCTGAATTATCTCTTCAAGTTCTTTCTTATATTTCTCATATTCAAAGAGGTTAAGTTTAAGCATATTAGCCTGGGTTTTGTAAGGTATGCTGTCAAACAGGTTCATTTGAAATTCAAGCGTCTCCAGTCCATATATAGGAACAGAATCCTTTTCAGCAATGTTTTGCAGCTCTTTTTCCAGTGATACCAGATTACAGCCAAACATGGAAGGGTAGAGTAGAGGTATCAGCAGGTAGGGTTTATAACCGGATACAAAGCTTATGGGAATATTGGTTTTATTTCTGAAGATATTACTGAGAGAATCATAATCTGAGGAACTGTAAAATTCTTTTAATTGATGGCCATTTTTCATTGTGATGGAACTCATTACTTTTTTAGTCATTTCCGGGTCGTCCAATTTAATTTCAAAGAATACTTTTTTTGAGTGATTGATAATGAAATGAATAGTATCCGGGATATGAATGTCCTCACTGCATAATAAATGAAAAGTGCCAAATATATAGGACGGAGATTTTAATCCTTTTCCAGATATTTTCCAGAGCAATGCGTTAGAATTTTTTGATTGACTATATAATAAATAGTTAGAAGCTAAGAGAAATGATAAAATATATAATGCTTGTTTCTTCATCACTTGTATAATTAGTAGTAAAAAAGGTAAAAATATTACAAGTTTTGCTGAATTTAATAAAACGTAGCGTTCAATAAAAGAAGCCCCTTATGAAAATAAGGGGCATTAACCAAAACCAACTGCTATATGAATAGATATTTATTTAATGGCTATTTGTTTAGGTGTTATTTTAACTTCTTCCTTTTTAGGAATCAGGAGTTTCAATACACCATTTTCGTATTTAGCTTCAATTCCTTCCGGATTGATTTTTTCATCTAATGAAAAATTACGTTTAAAGGATTGATAATAAAACTCTCTGCGGATAGTTTTGTAATCTTTCTGTTCTTTTTCTTCTTTTTGTTCAAAACTAATAGTAAGCATTCCACCATCAACATTAATTTTAAAGTCTTCTTTATTTCTGCCGGGTGCATTCAGTTCCAAATGATATGCATCTGGGGTTTCATGAATATTCACCGGAACACCGGGTAATTCATTTTGAAAATCTGTACCCCAGGTAGCAGGAAAATTGTTAAAGAATTCATCAAATAAACTGTTGATTACTTTTGGATTGTGTTTAATGATTGTCATAGTAATTTGTTTTATTAATTATAAATTGATTTCTGAAGATAATTTTACAAATGACATACCAATAGTAATTTTAAAGCCATTTTGCCTTAAATTGAACTAATTAAAACGCCATAATGGCATTTTCGATTGTAGAAAAAAGTCAAGATGTCTTGTTTAATGTTATTTTTTCCTTTCTTTTTAATTTACCTTTGTAATAAATAAATCAATTAATATGTATCCAGCGGAAATAGTATTACCAATGAAGGCTGAATTAACTGAAAATGGATTTGAGGAATTATTATCAGCAGAAGATGTGGATAGCACTTTACAGAAAGAAGGAACGACATTAGTTGTTATCAATTCTGTGTGTGGTTGTGCAGCAGGAGCGTGCAGGCCTGGTGTTTTGATGGCAGTTCATAATACATCTATTAAACCAGACAGGCTTACAACAACTTTTGCAGGATTTGATATAGCTGCTATAAAAAAAGTAAGGGAACATTTATTACCATATCCTCCTTCTTCACCGGCAATAGCTTTATTTAAAGATGGACAGTTGGTGAGTATGGTAGAACGACATCAGATTGAAGGAAGGCCGGCTCAGGTAATTGCTCAACATTTAATTAGTGAATTTAATAAGTTTTGTAACTAATTTTGTATCTTGTTTTGGATGGGTTAGTTAGTATTATAAGTCCTGCTTCTGCAGGACTTATTTATTTTAGCATTATAATCTTAAGCCTATCAAAATTTATATTTAACATTGCAAAGCCAATAAAGAATAAAGAACTATGTATCCCAACTTGTATTATGCTTTTAATGACTTCTTCGGTGTAGAATGGAATTGGTTAAAAATCTTTAACAGTTTTGGTTTTTTTGTTGCACTTGCATTTATAGCGGCAGCATGGATCTTAACATTGGAATTAAAACGTAAACAAGGATTATCTTTATTAGTTCATACAGAACAAAAAATAATGGTTGGGGCACCTGCATCCGTTACAGAATTATTCACCAATTTTATTCTTGGCTTTTTATTAGGGTTTAAAATAATAGGAGCTGTTGTTATTCCTGATGCTTTGAACGATCCGCAGGGTTTTATATTGTCATCAAAAGGCAGTACTTTATTTGGAATGTTGATAGGTCTACTTTTTGCGGGGTTAAAATGGTGGGAGAAAAATAAGCAGAAGTTGAAAAATCCTGAAGAAAGAGTAATCCGTATTTGGCCGCATGACAGGGTTGGGGACATAGTAATTTATGCTGCTTTATTTGGTTTTGCTGGTGCAAAAGTATTTGATAATCTGGAACATTGGGACAGTTTTGTTAGTGATCCAATCGGAAGTTTGATTTCTTTTAGTGGATTAACTTTCTATGGAGGATTGATATGTGCAGCAACCGCTTTGTATTTTTATGCACGTAAAAATAAAATTCCTTTTGTGCATTTATGTGATGCGGCAGCCCCTGGATTAATGCTTGCTTATGCGGTTGGAAGGATAGGCTGTCAGGTTGCGGGTGATGGAGATTGGGGAATTTTAAATAACGCATTGATTAGCAATCAGGAAGGGCGTTTAATTCCAGCAAAGGTTGAAGAAGTTAATAATATAATTGCAGCAAATCACTCATTTTATGCAGATCAATTTGCTACATTTAAATCTGTTCAATCCTTGCATTTAGAACCATTTTGGGGTTTGCCTAAATGGTTATTTGGATATAATTATCCACATAATGTAGTAAATGAAGGAATTGCTTTTACCGGATGTACAGGTAATTATTGCCATTATTTACCAATTTCAGTTTTCCCAACACCGTTTTATGAAACGATAATGGCTACTATAATCTTCTTCATTTTATGGTCATTTCGCAGGAAAATCAATGTTGCTGGAAGAATGTTTGCTATTTACTTAATATTTAACGGTACAGAAAGATTCCTAATTGAAAAAATTCGGGTCAATTCAAAATATTCCATATTTGGTTTTCATCCTACACAGGCTGAATTAATTTCTTCATTACTAGTAATAGTCGGAATTGTTCTTTATTGGTATGCGCCAAAAATAAAAATTAAAAAGCATCAACTAGCATAAGGCAATTTATTATCTTTGATTTTAAATTTCTTCAGGATATCTTCATTAGGAAATAGTTTCTAATACTCTCATTTTTATTTAATAAACTGTGTTTGTGTAGCAACAGTAATTATTATTATTACGCTTTAATATTTTATTTATAACATAATATTACTTATAATTAACGTTATGTTAAGTAGGCACAACGAATTGATTTTCAGTAATTTAAAAAGAAAAGCCGCCAACGCTTCTATTTTATCGTAGCGAAGATTAAAACTATTTGGAGTGCTTTATTTGGTAAACAAACTTCACAATTTCCATCAGAAACAATAAAGCCCCCGCAACACCCGCAACTCAAGTCCCATTTGTCAACATCCTCTCATTCCGAATTATTCTCTTTTCGTTTCGGGCATCATTAATTAACTTATATTGTTGCTGTTGGTTCTGTATTATTCCTTTTAATATCTGTATATCGATATTATTTTAGTATCATCCTTATTTAAAGCTGCTGCTGCAAATATTACGACTGTAAGATTGCATCCAACTAATAAAAAGTCCTTACTTAAACCTGAAATAAATTCATATTCTAAATTCCTGTACTTATTGCTCAATTTCGCTTCCGCACCTTTTTTAGAAAGTTTAAGATTACTTAGATTTTCACAATAATATGTAACAAAAAGCCACTTATAATAAAGTGGCTTTTTGAGAGATGTTATATTTAAAACTTATTGATGTAAACCATCATAAATCTTATACTTAGCATCAAATTCATCAAATAATTTATTATCCTTACCTCTAACCTTGTCTCTTTTATATGCATACAAATTTGCTAAAAAGTCAACGGATTTACTATAAACATTCTTTTCAGCACCACCCAATGTGCCATTATCCTTTTTCAATTTTAAAATGTTGTAAGCTCTTTCAATCCATTCTACAGATCCATCAACTGCATCGGCAGTTGGTTTTTCCAAGGCTTCTTTATCTTTCTTTAAAGGATCAAGTAAAGTTTTATACTTAGCTTCTATTACAGCTTTCTTTTTGGGATCTTTTTCAACTGGTTTACTAGAATTAATTTCCTGTTGAGCTTTAATGTTTGCTCTGGCCCGGTCATCTAAAGTATTAAACGTATTATAATATATTACCCCAACATTAAAAGCTGCAATAGCATTTTCATTGTTTTTATTAAATGCATTTTTAAAGGCATCTTTTGCTCTTTCAGCATAAGATGTTATTTGCAAACTGTCTAAATCTGCTTTGTCCTCTTTAGTCAGGTTAACGAAAATATCTCCAAAATGTAAATAAGATGATTCATCTAATTTTCCGGCAGCATTTTCTTTTTCATATAATCCTGCTTTTTCAGAAAGCTTGTAATTTTTGCTTATATAATCGAACTTGTAATCTTCCCATGTTTCCTTTGGATATAATTCCTCACAAATAGGGTAATACTTATTAAAAGTTGCAGAATCTTTCCTATCACTACTGTTTACTAAAATGTAATGATAGATATCAATCAAAGTTTCTCCTCCAAAAGTTTTTACTTTGGCATCAGCTAACCTTCTGTAAAAAACTGCAGCATCATCCATTTTCTTTGCATTCTGTGCAGAATATCCTGTATATAAAATGGAAGTTGTATCAAATGGTTGGGAAGAGGTACTCCATTTTTTAGAGAAGATAATATCACTGTATTCAGTTGCTATACTGAAATTATAAAAAGCAGAATCCCATTTTTTAGTATTAAAATTTTTGATACCAATACCAAAAGAAGTAGAATAGATATCAAAAGCTGCCATTTTAAGATCAGCTGTATCTGCTTTTAATGCTGCAAAATTTTCCATGCATTTACCAAAAGCTTCTTCAGCAACTTTTCCACTCTCCGGATATTTTACCCTGGTAGCTTCTGTTTTGAACAAGGTTGAATAAACCCTGGCTTTCCAAAAATAAGTTTCCGGCTTATTTTGTCCCTTTGGATCTGCTGCAATTTTATCTATTTCGGTCTTTGCCTGTTCAAACTGGTTCAATAAATAGGGAGTTTGAACCTTTTTGTAATCCTGCGCGTTGGCTACCTGTAAAGCGCAACCTAAAATTGCAAGCAATAATAGCTTTTTCATAAATTTTAATTATTGATTTTCACTTGTGTTTATATGATCATCCGGGTTTTCTGTTTCATTATTTGTGTCCGGGTTATTTGTATCATCAGTTGCAGCTGTTTGATTATCAGCGATTATTTCAGTTGAATCTTCAGTCACAATGACTTCAGTTTCTATATCCTGTTCTTCAATCTTTGAAATAGCAGCAATAGCATCACCTTCATCCAACCTTATTAAAATTACACCCTGTGTAGCCCTGCCAGATTCCTTAATTGTATTCACAGATGTACGCAAAGTTATTCCGGATTTGCATGTAATAATCAAATCTTCTTTTTCTGTTACATCCAGCATACCCACAAGCCTGCCCGTTTTTTCTGTTACATTGATGGTTTTTACCCCTTTTCCTCCCCTGTTGGTTATTCTGTAAACCTCTTCGCCATCAGGATGCACTAAAAGCGTACGCTTACCAAATCCATTTTCACTAACAACCAATATTGTTTTTGATTTATCCTCTCTGTTAATACAGATCATGCCCACAACTTCATCCGTCTTATCATCCACTTCAATACCAATTACCCCTATTGCGCCCCTACCAGTTGGACGAACTTTTTCTTCAGGGAAACGAATCGCACGTCCGCTTCTTACAGCCATCATAATCTCACTGTTACCATCCGTCATTTTTGCTTCCAATAACTCATCTCCTTCAACAATGGTAATGGCATTTACACCATTCGCCCTCGGACGGGAAAAATCTTCCAGTAAGGTCTTTTTAATAACCCCTTTCTTGGTACAAAGTACAATATAATGACTACTTACAAACTCCTTATCCTCTAAATGCTTCACATCAATAATCGCTCTTACCTTATCATCCGGTGGAATCTGTATAAGATTTTGAATTGCTCTACCCTTCCCCTGCTTCTCTCCTTCCGGAATTTCATAAACTTTCAACCAGAAGCATCTGCCTTTTTCAGTAAAGAAAATCAGGGTATGATGGGTGGAAGCTACAAACAATTGTTCTACATAATCTTCCTCCCTGGTTTTACTTCCAATAGCCCCCCTGCCACCCCTACGTTGCTGGCGGTATTCGGTAGCTGAAGTTCTTTTAATGTAACCTAAATGTGAAATAGTAATCACAACATCTTCATTTTCAATCAAATCTTCAATCCGCATTTCATTAGCCAGGTATTGAATTTCTGATTTTCTATCATCCCCAAATTTCTCTTTCACTTCAAGTAATTCTGTCTTTATCAGTTCATACCGTAAAGTTTCACTACCTAATAATTCCTGTAATCCTGCAATGGTACGCATCAGCCCTTCATATTCTTCCTTAATTTTCTCGCGCTCCATTCCGGTTAAACGTTGTAACCTAAGTTCCAGGATTGCCTTAGCCTGTATCTCATCTATTCCCCATCCTGCAGTAATCAGGCTTTCTTTAGCTGCTTCCGGATTAGCTGAATTCCTGATTAAACGAATCACTTCATCCAGATGATCCAGTGCTATCAGGTATCCGTTTAAGATATGTGCCCTTTCCTGTGCTTTCCTTAATTCATATTTTGCCCTGCGGATAACCACATCCATCCTGAAATCAACAAACTCTGTAATAAGGTCTTTCAGGTTCATGATTTTCGGACGGCCCTTACTTAATGCAACATTATTAATGCCATAACTGGTTTGCAGCTCTGTATGCTTATACAAATGATTAATAACCACCTGTGCTACAGCATCTCGTTTTAAATCAATTACAATTCGGGTACCTTCACGTTTATTACTTTCATTGTTAACATGTGCAATACCATCAATGGTTTTATCATTTACCAGCTGCCCAATTCTATCAGCCAGTGAATCCCTGTTAACCTGGTATGGAACTTCTGTTATTACAATCTGTTCCCTGCCACTTGGTTTAGTGTCAATATGGCATTTACCCCTAACAATAACCCTACCCCTTCCGGTCATTAGAGCCTGCTTTACTCCATCCATACCGTAAATAATGCCACCAGTTGGAAAGTCAGGTGCTTTCACATGCTTCATCAAATCATCAATCGTAATCTCTCTATCGTCTATAAAAGCTATACAACCATCCACCACTTCTTTCAGGTTATGGGGCATCATATTGGTTGCCATCCCTACAGCAATACCTGATGACCCATTTACCAATAACTGTGGTATCCTGGTAGGAAGCACGGTTGGTTCCTGTAAACTATCATCAAAATTCAGTTGAAAATCAACTGTTTCTTTCTCAATATCCTCCAGCATTGCTTCCGCAAAGCGGTGCAATCTTACCTCTGTATAACGCATGGCAGCAGGAGGATCCCCATCCTGGTTACCAAAGTTACCCTGTCCGTCTACCAAGGTATTACGCATGGTCCAGTCCTGTGCCATACGCACCAGTGTATCATAAATGGCACTATCACCATGGGGATGGTACTTACCCATTACCTCCCCTACAATACGGGCAGATTTTTTATAGGCTTTAGAATACGTATTCCCCAATTCATTCATTGCATATAAAACCCTGCGGTGTACCGGTTTAAAGCCATCACGTGCATCTGGTAATGCCCTTCCCACAATAACCGACATTGAATAATCAATGTAGGCTGTTTTCATTTGCTCTTCAATATTTACCGGGATAATCCTATCATTATCACTAGTTTGCTCAGGCACAATGTTTTTGTTATCTTCCATCTAGTTTTTCCTCTTTTTCTATTGATTTTTTTATGGTTGGCGAAGATAAATTTTAGTAGCCAAATAACCTCGTAAAATGCACTGTTTTTGAGGGGTTTTATCCACATTTTCAGGCCAATATTGCAGAACTTTTTTTTGAATAAATAGTAAGTCCATTTTTTATAGAATAACCTGAAAAATAATGTTTTCTGTAACTTAAAAAGAGTTGCAACAATTATATTTGATGAATGAAAAAAATTCTGCTGATCGGAGCTGGTAAATCTGCCACGGTTTTGATAGATTATCTGATAAATCTGGTAACTGAAAAAGCATGGTTTTTAACCGTTGCAGATGCTAATCTTTCCCTGGCTCAGTCTAAAGTGGGTATTTCCACCCAGGCAACCGCTGTTCAACTGGATATTGAACAGGAAGCAGAAAGGGCTTCCCTTATTCAGTCAGCCGACCTGGTGATTTCTATGATGCCTGCTTCCCTGCATTCCCTTGTGGCAATGGATTGTATCCGCTTTGAAAAACATTTGCTGAATGCCTCTTATGTAGATCAGCTGATTAAAGAACAGGCTACCATTATCAAAGAAAAAGGACTGTTGTTTCTTTGTGAAATGGGATTGGATCCCGGTATTGACCATATGAGTGCTTTACAAATGATTCATTCGATTCAGCAGAAAGGGGGTATCATCACTTCTTTTAAATCGCATTGCGGTGGGTTGATTGCTCCGGAAAGCGATAATAATCCCTGGCATTATAAAATCAGCTGGAACCCCCGTAATATCATCATGGCGGGTAAAGCAGGCGCGTCTTTTAAAGAAAATAATGAAATAGTAAATATTCCCTACACAAAACTGTTTGATCCGGCTAATCTGGTGGTGGTAAACCATACAGAATCCTATGCTTATTACCCCAACCGAGATTCGAAGCATTATATGGATCTCTATGGTTTACAGGATGTTAAGACTTTTATCCGCACTACTTTAAGGCATCCGGAATTTAGCTTTGGCTGGAAGAATATTGTTGACCTTAAACTAACGGATGAAGAGAAAATTTATGAAACAGACGGGCTCTGTGTGGCAGATTTTTTTAGACTGCATTTTGATAAACATGGTTTTAGTGATTGGTTGAATGATATTCTCCGCCGTAAACTGAATGATGCTAAAGCATTAGTGGAAAAAATCATTTCACTGATGGAAACAGAACAGGATAGGTTTGAGGATGACGAAAACCCGGATCAGGAAATGATGGTGGTGGATGAAGAAGGTAACCTGAATAGCCTTAATATTGAGGAAGTGAAAGATAAAGCTGCAGAATCGATGGCTGCCAGGATGCATGAAGCCAATTTGAGTATGAAGCAGTTGTTTTTTCTGGGACTTGATGATGACGAAACCATCATCAATAAAGGGCTTTGCAGTGCTGCTGATGTGTTACAGTTTATTCTGGAATACAAATGGGCACTTGAACCTGATGATAAAGACCTGATTGTAATGCTGCATGAAATAGAATATGTACAGGATGGAATAAATAAAAAACTGGATAGCCTGTTAAAAGTTACCGGTAAAAACAGTACACATACTGCAATGGCTACCACTGTTGGATTACCATTGGGTATTGCTGCAAAACTGATTCTGGAAGGAAAAATTACAGAAACAGGTGTACATATTCCGGTTTTACCCGAAATTTACCTTCCGGTTCTGGAAGAATTAAAAAAATACGGCATTG
>Ga0364881_10917_pt1 | contig 10422 bp, 8 predicted proteins | sample ExccelJu500001D4_5_FD_206923 | JGI IMG/M metagenome (GOLD analysis project Ga0364881, IMG submission 206923) | Enriched cells from Trout Bog Lake Hypolimnion, Wisconsin, USA - BchlTB.July30.5000.01.D4 | ecosystem: Environmental > Aquatic > Freshwater > Lake > Hypolimnion/Profundal zone | place... | reverse complement strand
TCGTGGCCGAGCTTGACGAGCGCGCGTGCCTGATACCAGGTATAGGTGCCGATGCCGCCAAAGCCAGTCTCCGGCGGATACTCGAAGGAGAGGAGCGCAATCTTCATCGGGTGGCAGCCACCGGGACCGCGGCACCGCGCTTTGAAATTGCGAGGCGCACACGCTCATGGAAGATGGCCTCGCAGGTGCTAACGTCAAACTCGCGGCGGACCCGCTCGACTGTGGCTTTAGCGAGGCGGGTGCGGAGCGCGTCGTCGGCGACCATAAGCTCGATGGCGTCGGCAAGGGCGACTGCGTTGCACTGTGGGACCATGAGGCCTTCGACACCGTTATTGAAGACTTCCGTGATAGAGCCTGCGTCAGTAGCAACGATCGCGCAACCGGCGGCCATGGCTTCAAGAAGGGCAGTGGGGATTCCGTCTTTGTCTCCGTTGGCAAGCTCTACGAATGGTGCAACGAAGATGTCGGCGTCGGAGAGGTGCTGACGGACTTGCGGAGCTGACTGGCGACCTAAGAATTGGAAGGATGACTGGAGGCTGTTGTCGGCTATGTACTGCTTAAGTTGTTCGAAGTAAGCGAGGCCCTGGGGATCGTGGTCGTCGTACTCCCCTGCAACTTGCATTACAAAGGGGACACCACGATCACGGAGTAGTTTGATCGCTTCGACAAGGTAGGTCATGCCTTTTTTCGCGTGGATGCGATTGATTGCGATGCCGCGGAAGACGCGATTAGGACCTGATGGAGGGCGGTCGACAGGGTTGAAGCGTGTGGAGTCGATGCCGTTGGGCTTGACGATTGCTGAGGGCAGTGAGCGGCCGACGAGCTCTTCCAACTCGCGCTTGATGCGGGCCGAGGTGGCGACCACGACATCGCATGTTTCCATGTGTGCCGGGATGATCTTTAGGTCGTAGTCGTCAACCATGTGGTCGGCGTAGCAGCTGACGCCACGTGGGATGCCTAGCAACGACGAGGCTACGAGACCGAACACGGCTGCCTCGTAGAAGAAGTAGGTATGGATGTAGTCGGGCTTCCATGCCTCAACGAAGCGAGCGAAGGTAAAGGCGTGGCGGAAGTGTGCATTCGCGAGGACTTCCTCCTCGTCCATGCCTGCTGCCGAGGCGATGATCTGGGTGATGATCCGGACTTTTCCGGGCATGCGCGACTGGTAGTGCTCGAAGTCTCGCGCAGCAGTGGAGTCGGCGTAGAGGATGCGGCGCTTGTGATCCCAGAGCGGCTGCAGGTCGTCGGGTAGCTGGGTGCGAGGGTTAAGACCGGCGTATAGGAAGCGTACCTCAAAGCCTTTGTTCACCAGTGCGAACACCTCGCGCGAGACAAAGGTCTGGGAGTAGATGGGGAAGTGCCAGCAGGCTGTGGCTAGGACGCGAGGTTTCCCAGACGCTAGACTCTTCTCGCCGTCGGTGCGGAGTTGGCTGAGTAGCCGAGCGTGCATGATGCGGTGGATCAGATCGCGCACTGGCTTGATGACGGCCCAGATGAGGCGACCGGGGAGTTGCTTCGGGGACAAGATGCGGTCGTACGGCATCATCGGTTCGGGCAGGAGACTGGTGTCGAGCTTCTGGCCGGGGCGCATATACTGCGGATGTTTATTGCGGCGAGGAAACAACAACATCTTCAGCACGTAGGGCGCGACGAGCAGAGGGAGCTTGGGACCGGAACGCAGACCCCAGCGGATTGCAGAAATGGTATCGCCGGACATGAAGGCGAGACCGGCGATGTAGAGGCAAAATTGTTTGTCACAGGCCTTGAAGAGCGCGGGCTTCAAGTCTGGCCGCAACGCTCGGATGGACTGCATGACAGCTTGTTGCGAGCGCCACATCGTGTCGAGGGCTGTGCTACGGCTGCCGCGACGGCGCCGATAGCCTACGAGGACATCCTGCACGCAAGCTATTTTGTGATTCGCAGCGATCCGAAGGGCGAGGTCGTAGTCTTCGCAGATGAGGGGTTCGCCTGGCATGGCATGGGTTCTATAGCCGCCTACGGCATCGACGGCGCTCTTGCGAAAGAGTGGGACGCTGGCGTTGCCGACGAAGTTGACATACATCAAGGTCTCGAGGGCGCTGCCTTCGATGGTCCAGCGTGGCGAACGATCGACGATGAGCGAGTCTTCATCGATCCAGGCCCACCAGGAGTACACGAGTGCGGTTTCATCGCCGGCTGCGAGCATGCGACGGACTTGGCGGTCGAGTTTGGAGGGGCGCCAGATATCGTCGGCGTCGAGCGGTGCGATGAACTCGCCACGTGCGGCTGCAATGGCAGTGTTGCGGGCAGCCGAGACGCCGCCGTTGGGCTGGGAGATGACTCGGACCCGCGCGTCTTTGACGGCGTATTGGTTCAGGACTGTGAGGGTGTTGTCGGTAGAGCCGTCGTCGACGACGATGACCTCGAGGTTGCCATAGCTCTGCTGCAACGCCGAATCGATGGATTCGCCGATGAAGTCGGCCCCGTTGTAGACAGGGATGATGACCGAGACGAGCGGCACGTTTTTCTTCGCTGCCACAAACCCTCCAAGGCTTGATGGAACCTGACTCATGGTCGCTTGTTTTGTAGGCGATAGCAAGCGTTCTGGCACAGAGGTTGTAGACCGATTGACGGCCCCTAATCGAGCGACAGAATGCAATTGAAGGGGAGCAGAGGGTCTGGGATAAGACTGGTGTCGATCAGCTCGCCGGCACGCATGATGAGTTGCACCTGTTGCTGTTTGGGTGGGAACAGCGAGAGCTTGAGCAGGTGTGGACCAAAGAGCAAGGGCAGTCGTATGCCGCACTGTAGGCCCCAGCGGACAGCTTCGCTAAGTTTGCCAGACCAATAGGAGAGGGCGGCGAGGTACATGCAGAACTGGCGGTCGGAGGCGCGGAGGACTGCGGGATCAAGGTTGGGCCAGACCTCGCCTATGTGGGCGAGGACCATCTGGCGCGAACGCCACATACGGTTGCAGTCGGTGCTCATGCTGCCGGGGCTGCGGCGATAACCCATCAAGACTTCGGGGACTATACCGATGCTGTAACGCGCTGCAACTCGGAGGACTACCTCAAGATCTTCGCAGCCGCCTGATTTTGCGGCTGCTAATGCGGAGTTATAGCGACCGGCTTCCAAGAGGCAGTGTTTGCGAAAGAGCGGGACGCTGGCGTTGCCGGTGAAGTTGATGAGGAGTAGCGCTTCGAAGCGGTGTCCGGCGACGGTCCAGCGCGGGGATCGATCGACGACTTTGCCGGCGGGGTCGATGAGGGCCCACCAGGAATAGACGAAGCCGCATTGGTCACCGGTGGCGAGCATACAGTCCATCTGGCGGGCTATCTTGTCGGGAAGCCAGAGGTCGTCTGCATCGAGCGGGGCTATGAATTCGCCGAGTGATGCTGCGATAGCGGTGTTGCGGGCTTTGGCTACGCCCCCGTTGGGTTGCGGGATGACTCGGATACGGTTGTCTTTCGCCGCGTAATCGTTGGCGATTTCGAGGGAGTCATCGGTGGAGCCGTCGTCTACGATGATGATTTCGAGGTTGCGGTAGGTTTGGGTTTGAGCGGATTCGATGGCTTGGCCGAGATACTCCGCACCGCTGTAGACCGGGATAATGACGGTGACGAGAGGCTCGTTCATTTGATGTCACCGGCGGGGCGAAGGCGGCTGCGGACCTGCCACTGCAACCACTTGGTGACGCGCTGGGGCTGGCGCAGGATGCGTCCGAGCCATCGAGCTTTTTCCGGCAGGGGTGCGGAGAGGAACCAGCGCAAAGCGAAGCTTAGAGATTGGGATTGGATGAGGGCCATGCCGGAGTAGCGGCGCTTCGGGCGCGGGTGGCTGCGTCGGTCCGCCGGGACGAGGTTGACGAGCGGGCCGGGGTAGGTGAAGGCAGCAAGGCCACGGTCTGCAAGCGTATCCCACGTAGGCCAGTTTGCTTGCGATAGCAGTTCTGTGCGGATCGCGGAGTACAACGGAAGAGGAACGCCTGATAGGTTGTCAAATGACATGGGCGAGGGGCCCGGGTCGAGGTCGGGGTGCTTGCCGTCGCGCAGAATCCACGGAGACACGATGCCTGTTGCAGGCTGGAGTTGGAGGACGCGCTCGCAGGACTCGACGTAGGTTGGAGCGAGGCGAACGTTCTGGTCGATGACGGCGATTGATTGCAGGTTTGGCTCTTTTTCGAGGAGCGCCGCGACGGCATCTGGGATTGCTGCATCATTCCCGTTTTTTGAGATCGATATGCGCTTGAGCGGATGCCCTCCAATGCTTGCCGGCGTCGGGAATCCCTCATATGCGACGATGACGACGCTCGCTGCTTTGGTCTGCAGTGCGATGGCCTCAAGACATCCCTTTAGATTGCCCGGGGTCTGCAGGCACATGAGGATGATACCCATTCCCTGCTTAGAGGAGATGTCGGAACTCTCAGCCTGATTCAGAGGTGTTTCAGACCTGTGACGTTCCGCGACTTGTTGGCGGAAGGCTATTTGTTTGGCGACGATGGTGTCATTGTTGCAGAGGGTGCGGATCCGCTCGGCGGCACGGGCTCCCATGGATGCGCGCTCGGCGCCGGACGTGGCGAGGACTCGCCGGAGACCGGCTTCCAGGCTTGCTGCGGAGCCATCTTCGGTGATCCAGCCGCTTTCGTTGTCAATGACCATTTCCGCCATGCCGCCGTGGGGAGAGGCAAGAACGGGGAGGCCGGTCGACATGGCTTCGATGCAAGTGAAGGGGAAGTTCTCCCAGCGCGAGGGGACGACGGCTATGGCGACGTTGGCGAGTGCGTCGAGGAGCTCGGCGCGGGTTCTGCTGCCATGGAAGCGGAATCGTGAACGCAGGCGGCGCGGAATACGGGATTGGAGGAACTCGAGGACGGAGCGGCCTGCACCACCGCCGAGGTACGTATCGCCGCCGAAGAAGTCGAATGAGACGGTCGGGTGAGTTTGGGCTACGTGGATGGCGGCGTCTACCCACTCGATGACGCCTTTGCGGAGTTCGAGGCGACCGACATAGCAAATTGCATTGCGCTGCCACACTTCGGGCGTGCGGGGCAGAACGGGCGTTTCCACACCCATCGCGTAGGGGATAACTTCGACGCGACCTGTCCCGAGTTGGAAGAGTTCTTCCACTTGCCTGGCGAGGTAGTGGCTGGGGCAGAGAAGCGCGTCGGCGGAGCGGATGGTGTACTCCTCGAAGCGGGCCAGGGGCAGGAAGTCAGTCAGTGTTTGGTCCCACTCGTTGTACTCGAAGATCATTTGCGTGGGCGAGTGGAGGTGGACGATGCAAGGCGGTTGCTGCTTGGGACCGAGGCCAGCGGCGCGGCGGGCGAGCAGGTAGTAAAGAGGGGCTTCCCATTCCTGGGCTTCGATGACGTCGATGTGTTCGCGGTCAAGCAATGCTTCGACATAGCGGGCTGCTTGCCAGGAAAAGAGCTGCGACGGGCAGGTGGAGGCGGCCAACTGTTGCAGGATTGTTCGCTGCTCAGACTCATCAGCGGGGTTGTCGGCAATGGGCTCTTCAACGGAGATTCGGTGTTCGATGAGGCGGCCGTCGCAGAGGGTGACGAGACGTTCCGCCGCACCTTCCCATAACTGTCCGACGACATGCACCGTCTCACCGGCCTCGGCAAGTTGGCGTGCAATGTGCCGCGCATAGGTGCCGATGCCGCCCGCAGGATAGGGAGCCGGGGGATACTCGCGGCACAGAATGAGATGGGTCATCGAGAGGCCAGGGAGGTTCGTAGTTTTGAATCTAGGAGTGCAGTTAGCTAAGACTTCCAATCCACGGGAATGCTTACCAGGTCACTGTTCATCACCTTGTAGTTTGCCGTGCGCGTAGTTTCGCCAGGCACGACTGTGAAGTAGTGTGGTGCGTCTCCATACCCTTTGATTGAGACGGCGGTCAGGCTGCCAGCTTCTCCAATGCCTCCGCGCGCAGCGTAGACGCCAGGCTGAACTGGGAAGTCGGGAAGAACCGCGGTAAGGACACCCTTGCCCGGCTCGATATGCGTTGCATCGCCTTCGAGTCCCTTGACGCAGGAGGTGATTGTTGTCTGGAGGTCGGACGTACAGATGCTAAAGCCCCAGGTGATGTCCGACGGGACGAGTGCCCGATAGTGCATTAATAATTTCGCGGTCTTGCCGGTGATGATTGGGCCGCCGTCCATTGATACGACCTGTATGTCATCGACAGCGACGGGGACTTCCGGGGTAAGACCCTCAAGGGATGTGTTCTCGATCACGGGCAGACTCGCCAGATCTCTTGCTTCCTCTGCCTCTGCTTCAGCGACGGCATCGCCGAGAGAGGAGTCGGCTCCTTCGATTGTCTCAGACAACCGGTCGAATGCTCGGCTGCGCCCGATTTCGAAGTGGAACTGAACGCCGTCAATTCCCGATCCGTCGAAGATGAGACGTCCGTGGTCCAGCACGATGCAGCGATTGCATAAGGATTGGACAAGGTAGGGGTCGTGCGCCACCAGAATGATGGAGCCACCGTTCTTCACATACTTCAGGATGTGTTTGACACATTTGCGGCGGAACTCAAGGTCTCCCACGGCAAGGACTTCGTCAACGACGAGGATGTCTGGGTTAAGGTGGGTTGCGACTGAGAATCCCAGGCGAGCCTTCATTCCGGTGCTGTAGGTTTGTACGGCAGAGTCGATGAACTCGCGGATGCCGGAGAAGTCGATGATCTGCTCGATGATGCGGTCGAAGGCCTCGCGGGAGTAGCCGTGAACAGCTGCGTTGACATAGGCATTTTCGCGACCGGTAAGGGCCAGATTGAAGCCGAGGCCGAGCTCGGTAAGGGCGACGATGCGACCGCGTGTGGTGATGGATCCGGCTGAAAGGGAACGCTGGCCGGAGATCATCTTGATGAGGGTTGATTTGCCGGCGCCGTTACGTCCGAGCAAGCCTAGACTGTCGCCGCGCCGCAGTTCGAAGGAAACATCGTCGATGGCCCAGAACTCGAACTCGCGGAGCATGTTCGTCTCCTGGCGGCGAAGAGTTAAGGCACCAAGAACATCCTGCATGCCGTACCAGAGCGAGCGGCGCAGGTCGCGGCAATATTTCTTGCGCGCACCTTCCACCTTCACCAGCCAGTCTTGCGACTGCTGAGGGCTCACCTGGAAGTCGTCGATCATTGGCGCAAGGTCCTCATTCGGTATTGTCTCAACAAGTGACATGGGTACGGCAATCCTTAGGCATTGGCGCGATCGATGACGATCGGCATTGCGATGCGGTGGAAGAGGAGAGCGAGGACGAAAAGGCAAATTGTCAAAACGGAGGTTATTTCCAACATGCCGGGCATCGACAGTCCATTGCCGAAGGCAAGTTCGCGGGTGCTGGTCAGCAGCGGCGTGATTGGATTCAGCCGGTTCATGATGATTCCAGCCAGGCCTTTGGAGGGGGACGTAAAGATGATGGGCGTTGTGAAGAACCAGAAGGTGGTGATGACGGGGACCGCTTTGGCGATATCCATGTACAGCAGGTTGAGCGGGGCGACGATGAGACCGATCGAGGCACCGAGCATGACGATGAGGAGCAGACCGACGGGTGCGAGGAAGATCGTCCAGGAGATATGAACGTGGTAGCCGATGGCAGCAATGACGATCAGGATTGTCTTGACGGCGAAGTTCACAAGGACCTGGCCGAGCCTTGCCACGGTGATCGCCTCGGCAGGGATGTCTGCTTTCGAGAGCAGCGTCTGCTCCGATTGAACGCCTTGAATCGGTGCATCGATAGACTCAAGAAAGGCCGCCCAAAGCATCATGCCGCAGAGAACGAAGAAGGGGTACGGCATGTTGACGGCACCCACGTTAATGATGTGCGCGTCGCGAAACAGAACCGCCCAGGCTGCAGTCGTGAGAGCGGGGAGCAGCGGAATGAGAATGCCCAGGACGGAGGTGCGGTATTGGCTCTTAAGGTCGCGCTTGAGCATCTCCCACGCAACGTGCCTGGACCGGATGAGATCTGTGACGAGCCCCACGAAGAGTTGCACAGGATTGCGCAGCTGCATCTCTGGCGTGTGCACCAATACTGGAAGTTCGCTTAGGGTCGCCATTTCACCTATCCTACAGATTTCTTAGGGCCTATTGGCCGAATGGAACAGATTAGAAGATCGACGGTGCCCGTTTCGCCGCCCAGCCAATACCCGAAATATCCCTGCGGGTCAGAGGTAGCTGCGGTAAATTTTCGACCGATCACTTGCCACTTCGGGGAGATCGCTAGTTCTTCGCCATACCCGAGACCATCCCAGGGAGCGTGATCCTGCCATACGCCGAATAGGATATTACGGTTGCGAGTTGCGCGAACCAGAAATCGAATGTGATATTCCTGACCCGCAACGACCCTCAGGCCTGGTCGTGCCATGCGGATGTTCCATCGATCTGGTCCGGAGTTGCGGACTACGATGCGGGCTCCGAGGAAGGGAATGAGGAACGGAATTGCCCAGGCATTTGCCTCTGTGTCTACATTCAATCGGCCACCCCATGCGATCCACGCGAAAGCCTGACGCATAGCATCTTCAAGTTCTGCGGATTGCTGACGGAAGGTTGAGGTGAAGACCGCAAACTGAAGGATCGGGAAGATGGCCAGCCAGGGAGAGAGGATCGCACACTGTATGGCAGCGGCCACCGGAAGATACGCCTCGTAAAACGGGTGGCTGAGTTGCCACCACTGGATGGCGGTACTGTCCAACTCATAATGACGGTAGTGTGGCCAGTGCGCGATCAGCTTGATCGCAATGAGGAGAACGAAGATCCCAAGCGCGATAGCGATGGCGGGTGCGACCGGAAAGAGAATCGTGACCATGCCAGCAAATCCACAGAGCTCGATGCCGTAGAAGATTGCCATGGGAGTGCGCACGCTGTGGAACTCAACGTCGGTGGCGAAGGTGCGGATGCCAGAGCGAATGTCGTTGTCGCGATCCTCGAACTCGTGGATGAGAATGCCGATGAGGCCAAGGGTGAGCGCCCAGACTGCGGTACAGATGACGAATGCAGTCGAGCGGGGTGACGACACCATCGAGGCACTCCCCGCTACATGTGCCAGCACCGAGATGACATAGAGACACGGCACCATGTGAGCGCCGAAGGAGTCGCAGACAAGGCCAAGTGCTCCGCGTCCTTTGAGCCGGATTGGCGGGATGGAGTAGATGGTTGGGAGGAGAAACTCCACTGCGAGAAGCGACAGGCTGGTTCGCGAGTAGGAGACGAACAGCGCTGGGGCGAAACCGAGTCCGAGGGTAAGGGCGCACAAGGCGAAGCGCTGCCATGGCTCGAACCGTGCCATATGATTGCGTTTGCCAGCATTGCGATCGACTTCAATATCGTAGACATCATTGATAATGTGGCCGTAGGAGCCGGCACACAGCCCGACGAAGGCGATTAACAAAATGGAACGCGCCGTCTCCCAAGCTGCCACCTGGTACAGGAGTGCGGCGCAATAGGAGATGGCGATGGCCGGTGCGACCTTGGAATACCACCAGTTATCGACGCGCCCGAGCACGCGAACCGAGGGCATGTTGCCGGCAGTCGTCGTAATCGAGTTAGCAGCCATAGTGGGGAGTCCGTGGCGTCTGGGTGACGTGTCTGGACGGGTTCAATCAGAACCGCAGCAATCTCTTCTGCATGCGCTCGTAGATATTCGAGAGACTGATCAGTCCCGTAGTCGAGGACAACCACATTCGTTACATTCTCGAGTGGGATTCCCGGAGCGACGGGTGCGCTACCGCGGGGTGTATTGCGGATGAGGACTTCATCGAAGGTTCCATGGTAGTCGCCCGTGAAGTACACAAGCTTGTCGCGTCCGGTCACGGTCCGAGCAACTCGGATTGCAGCCATGACAGCTTCGGATCCGGTATTGCAAAAGGTGACACGCTCGTTACCGGTCAGTTCGCAGATCAGGGCTGCGACCTCAGCGGCGAGAGGAGTCTGCGGCCCGATTGCAACACCGCGGTCGAGTTGGTCGCGAACTGCGTCGACCACGAACTCCGGCGAGTGCCCAAACATAATGCAACCATAGCCGTTCACAATGTCGATGTACTCATTGCCATCCACATCCCAAAGCCGTGAACCCTGGGCCCGTTCTGTGATCAGTGGATAGACCATCTCCTTCCATTGCGGCCGGAATCCTGCTACCGCGCGCGGATCAGAAAGTTGTGCTCGGCCAGCTTGAGTAAGGCGCTTTGAACCTGGAGTCTTCGCTTCGTAGCGAGCAATCAGATCTTTAATGTACTGCTGTTGCTGCTCGGTCAACTCCTGCTGAGCCTTTGGCTGAGCGGTCCGGAAACGCACTTCTACCTGCTCGCTGGAAGCCGGCGGCAAAGATGGGCTTGGCTTAGAGCTTTGCACGGGCGCTTGACCCGCGATACCGCGTAGTGCTGCCACTTGTTGCGAGAACATCTGCGAAAGCGTTGCAATCTGAGTGGCGAGCAGTTGCTCAATCG
>Ga0364881_10914_pt1 | contig 10592 bp, 6 predicted proteins | sample ExccelJu500001D4_5_FD_206923 | JGI IMG/M metagenome (GOLD analysis project Ga0364881, IMG submission 206923) | Enriched cells from Trout Bog Lake Hypolimnion, Wisconsin, USA - BchlTB.July30.5000.01.D4 | ecosystem: Environmental > Aquatic > Freshwater > Lake > Hypolimnion/Profundal zone | place... | reverse complement strand
ATTGAAAAGCGTCCGTGACCAGCTCCGGGACTTGAAGACCGAAGTTCAAAATTTCTACCAATCTTTCCTGCAAAAGAGCGAAACGGCTGAGGCGCTTCAAGAAAAGATCGTCACCGAAAGGGAAGGGCGCTTAGTTGTGCCGATCAAACGCGACCATCAGAGCATGGTACCTGGTTTCGTTCATGGCATGTCGGCTTCGGGCGCAACGCTTTTCGTGGAGCCCCGTGATGTTGTTGAAAACAACAACCGGATCAAGGAAGCCTTGTTGAGGGAAGATGAGGAAGTTCGCAAAGTATTAAGGGAAGCCACGGGGGCCGTCTTGGCCAAGGCCAACGAGGTGGAGGAAACATTGATCGCCAGCGCCGAAGTGGATGCCCATGGGGTCTTGGCCACTTTCGCCTCCCGTTACGACGGCCAATTTTTACGGCCCGAATCTGGATCTTCTTTGAATTTAAAGGACGCTCGGCATCCTCTTTTGGCTTTGGAGGCCATCGAAAAATTCCGGGAAAAAGTCATTCCCTTGGATGTGGAATTTAAAGAAGGCACCCTGGTCATCCTGATTTCTGGTCCGAACGCCGGGGGTAAAACCGTCGCTTTGAAAACATTGGGCTTGGTTTGCGCCATGGTCCAGGCGGGCCTTCCCGTTTTAGCTGGGGGGCAAAGCACCATCCCGGTTCTCAAACATTTCGATAGCGATTTGGATGATGAGCAAAACCTTAGCGACCATCTGAGCACTTACGCCGCCAAGTTGAAGGCGTTGAAGAGAATGATCGACCATTGCGGTCCTGAGACCCTCTTTCTTCTGGATGAACTTGGAGCCGGCACGGATCCCCGCGAAGGGGGTGCCTTGGGACTGGCCTGTTTGGAAACCTTTCGAGAAAAAGGAACCCTTGTTTTGGCCAATACCCACCAGCCGCTTTTGAAACTCCTGACCCAGGAGGAAAAGGGAATGGCCAATGCGGCCATGCTATTCGACGAAACTACTGGGCAACCATCCTTTCGCCTCGTTTCTGGTATACCGGGACAGTCCTATGCTTTGACCTTGGCCCGCCAATTGGGTTTTAACGAAGAGATTTTGGAAAAGGCTAAGGCCCATTTGCCCCAGGGTGAAGCGGATTTGTCGGAAATGCTGGCCAAACTGGGTCAGGAAAAACAAGCGGCGGAGAAGGCTCGGCAGGAGTCCGAAAGGCTCAGGGAGAATGCTAAAAAAATTGAGCAGGAGCTTTTAACGGCGCGACGCCAAATGAAGGATGAGGCCCGTCGAATTAAAAAAGAAGCCCAAGTCGAGGCCGAAGGCCTGCTGAAGAATACCCGGCGGAAAATGGAACACCTCATCCAGGGTGTCCAATCCCCCGTGAGCGGCGAGGTGAACAAAGAGAAAATTAAAACCGCTCGGCAGGAAGTCAACCAAAAGCTCAGGAATATCAAACCAGTACCCGTTAAGAAAATTGTGGAAGTGGTCGAAGTTAAGGAAGGGGATTCGGTTTTCTTTAAACCCGGCAATTGTGACGTGAAAGTCGTGAGCGCCGACGAAGAAAAATATGAGGCCGTTATTTTGATGGATAATGGCATGAAGCTTTCCTGCAAATGGGCCGACTTGGGGAGGGTTACCCATGTTTCCCCGCCGGTTTCCGGAATCCGGCCACAAGCCAGCGGTGTCATGAGCTCGAGATCCCTGGAAGAAAAAGGAAAATTGGAATTGGATTTACGCGGAAAACTAGTCGACCAAGCTCTGACCCAATTGGACAAATTCCTGGATGACGCAGTCTTGGTGAACTTGCCCTTTGTTCGTATTATCCATGGAAAAGGAACCGGCGCGCTGAAAGAAGCTATCCACAAGCACCTGCCAACAGCTCATCCCGGAATAGAGTTTGCTTTGGCCGAACCGGCCCAAGGTGGGGCTGGGGCGACAGTGATAAAATTTAAGAAGTAGAAAATTTTAACCAGGTGATTTTTGCGCACGGCAAAAGGCTTGGTGGTTAAACAGGTTTTTGAGGTTTTATGAAGTATTCCGACGAAATCATCCAACGGGTCAAGGAAGCCACCGACATCGTTTCGGTCATTGGCGAATACGTATCCTTGAAAAAATCCGGCACCAGCTACAAAGGGCTCTGTCCATTCCACAGTGAAAAATCACCCAGTTTCACGGTTTCGCCCACCCGCAATGGCTTCCATTGTTTTGGCTGCGGAAAAGGTGGAAACGTCATTACCTTCATCATGGAAATGGAAAAGATGCCCTTTCCCGAAACTTTGCGTCTGTTGGCGGACAAGGCGAATATCACTCTTCCCAAGCCCCAGGAAAACAAAAGGGACCAAGAAACGGACCGGGTCCGGGAGCGGATGCAGGAACTCAACGAATTCGCCGGACAATTTTTTCATGAACGGTTGCTTTCCGCCGAAGGCCAGATTGCCCGGGAATATTTCAAGGCCCGCGGTTTTACAAAAGAAGACGCTTTGAAATATCAAATGGGTTATGCCCCCGAAGGCTGGGATGCGCTTAAAAATGCAGGCCAAAAAGCGGGATTTTCCCAGGAGGAAATGCTTGCCGCCGGATTGGTGGTTCACAATGAGGAAAAGAAGAGTTTTTACGATAAATTTAGGAATCGCCTGATCTTTCCCGTAAAAAACAACTATGATAAAATCGTTGCCTTCGGCGGCAGGACATTAAACGACGAATCGGGGCCCAAATACCTCAACTCTCCCGAAACTCTTCTTTTCAAGAAAAGCGAATGTTTGTACCTGTTGGATATGGCCCGAGAGGCCATTCGGCAAAAAGGTTACGTGCTGGTGGTGGAAGGCTATTTCGACGCCTTGGCTCTTCATCATTTCGGTTTTGAGAACGCTGTTGCTACTTTAGGAACCGCCCTGACGTCTCAACATGGACGTTTGCTACAACGCTATACAAAAGAAGTAGTGTTCTCTTACGATACGGATGCGGCGGGCCAGGCGGCGGTTTTAAGAGGCTTCGAGCCCCTGGTCCAAGCGGGACTTAATATCCGGGTGCTGGTGATGCCGGACGCCAAGGATCCCGACGAGTATTTAACCAAACATACGAAGGATGAACTCGAGGTCTTGATCCAAAAATCGCCCGATTTTTTTCGTTGGTGGGCGGTTTCCCTGAAAAAGAAATTCCAGGGTGTTCCGGTGGAGGAACGCACGAGGGCTTTGCACGGTTTTGTCCCCATGATCCTGCAGATCCCGGACGAAGTTTCGGTCCAAGCCGCTTGTTCGGCCATCGAGTCTGAGTTGGGGTTGGACAACCGGGACCTCTTGACCATCGTGAATACGGAACGCAAAAAGGGCGTCCGCCGTCCCGCCGGGACAGGATTCGAGCCGAAACCCGCAGGGGATGAAAAAGCAGCGGTTTCCCAAAAAGAAACTGGCAAGAATGATTCACAAATGGAGGCGGATTTTTTGGCGCTTCTAACTGAGGAAAGGGGCGATTTCATTCCCTGGGCGGTCAATGAACTGTCGCCGGAGGTTTTCCAGAGGGAAGACTTCCGTCAACTGTTCGAACGCCTCAGCTCAGGAGAGATGAAGCCGGAGGAATTAAACCAAGTTGCGGACCTGGAATCATCCTTCATCCGCATTGAGAACGAGACGGAAAAGAAGCACCGGGAGGCCATGCTGATCGACCTGGTCACGGCTTTGAAAAAGCGGCACTTGAAGCGCCAATTGGCTCAATTGAAGGGCCGGCAGACGGAAGCCGAAAAAACCGGTGAGGTGGAAGAGGCTCTGTCGTTGGCCCAGCAGATGATGGTTTTAAAACGGCAATCTTCGCAAGAGGCGGAACCCAAATGAAACCGGCGTCCAAGGCGAAAGAACACGTCAGTAAGATCCTCGAGGTTGGTAAAGAGAAAGGCTACATTACCTATAAACAGGTGAATGACATCCTTCCAGATGAAGTTGTTTCCTCTGAGGAGATAGACGATATTCTTTTGATGCTAGGTGAAAACGACATCAAAATCGTTGAACAGGAAGAAAAGGCCGTCACCATTCCCGACGACGACAAGGAGGCCGGGGCTGAGGTGCCAGGGGCGATCGTCAAGGACGAGGATGAAGAAGAGGAAGAGTTTGAGAAATCTTTCGAAACCGCCGGAGTTGAAACCCGCATGGGGGACCCGGTTAAGATGTACCTGCATGAGATGGGTCGCATCCCCCTGCTCACCCGCGAGGAGGAGATTTCCATCGCCAAGCGTATTGAAGCTGGCGAGTTCAAGGAACAAAAAGCGGTCTTGGGTAGTTCCCTTGGGTTCCAACAACTACACGACCTTTTTAACGATATCCTGAAAAAAAGAAAAACCCTTCAAGAAACGGTTGACCTGGACCCTTATACCGAGATGCCCAGCATCCCGGAAAAACAGATTTATACCAAACTCCGAAAAAACCAAACCAAACTCAAATCCTTGGAGCGCCAAATCAAAGGCCTACAGCATAAAGTGGTCTTAAAATCCCTTCATCAAGATAAGCGCAAACAGTTGGCGGAGCAGTTGGACGCCAAATTAATCGATCTGATCTGGCTGGTGAAGGACTGCCAATTCCAAAAGAAGGTCAAGGAGCGACTAATTGGCGGTCTGCGCGAGTATGGGGAGTCAATTGAAGAGCAAGAACATGTCATGCATATGCAGGAAAAACAAATGAAGTTAACCCCCGAAGCCTATATCAAACTGCCCAGCCTCTTGAAACATGGCGCCCACTCCGACCTCAAACCGCTGGAGAAAAAGAGCGCGGTGAAAGGCGAGAATTTTATCCGTGTGACCCGATTTTGGGACGAAGCCCGGCGTCACATCAAGAAGTTAGAAAAAGAAGCCATGACGGGCAGGGAGCATTTAAAAATCCTTATGAGAAGTATTCGTGTCGGCGAAAGGGAAGCCTATTATGCTCGCATGGAATTGGTGGAAGCCAACTTGCGTTTGGTTATTTCCATCGCCAAAAAATACACCAACCGCGGACTGCCTTTCCTGGACCTGATCCAGGAAGGTAATATTGGCCTGATGCGGGCGGTCGAGAAATTCGAGTACCGCCGGGGCTATAAGTTCTCCACTTACGCCACTTGGTGGATCCGCCAGGCCATCACCCGCGCTATCGCGGATCAAGCCCGGACCATCCGTATACCGGTGCATATGATCGAAACCATTAACAAGTCCATCAAGGTTTCCCGTGACCTGGTCCAAGAATTAGGAAGAGAGCCCATGGCGGACGAGATCGCCGAAAAACTGGAAATGCCGGTTGAGAAAGTACGGGCTATACTCAAAATCGCCCAGGAACCGATTTCATTAGAAACGCCAATCGGCGAGGAAAAGGACAGCCATTTGGGCGACTTCATCGAGGACAAGGATGTGATTTCCCCCGCCAATGCGGCCGCCTTCGTGCTCCTACAAGAGCAGATTTCGAAAGTGCTCCACACCTTGAAGGAAAGGGAAGCGGAAGTTTTGCGCATGCGCTTCGGGTTGAACGATGGATACCCGCATACCTTGGAAGAAGTCGGCAATACCTTCAAGGTCACCCGTGAACGAGTAAGGCAAATCGAGGCGAAAGCACTTCGGAAACTTCGGCACCCGTCCCGAAGCCGAAAATTGAAAGGTTATTTAGACTAATCCGTATTCTGCTATAGTAAAACTATGAGAAGGGCGCGAAGTTCGCGCCCTTCTTTTTTAATCCTAGTTTATGTAAAGAGGGGCATTAGCTCAGCGGTTAGAGCAGGGCACTCATAATGCCTTGGTCCCTGGTTCGAATCCAGGATGCCCCACCATTTTTTCTTCCCAAATTAATCTTATACAAACTCATATAATCTTATATAGACGGAATAGGGGAAAGCCCAACAGGTTTGCTGTGGTTGTCTAACGGGTTGACATACGGTTGTCTTATTATTACACTTCTTTCATGGCTTATGAACCCCGTTTCACCGTCACCCCCCATATCCTGAAGCTCCTAGAGGAGATCGCTTCTTTCCGGGAAAAGATCATGACCGCCACCCTCCAGGTTTCCTGGATTCCCACGCTCCAGAGGGACGCAAGGGTTCGGAACAGTCACAGTTCCACCGCTATTGAAGGCAATCCTCTCACTTTGGCTGAGGTCCGGCTTTTGGAGGAGGGAAAGGAGCTTTCTTCCCCTACCGAACGTTCTAAAAAGGAAATCCTGAATTATTTCGCTGGACTACGGTATGTCGAAAAGCACGCGAGGAAAAAGGTCATCACCCATGAAGACCTGTTCGAGCTTCATTCTCTCATCTCTAGTGGGGTGATGGATCAGGGCGAGGCCGGCAGGTACAGGACCATCCAGGTGCGGGTCGGGAACCATGTGCCTCCGCCCGCCTTCCAGGTCAGCGGACTGATGCGCGAACTTCTCGAATGGTGGAATAAAAAAGCTAAGGATTGGCCGCCGGTTCTCACCTCGGGTATCCTCCATTATCGGTTCGAAGCCATCCACCCTTTCGGGGATGGTAACGGACGCACCGGAAGGATGCTCGGCCTTTGGGAACTGTACCGGAGGGGATTTGATACCCACCACGTTTTCTCGGTGGATGAGGTGTTCTGGGAAAAAAGGCCGCTTTACTACCGGAACCTTGAACTTGTCCGGCAGAACGGGGATGACCTCACCGGCTTCCTGGAATATACCGCAGAGGCCGTGCATTTAACGCTGGAACGAGTGTGGGAACGGGTCCAGCGTTTGAAGGGTGAGAAAAGCGCAGAGAAGGTCGTCCTATCCCCCCGGCAGGAAAAGGTCCTAGGCCTCTTGAGAGACCACAAAAGCCTTTTGCCGAAGGAAATATGGGAAGCCTTGGGGGTAACCCGACAAGGGTCGGTCAAACTGTTGAGCCCCCTGATGAAAGCGGGTTTGATTGAGAGAATCGGGACGAGGAAGACAGGTAGATACATCCTCAAGGGATAGAACCTGGACCAAGTTCCAAGCACCCAGGATGCCCCACCATTTTCCCATCATAAAAATTAATCTTATGCAAACTCATATAATCTTATAGACAGAATAAGAGAAAGACTTGCGGGTTTGGGACGGTTTTCTGACGAGTTGACATATGGTTGTCTTATTGTTACGCTTCTTTCATGGCCTACGAAACCCGATTCACCATCACTCCCCATATCCTCTTGAAACTCCTCAAGCAGATCGCTTCTTTCCGGGAAAAGATCATAACCGCAACCCTCCAGGTTTCTTGGATTTCTAGGCCGGTTTTTGCGACTCTTTCTCTCCTGGGGGTTTTCATCCTGGGGTCGGGACCGGTCCGCGGAGATGAAGCTTGGGTGACTTACCAGCTCCCGGCTGTGGTGAGCTTTTCCCTTTCCACCCCGGCAGTCCTCCAAAAGCTGGAAGGGCGGGACGAATGGCGCGCCACGGACGAAGACGGCAGGCTTTATGGCGTGGGAATGGGATATTACACGGAACCCCGAAAGATTACGAGTCCCGAACCTTTCATGCGTATGATGATCAATAGTCTGGCTGCCAACCTGAAGGCCCAGGTGGCTTACAGTTATTTCTTTAAATACCAGTATGCCCCAGCCTGTGAATTCAAGCTGGTGGATGTGGCAAACCATCAGGTGGCGGCGGGGCGTTATTTCCTAGTACACCAGTGGTTCTATTTCCTTAATTACACCACTTCAGATAAAACGTTCGACGTCAAAGGCATGAAGCGTTTTTTCGAATCTTTTCAAATGATCAATCCGGCCCTGAAGGATTTTCAACCGATATCCGAGTGAATCAAGGCTCATCCAAGAATTCGGCTATGCTAGGAAATAAGGGTTTGGTCCTCGATTGGTTTTTAGCGAAATAATTATCGAAGAAGGCAGTGCTGCGACACTTTTAAGAAACCCCCTGCGTCCAAACTCGAAGTTCAATAATCTTTAGCCGATTTTAATTTTGGAGGGTCTTTCATGAAAAAATTAATCCATTTGGCCTTCGTTGGAATTCTGGCGATTGCGATGGTTTTCGCGGTCGTTCATCTGGCTCTTGCACAGGATCAAAGCCTCTCGGAGAAGTCGGATTCAGCGAAAGAAGATGGCCACGGTAAATGGGGCCATTTCGACGGGTTCAAGAAAAAATTGGGCCTGAATGATGAACAAGAGACTCAACTGAAGGATTTGTTCAAATCCAAGAACGACGAATTCAAACCCTTGCGGGACCAAATGGAATTAGATAAAGATAAATTGAAGCTTCTAGTTGATAAAAACGCTTCGGAATCCGAATTGACCGATTCCATGGACAAGGTATCGGCCGACCAAAAGGCCCTCCAAGCCGCCCAAGAGAAGTTCCAGCAAAAAATAAAAGGAATATTGACTCCAAAACAGCAGGCCCAAATGATGGTTTTAAGGGGTGGGCACCGTCGGAGAGGATTTGGACGATGGGGATGGGGTGGAAAATGGGGTTGGAGAAATGGCCAGGGTCGTGATGGCCATTGGGATAAATCGAAAAAGGCCAATAACCAGGCATCTTCCAATACCGATCAAAACTAACTTTAAAACTACTTCTCTTCCTTAGGCAGTAGCCTGCCGGTTACCCCAACCGGCAGGTTTTTTTATTTCAACCCAAAACCCTCAAAAAGCATAAGTCGGCTCCCATTTTTTTAAAAAACTCTAAAAAAGCCCTTTTATCTTTCTTGAATTAAAAAAATTGCGTGATAAGTTAAACCGGTTGCAACAAATTTCAATAAAGTTACAAAACGGAGGTTTTATGAGTTCTTTCACACCCAAAAAAGAGCACCGGTTCTCTTTCGGGCTATGGACTACAGCTAATCGGGGCCGAGACCCCTTCGGCGAGGAAACTCGGGCTCGTCTAGACCCCCTCACTAACATCAAGGAGTTGGGCAAGCGCAACGTTTATGGGTTCAATTTCCATGACGACGACCTTATCCCTTTCGGCGCCTCCCTTCAACTGCGAAACAAGATTATCAAAGAAACCAAAAAAGCCATGAAGGATTACAAGATTGTTTGCGCCATGGCCACTACCAATCTTTTTTATCACCGTATCTTCAAGGACGGGGCATTCACCAGCCATGATCCGAAGGTCAGGGCTTTTGCCTTGCAGAAGGTCATGAAGAACATGGACCTGGGGGCCGACTTGGGTGCCACGGTCTATGTGTTTTGGGGAGGCCGGGAAGGGACGGAAGTGGACGCTTCCAAGACCCCTGAAGAATCCCTCAAGCGGTACCGCGAATGCATGAATTATCTCTGCTCCTATGCCCGACACAACGGGTATAAGTTCAAGTTCGCCATTGAACCCAAACCCAACGAGCCGAGGGGGGATATCTTCCTAGCCACTGCCGGGCATGTGATGGCCTTCATTGAGACCCTGGATTACCCGGATATGGTGGGCGTCAACCCGGAAATCGAACATTCCCGCATGGCGGGGTTAAACACTTACCATGATTTCGCCCAAGCCATGGAAGCGGGCAAGCTTTATCACGTGGATCTGGGAGCCCAAAAACCCAATCGTTTCGACCAAGACTTGCGCTTTGGCTCGGAGGACATCAAGGAAACATTTTTCGTGGTAAAACTCTTGGAGGATCACAATTGGGCGGGAACCCGCAATTTTGACGAGCATACCTACCGCAGCGAGGACGAGAAGGGAGTTTGGGATTTTGTGGAAGGCAGCATGCGGACATACCTTATCCTTTGGGACAAAGTGAAACAGTTCAACTCGGACAAGAAGATCCAGCAGATCCTCAAAAGCCTCCACAACAGCGAGCCCGCTTTGGAAGCTATCATGAGCCGGTTCACGCCGGAAGGGTCCTACGAATTGCGCCGGCACCTTTTTGATCCGATGGCCATCTCGAAAAAACGCCTGCCTTACGAGGAACTGGACCAGCGTTTACAAGAACTCCTTATGGGAGTTATTTAAGACTAGGATCTTGAGCTTTCTGAAAGAGGCATTATGAGTGTGACGATTCAACAAATCGCTTTAAAGGCAGGGGTTTCCAAGGCCACCGTCTCTCGAGTCCTCAACGGCTTGGCGGTCAAGTTTGAGACCGAACAGCGGGTGAAGGGCATCATGGAGAAGATGCAGTATCGGCCCCACCGGTTCGCCCGGGGCTTGGCGGCTTCCCACAAGACGGGTTTCTTGGGCGTGGTCACTCCTTCGCTTAATCCCTACGTGGCTTCTGTCATCATGGGCATGGAAGAGGAAGCCAGGCGTAACGGCAAGCTTTTGACATTGGCGACCTTCCCCATCGGAACCATTGAGGAGCGGGAGATCATCCGCACCATGACCGAGCCGCCGGTGGTGGATGGCCTGCTGTTTTTCCTGCCATCGATCCAAATGGAAGGACTCATTCGAACCCTGATGCAGCGCAAGTTTCCCATGGTGGTGGCAAGCGAGAGGCGGTTCGAGAACATGCTTCCAGCGGTCATCATTGACAACGTCAATGGGGGAAGGCAGGCTGTCGAGTACCTGATCCAAAAAGGCCATAAACGCATTGGCTTCATCACGGGGCGCACCGACATGACCGATTCAGCGGACCGCCAAGAAGGCTATCGTTTGGCGCTCCAGGAGGCCGGGATACCATTTGACGAAAGCCTCATCCAACCGGGAAGTTATGATATCCAGTCCGGAAAGGTGGCGGCCGAAAGGTTCCTGGAGATGCCCAA
>Ga0364881_10913_pt1 | contig 10607 bp, 8 predicted proteins | sample ExccelJu500001D4_5_FD_206923 | JGI IMG/M metagenome (GOLD analysis project Ga0364881, IMG submission 206923) | Enriched cells from Trout Bog Lake Hypolimnion, Wisconsin, USA - BchlTB.July30.5000.01.D4 | ecosystem: Environmental > Aquatic > Freshwater > Lake > Hypolimnion/Profundal zone | place... | reverse complement strand
TTGCAGAGTTAATTGCGGTATCAAGGCGTTATGGAAGTGATAAAAGCTTTGTAATCGCTGGTGGTGGAAACACTTCCTATAAGGACGATAATTTCATTTGGATCAAAGCCAGCGGAGCAGCACTTGAGACCATTGACGAAAACGGGTTTGTTTGCCTGTCGCGCGAAAAACTCAAAATTGTCTCCTCAAAAATATATAGTCAGGATGCCGCCCTGCGTGAGGCAGAAGTGAAAGCTGATCTCGCATACGCCATTGTTTCTGCCGGAAACAACCGGCCATCCGTTGAAACATCAATGCATGAAATAATCAATTATCCGTTTGTGGTTCACACCCATCCGACCCTGGTAAATGCGGTGATGTGTTCAAATAACGCAGCAAGTTCTTGTCTTGAACTCTTCGGGGAGCATTCTCTTTTTATACCTTACACCGATCCGGGGTATATCCTTTTTAAAAAGGTAGAAACTGAAATAGCCGCTTTTACAGCAAAATTCAACCAGGCGCCGAAGATCATTTTCCTCGAAAACCATGGAGTATTTGTTGCAGCCGATACAATTCCCGAGATCAATGAATTGTATGGTTCAATCATGGAAAAAATTAATCAAGGAGTCAGGGAAGAAATGCCGGAGACTGAGCAAAAACCCTTTGCAACTGTAATCACCGGACAAATCGGACAGCTAAACTCCGGATTCGAAGGATTTACAGCCGTTGCAAGAGAAAGCAATTTGATCCGCTGTTTTGCGAAAGACTCTGCCACCTTCATGAAGGCTAATACGGCTTTCACTCCGGATGATATCGTTTATTGCAAGGCATATTACCTGTTCCTGCCAGTCTGCAGCAGTGATCAGGAGCAAATCGATTCGGCCAGGGAATTAATCTCCATTTATCTGAATACCAATGGATATCTTCCTAAAGTTCTGGTCCTTGAAGGGAAAGGGGTTATTACGGTTGAAGAAAACCTTAAGTCGGCGCTAAATGTGCTGGAAGTATATTCCAATATCCTCAAAATCAGCTTTTTATCGAACAATTTTGGGGGACCTAAATTTATGAATAAAGCCCAGATCGAATTTATTGACAACTGGGAGGTAGAAAATTACCGTCGTAAAATGGCAAAATCTTAAAAACAAAACGATGCATTTACTGGATATTGACCTTATGCACCCACGCGATCAGATTGTACTGATCATCGGAAGAATCTACCGCAACGGAATGACCACCACTTCAGGTGGAAATATCTCTATCATTGATGACCAGGATGATATCTGGATCACCCCTTCGGGAATTGACAAAGGTTCTTTAGGCCCTGATGATATCAATTGCATCAAGGCTGACGGAACAATCCTGGGAAAACATAAGCCCTCCTCGGAATTCCCGTTTCACCGCGCAATCTATAAAATTCGTCCCGATCTAAAGGCAATTATCCACGCCCATCCTCCTGCACTGGTTTCATTCAGCATTGCACATGTCATACCTGACACCAATGTGATTCCACAGGCCAAATATGTCTGTGGACCAATAGGATATGCGCCATATGCGATTCCGGGAAGCGAAGAGCTGGGCGAAAAAATTGCGGATGTGTTTGCCCGTAATTACAATGCAGTTATCATGGAAAACCATGGGACTGTAGTTGGTGGAACGGATATGAAAGATGTTTACCAGCGTTTCGAAACTCTGGAATTTTGCGCCAAAACCATCATCAATGCCAAAACAATCGGGATGGTCAATTCGCTCAAAGATGAGCAGATTGAAGCTTTCGAAGCCCAGATTCCAAGACTTTTACCTGAAATGGAGCAGGTCACACATCCATCCGACGAACGTGCCTGCCGGGAGGAAATCACCCGCATTGTCCGCCGCGCCTGTGACCAGGGACTGATGATCAGCTCATATGGAACGGTTTCAGTCCGCTGGCGGGGCAATGATTTCATGATTACACCGACCAATGTCCTCAGATGGAACATCATGCTTGAAGATATCGTTCAGATCAAAGACGGGAAACGGGAACCCGGGAAGATACCAAGCAGGGCTACCTGGTTGCATCAGGAGATTTACCGGCGGAACCCCGGTATCAACTCGATCATTCTGACACAATCACCTTACCTGATGGCATTTGGTGTTACCGGACATAAATTTGATGTGCGGACAATTCCCGAAAGCTGGATCTTTCTTCAGGATGTCCCCAACGTTCCCTTCGGTAGTCATTTCAAAGGTGTGGATACCATTCTCGACCTGATCTCCAAAAATACCCCAGCGGTCATTGTTGAAAACGATTCCATCCTGATTACCGGGGATAAGCTGTTACAGACCTTTGACCGTCTGGAGGTTGCGGAATTCAGTGCCAAATCACTCACCATGGGCGTCCCGATCGGAGAACTTAAACCCATCGGGGACGAAGAGATCGAAGCGCTAAGAAAGAAATTTCTGAGCTGAACGTATTTTATTTTCAGGAATTATGTCAGCAGTTGTTAACTAAAACAATAATCCTGTTATATTCGTTATTAAAATTAAAACGGCTAAAATCAATACGATATGTGTTATGCGAGAATTTTGACATCAATCCTTATTGCATTGGTGTTTTATGCCTGTCAGACAGGTCCCAGACAAGGAGAGGTCACAAAAATTGATGCTTCAAACATCGATAAATACTGTTTACAGCATGATGTGGAGGTCACAAAAGATGGATTGCTCCTTAAAAATCCATTGTCTTCAATAACTTCTCAATTTAATGTTCGGGATTTTGAACTGACCGCAAAACTTAAAACCACTGAGGGTGCCGAGGGGATCCTTATCTTTGATGCAACAGATGCGGCAAGTACTGCCGATGGATATGAAGTGAAGATCAACAACAGCGATTACCGGATTGGAAAACTCCAAAAAACAGGCAGCCTGTCCAGAATCCGGAATAATTTTGTCAGGACCGCTACAGACAATCAATGGTTTACCCTTGGAGTTAACGTAGTAGCAAATCACATTAAGGTATTAGTCAACGGCAAAACAGTCTGTGAATACGATGAGCCGGGCAATGTGGAACGTGCAGCTGATATTTCAGGAAGAGTGCTGCGTGAGGGACGCGTAGTAATCAGAAGATCCAATGGGAAGGGGGAATTATTACTTGTGGAAATGGCCATAAAACCACTTAAGGTTGAACAATCAGGGCAAAATAATCCGGCATCAACTGACAGTCTCACGAAAATAGTGGATCGTCTGAATGATCAGGAATTCCCGCTGATCGACTTTCATACTCACCTGAAAGGGGGGCTGACCATGGATCAGGCTTATACCCATGCACATCAGATCGGATGCAATTATGGTGTTGCAGCAAACTGCGGATTGAAATTCCCGGTTACCAATGATTCCACGTTAAATGCCTACTTTAATAACATCAGTAAAGAGCCCGTTTTCAAGGCGATGCAATGCGAAGGGCGTGAATGGGTGACCCTTTTCTCACCCCAAGCGGTCGCCCGTTTCGACTATATTTTCACCGATGCAATGACCTGGACAGACCTGCAAGGGCATCGCATGAGGCTTTGGATTCCGGAAGAGACATTCATTGAAAACGACCAAAAATTCATGGATATGCTGGTCGGTAAAATCGAAGCGATTCTTAGCCAGGAACCCGTTGATATCCATGCAAATCCTACATATCTTCCGGCGAAACTGGCTCCTGATTACGACCGGCTCTGGACCCCTGATCGGATGGATCGGGTGATTAAAGTTCTAAAAGATAATGATGTTGCCCTGGAGATCAATGCACGATTTAAAATCCCGAGTATCGCCTTTATTCAGCGTGCCAAAGCAGCAGGGGTTAAATTCTCATTCGGAACAAATAATGGTTCAAATAATGATCTGGGAAGATTGGAATATTGCCTGAAGGCGATCAAAGAGGCAGGCTTAACGGGAGCTGATATGTTTATTCCCCGGCCGGCAAATGAGAAAAAGGTGATGAAATCAGGATTGCCGTCAAAAATCACGGGTTAATTCTGTCCACGTAACATCGTCAACGCTATAATCATTAATCATGGAAACCTGATTATCGGAGAAAGCCCCGAATAAAATTATCTCATTAGATTCACCCAAAATCCCGGAAATGTTTGACAAGCAAATTTATATTACACGAAGAAACAGGCTACGCGAAAAAGTGGGCAGTGGAGTTGTATTGATTCCGGGAAATTCGGAATCACCAATGAATTATACCGATAATTCTTATCATTTCAGGCAGGACAGTACTTTTCTTTACCTCTTCGGCCTCGATATACCTGGATTATTTGGAATAATTGATGCAGATTCAGGAAACGATACCATTTATGGTAACGACATCACGATGGAAGAAATCATCTGGATGGGAACAAAACCATCGGTTAAGGATTTAGCTGCATCTGTCGGAGTCGCAAATACTTTGCCATTTAAAGAACTTTTCAACTTAGCTTCACAGTTAACGGATAGAAGGGTTCATTTTCTTCCTTCCTATCGGGCTGAAAACAAACTGCTACTTCAGGAGATTACCGGAATTCAGGCATCTTTACTTACCACTCATACCTCAACGGAACTGATCCGGACCATGGTGGAGATGAGATCAGTCAAGGATCGCCATGAAATTGCCGAGATTGAAAAGGCTTGTGAAACAGGTTATAAAATGCATGTAACTGCCATGAGAATGGCAAAACCGGGAGTGATGGAGCAGGAAATTGCGGGCACCATTGAGGGGATTGCATTGGCAGGTGGCTGCGGAACTTCTTTCCCTACCATTTTGACTCAAAACGGACAAACCCTGCATAACCATGATCACTCCTCTAAACTTGAAAAAGGGAGGTTGATGATTGTGGATGCCGGAGCTGAATCAAATATGCATTATGCCTCCGATTTTACCCGGACGTTCCCAGTTGGCGGTCAGTTCACCCAAAAACAGCTTGACATTTATAACATTGTGCTTAAGGCGAATAATACGACCACAACTCTGATCAAACCCGGTGAAACCTATTTAAGTATTCATCTTAAAGCTGCTGAAGTTATCACTTCGGGATTAAAAGAGCTGGGTTTAATGAAGGGGGACGTTCAAGAAGCTGTTACCAACGGGGCTCACGCACTGTTCTTTCCTCATGGATTGGGCCATATGATGGGTCTGGATGTTCATGATATGGAAAATTATGGACAAATCCATGTAGGCTATGACGATGAAATTCGCCCAATTAACCAGTTTGGAACTGCTTACCTAAGGTTTGGTCGAAGACTGCAAAAAGATTTTGTAATCACCAATGAACCGGGAATATATTTTATCCCCGCCTTGATTGAACAATGGGAAAAAGAAAAAATTAATCACTCATTTATAAACTTCAGTAAAGTTAATGAGTACCTCAATTTTGGAGGAATCAGACTTGAAGACGATATCCTGGTCACTGAAACAGGGTCCAGAATTTTAGGCAAAAGGATTCCCATTACCCCAGAGGAGATTGGATTAATTTAATTATTGATCCTGGAAATTGATTCAAGTAATTGACAATGAATGATGTTCAATATTATTACGAATTGATTATCTGAGATATAGAAAAATATAAGTGCGACATTAAATCATTCCACTAATTTATACCTTCAGGTTTCGGAAACACCGAAGGTATTTTATTACCTAATCATTCTGCTTTTCCCCTCAATATAGGTAGTAAATTTCACGCCATCCTGTGAGATTTCAAATTTTGTATCAACAGTCATATCTTCCAACGCGCTATAAGTCAAGCGATAAACAGGAACATTCTGAATCTTTTCACTTGTTAAAATGATAGCCTTATCGGAATAGGAAACCGAATAATTAATGACATGCCCTTCGTTGTCAAAATAGATCGCTTTCGCCGGATTTCCGGAATAGTCAGGATAAATAATCATCAAATCATCATGAACGACTTTAGGCTGATTTCCCGCAGCAGGATATTCAGAGTGGCTCTTACGAATAAGAATCTTCTGATCAAGATCTGTTTTAAAACTGAAGGTTCCGCCACCAATTCCAGGTTGTCCACTCCCCTCACCTGCCCAGTCTCCGATTAGCCGGTTCCATTTATTCCAGGTTGAATCTTGCCTGGCAAAAGAGGTCATTAATAATCCTAAAAAGATGGCCGTAAAAAAGATTTTTCTGTTCATAAAAACTGAGCTATTAGGTTTTTTAAATAAATGTAACGATGATCGCCGACAGCCCATTTAAAAATTACTCGAATCTGGACTAATACAGAATCGTTCTTAACTTGGATTAAAACAAATTCATAATTTTGTAAATCTAAAATACTTACCAAAATGAAGAACAAATCATTATTATTTATCTTATTCTTGTCTTCAATGACAATCGGACTATTTATGGCGTGCAGCAATATTACACAAAAAAAGGAGGCTCCTGCAATTAATCTTGCAGATATGGATACATCAGTGGATCCGGGTCACGATTTCGATGCCTATGCAAACGGATCCATTGCCTGCAGATCGCTCCCGTTTTGGGTCCTTTGATAAACTGGCAGAATTAGCTGAAAAACAACTAAATGGATTGGTTAAGGAAACAGCATCGCAGAAAAACGAAAAAGGGACAATAGCAGACAAAACGGCTACCCTCTTTAATCTAGGGATGGATTCCATTAAGATAAAACTACAAGGAATCAAGCCATTGGAACCTTATTTTCAGGAAATTGAAAAAATAAAAACCATGGATGATGTTGAAATTGAGATTGCTAAATTTCATATGTATGGTTTTTCACCATTATTCGGATTTTATGGCTCGACCGATGCAAAAAACAGTTCCATGGTGATTGCTCAGTTGACACAGGGTGGAATCGGAATGCCTGATCGCGATTATTATATTAACGATGATCCACGCTCCAAAGATTTGAGGACAAAATATGTGGTATACATCGAAAAACTCCACAAACTGCTGGGTGACGATGAAGCATCTGCAAAAAAATCGGCACAGACGATCATGAGTCTTGAGACCCACCTTGCTAAAGCTTCAATGACACGGCTTGAACAACGTGATCCAAATAAAACATATAATAAAATGACCACCAAGGAGTTAGTCAATCTTTCTCCTTCATTCAACTGGAACCGTTATTTTGTTTCCCAGGGTGTTGGCGATCCGGGTCAAATTAATCTGAGCCAGCCGTTATTTATTAAGGAAGTAAGTGCAGTCATCAAAGAAGTACCGGTTGAAGACTGGAAAGTTTACCTGCGCTGGAATCTGATCAACAGTACAGCATCCTATCTTTCGGATGATTTCGTCAATGCGAAATTTGATTTCTTCGGAAGAGCAATGTCGGGTGTTGAAAAGATGAGACCGCGGTGGAAAAGGGTGCTTGGAGTGACGAGCGGAGCCCTCAGCGAAGCAATTGGTCAACTTTATGTAGCGAAATACTTCCCTGCAGAAGCGAAGGAGAGAATGGTTAAATTAGTTGAGAACTTGCGCGTTGCACTCGGAGAACGGATCAAAAATCTGGAATGGATGGGTCCGGAAACCAAATTAAAGGCACTCGAAAAATTACATGCGATCAATGTAAAAATAGGATATCCGGATAAATGGAGAGACTATTCAGGACTTGAAATTGCTGACGATTCTTACGTTCTGAATGTGATCCGTTCAAACCAATTTGAAACGGCATTTAACTACTCCAAAATCAATAAACCTGTAGATAAAACCCAATGGTTTATGTCTCCCCAGACCGTGAATGCCTATTATGCCCCCGATATGAATGAAATCGTTTTCCCGGCTGCCATCCTTCAACCACCATTCTTTTTCCTGCATGGTGACGATGCGGTGAATTATGGTGCGATCGGCGTAGTTATCGGACACGAGCTCACGCACGGATTTGATGATCAGGGACGAAAATATGACAAAGTCGGTAACCTCACCGAATGGTGGACTCCTGAGGATTCCAAATTATTCGATGAAAAAACCAAAGTACTGGCTGACCAGTACAGTAGTTTTATCGTACTCGATTCAATTCATGCTGATGGTAAATTGAGTTTAGGGGAGAACATCGCCGATTTCGGAGGCTTAAATATTTCACACCAGGCGTTTAAACTGGCCAGTCAAGAAACCAATTCGATTGACGGATTTACACCAGACCAACGCTTTTACCTCGCTTACGCTCATGTTTGGGCAGATAATATCCGGGATAAAGAGATTTTGCGTCGCACCAAGGAAGATCCCCATTCTCTGGGAAAATACCGGGTGATTGGTCCATTAAGAAATATACCTGAATTTTATGCAGCCTTTAATATTAAGCCAGGGCAACCGATGTACCTCGACGAGGCTAAACGGGCTAAAATATGGTAATCCTTAATTAAAATTTTAAAGGCCGGATCGTAAAATCCGGCCTTTTTTTATTCCGGGATTTGTTGTTTCGGCAGGCAGAGAAACAACAAAAATCAACATGATTATTACCATATTGGATCGAATCCCAATAATTGGAAATAATTCAAACCATTTTAACAAGAATTTGAAATAATTTTACGATCTTTAAGTTCTGAATTTAATTTAAACAAAATCAGCTAAAGTCATGCTCGAAAACCTGAAACATCAGGTCTACAAGGCCAGTTTAAAACTCGTAGAACAAGGTCTTGTCATTTATACCTGGGGGAATGTCAGCACCATTGACCGGGAAAGTGGTCTTGTGGTGATCAAGCCATCCGGGGTCTCCTACGAGGAGATGATTCCTGCAGATATGGTCGTGATGGATCTGAACGGAAAAATCGTGGAAGGAACACTTAAGCCATCAACAGATACCGATACCCACCTTGAATTATATAAAAATTTTCCTCATATCGGGGCAATCCTTCATTCCCATTCCGAATATGCAACTTGCTGGGCTCAGGCAGGAAGAGGTATTCCTCCGCTCGGCATCACTCATGCCAACTTTTTCAATGGAGAGATTCCTTGTACATTACCGCTGACAATTGAACAAGTAGAAAATAATCTGGAGTTGGAAACCGGGAAAATGATCGTGAATACCTTCCGATCACGCAATCTTGATCCAATGCGGATTCCCGGTGTCCTTGTTTACGGTCACGGACCATTCTGCTGGGGAAAGGATGTAAGCAGCGCTTTCGATCATACAGTGGTTATCGAAAAGGTGGCCCGGATGGCTTACCGAACTTTGGCGTTGAATAATGTTAGTCCTGTAGAGAAAATACTGCTCGATCACCATTTTTTCAGTTAGACAGAAGAGGGAAAAGAGAGAAGTCGTTTAATGATGGTGATGTCATTCCAAACTTTTTTGATCTGAAGATCTTGGAAATTATCAATTAACAATCGGTCCAACAACTATTTCTTTGTAATAAAACCGAAGAAATGCATCTTCAAAGATGATCTTTGGGACATGGAAATTCCCTCTTTTTTTAAGGTGATTGCACATTAATGTAATTTCCGGTAATGTCTTAATTTATTGTATTTTTATAAACATCGTATCCATACCTGATAATCAGGATGGTTACCACAATCAGGAAAAAAATCCGGATAAAGCCGTTCCCTCTTTTAAGGGCCATCCTGCTGCCGGTGATACTTCCGGCAATATTGAAGAATGCCATCAAAACGGCAATACCAATGATATAGTTTCCCTGCCGGATGAAAACAATAAGTGCAGAGATATTGGTCATGCAATTGACAATTTTCGCATAGGCAGATGCCTGAACAAATTCAAATCCCAGGATCAATACAAAAGCCAGCACGAAAAAACTTCCTGTTCCGGGGCCAAAAAAGCCGTCATAGAACCCAATTATCAAGCCAATTACCACTCCCAGCGCCATCTGCGGTGAATCAGGCAATTGTTTGGTGGCCACTTTGCCCAGGTCTTTCCGGATAAACGTGTAAATTGCAATGGCAATTAAAATGATCAGGATAATCGGTTTTAACGTAGCCGGGTTGATGATGCTCACAATTTTGGCACCACAATAGGAAGCTGCGAAGGAGGCGATAGAAACAATAATCAATAGTTTAAAATTAAACCGGATGCGCCGGGCATATTGAACCGCAGCCATTGAGGTACCCGAAAGCGCAGCTATTTTATTGGTTCCGAAAAGGGTGGGCAAGGAGGTATTTGGCAGGGTTACGAGTAAAGCCGGAATCTGAATCAGCCCGCCTCCGCCTACCACGGCATCAATAAACCCTGCAATATATGCCAAAGCCGATAAGATCAATAATGTCAGCAAGTTATATTCGGAGAATAAGCCTTGAATATCCATCAGCAGGTTTTGTTTTAATTTCGGTCGGCAATTATTACTAAAAAATATCGGTAACATCTGCAATATCAAGCAGCTGTGCCTTGTTGCAAATCGTGATCCGGCGCCCCTGGGTACGAATAAGATTCTCCTCCTTGAAATCATGCAAAATTCGAACAAGAGTTGCGACAGCTGTTCCTACCATATTTGCAAAGTCGGCCCTCGTGAGCACGATCTGAACCTCATTGTTTTCATCCACATCATCTTTGAATTTCTCCTGAAGGATCAACAGAGTGAGCGCAACCCTCTCCCTTACCGTTTTCTGGGTTATTGTAGCGATAAAATTGACCAGTACTCCAAACTCATGACTAAGGTTTTTCATGAGCATTTTCGATAGTTCATCATATTGGTCCAATAGCTTAACCAATTTATCT
>Ga0364881_10633_pt2 | contig 10632 bp, 8 predicted proteins | sample ExccelJu500001D4_5_FD_206923 | JGI IMG/M metagenome (GOLD analysis project Ga0364881, IMG submission 206923) | Enriched cells from Trout Bog Lake Hypolimnion, Wisconsin, USA - BchlTB.July30.5000.01.D4 | ecosystem: Environmental > Aquatic > Freshwater > Lake > Hypolimnion/Profundal zone | place... | reverse complement strand
CTTCATGAAGGCGGCGTTGACGGTGCGCTTCTTGGCGGGAGCTGCCTTTTTGGTCGTGGCGTCAGCTTTCTTGGCAGGAGCTGCCTTTTTGGCAGGTGCAGCGACGGCTGGAGCGGCTACTTTTTTAGCAGGAGCCGCCTTGGTAGCGGGTGCTGCAGCTTTCTTTGCAGGAGCGGCTTTTTTTGCAGCCGGTTTTTTTGCAGTTGCCATGATTGATTGTCCTTCTAGGAGTTGATTAATCACCAGCGAAAAGTCTGCGTCTTCGCTGGTAGATCGCATGCTACTGGAGAAAATAGGCGTTTCCAAGTGGGAAATTGCTTTTTTCACTCGAGGATGTGGTTTTTTTCATTGGAGAATGGGCTTTTTTCGCAAAAGGAGTCTCCCAGCATGACAGCCACGTTCGCAACCTGTGATTTTTGTGATGTCCACAAGGGCGATAGCTCTGGTGATTTTCGTGTTTTGCCCCCCGTGTTTCGTGATTTCGGAGCGCTGACCACGTTCTCCGGTCCGGTGGAAACTGTGAAATGTTTTGAGGACAACACCCTGGTCAAGGCGGCCGTGGACGCGCAGGGCTGGCTGGATACGCCGCAGGGGCGCGTGGCCAAGGTCTTGGTGGTTGACGGTGGCGGCTCGCTGCGCCGGGCGCTGCTGGGCGGCAATCTGGGCGCTGCTGCGGCACGCAATGGCTGGGCCGGTGTGGTGATTGATGGTTGTGTGCGCGACAGCGCCGAGCTGGCAACACAGGCCGTGGGCATACGCGCCTTGGCACCGATTCCCCTGCCTACCGAAAAGCGCAGCGAGGGCCAGAGCCAGGTTGCGGTGCACATTCAGGGCGTCTGGGTGCGTCCGGGCGACTGGCTCTATGCCGATGCCGACGGCATGGTGGTGAGCAGCAAGCCCTTGCTGTAATTGCAGCGCCTGGCCAGCGCGGCTAGATGGGGGGCGCGGCAGCGCTCTGGCGGCCTGGCAGCGTGGCCAGCAACACGCCGAGCAGGGCAATCGCAAAGGCCAGCAATTCCATGCGGCTTAAATGTTCCCCCAGCACCAGCACACCGACCAGCGCCGCGGATATCGGCAACAGCACGGTGAACACCCCGGCGTGTGACGCGGGCACATATTGGGAGCCGGTCATCCACAGCCAAACGGACCAGACGCTGGCGGCCAGCGCATAGAACACCAGCAGCAACCAGGATGTTGCCCGCACGGCGACAAAGTCGAAGTGCAGCGCGGTGTACAGCCCCAGGGGCGTCATCAGCAGAAAGCCACACAGGTTGATAAGGGCCGAGATGCGTTTGGGTGAAACGGTGCCGGTGAGCTTCTTGCCTAGGACGGTGTAAGAGGCCTCGCACAGCACGGCAACCAATACCAGCAGATTGCCCCACAGCATGCGGCCGGTGGCCGCTTCTGCGGCGTTCCCAGGCCCATGCCGGCTCCAGGCCAGCAGGCCAATCCCCAGGGCGCCGCAGGCCACCGCCGACCAGATCCTTGTGCTTATGCTTTCTTTCAGAATCATCCAACTCATCACGGCCACCACGGCGGGGATGGCGGCCATGATCACGCCCGCAGACACGGCACTGGTCATGCTCACGCCAAACAGCATGCAGATGGAGAATAAAAAGTTGCCCAGAAACGACTCCAGGAACAGCAGTTGTTGGGTGCTGCGTGTCAGGGGCGCCTCGCCAGCGGGCTTCTTGAGCCAGCCTGCCATGGCAATGCCGCCAATGCCAAAGCGCAGCCAGGCCAGCAGAAACACCGGCAGGGCCGCCACCAGTGGCTTGGACAGGGCCACATAACTGCCCACCAGGGCCATGGACAGCGCCAGATGGGCATAGGAAAACCAGGGTGAGGGACGGGTGGCAAGGGTCATAAAGGTGCAGGGTGCGCCCGTTCTCGGGGCAGCACAGCCTACACCATGCGGGGCCCCCTGCCAGACCCTTGTCAGTGGCTACACCCGCAACCTGCGAATTGGACCCAGTCACAGCGTTCCGTATGCGCTACCGTAGCGGCTTTGTCATTCATCAGAAAGCACGCATGGCCATCGGACAATTTGCCTACGCCAACCACAGCAACCGTTTCCTGGCCGTGCCCGAGCTGGGAGATCAGCCCTTTGCCCTGTGCGGCATTCCCTTTGACGGCGCCGTCACCAACCGGCCGGGTGCGCGCTTCGCCCCGCAGGAAATCCGCCGCGCCTCGCTCATGCTGTGTGATGGCATACACCCCTTGTTTGACGTCAGCCCCTTGGGTCGTCTGGGCGACGCCGGCGATATGCGCCTGCCCAATGCCTCGCCGCTAACGGACGTGCGTAGCGCGATCCAGCAGCAGGCAGCCAGCCTGATGGCGGCCCACCACTGCGTTTTTCTCGGTGGTGACCATTCGGTGACCTTGCCGCTGCTGCGTGCCTTGCATGCGCAACACGGGCCGGTGGCACTGGTCCATTTCGATGCCCATTGCGATACCTGGAGCGACCATTTTGGTGAGCCCTCCGGCCATGGCACCTGGACCTATGAGGCCATCCAGGAAGGACTGGTGGAGCGCAGCAAGGTGGTGCAGATTGGTATCCGCTCCAGCGGTGAGCGCGCGGCCCGTGACTATGTGAAGGACCAGGGCGGATTGATCTTCACCGCCCGCGAACTGCGCGGCAGGGACGGCGAGCGGCTGGCCTCCATCCTGGAGCAGATCAAGGCCCGCATAGGCAGCACGCCCTGCTACCTGACGCTGGACATCGACTGCCTGGACCCGGCCTTTGCACCGGGTACCGGCACGCCCGAGCCCGGCGGTATGACCAGTGCGCAGGTGATGACGTTTCTGGAAGAACTCGCGCCGCTGAACCTGGTCGGAATGGACTGCGTGGAAGTGGCACCGCCCTATGACCACGCCGAGCTCACCAGCAATGCGGCGGCCCAGTTCGTCTGGACCTACCTCTGCGGCCAGATTGCCAAGATCTGAAAGACCGACCATGCTGCTCGACTCCGATACCCAGCTCAATCAGAAAAGCTATTACGAGGCCAGCGCCCGGCGTGAGCCCATGAGCGAGCCGCTGCAGGGCGAGATCACGGCCGACGTGTTGGTGGTGGGCGCAGGTTATGCCGGTCTGTCTGCGGCCATAGAACTGGCACAGCGCGGCTACCGCGTCGTGGTGTTGGAGGCCGACCGCATCTGCAGCGGTGCGTCCGGACGCAATGGCGGTCAGGCCATCGTCGGTTACGCCAGCGGCCAGGAGCCCTTTGAGGCGCAGCTGGGCCGGGACGCCGCACGGCGCGCCTGGGACCTGTCGGTAGAGTCCATGGACCTGCTGGCGCGGCGCATTGCCGAGTTCCAGATCGATTGCGATTACGTTGCGGGCTACCTCTATGTGGCGGACTCGGCGCGCAAGGCGCGCGCACTGGAGGCCGATCTGCAGACCCTGGAGCGCGACTATGGCTTTACCGTCGACTTTGCACAGGGAGTCGACGTGCAGCGCCATATCCGCAGCCCACGCTACTGCGCATCGGCCTTTGAAAAGCGCTCCGGCCACCTGCATCCGCTCAAATTCGGCCTGGGGCTGGCACGGGCTGCGCGCAGCCTGGGGGTGCAGATTTTTGAGCAGTCGGCGGTGCTGGATATCCAGCGCGGCGCCACGCTCAAGGCCAGGACTACGGGCGGCTCGGTCACTGCGCAGTGGGGCGTGCTGGCGGGCAACTGCACGCTGGGCGAATACGGTCCGCGTGTGGCGCCTGAGTTGACTCCCCGCATCATGCCCGTGGGTACCTACATGATTGGCACCGCACCCCTGACCCAAGCGCAGTGCGAGCAGCTGATCCCCAGCAATGCTGCCGTGTGTGACAACAACTTTGTGCTGGACTACTTTCGCTTCAGCGCCGACCAGCGCATGCTGTTTGGCGGCCGCGTGAGCTATTCCACGCGCACCCCGGCGAATCTGTCTGAGCTGATGGCCCAACGCCTGGCGGACGTGTTTCCGGAGCTGAAAAGTGTGCCGGTGGACTTTGTGTGGGGCGGTTTTGTCGATATCAGCATGAACCGCGCACCCGACTTCGGGCGGCTGGGGGCCAATCTGTTTTACCTACAGGGCTTTAGCGGCCATGGCGTGGCCCTGACCGGCATGGCCGGCAAGCTGGTGGCCGAGGCAGTGGCCGGCCAGGCCGAACGCTTCGATGTGTACGCCAAATTGCGGCACCGCAAGTTTCCCGGCGGTGCGCTGCTGCGCACGCCCAGTCTGGTGCTGGGCATGGCCTGGCACCAGCTCAAGGATTTGCTCTAGGCCCCCACGCTCGCCACTGTGTGTGCCGCGCTGCCCCCCTAGGGGGCTAACCCGCGTTGGGGCGGCCCGGCGGCGGGTTACCTTGCGGACCCAGTTGCGGATCAGTTTAGCCGCGCCAGATCGGCGTTGATGGCCTTGGCCAGCACCGGGCCGTAGTGCGCGATGTCGGCCAGCGGCGCGTAGCCGTAGCCGATCACCAAACCCTTGGCATCGGTGCGCGCCAGGCAGTAGGCGCTGAGGGCCCGCACGGTCAGACCCAGACCTCCTATGCGCAGCGCCAGCGCCTTGTCGTCCATCGCCTGGGGCAGGCGCAGGCACAGGTGCAGTCCCTGCTCGGCGCCGGTGATCTGCGCGTGTTGGCCCAGGCAAGGTTGCAGCGCTTCGAGCAAACAATGGCGGCGCTCGGCATAGCTGTGGCGGGCGCGCCGCAAGGCCGTAGCAAAGTGACCCAGTTCGATGAACTCGGCCAGAGCGGCCTGCAGCGGCATCTGGCCCGGGCGGTTGAGGTCGTAATGGGCCTGCTTGAAGGCGGACACCAGCCGCTTGGGAACCACCAGATAGCCCAGCTTAAGCCCCGGATAAAGCACCTTGGAAAACGAGCCCATGTAGAGCACGCGCTGGTCCTGGTCCAGCCCGGCCAGGGACGACAGAGGCGGGCCGCTGAAGCGGAATTCGCTGTCGTAGTCGTCCTCCAGAATCCAGGCATTGTGGGCCGCCGCAATCGATAGCAGTTGTTGGCGGCGCGGCAGACTCATCACAGCGCCGGTCGGGTACTGGTGCGAGGGCGTGGTGTAGATCAGGCGGGGCGCTTGCTTCTCGTCGGCCGCTGCGGGTGCCATGCCCTGCTCATCCACCTTGACCGGGTGCGCACGCAAACCGGTGGCCATAAAGGCCTTGATGGCGCCCCAGTAGGCCGGGTCTTCCAGCCACACCGTGTCGCCATGGTCGCCCAGCAACTGCGCACACAGTTCCAGCGACTGCTGGGTGCCGCTGGTGATGATGACCTGCTCCACCTCCAGCGGCACGCTGCGAAACACCCGCAGATAGTCGGCCACGGCGCGGCGCAATGGCGCGTGGCCGCCGGAATAGCTGTAGTCCAGCATTTCGGGGTAGGTCATGCGCCAATGCTTGTTCTGCAGGCGCTGCCACAGGGCCACTGGAAAGGCGCTGAAGTCCGCCGGGCCCGGTGTGAACGGTTGCACCTCGAGTTGCGTGGCGCAAAAGGTGGTGGACAGGGCGCTGCCGCGCTTGGACAGTTGCGCCTGGCGGCTGGATGCGCGGGCTTGCTTTGTGGGAGATTGGACCTTGGGTACGTTGTCGTTGACATAGGTGCCACTGCCCACCCGGCTGACCAGATAGCCTTCCACTGCCAGTTGGTTGAGCGCGGCCACCACGGTGTTGCGCGACAGCTTCAGGTCTTGCGTCAGCTCCCGGCTGGAAGGGAGGCGGTCGCCTGCAAGCAGTTTGCCGTCGAGGATGGCGCGGCGCATGGCCTCGTAGAGCTGGCGATGCAGCGGCATCGGGTCGCGTTGGCTCAGGCGCCCCATTTCGGTGAGTAACAGTTCTGACAGCATGTTCTTCCCCTTGTCTTGACGTTTCTCAATTGGCACCATGGGGCGGCATTAAATGGCTCCGAAGGAGGGCCAATTCTGCAACACAATGGAGTGGACCGAATGGCACAGGGCAAACTACGCTGCCATGCAGCAAGGAGAGAGCGATGACCGAAACCAAGAGCATGAGCTTCAACGATCTGGAACAGTGGCTCAACGAGCGCCGCGTCACCGAGGTGGAATGCCTGGTGCCCGACTTGACTGGTGTGGCGCGCGGCAAAATTTTGCCCCGTGCCAAGTTCACCGAAGACCGCGGCATGCGCCTGCCGCAAGCGATTGTGGCCATGGGTGTGACCGGTGAATTCCCCGAGAGCGGCCCTTACTACGATGTGATCGACCCGACCGACAAGGACATGCAGCTGCGCCCGGACCCCAGCACCGTGCGTATCGTGCCCTGGGCCACCGACCCGACGGCGCAGGTGATTCACGATTGCTTTGACCACTCCGGCAACCTGGTGCCATTTGCACCACGCAGCGTGTTGCGCCGTGTCTGCGACCTGTTTGCCGCAGAAGGCCTGCAACCGATCGTGGCGCCCGAGCTGGAGTTTTACCTGACAGCCCGCAACACCGACCCCAACACCTTGCTGAAGCCGCCGATTGGCCGCAGCGGGCGCGCCGAGACCTCGCGCCAGGCCTACAGCATCGATGCGGTCAACGAGTTTGACCCGCTGTTTGAAGAAATCTACGACTACAGCGACAAGATGGAACTCAACGTCGACACGCTGATCCACGAGGTGGGCGCGGGTCAGATGGAGATCAATTTTTTCCATGCCGAGCCCATGGGCCTGGCCGACGAGGTGTTCTTCTTCAAACGCACGGTGCGTGAAGCAGCCCTGCGCCACGACATGTACGCCACCTTCATGGCCAAACCGATTGCCGGCGAGCCGGGCAGCGCCATGCATGTGCACCAGAGTTTGCTGGATGTGGCCACGGGCAAGAACGTGTTCAGCAACCCGGATGGCACGCCGAGCGAGATGTTCATGCACTACATCGGCGGTCTGCAGCGCTACATTCCGGCCGCCATGGTGCTGGTGGCACCCTATGTGAACAGCTACCGCCGCCTGTCGCGCAATACCGCCGCGCCCATCAACATCGAATGGGGTTACGACAACCGCACCGTGGGCATCCGCTCGCCGATCTCCTCGCCGGCCGCGCGCCGCGTGGAAAACCGCGTGATTGGAGCGGATGCCAACCCCTATGTGGCCATGGCCATGACACTGGCCTGCGGCTATCTGGGGATCAAGAACAAGATCAAGCCCAAGCCCGAGATGCGCGGCGATGCCTACCTGGCGCCGTATTCGCTGCCGCGCAGCCTGGGCGAGGCGCTGGACTGGTTGCGCAAGGAGTCGGATCTGCACGAGGTGTTGGGCAAGGAATTCATCACCGTGTATTCAGAGATCAAGGAACTCGAATTTGACGAGTTCATGAAGGTGATCTCGCCCTGGGAACGCGAGCATTTGCTGCTGCACGTCTAAGCCGGCGTTCACCCCCAAAGATATTGAACAGACATTGTTAGGATTTTCATGAGCAAGTCATCTTTTTCCCCCGTGATCGCCCCGCCGGCTCTCGTCAGCCGGGCCCAGGCCGTGGATACCAAGGCCATTCAGGCGATGGACAGCGCGCACTACATCCATTCTTTCACCGACCACGGCGATCTGGCCACGCGGGGTGCCCGGGTCATGACCCATGCCGAGGGCATTTATGTCTGGGACTCCGAGGGCAAAAAGGTGCTGGACGGCATGAGCGGCCTGTGGTGCGTCAATGTGGGCTACGGCCGCAAGGAGCTGGCCGATGCCGCCTACCAGCAGATGATGACGCTGCCCTACTACAACAGCTTCTTCCAGACCACCAATGTGCCGGCCACCAAGCTGGCGGCCAAGCTGGCGTCGCTGGCACCGACGGTGGGCGATCGCAGCTTCAACCATGTTTTTTATTCCAGCAGCGGCAGCGAAAGCAATGACACCAATGTGCGCATGGTGCGCCGCTACTGGGACCTGCTGGGCCAGCCCCAGCGCAAGACCATCATCGGGCGCGTCAATGGCTACCACGGCAGCACCATGGCCGGTGCCTCATTAGGGGGCATGAGCGGCATGCACGCCCAGGGCGATCTGCCTATCCCCAACATCACGCACATCGATCAGCCCTATTTTTTCGAAAACGGTCTGCCCGGCGAGAGCGAGGCCGACTTCGGCCTGCGTGCCGCCGGCTGGCTGGAGACCAAGATTCTGGAACTGGGTGCCGACAAGGTGGCCGCCTTTATTGGCGAGCCGGTGCAGGGTGCCGGTGGCGTCATCATTCCTCCAGCGACCTACTGGCCTGAAATCCAGCGCATCGTGGACAAGTACGGCATTCTGCTGATCAGCGATGAGGTGATCTGCGCCTTTGGCCGCCTGGGCCACTGGTTTGCCTATGAGAAGTTTGGCTACAAGCCCGACCTGGTGACCTTTGCCAAGGGCGTCACCAGCGGCTATGTGCCCCTGGGCGGCGTGATGGTCGGCAACCGCGTGGCCGAGGTGCTGATCGAAAAGGGCGGCGAGTTCAACCACGGCTACACCTACAGCGGCCACCCGGTGGCCTGCGCCGTGGCCCTGGCCAATCTGGAGCTGATGGAGCGTGAAAATCTGGTGGGCCGCGTCAAGGACGACATCGGCCCGTATCTGGCCCAGCGCTTTGCCGAACTCAATGCGCACCCGCTGGTGGGTCTGGCTGAAACCTGTGGCTTTGCCGCAGGCCTGGTGCTGGTCAAGAACAAGGCGACCCTGCAGGCCTTCGATTCGGCGCTGGGCGTGGGCATGGTGTGCCGCGGCCACTGCTTTGGCAACGGCCTCATCATGCGCGCCGTGGGGGACCGCATGATCATCGCGCCGCCCTTGGTCATGACCCATGCCCAGATCGACGAAATGATGGGTCTGATCGTGAAATGTCTGGACTTAACTTATGCCGATGTGCAAAAAAATGGCTGGTTGGCATAGGGATTGCATGTAGTCCCATCCAGTCGACACGGTATTACCATGGTGCATCTTTTCTAACGCAGCAAACCTTCCAGGAGAATAAATTGTTGAATCCTTCCAGTATTAATTGGGTGAGCAAGCTCCTTGGCGGGCTGGCGGTTGCGGGTCTCATGGGCTTCGGTGTGACGCTGGCCTCGGCCGACGAGGAAAAAATCCTGAACATCTACAACTGGTCGGACTACATTGCCGAAGACACGATTGCCAATTTCGAGAAGGAAACCGGCATCAAGGTGCGCTACGACACCTTCGACAGCAACGAGACCCTGCACGCGAAAATGGTGGCCGGAAAAACCGGTTATGACATCGTGGTGCCATCCTCCAACTGGGGTAAGGTGCAGGGTGAGGGTGGGCTGCTGATGAAGCTGGACAAGAGCAAGATCACGACCTACGGCAATCTGGATCCCTTCGTGATGGACCAGTTGAAGAAAATGGACCCAGGCAATCAGTACCTGGCGCCCTGGCTTTGGGGTGTCACCACGGTGGGCATCAACGTCAACAAGCTCAAGGCTGCGTTGGGTAATCTGCCCATGCCGGAAAATGCCTGGGACCTGATCTTCAAACCGGAATACGCCAGCAAGGCCAAATCCTGTGGCATCTCCGTGCTGGACTCGGGCGATGAAATTTTCCCCGCCGCCCTGCGTTACCTGGGCAAACCGCCCTATAGCAAAAGCCCGGCCGACTACCAGGAAGCGGCTGCGATGCTGAAGACCATCCGCCCCTACATCACGCTGTTTTCATCCTCCGGATATATCAATGACCTGGCCAGCGGTTCTCTGTGCCTGGTGGTCGGCTGGAGCGGAGACATAGGCATTGCCAAGTCGCGTGCCAAGGAGGCCAAGAATGGCGTGGTTCTGGAAACCCTGATTCCCAAAACCGGTGCTGTGCTCTTCTTTGACACCATGGCCATTCCGGCCGATGCCACCCATGTGCAGAATGCCTACAAATGGATAAGCTACATCTATCGCCCCGAGGTCAATGCCGCCATGGTGAACAAGGTGCACTACGCCAACCCCATACCCAGCTCGGCCAAGTTCATCGCGCCGGAAACGCTCAACGACAAGACCGTTTTCCTGAGCAAGGAAGACCTGGCCAAGATGGTGCCACCCGATGCGGTGAACAACGACATCCGCCGCGTTCGCACACGCCTGTATACCAGTTTCAAAACCGGTCTTTAAGGTGTTGACAATGGCAAATCCATCTGCTCCGATTCTTTCAAAGTCTGCAGACCAGAGCTTTGTCCGCATAGACCGGCTGATCAAGCGTTTTGATGATGTGGCTGCGGTGGATGAGGTGTCGGTGGATATCGCCAAGGGTGAAATCTTTGCCCTGCTGGGTTCCTCCGGTTGCGGCAAATCGACCTTGCTGCGCATGCTGGCAGGCTTTGAGACACCGACGACGGGCAAGATACAGCTCGATGGCGTGGACATTGCCAGCATGCCGCCCTATGAGCGGCCCATCAATATGATGTTCCAGTCCTACGCCTTGTTCCCGCACCTGACGGTCTGGGACAACGTGGCCTTTGGTCTGAAGCGCGAAGGCATGCCGGCCAAGGAGATCGGCGACCGGGTCGAGTCCATGCTCAATATCGTGCAGCTCAAGCCCTATGCCAAGCGCAAACCGCACCAGTTGTCGGGTGGCCAGCAGCAGCGCGTGGCTTTGGCCCGATGCCTGGCCAAGAGTCCCAAGCTGTTGTTGCTCGATGAGCCACTGGGCGCCCTGGACAGAAAGTTGCGCGAGCAAACCCAGTTTGAAT
>Ga0364881_10864_pt2 | contig 10651 bp, 13 predicted proteins | sample ExccelJu500001D4_5_FD_206923 | JGI IMG/M metagenome (GOLD analysis project Ga0364881, IMG submission 206923) | Enriched cells from Trout Bog Lake Hypolimnion, Wisconsin, USA - BchlTB.July30.5000.01.D4 | ecosystem: Environmental > Aquatic > Freshwater > Lake > Hypolimnion/Profundal zone | place... | reverse complement strand
AGGACGAGGTCGCCGCCGTCGTCCCACTTGAAGCAGAGGGGCAGCTTCCTCTCGGCCTTCTCGAGGATGTCGCGGCGTTCGTTGCCGACTGGCGCCACCCAGGTCTTGCCGGCGTCGAGGCTGTAGGTCACGACCTCGTGGGGCTTAGTGAGGAAGCTCTCGTATTGCTTGAGGCGAAACTCGGCCAGTTTAGTGTAGGCGAGATTGTAGCGCGGCTCACGGGGATAGAGGGGGCCCTTTTCCGGTTCATCCGCAAAGTTTGTACCTAACATCGTGGAAATTGGACTGGCGAAGATATGAGGTTAGCGTTGGGGCGTGAATCAAAGTCTGCTGCGGAGAGCTTTTGGCGTGAGTGGCCACTACCGGTGCGTGCGTGTCGATTACCGCTGGGGTTCGGTCCAATTCCACTTGGAACTCAAGGCCAAGACGTTGATCTGTCCACAGTGTGGGTCAGGGCAGGCAGTCATCCGCAAAGGGCGACGGTGTCGGGTTTTGCAGACGGTGCCGATCGGCCTCAAACCGGTTTATCTGGTCACCGAGGTGGCTCGTTGCCAGTGCCGGCGGTGTGGCGTGATCTTCGAGATCGCCCCCCCTTTGCCCGGGCGGCGGTGCACTACACCCGCAAGCTCGAAGAGTTTATCGCGCGGTGGAGCCGGGTGATGACCATCGAGGACGTGGCCGACCTGGCGGGGCTGAGTTGGGACACGGCCAAGCGGATCGTCAAGCGACGCCTCCGACGCGATTATGCGCGGATCGATCTGCGCGGCGTGAGGCACTTGTCCATCGATGAGATTTACGTGGGGCGACGGCGGGGCTTCTACACGCTGGTGCTGGACCTGGACAGCGGGCGCATCCTCTGGGTGAGTCCTGGGCGCGGAAAGGCCGGTTTACAGGGCTTTTGGCGGCGTTTGCGCCGGAGCCGGGCACGGATTGGGGCGGTGGCGATGGATATGAGCGGGGCCTACTACGCGGCCGTGCTGGAGAAGTTGCCGGGGGTGCCGGTGGTCTTCGATCGCTATCACGTGATCCAGTTAATGAACCAGCGACTCGATGAGCTGCGCCGGGAGCTGGTGCGCGAAGCCACCGGGCCGCTGAAGCTGGCCATCAAGGGCACCCGCTACCTGCTGTTGACGCGGGCGGACAACCTGGAGGCGGAGCAACTTCCGAAGCTGGAGCGGGCGCTCAAGCTCAACGAGCCGCTCTCGCAGGGCTGGTACTTAAAGGAGGAACTGGGTTTGCTCTGGGAACAGGACTCCTATGCGGCGATGAGCCGGTTCTTGACGCAATGGTGCGAACAGGCCCAACAGACAGGCGTGCGACAGTTGCGGCAAATGGCCAAGACGCTCCAGGTACACCGGCGCGGTCTCTTGAACTACTGGTGCCATCCCATCAACAACGGCCGCATGGAAGGCACGAATAACAAGATCAAGACCCTCAATCGCCAGGCTTACGGGTACCGCGATGAGGAGTTCTTCATTCTCAAGCTCCTAGGTTTGCATGAATCCAGGTACAAACTTTGCGGATGAACCTCTTTTTCCTGGTAGATTTCGATGTCCATGAAACCGGGGAACGCCTTGGAGTAGACCACTTGGGCGGGGACGTTCCAGGCGGGGATCTTCTTGTTGGCTGGTGGCATCGGAGGCGCACCGCCGGCTTTCACTGTCACCTCGGCAAAGGTGGATTTGCCTGCGGTGTTGAAGGCGCGCACTCGATAGACATAGACACTCCCCGCCGTGGCCGTCGTGTCTTGAAAAGAGCAAGTATCCGCCTTGAGCTTCGCTATCTCAATAAAGTCAAGCTTGGAGCCGTAAACGTTTCGCTCCACGCTGAAACCCGTTTCATCGTCAGATCGATCCGTCCAAATCAACTTCACCTCCTTGCCTGAGGGCGAACATGCCAGCATCCCCTGAGGCGCCGCGGGTTGAGCGTTCCCAGGAATGCAGACGATGGAGTGTACAAGGAGCGGAACGTAACAAGCTAGTCTGTTTCGGCAATATATGCGATGAACCAACTGCGCAGTTGCTGTGCCAGGCGGCACATCCCGATCTGTTGGTGGCAGGCTCTTCATGCTGTTTCTTGAAGTCATGAGTGATTTCATATTTGGGAATTGGAGGTTTTGTCCTTGCCGGCTTTGCGGTGCCGGTCTTCGACGAGGACCTTGGTTTCGATGTCGTTGCCTTCCAAGCTCACCGGACCGACCTTTTCCTCCAGGCGGATACCGGTGGTTTGTTTCCGAGAATCGGCGGGCCGAGTGTCCCGGATGCGGTTGTTCTTCAGGATGACGTCCCGGGTTTCCCCGCGGATGCGAATCCCGGCCACCTCCTGGCTTTGACCGTTGTTCTCGATGAGATTATTCTCGATACGATTGCGATGCCCGGCCATGCCCAGGGTCTCGTCGCGAAGCAGGATCCCATCCTCCGCGTTGCTCCGAACCTGGTTGTTGCGCAGCAGGTTGTCGGTGTCCTTGTGCCCAATCGAGATGCCGTTGCGCCCATTGCCTTCGAGCACGTTTTCCTCGAACACGCCGTGCCGGACGCGCCAGCAGAGGAACAGCCCGTCAGCACCGTTGTTTCGCGCCACACACTTGCGGATGGTGGCGCGCTGCGAACCGCTGCCGGGGTGCAACCCCAGGCTGGCATTGCCCTCGCTGACACACTCGTTGACGAGGACATCGTTGGATTGCTGGAAGCTGATGCCATCGCCGCTATACCCGCGCACTGTGCAATGCTCGATGACGGTGCCGAAGCCGCGATAGAGGAAGATGCCGCCTCCACGGCAGCCGTCGAGCGCCGGGTTGTGTTCGCGGTTGCCCTCGATAATCAGGTGCTCGATCCGCACCGCTTCCAGTTCGTAACCGCTAACCACCGGGAACACGGTCACCGCTTTGGCCCCTTCACTGACCATGCAATCGGCGCCCAGAGGGTGGTCCAGTGCCAGCGTGGAGCCATTGCGGCCGATAATGCGAGCCATGGTGATATGGAAACCACTGACTCCCTTACTCCAGATGGCCACCCCGCACCCGATGTCGAATCCTTTCGGATCGGTGACCGTGATCTGTTCCTCGCCAAAGTCGCCGTCGATGGCCAGTGGAGATTCGGCGGCGTCTGCCTTACGCAGGATGGTTTTCGCTGGAGTGCCGCGAACGATGACCTGCGGACGCAAGTGCAGGGAATCGCGCATCAGGTATTCGCCGGGGCTAATCTCCACGATGCCGCCGCCGAGCCCTGCGACGTAATCCACCGCCGCTTGAAGCGCGCGGTTATCCGTGCCCAGGAGATCCGCGTTGGTCTGGCCCACGGTGATGCGGGCCAACTCCGGCGTGACCGAGCGCATTTTCCGAAGCGGGGGAGACCAGTCCTTGCCCTCCGTCATGGGAGCAGTGGAGCGGTCAGTGGGCGGCGGCGGAATGCGCGGCTGCGGTTCACTGGCGGTCAAGGCCAGAGGCGCCAGCAGGCAGGCCGCCAGGCCCCGTGCTACGTGCCGCCAATCGAGGATCGTTCTCATGCGTTCAAATCCTATGCGGTCGGTGGCAGGACGCGAAGGGAAATTCTTACTCGGACTGGCCGTTCCCAAAACAGGATGGCCGGCTTGGATTCGGCAGCCCGGCCACCTGCAGCGGACAGGAGCAAAACCGTTGAAAGGAGGTAACCGTCCGGCGGAGCCGTCTTACGCTGAGGGGTAAGGGTGTGGCAGGATGGCAGGGTGAAACGAAAATCATCACCATCCCGCCCGCCGCGCCGCCACCTCACCGCCAAAGAGAAAGCTGAGGTCCTCCGAGAACACCGGCGCAGCGGACTCTCGCTGCTGGCCTTCGTCAGAAAGCACGGACTGTGCTACAGCACCCTTCTGCGTTGGCGATCCCGACCAGGCCAAGGAGCCCTGGTTGTGGCGCCGCCTGACCTCGAAGCGGATCCACGATTCGTTCCGGTGAAGGTCGAGGGTGAGGTGCTGAGCGGGGATTACGTCCTGAGCTGGGCCGGAGGCCGTTCCCTGAAGATCCCGCCGCAGTTCGAGACGGATTCTTTGCGGCGATTGCTGGGCGTGCTGGAGGCCCTGAGATGATTGGCCTCTTGCCCACGACGGCGATCTTCCTGGCCACCGCGCCCACGGATTTACGCAAAGCGTACGACGGGCTGGCGGTCTTGGTGCGCCAGAGCCTGGGGCAAGACCCCCTGAGTGGCAGTTTGTATGTTTTTTGTAATCGGCGACGGGATCGCATCAAGATCCTTTTCTGGGAACCGGGGGGATATTGGTTGTGCGCGCGTCGGCTGGAGGGGGGGACTTTTCGGTGGCCCCAGAAGGAAGGAGCCTGCGCGAGCTACCGGCGCGAGGAGTTGTTGCTGCTCCTGGGAGGCCTCGACCTAAAGCAGACCCAGGCGCGGAAGTGGTATCGGCGAGCGACCGAAAAGAAATAGCCTTTTCGCTGGACTCTGAGTGGGAGCTCTGCTTTTATGGCCGGCAGAGATGAACGAGACCCTCGAGCTCCAGGGACGCAGTTGGCCCGCCCGGCAGATCCAAGAGATTGGCCAATGGGTGGGCCAGCACCCCGGCTGGAGCCGCTACCAGCTCTCGCGCGAGTTCTGCACCCGGTGGGGTTGGATCCGCCCCAACGGGCAGTTGGCGGACATGGCGGCGCGCAGTTTCCTCAACAAGCTCCACGCGCGCGCCTTGATCCAACTGCCGCCCTGCCGGCGGGCCAGTCCCAACCGGATGAAGCACCGACGGCTGGCCTGCGTGCCGGTGGACTCCCGTCCGCTGGCCGGAGCGCTAAGCCAGTTGGGAGCACTTCAGCTTTACGAGGTGAGCCGGGATCCTGACCGGCGCGCGGTCTTCGAAACGTTGCTGGCCACCGAGCATTACCTGGGCTACCGCAGTCCGGTGGGGGAGAACCTCAAGTATCTGCTCTGCACCGAGCAGGAGCGTCCGGTGGCGGCCTGGCTGTTCGGCGCCGCGGCTTGGCGGTGTGAGGCCAGAGATCGGTGGATAGGGTGGACCGAGCAAGCGCGGGCGGCCGGGCTCAACCGGTTGACCAACAACACCCGTTTTCTTATTCCCCGGTGGGTACAGGTGCCTGGACTGGCCAGTTGGAGTTGGCGTCGGGTGAGTCGCCGTCTGGTGGCAGATTGGCAGTCCAAGTATGGGCATGGGATTGAGTTGGTGGAAACGTTCGTGGATCGGAGTCGGTTCCACGGGGGCGCTTACGCGGCCAGCAATTGGTTGGAGGTGGGGCTCACCCAAGGGCGCAGCCGTGGGGATCGGGAGCGCCAGATCCAGGTTCCCAGGAAAGCCGTGTTTGTTTATCCCCTCAGTCGCCAAGCTCGCCAAAGGTTGTGTCAATGAGCGCGACCCCAGAGGAAAGGTTGGCGGAGGAGAACCGGCGCTTGCGCGAGGAGAACGAGGCGTGGCGATCCCAAGCGCAAGCGTGGCAGTCCGAAAAGCAAGCCTTTCAAACTCAAGTCCAGGAGCTGGAAACCATTCGACGCAACCTGGAGCACACGGTGGCCGTTTACCAGCGGTGCCTCTTTGGTTCGCGTTCGGAAAAGCTCGATCCCCAGGAACTGGCGGCCCGGATTGCCAAAGCGGCCGCGGAGGCGCGGGAACAACTGGCCCAGGAGAAACGCCCCGGGGAGCCCCCGCCGGAAGCCGAGGAGGAAAAGCCCGAAGAGCAGCCAGACCCGCCGACCGACCAATCCGACCCGTCAGCGGATAAAGCTGCCGACCCGGAGAACCAGAAGCAACGCCAAGCCCGCCCGCACGGCCGGGGCGGTTTTCCCGCGCATTTGCCGCGCCGACGGATCGAGCACCCCGTCGATCCCGCGCAGGCCGTCTGCGCGGGTTGTCCGGATCATCCGCCTTTAATCAAGGTGGGAGAGGATACCTGTGAGAAATTGGTCAAACTGCCGGTGCAATATGAAGTGCAGGTCCATGTGTATCCCCAGTTGGCCTGCCAACGGTGTCATGAGGGGGTGACCAGCGCGCCGCGACAGGACAACCGCCTCAAAGGCGATGTGAGCGTGATCGCCGATGTGGTGGTCAAGAAGTACGTCGAACACCAACCCCTTTACCGTCAGCAACAAGGCTTTGATCGGCTGCACATCCCGATCTCCCGGCAAACGCTCTGCGACTGGACGGGCTGGTGCAGCGATCAAGTGGAGCCGATTGTTAAGGCGATGGCCGAGTATATCTGTGCCCAGCCGCTGATCCAGTCCGACGAGACCCCGGTACGGATGCAATTAGCCGATGGTCAGATGGAGACAGCACGACTGTGGGCCTATGGCTTGGCGTGGGCGGAGGTCGTCTTTGATTTTCGCACGGACAAGAGCCAAACCGGACCCAGGGAGTTTCTTCAAGGCACGAGGGCTCGCTTTTTACAAACGGATGGGGGCAGCTCGTATGTGCCCGTGGTTAAGGCGCTGGAACTGTTGCATGTGGCGTGCATGGCGCATATTCGTCGTGGCCTCTTCGAGGCGCGAGCCGACGCGCCCCTGGCGGTGGATTTGTTGCTGGCCGCCCTCCAGAAACTCTATCGGATCGAGAGCCGGGCCAAGGCAATGGAGCTGAGCCTGGAAGCCCGTCTGCAATTACGCCAGCGGGAAGCCCGGCCGATCTTTATGGACGTGGGCCAGCTCATCGCCACGCTACGCAAGGACGTGCTTCCCAAAAGCCCTTTGGGCCGGGCGTTGAGCTATGCGGAGAACCAATGGCCGGCGATGGCCCGCTACCTGGAGGTCGCTCAGGCCGAGCTCGACAACAACTCGACCGAACACGCGCTCCGAGGCGTGGTGCTGGGCCGACGCAACTGGTTGCACGTCGGCCAGGAGGCCGGGGGTGAGAAGGCCGCCAATCTCTTCTCGCTCATGATCACTTGCAAACGGCTGGGCGTGGAACCCTATGCCTACCTCCACGACATCCTGCGGCGGCTGCCGAGCCATCCGAACAAGGACATCTGGCAGCTGACGCCCAGGGGCTGGCAGGAAACTTTCGCTCCCAAGAGCCCACCACCCAATCCCAGCGGCTGATCCTCTCGACTCTCGACCGGCCGTTAGCCGGTTCGCTCACCCCATCCAACTGCCCGCCGCGCCGCGCGCCCCACACGGTTCCGCCGGTCGGTTACGAAAGGAGAATGAGTCGGATGAGTATCGTAGGCATGGCGAGTTTCTGTGTTTGCAGGGTCAGAAATGCCACGTTGACGGTAAGTGCCTGAGCGACATCGTCCGCTTGGCCTTGCCGCTAACCACACCAACCCTGACGTGTTCCAGTGGCTGCCTTCGTCGGGGGACGGAGGGCGACCAAGGCCGGCGAGACGGTGGACAACTATTCCAAAGAGGTGGACGGGGCGCTCGAACACCTACAGCGTCACCACTTGTCCAACCTTCGGTGTGCTGACACCACAGACGCGCTATGGTGGTGAGTTCCAAACTCTTTGGGTCCCTGCACCTCTGCGCCTTAGTGTCTTTGCGTTGAAGCTGAACCCGATATGATTCCAGAGAACGACATCAGCAAGATCATTGTAGATGCTGCGATTGAGGTCCATCGGGAGCTGGGCGGGCCCGGGCTGGTCGAGGAGGTGTATGAGGAAGCGTTGGAGGAGGAGTTGCGGATCCGCGCCCTTCGGGTTGACCGGCAACTGCCGGTTCGCATCTGGAAGGGGCGATTCCGTCGCCCCCTTAAATAAACAGCACATATCCGTTAGGTTGATCACCCACTTATGCGACCATCCGACATTCACGTTTGGACGAAATTCAACATGGGCCAGCAGAGCAGTGCCGTGAATCCAGCGAGAGCCGAGTTGATACAGGCGCAACGCCTGTGCCAGGTGGATAGCTGGACGAGGCCGACCAACACGAGCACAACGAGGCAGGTGACATCTCCGGCAATAAGGAGCAGCTTGAGGTCGGTCTTGTCCCAATAGCGACCGGGCCAGCGGGCACCCGAATACAAAAAGAAGAAATAGGCTGTCACCCGGAACGCCTGGAATGGAAACAGCGCCGCTCGCAACCACCCCGCTCGATCCGTGGGAAATAAATGGAACATGGCAATTGGCTCATGAATCAGAAACACTGGCTCCGGTCATTCGTTGCGGACGTGAATCCAGATCACTTTTGCACCTCGTAGGGGCAACCTCATGCCTTGTGTCGTCGAGGTGTCGCATCAAGGGCCAGTTAAACGATAAAACCGCCGAGCGCTACTGCGTGGAAGGACTGTTTCCTGGCGCCCACTCCTGTCCGTCGGAACAGCGATGCTGTTGGTCCAACCGGTCGTTTTCAACTCCGCGGACTCCAGCAAGGTGTAACTACTCATCGCATCCGGCCAGGACACAACGCAGGTGTTGGTTGGGGTCAATACAAGCGCCAGGACCGGCGCACTGAAACTCACCTGCACCGTGTGGTTGGCCTGGACGTTGAAGACGGTAAACGCAGGCTGGTTGGTGAGGACGCTTTGCCCATCGAGCGACCAGACGACCACGTCATGGCCAACCGCGGGGGTTGCGGTGAAGGACTGGTTGTCGCCATAGATCACGGCGACCGTGCCGGTGGGTGTGAGGCTCCCGCGACCATTGGCGCTGGCTTGTAAGGTGTAAGTGTCCGGCGCGAAACCGACCGCCAGCCAGCTTTCGTTCGTCACATTTTGCAGGGTGTAGGCCAAACCCCCGCTCTGCACCACGCGATTGCCGCTGCCAACATCGAGGGTCCAGGCGGCGACATGGTAATGCGCGTCCGGCGTCGCGGTGAACACCACCGAATCCCCCCATCCAACCAAAAGTGGTGAATTGCTGTCGTTCGGGTCGATTCGCCCATGACTATCCGCGCTCGTATGTACGGAGTTGGTAACGCGTGAGAAGGCCACGTAAATGCTCACATCCAGGTCACCGAAAGCAAAATGCTGCTGGTTGACCGTCCACCCTGCCGGAGCGCCATCGACATACCAGTCACTGACCTCGTAGCCTCGATTTGGAGTTGCCCTAACATCCATTTCCGAATTCGCTGGCACGCCTAAAACGCCCTTTGGAGAGATGTCCCCTCCAGAACTACAGCCGACGGTGACGGTGATTGCTGCCAGGTCGATCGGCAGCCACAGAACTCCCATTCCAAGCATCACCACCAGCATCCCGCCACGACACCTCCCGTGGATCCATGGTGTCTTAAAAGCGGACCGGCCCAGGAAAAGTCGAACTGGCCTGCAGAACGGCGGCGCGGATTGGGGAGGACGTGAGTGGTTCATAGTGTTGCTTCTTCGCGTTGGGGGGGGGCGGCTGCCATTCTCAGTGCTTGCACGATGCGGTCATTTGTAGCAATACCGTGGCTGGGGGGCAAGGCTGTTCTCGCCCCCCTTTGCGGCGGAACCGGTCGTGCCAAAACTCGCCCTCCCCAGGCATATCCAACCCGCCAAGTCCCCGCCCGATCAAGCCTAATAAAGCCTAATAGAGGCTGGTAAATATAAAAATAAATAAAATCCCATAAAGCGCCTTCAAACATCCCTCCCTCAACCGGCCGCCACCCACTCAACTTCACCAAACTGCACCGATGTTATATCAGATTTGCCATCACCGCCGCCTTTCGGTACCGTCCCGGGCAGAAATCACTCCTGTGCAAACAGATTCGACTCAAAACGAAGCGGTGCGGTTGGAGGGTCTCTCCAATCGCGAGTTCCTCGAACGATTCGCCGCGCCGGGGCGCATCGGCCTCTGCGGCGGCCGGACACTGATTGACAAAGCCATCTGTCGGGCCGAGCGACACCTCGATCCCGGCAAGCAATGGAGCGTTTGGTCCCATGCCTTCCTCTTCGAAGGGGTGCGGGCGGACGGGCGTCACTGGGTCATCGAATCCGATCTCCAAATCCACCGCAAACACATCCAGCTTGGCGTCCAGGAGAACCGGATGGAAAAGTACTTCGACGAGAACCTTTATACCAGTCTGGCCGTGCTGGATTTTGGCCTGTCGGAGCCCCAGGTCGCCGGTTTGGTCGCCGAGGCACTGGAGTTGGTCGCGAACCACGAGCGGTACTCGCTGCGCGAACTCATCGGCACGCTGCTGGCCCTGAAGAATCCCGGCCTCCGCGCCCGGCAGAATCTGCTGGCCCGCGGAAGTTCGCTGTTTTGTTCCGCCTTCGTGCAGCACCTCTTTCGCAAGTCGGGGCTGGACTTGGTTCCTGGCGTGGATCTCAAGAATACGACTCCCGAGGACCTGGCACGAACCGCGGTGCCGCACCGTTGCTGGTCGTCGCAACGGGAACCGGCCGCGCACGGCCTGACGAAAATCAAAGCCCGTCTTCGCGGCCGCGTGGCCGCCCGACTCCGCCGGCGGCCCCGAACCGATCCGGAAAAGGACGGCCGCCCCGCATGAGCGGGCGGTTTCCCATCGTGGGGTTTCCGCGAGGCGGTGCTCCGCCGGCGGCGCACCGGGGCTGGTCTGGCCCAGATAAAGCGGTGTCACGCTCGGTGAGTTGCCGCCGACCACCGGTGCCCGGCTCGCCGGGAAGAGCCTTCACGGACCGTGATCAAGCAGAACGAGAGCCGCTGGTTTTTTTCAGATGATACGTTGACATCCCCAGCAAAACTTCTTAAAACTGGAACAGGCTCGCAAACGAAATAAATATGCAAAGTGTCGCACTGGGTTTCCTCGACTACGCCATTTTGGCGATCTACGTGATC
>Ga0364881_10709_pt1 | contig 10754 bp, 7 predicted proteins | sample ExccelJu500001D4_5_FD_206923 | JGI IMG/M metagenome (GOLD analysis project Ga0364881, IMG submission 206923) | Enriched cells from Trout Bog Lake Hypolimnion, Wisconsin, USA - BchlTB.July30.5000.01.D4 | ecosystem: Environmental > Aquatic > Freshwater > Lake > Hypolimnion/Profundal zone | place... | reverse complement strand
CAGTGATCACCGGCTTGCTGGTGATCTTCTTGGTCCAACCGGCCAAGTTGAGCGCTGAACCCGAAAACTCTGGCTCCCAGAATCGGCGGGTAGAGCAATGGAAGATATCGACGCCTGCTTCGCTCAGCGGCGTGACGAATTGCTCCAACTCCTGCGGGGTGGTGACCAGCTTGGCATCGTATGCTTCGACTTTCCACTGAGAGAATCTCAGGATGATCGGGTAGTCTGCACCCACGGCTTGGCGGCAGGCTCGAATAATCTCCACCGCGAAGCGGGTGCGGGCAACCAAGTCACCTCCGTAACAATCGCTCCGTCGATTTGTCTTAGCCCAGAAGAATTGGTCGATGAGGTAACCGTGAGCGCCATGCAATTCAATCCCATCAAAGCCAATCCGCTGCGCTTCTGCTGCGCCTTGGGCAAAGGCCGAGATGACAGTCTCAATATCGCACTCGTTCATCGGCTCACCGATGACACTGCCATCGCGGTAGACACCCGAGGGACTGACAGAACGCACCTGGGGAAAAGGCAGATCATAATGTTTTCGTTCAATCCCCTGATGCCAGAGTTGCGGCACAATTTTTCCTCCGGCTGAGTGCACGGATTCCACAACCTGCTTCCAGCCAGCCAAAGGTGCATCGCCGTAAAAACGCGGAACATTGGAGCCACCCACAGCGGCAGGATGGTTGATCCCGGTGCCCTCTGTGATAATCAGGCCAACCCCATTGCGAGCCCGGCGTTCGTAGTAGGCCGCCACGTCTGTCCCTGGAATTCCATCGGATGAGCGTTCCCTTGTCATGGGCGGCATGGCCAGACGCGTCGGTATGGTGAGGGAACCCATGGTGTGTGGGGTAAAGAGAGTAGAGAGTAAGCGGGTCATATGAATGGTTTCTGATGGTAAATTATTTTTGATCCTGATGTGACCTCGTTTTTTTGAGCCGGTGATATGTTAGTCTGGGGCGAAAAAAAGAACCAGGCGATCAAAGGTAAAAGATTCACGACCGAAGACAGCCGCACCGTTCGCTTGTAAACCTTCGACGAAGCGCATCAAGGCCGATTCCAAAAAGTTTCAAATCCCCACGGATTTTTACTCGCGCTCCTGTGCATGTTTCCGCGTGCACGTCCTGCTTAACGGCCACGAACAAACACGATGAAGCCCGTCCCGGTTCACCCGAGGCGGACTTTTCTTTTAAGCACCCAGCGGGATGGCGCTCCGTTCCGGGTAGCGTTCGCGTTCGATCTCGTCGCAGAGAATCTGGAGTTGGATGGTGAACTGGGTGCCCGGGGCAATGCCCAGATCGCTCAGTGCTAATCCCCATTGGACGCTCTTGCCGAGGGAAAGGGTGGAACGGCGCAACGGTTTGCTCGTAGCCGGAGCGTGGATGGTGAACGTGTGCAGGCCCGGCTTGCAGATGAGCGCGGTGCGGGCGGTCACGGGCTGGGTTTGTCCGGGCGTCGTGACGGTGAGAACCAAGCTAAAGGGCGTCGTGTAGGCGGGCTGGGTTAGGTCGAGCCGTAGGTAGAGTCGGGTTGCGTCGCATCCAAACCAGAATTTCTGGGCGAGATGATCGGCGCGGACCATCGTTCCCTGTTCGCAGCCGGGGAGGTAGGTTCCGGCATGGCGCCATGGAGTAGTCGGTTCCTTGCTGTCGCCCAAGCGGGGACTGATGGGGCTCTGCGGCAGAAGATAGACCGGCGGGGTGTAGCCGCGAATGGGGACGTCCAGTTCAGGCGGTGGCGTGGCATCGCACAGGAGGTAGACATTTTTAAGGTGCTGGCGGAACAATTCGTCGAAGAGGGTGTCGTTGCCGGTGGAAAAATCTGGGCCATACCACCAAAACCAGTCGCTCCCTTCCGCCGCGTAAATCTCGCGCAGAGCCTCATCTTTCTGGGGAGGGTGGAGGCGTTTCGCGTCGATTTCTTGCTGGAGAAATTCGCGCGCCGCGCCGAGTAGATCCCAAGCGCGGTTTTCCTCCGCTTCGCCGATCCAAATATCGAAGTTGCTGCCGATCCATGAGCCGGTGTGCAGAGTGGTGAGGCTGCGCACGGGGGGGTGGTCGCGGCAATAGGTCTCCATGGTGGAACTGTGGAGGCGCACCGGGTCGGCGGCGATGCCTCCATAGAGCGCCCGCAGAAACGCCTCGCCGCCGTCGCGAAAGTGTTCCCAGGCGTTTTCACCGTCGAGAATGAGGGGGATGAGCCCGTGCTGCGCGGGGACGAGGTCGGCGATGTGCCCAAGATGGCCGATCATGACCCGGGCCGCGTTTTCGGGGTCGTTCTGGGCGGCAGTGAACCCAATGAAGTCCGAGAGCGGCCGATCGCGGAAGATGCCGTTGACCGCCGCGCCGTCGTATCGGATGCGCCAGGCCTGGAAGAGTTCGAGGTGATCAATTTTGGTCTGGGCATAGGCCGGGTCGCGGTGGATCGATTTGAAAAGATTCTCCTCGTCGCTGCAAAAATACTCGATGCCGGCGCGCCGCATCATCGGGATCATTTCGGGGGCGATCGAACCTTCCGAAGGCCACATTCCGCGTGGGCGGCGTCCGAAAATGCGTTCGTGGGTCTCGATGGCCAGGGTGAGCTGGGCTTCGGCGTCCTGGGGCCAGTGGAAGCGGCGAGGAAACTCCCGGCCCGGCAAAGAGCGTTCGGCGAACGCGCTGTCGTAGACGAGCGGCAGGATGGGGTGAAAATAGGGGGTGGTGGTCAGCTCCACTTGCCCTCGTTCCTCCGCAGCCCGGTAGACGAGGGGAACCGCCTTCATGATTTCCAGGTGGATGTCCAGAAGCCGCGCTTTTTCGGGTTCGGTGAAATCGCGTCCTTTTTTTCGAAGCGCGGCGAGTTCCGGGAAGCGCCGTCGCGCGGTGTACCCGCACCAGGCGAGGTTGAACCAGACCTGTAAATCCAGAAAGTCCTGCGTGCTAAAGCGCCGGGCGATGCGCGGGAGTTCGCCGCGCCCGACGTTCTCGCCGCGTTGGGCGAGGAGGGCGGCGTAGCGGGGTTCCGGCTTGAGGAGGTTGGCCCAGTTGACCTTGAAAAAGTCTTCCAAAAGAGCCACCCGCTCGGTTTCGTCCAGCTCGGCTGCCGGTTTGCGCGAGCGCTCCAGCCAGAGATCGGTGACCTGGCCGGTGACGATTTCTTCGATCTGTTGCAGAAGCACCGGGGTGAGGTTGAAATTGAGGCGAATCGTTGGGAAATCCTCGATCAACGAGATCATGTCGAGGTAGCCCTTCACACAGTGAAGCCGCACCCAAGGCATCATCGCCGTCTTTGTGAGCGGGTTGACGTAATAGGGCTGATGCATGTGCCAAAGGAAAACCACGTTCGCCATGTCATTGTTGATAAATTCGAGCGGGCCGAACAGCAACGACGGGATTCCCTGAAATGAGGGCCGGGGGAAGACGCGAGAGCGATTTTCGGCTCTCCAAGCCTCTAATTGCCCCCCGTTTTTGTTCCCTCTCGTGCGATATTCAAAGCACATGCCCTCCCTCATGGAGATCCTGGTGGTGGACGACGAACCGTTGATGCGCGAGATGTTGGGACGCGCCCTTTCCCGGCTCGGATTTTCAGTCACGCCATGTTCCGGGGGAGCGGAGGCCCTGCAGGCGCTGGAAGAGCGCGAGGGGGAGGCGCTGATGGTGCTCGACTACGCCATGCCGGATATCAACGGGGCCGAGGTTTGCAAGCGGGTCCGCGCTCATCGCCACCCGGTGATCGCCCAAGCCCCCATCATCCTGCTCACGGCCCACGCGGAGGAGGGGCACGAGATCGAGTGCTTTGAAGCCGGAGCGGACGATTTTGTGAGCAAACCGGTGAATCTGCCGGTGCTCAAGGCCCGCATTTCGACTCATCTGCGCCTGGCGTCTTTGCGCGGTCAACTTCGGGAGCAAAACCGGCAGTTGGAGGAGTGGCGCATGGTGCGCGCTTTCGACATGGAAGCGGCGGGGCTGGTCCAGCAGGCGATGATTCCCCGCAAGATGCCCGAACTCGAAGGCTGGAAGTTTGCGCTTCGCTGCCAGCCGTTGATTGAGGTGGGGGGCGACAGCTACGATGGCCTGCCATTGCCCGGCGGCGGCCTTCTGGTATGGATCGCCGATGCGACCGGCCACGGAGTTTCGGCGGCGCTGGTGACGGTGCTCATCAAACTGCTTTTTCGGCATGCGGTGGAAGAGGTCAGCGAACCCGCCCAGGCCATTGAGCGAGTGAACCGGGAATTTATGGACATCTTCAGGGGACACTCCTTTCTCACCGTGGCTTGCGTGGTCTTGGAACCAGGGACGGGAAGGGTACGAAGCGCTGGGGCAGGCCACCCGCCGGTCATGGTCGTTCGGCGCGAGGGGGGAGTGGAGGCGCTCGCGTCCTCGGCACCGCCGGTAGGGCTGTTGTTGCCCGGGAGTTTGAAGGAATGCGAGGCGATGTTGGAGCCGGGCGACGCGCTGTTGATGGTGACAGACGGAGTTTATGGAGTCACCGATCCCCAAGGAGAACGATCTTCGTTTGCACGCCTCACCCAAGGGATGAGAGGGATCAAAGCCACGGAGCCCGAGGCGTTGATTGCCGCCACACTCGCCCAAGTCCAGCTGTTTGCCCAAGGCGGCCCCTTCGATGACGATGTGGCGCTGATCGCGATTCGGCGGGACTGAAGGTGATATCGGGCGCAAAAAAACGAGAGCCGACGCCCCGAAGGACGCGCAGCTCTCGTTCAGTATGTTATTCACCACGCATTGCGTGGTCAAAAAACTGCTACTGGGCCTTGTGGCACTTCGGGGTCTTGACGACCTTAGTGTCCACAGGAGCAGGAGCGGGTTTGTGAGAGCAGGCGGTGAGAGTAGCTACGGCAAAAGCCAGGGCAACGATGATGTTTTTCATAGAAGGGCAAAGTTTGCCCCCTTTTCCCCTTAGAGTTCAAGATCAGATTAAAGAAGAATGCATGTTATTGAGTGATTTAGTGCTTCTTGCAGGGCAACTTGCGGCGAATCGGCTTGTGCGGACGGGCAAAACCAAGGAGAGTTGAAGGCACTATGAACGCTTTGCTTCGGGCGGTGTTGGCGTGGGCGGTGATCCTGGGTGGAGTGACTCTCGGAACGGCCGCTGCCCCGGCTGCCGAAATCGTGGTGGTTCCCTTGAAGGGGCAGGTTTCCCAAGCCCAGTTCTTTTTCTTACGCCGGGCGCTGAAGGAGGCGGAACGGGACAAAGCGCAGGCGGTCATCCTGGATATGGATACCTATGGGGGCGAACTCAACGCCTGCGTGGAGATGCAGAAGGCTCTCGCCCAAGTGAAGCTGAGGACGCTTACCTACATCAATCCCAACGCCGGTTCGGCGGGAGCGTTGATTGCGATTTCGACCCCGGAAATCTACATGGCCCCCATCAGCGCCATCGGCGCGGCGGCTCCAGTGATGGCAGGCGGGCAGGACCTCGCCGAAACGCTCAAAGATAAGCAGGTTTCCTTCTTATCGAGCTATTTTGCCAGCGTGGCCGAGCAAAACGGGCACAATCCGCAGATTGCCGAGGCCTTCATCAACAAGGACAAAGGGGTGGTGATCGGGGGCCAGACGATCCATGAAAAAGGTTCGGTGCTGACCTTGAGCGCCCAGGAGGCCACGAAGCTGATCGACGGGAAACCGGTGTTGGCGCAGGGGATTGCGGCCTCGATCGAGGATTTGCTCAAAAAGGCGAAGCTCGAAGGGTTGGTGCGCGAGGTGAAGCCGACCGGGTTTGAGGTGTTGGCGTTTTGGGTCACGACGCTGGCGCCCCTGTTCCTGCTGGGTGGAATCCTTGGGGCCTATCTCGAAATGAAGATGCCGGGATTTGGGCTGGCGGGCATCCTTTCGGCCATTTGTTTTGCGATTTTCTTTGCGGGCCATTACGTGGCCGGTTTGGCTGGTTGGGAAGCGCCGGTGCTCTTCATCATCGGGCTGGCGCTCGTTCTGGGCGAACTCATCGTCCACCCGGGAACCATCCTGCCCGGGCTGTTGGGCGCGGTATTGGTGGCAAGCTCGCTGGTGTGGGCGATGGTTGATCGTTACCCCGGAGCGCCGCTGGTGCCCGATACAGAGTTGTTGGTCGTGCCGCTCATCAAGTTGGGGCTGGCGCTGGGGGTTGCGGCCATTGTCATCTATTTTCTGGCGAAATACCTGCCCAAGACCTCCTTTTTCCACGGTCTGATCTTGGCAACGCACAACCCGGCGGGCGCGTCGCTTTCCCCCACCAAAAGCGAGTACACGCGGCTCTCGGTGGGGGCGTTGGGCGTGGCGCGGTCCATCCTGCGCCCGAGCGGCAAAGCCGAGTTCGAGGGTGAACTCTACGATGTGATCACGGAAGGCCAGTTTGTGGACCCCGGCACGCGAGTGCGTGTGAAGGCGGTGGAAGGGGCGAGGATTGTGGTGGAACCAGGGTAGTTCGCGGCACTCACCGTGGTTTTCAAGACTTCGGAAGCTGCTCCCTGTCCGCCTTCCGCTTAAACCACTTCTTGATTCCAGCGGAGAGGGCGACGATGCCGATCAGCACAAATTTCTTGGCGGCGATCAGCACGCCTATGAGCACTTTGAAGAGCCCCATTTTTCCGGCAACTCCCCCCGCGACGAGAGCGGCGATGCCATAGGTGGCCAGTTTATCGGTGGACTGGTTGAAATCGGCGTAGCGGTTGCCCGAGTTAAAATCGACGGCGGCGATCACCCGTTGCGTCTTCTCCCGGATGGGAGCCAGCGCCGTCATGGGGGCGACGGCGTTGAGTTCCAACACGCCGCGCCGCCCCAAAACGCGGATGCAGTAATTGAGGGTGTGGCGATCTTGGCCGCTGAAGGCAAGCTCTTTGGCCCAATAGATTTTGTGAGTGGAGGGATCGTAGTGAGGCGGCTCGGCCCAGCCGGCGATGTCGACGGTGGGATAGCCCTTTTTGACGCGCTCCTTATTGGCTTCTCCCATCCCTTGTTTCATGGTTTGAAGCAGGGCGGCGTAGTCGGTCTTGAGCGCATCCTTGTCGTCAATGTGGCCGTCTTCGCTGTAGGTGATGACGACGCCCCAGCCCCCGGCGCTCACGGCGCTTTTGGGAGATTCGACCAGCATCCCCAGCACGCCGCTGGCGGCTTCGGGCGGGTTGCCCCAGATTTTGACCAGAATGGTTTGGGCATCTTTCGGGTCGAGGTATTGAAGCCCCTGCGGGACGTTGAGGGTCGCCAGGCCCCCTTTCAAAACAACCACGCCTTGTTGCGGGCGAAGTTCGGCAAACGCTTTTTTAAGGGCGGCCATTTCCGCCTCGGTCGGCTCGGCGGGAACGCTCAAAGCGACTTGAAAAGAGAGGACGGCCAGGCCAAGAGCAAAGAGAAGCTTTTTCATGGGATCAGAGGGTTAGCGTGCGGATGCGAAGATAAAGTGGACGAGTGCCGTATGGAGGGGCAAGAACAGGCTCCCAAAAAGGTTCCAGGCGATCACGATCCCCACCAAACGGAACAGGGGACGCGAGATCAGCGTCATCCAGCTTCGAGCGGCGGCAGATGGCAGGAAAAGCAACGGGGCGTTGCTGCCGTCCAGCGGAGGCAGAGGGAGGAGATTGAAGGTGGCGAGCAGGAGATTGAGCGAAAAGAAAATACTCAGCATCCGGCCCGCAAATTCGCTCAGGTCCGAAGGCCCGGCATCGACCAAATGAGCGAACGAGAGGAGAGTGGGTGGGTGGAAAAATCCGGTTGAGAGCCCGCTTGCCATCAAGAGGAGGGCCAGGAGGCAAAGAAGGAGGTTGGATGCGGGCCCCGCCATGGCCATCAGGGCCGAGCGCCGAGGAAATTGCCGGGCCCACTCTGGGTTATAGGGCGCGCTGGCCCAGCCGATCATCCATCCGCCTGCAAGGAACGAAAGGATGGGCACCACGACCATTCCCAGCGGTTCGCGGCGGATATGCGGCGTGGGGTCGAGAGTGGCCTGTCCGCCGCGAGCGGCGGTATCGTCGCCCAAGCGTTGAGCTGCCCACGCGTGAGCGGCTTCATGCACGACCGTGGAGGCAACGAACGCCAGATACCACTTGATGCCGTCTGTAAGGTCAAAGCCCATGAGCGCGGCAAACTACGGGAGCGCACCCCGGTTGTCGAGCTTGCGCCGAAAGCCACCCATTCCGCCTCCCCATCCGTACGCAAAGTGGGACGGGCTCCCCCGATACCCGTCCCACTGCACCGGACCCCAGTTCCGGTGAATCCTTGTCTGATGTAGTTTCGCACGGAACGGGAACGATGCGGGGTGAAATCGCTTTGCCAACCCCCGAACGCGGCCCCGGAGAAAGAACGCCCCCCACCCGGTGATTTTCCCAGTGGGGATCAGGGAAAAAGCCGTTTACCCCAAGGTTGACGGGAGCTTCTTTGTTGTCACTGAAGTGCCCCGCTGGGTATAGAATATGCTTATAAAGCAAAAGAACTTGCCAAACTCACCGTGGGACAAGTCCCTTGGTGCACCCTAAAAACACGCTTGAAACTTGGCTTCGGAAGCCGATTCTTACCGTTATCGACACCCCGATCTCCATCTCCCTTGCCGATCATCTCCTCCCCGAAGAACGCGAACAGATTCTTCAGACGGTGGAGATGTTTAGAGTGATCACTCAGGCCAACCCCGACGACTACCAATCGCTCGAAATCCTCAAGGAGGCCTATTGGAAAATCGGCCAACAAACCGAAGGGCTCGCCGTCACCCGGCAACTGGCCGACACTTATCTTCGCCTGGGCCAGTATTCCTCGGCCATGCTCGAATACGAAGGCATCCTGTTGCATGAGCCCAACTCCCCCGAGGTGGAGACGATTCTGGGGCAGCTTGAAGAGAAACTTCACCAAGGCAGTGCCGCAAAGGCCTCCATCTCGATGGATTTTGGCGTGGTCGAAGAAATCCCCCCGGCCGCCCCCGTTGGTGACAGCCCGCTGGCCTCAGCGTCCGTCCAGCCCACCCTGATCGCGACCTCGGCTACGCGGATGCCGAAGATCGCCCACCTCGAGACGCCCGTTTCCCTGGACAACGACGGCAACGAACCCCTGGCTAAATTTCTCATCCAGCACCGGTTGGCCTCCCACGAGGTCACCAACAAAGCCCTCCAACGCGTCCGCGAATACAACGCCTCGCTCAAAGCCGCTCCCGACACGCAGGCCGTCGCCGCGGGGTTGCTTGAGGAAATTATCAACAACGGCGGGGTGGACGCCGAAACGCTCCTCTCGGCCATCGTGGACCGCACCAAATTTGCCTATGTGCCCCTCGAATTCTACGATATCGACCGGCAGATCGTCAAAATGCTGCCCGAATCCCTCACGCTCGGCCGACGGATCGTCCCCTTCGACATCGTCAGCCGCACGATGATGGTGGCCATCGACAACCCGTTCGATACCCCGGCCAAAACGCTCGTCCAGCAAACCGTGGACTACCACATTCAATGGCACCTGGTTCAGCCCGGCGTCCTTCACCGCGTCCTCCGCGAGAGCTACCGCATCGCCGAGTAACCCCTTTCACCCGTCATGGCAGCCAAAACTTTTGGAGAACGCATCGCGGAACTCTTGATCGAGGACGGCCTGCTCCTGCCCAGCCAGCTTGAGGAGGTCATGGACCTTCAGAAAAAGCAGGGCGGGCGCATCGTCAAAATTCTCACCGCCAAAGGCTACGTCACCGAGCAGGACATGGTCATCGCCATGGGCCGCTGCCTTGACGTCCCGCCCATCAACCTCGCCAAGGTCCACCCGCCCGAGGAGATCGCCAACCTGATCTCCAAGGAGATCGCCCGTTCCTACAAACTGGCCCCGGTCTGCAAACTGGGGAACAAACTCTTTGTGGCGATGGCGGACCCGATGAACGTCCTCGCTTTGGACGACCTGCGTCAGCGCACCAAGCTGGAGATCATCCCGATGATCACCACCGAAAAAGCCATCGAAGACGCGCTTTCGGGCGTCAACAGCGGCGGCATGGCGATGGACCAGGTGATGCGCGACGCCGCCGAGGAAGCCTCGGAGGGTGTTGAAGAAGTCAAAGATAACACAGGCAACCTCGACCTCGACCGTCTTCGGGACCAGGGCGAAGACGGCCCCGTCGTCAAGATCGTCAACATGATCCTCATCCAGGCGCTCAAGGAGAAAGCGTCGGATATTCACATCGAGCCGTTCGAAAAGACGATCAAGCTGCGCTACCGCGTCGATGGGAACCTCATCGAAGCCAGCTCGCCCCCCAAGTCCCTCCAGTTGCCCATGGCTTCGCGGATCAAGATCCTCGCCGGACTCGACATCGCCGAGCGCCGCCTTCCGCAGGACGGCCGGTTCCGCATCCGGGTCGCGGGCAAGGAGATCGATTTGCGCATCTCCTTTCTGCCAACCATCTACGGCGAGAAAATCGTCATCCGTATCCTCGACAAAAGCGCCCTCTCGGGCTCCATCGACACGCTGGGCCTTGACGAGCGCACCTTCGGTCTTTTCAAGAAAGCCATCGATGCGCCCCATGGCATGATTCTCGTCACCGGCCCCACCGGGTCGGGCAAAACCACCACGCTTTACTCCGTTCTCCAGGAGCTCAACAGCCCGGAATACAACATCGTCACCGTCGAGGACCCCGTGGAATATGTGCTGGCCGGCATCAACCAGGTGCAGGTGAATGAAATCGTGGGCTTCACCTTCGCCATGGCCCTGCGCGCCATGCTGCGCCAGGCGCCCAACATCATCATGCTGGGGGAAATTCGCGACTTGGAAACGGCCTCCATTGCCATCAATGCTTCGCTCACCGGCCACTTGGTTTTCTCCACGCTCCACACC
>Ga0364881_10903_pt1 | contig 10799 bp, 9 predicted proteins | sample ExccelJu500001D4_5_FD_206923 | JGI IMG/M metagenome (GOLD analysis project Ga0364881, IMG submission 206923) | Enriched cells from Trout Bog Lake Hypolimnion, Wisconsin, USA - BchlTB.July30.5000.01.D4 | ecosystem: Environmental > Aquatic > Freshwater > Lake > Hypolimnion/Profundal zone | place... | reverse complement strand
TTGATTTGATTTTCGAGTTGTTTGTGAGGCGCATACCGGCAGGTATGTAACGAACAAGCAGCGCGAAAAGCATTCAAGAGAGCGGTGTAAAAACATAGCTTATTTTGAGACAGTTCCTTAGAAAATAGTTTCATTGGTTGCCTTTAATGAAGTGCATACGGTGAATGACGTTTACGGTAATCGGCCGGCGTAAAGCCGCAGTTTTTCTTAAACGCCCGGTAGAAACATTCCAGGTTGAAGAATCCGCATTCAAACGCGATTTCTTTGATGCTCTGCTCGCTTCCCGCAAGCAGGGTCCTGGCTTTCTGCAGGCGGCGGTTGAGAATATATTGATGCGGTGAAATATTTAAATGTTTCTTGAAAAGAGCGAACAGGTAAGGTTCGCTGATTCCTGCTTTTTCCGCCAGATCGCTGACCGAAAAATCGCCATCCGCCAGGTCGTCAATAACCGCCATCGCCCGCTTGACCGGCAGCGGATAGTCCGGCGTATCCTTGCGCCGCGTGTAACAATACGCCTCCCAGAACACCCGGTTATATAAATATCTTCCCAATACACTCCGGTCATAGGAATTATCATGAAAGCAGCGCAGCGCTTCCTGGGAAAAATCAATGGCCGATTGTTCATCATGCCATTTCGTGACCCTGGGCAGAATCCGCCGGCGCGATTTAGCCCTGAAAGCAAGCACCAGGCAGCGGTACGGATCATCCGGCGGGGTGCGGAAAATGGTCATTTCCTTGCTCAAATGCCAGAAAATAGCGCCCTTGCCGAAAAGCTGCTCCTGGCCGTTTACTTCAAAAAATACTTTCCCGCCGGTCAGGAGTTCAATATATTCCATTCCCAGCGGAATCGGGCGCGGGGTAACTGCCCGGCCGTGCGGCGCTTCAAAGTAGCCGACGTTGACCAGACTTTCGTATGTCTCCGGATTTATTGTGTAATTTTCCATAAAAGCAATCAATAAATAATAGTTTTTGTCAATTGATAAATGATGCTATGCGTAATAGAATATAAGTCATAGTATTTTTTTTGAAAGTACCCATATAAACGTTTTTCATTTTTCTTATAAGGAGAAAAAACAAATGAAACCGATTTCAGTTCAATTGTATTCGTTGAGAGAACAGGCGGAAAAAGATTTTGTCGGAGTGTTGAAAAGAGTTGCGGCCATCGGCTACAAGGGCGTGGAACCGGCGGGGTTCTGGAATCTCACCCCGAAAGAGTTGAAGAAGATCGTCAAGGATCTCGGTATGGAAATATCCTCCACTCACAGTCCGTGGGCCAATCCCGAAAACCTGGATCAGGTGATCGAAGTGGCCGGCGAACTGGGCATTGACCTGGTCGCCTGCGGTTACGGCCCGAACGAATTCAAGGACTTGGACGCGATTAAAGCCACAGCCGACAAAGTCAACGGCATGCAGGCCAAACTCGCCGCCGCCGGACTTACGCTCTTCCAGCATAATCACTACTGGGAATTCGAACGCATCAAAGGCCGGATCGCCTATGACATTTACGCTGAACTCTGCCCGAAAGTGAAATTCGAACTGGACACCTACTGGGCCGCCAATTTCGGTCATGAAGACGCCGCCGAACAAGTCAAAAAATTCAGAGACCGCAGCGTCCTGCTGCATATCAAGGACGGCATGTTCACAAAAGAGGGCGCCATGGTCGCAGTCGGCTCCGGCAAGAACAACATCAAAGAAATCATCGCCGCCGCCGATGAAAAAGTCACCCGCTGGATGGTAGTTGAACTCGACCGCTGCGACACGGACATGTTTGAAGCGGTGGAACAGAGTTACAAATACCTGATTTCAAATAAACTGGCCAGCGGCAACAAATAATCGGCAACAGGAGAGGCAGGAAATGAAAAAAGTTAAAGTCGGTATTATCGGCTGCGGACACATCAGCAATGCGTATTTTAACGCGGCGGCGCGTTTCGATATCCTTGAAGTAGTCGCCTGTGCGGATATCAATCCGGCGGCGGCCAAAGCCAAAGGCGAAGAGCACAAGGTAAAAGCGCTCACCGTCAACAAACTGCTGGCCGATCCCGGCATTGAGATCGTCATCAATCTGACTATTCCCAAAGCCCATGCTGAAATCGCGCTGAAAACCCTCGAACACGGCAAACATGCCTATTCCGAAAAGCCGTTTGCCGTTACCTGCGATGAAGGCAAGAAAATAATCTCCACCGCGAAAGCCAAAAAGCTGCTCGTCGGCTGCGCCCCGGACACGTTCCTCGGCGGCGGCCAGCAGACCTGCCGCAAACTGATTGCTGACGGCTGGATCGGCCGCCCGGTCGGCGGCACCGCCATGTTTATGGGTTACGGTCCTGAACGATATTACCATCCGTCCCCCAAGTTTTTCTTTGAAAAAGGCGGCGGCCCGATGTTCGACCTCGGCCCCTACTATATCACCGCGCTGGTCAATCTGCTCGGCCCGGCCAAACGCGTCTGCGCCATCACCACAAAAGCGTTTGAAGAAAGAATCGCCGGCCCCCAGGCGCTGATTAAACGGGAAAAACTGCCGGTTGAAGTGCCGACTCACCTCACGGGAGTCATTGAATTTCAAAACGGCGCCGTCATCAGCGTAATCACCAGCTTTGACGTGTGGAAGCACACTCACAGCCCGATTGAAATCTACGGCACCGAAGGCTCGCTTTTCGTGCCGGATCCGAACACTTTCGGCGGCCCGGTAAAATTAGCTAAAGGCGGCGTAGCGGGGCCCGTCATCAGCGAATGCCCCCTCTCCCATATCTACACCGAGAACTCCCGCAGCATCGGCGCGGCGGATATGGCCTATGCCATGCAGTCCGGACGCAAGCACCGCTGCAGCGGCGCGCTGGCCTTCCATGTTCTCGAAATCATGGAGTCATTCGAAAAGTCCAGCCTTGCCGGCAAACATATCGAACTGGCTACCACCTGTGAACGTCCCGCGGCGCTGCCGCTCGGACTCCAGGACGGTCTGCTCGACCTGTAAACCGAATCGGTATAAATCGAAGCCGGAGGAAAGCAATTTTCTCCGGCTTTTCCTTTTTTCACCCTCCCGATAAATGTTTTTATAGCTGTAATGATTTGATTATTAAAGATTAATAATAATTGCACTATTCCACCGCGGTTTGCGGTTTGATAAACCTGAAAACCGGATTAACTTAATCATTATGAGGTATGAGAAATTATTGATCCTTTGCTGACAATTGAGTATTTTACGCTAAACCCGCCGGAATTACAGGCAAAACGTGAGGGACTGCAATATGAATGGCGAACGTGAAGGAGAAAACATGTGCGACAATCCTTTAAAGCAACTGAGCAACCTCGGACAGTCAATCTGGCTGGATTATATCCGGCGCGACCTGATCTCCAGCGGCGAACTCCGGCATCTGATTGAAAACGACGGGCTGCGCGGCATAACTTCCAATCCGGCTATTTTCGAAAAAGCGATCTCCGGCAGCAATGACTATGACGCCGATATTCACTCGATGGCTGCCGCCGGCAAAAACAGCAAAGAAATCTACGAGGCAATCAGTTTGCAGGATGTCCGCGACGCCGCCACGGTGTTTCGCCCGGTTTATGCCTCCACCAGCGTGCTTGACGGTTATGTCAGCCTGGAAGTCAACCCGCATCTGGCGCATGACACGCAGGGTACTATCGAAGAGGCCCGCCGCCTGTGGCAGGAACTGGATCAGCCCAACGTCTTCATCAAAGTTCCGGCGACCCTCGAAGGATTGCCTGCCATCCGCCAGTTAATCAGCGAAGGCATTAACATCAATGTTACGCTGCTTTTCAGCCTGTCGCGCTACCGTGAAGTGGCGGAAGCCTATATTGCCGGGATGGAAGACCGCTGCAACCAGGGCAAACCGTTAAGGCATGTCGCCTCTGTCGCCAGCTTTTTCCTCAGCCGCATTGACACGCTGGTTGATCCGATACTGGAAAAAATAATCAAACAGAACAGCGCCAACGCCGTGCTGGCCGTAAAACTGCAAGGCCAGGTTGCCATCGCCTGCGCCAAAGCCGCTTATCAGATATACAAGGAATTATTCTTTTGCGAACGTTTTCAGAAACTGATGGACAAAGGAGCCCTCGTACAGCGCCTGCTCTGGGCCAGCACCGGCGCCAAGAACCCGCAATATAGCGATGTGAAATATGTTGACTCCATTGTCGCGCCGAATACGGTCAATACAATTCCGTTGGAAACGCTTAACGCATACCGCGATCACGGCCAGCCGGGAATCCGGATTGAAGATGAGCTTGCCGCTACGATGGATGTTTTCAAATCCCTGCCGGAACTGGGCATCAACATCGATCAGGTGACGCAGCAGCTCGAAGATGAAGGCGTCGAAAAATTCAACAAGCCATTTGATAATCTGCTCCAGATCCTGGAGCGAAAAGCTCTGGAAATAAAAAAACCTGACGCAAGCTAGGTTTATCCCGCAAATGCGGGAACACAAAGACACAAAGTGTTTTAATGACGAAAAAGAATATGTACTGATGAAACCGATGCCGACGGCATCAAACGTTTATAGCACAAAAGGATATCGTTTCTTATACGACCCCGTCGGGGTCGCAGATATATTTGACTGATTTTCCTATAAACGTTTTATCCCTCCGGGATATTAAAAATATTGAACAATAATGAGATAAATACAATATAAAAAATTATCATTCTAAATCTTTGTGTCTTTGTGGTTAATTTAAACACTTAAGAGGAGGATACTATGAATAAGCCGTTATCCAGTGACATGTTGCGCAAAATGAACGCTTACTGGCACGCCGCCAATTATCTTTCGGTCGGACAGATTTACCTGTATGACAATCCGCTGCTGAAAAAGCCGCTGACGCTGGATCATGTGAAACCGCGCCTGCTCGGCCACTGGGGCACAACTCCCGGCCTGAATTTTATTTACGTTCATCTCAACCGGCTCATCAATAAATACGATCTGAATGTGATTTACATCACCGGCCCCGGTCACGGCGGTCCCGGCCTGGTCGCCAATACTTATCTGGAAGGCACCTACAGCGAATTTTACCCGAACATCACCCAGGATGAAGACGGCATGCAGAAGCTGTTCAAGCAGTTTTCCTTTCCCGGCGGCATTCCCAGCCATGTGGCCCCCGAAACTCCGGGCTCGATCAATGAAGGCGGCGAACTGGGTTATTCGCTGGCCCACGCTTACGGCGCGGTGTTTGACAATCCCGACCTGATCGCCGCGTGCGTGGTCGGCGACGGCGAAGCCGAAACCGGTCCGCTGGCCGCCAGTTGGCATTCCAATAAATTTCTCAATCCAGTGCATGACGGCGCGGTGCTGCCGATTCTGCATTTAAACGGCTACAAGATCGCCAATCCCACGGTACTGGCGCGCATCAGTCACGAGGAACTGGACGAACTGTTCCGCGGCTACGGCTATAAACCGTTCTTTGTCGAAGGCGACAAACCGCTGGAAGTTCACCAGATCATGGCGGAAGTAATGGAAAAAGCCATCAATGAGATCAGGGAAATCCAGGCTAAAATCAGGGCCAAAGGCTTCACCAAACGCCCGATGTGGCCGATGATTATCATGCGCACCCCCAAGGGCTGGACCGGGCCGAAGGAAGTTGACGGACTGCCGGTAGAGGGCACCTGGCGTTCGCATCAAGTCCCGCTGGCTGAACTGGCGACCAAACCCGGACATTTGAAGATGCTTGAAGCGTGGATGAAAAGCTACAAGCCGGAAGAATTGTTTGACAAAACCGGACGGCTTATTCCCGAACTGGCGGCGCTGGCCCCGAAAGGCGACCGGCGCATGGGCGCCAATCCTAACGCCAATGGCGGACAGTTGCTGCACGACTTGAAAATGCCTGATTTCCGGAAATACGCCATTGATGTTCAAAGCCCCGGCACGGTTACCGCTGAATCCATCCGCAGCATGGGCGCATTTGTCCGTGACATTATGAAGCTGAACTGGGATCGCCGCAATTTCCGGGTCTTCGGCCCCGATGAAACCGCCTCCAACCGGCTGGGCGCTTTGTTTGACATCACCGAACGGGTTTCGACCGCGCAAATTCTGAAAACCGATGACCATGTTTCGCCCGACGGCCGGGTAATGGAAGTGCTCAGCGAGCATCTGTGCCAGGGCTGGCTGGAAGGCTATCTGCTCACCGGGCGGCACGGCCTCTTTTCCTGCTACGAAGCGTTTATTCACATTGTGGATTCAATGTTCAACCAGCACGCAAAATGGCTGAAAGTGTCCCGTCACATCCACTGGCGGCGACCGGTCGCTTCGCTGAACTATCTGCTCACTTCCCATGTCTGGCGGCAGGACCACAACGGGTTCAGCCATCAGGACCCCGGCTTTATCGATCACGTCGTGAACAAGAAAGCGGAGATTATCCGCGTCTATCTGCCGCCGGACGCCAACACCCTGCTTTCGGTGACCGATCATTGCATGCGCAGCCGCAATTACATCAACGTCATTGTCGCGGGCAAACAGCCGCAGCTTCAGTGGCTGGATATGGATTCCGCGATCAAGCACTGCTCCGCCGGACTCGGCATCTGGGGCTGGGCCAGCAACGATCAGAACGGCGAACCCGATGTGGTGATGGCCTGCGCCGGCGACGTGCCGACCCTGGAAGCCCTCGCGGCAACCGAGCTGCTCCGCCAGCATTTGCCGGAATTGAAAATCCGCGTAATCAACGTCGTGGACCTGATGACGCTGCAACCCAGCACCGAACATCCGCACGGCCTGAACGATAAAGATTTCGACATGCTGTTCACCAAGGATAAACCCATTATTTTTGCGTTCCACGGCTATCCCTGGCTGATTCACCGCCTGACCTATCGCAGAAACAATCACGCCAATCTGCATGTCCGGGGTTATAAGGAGGAAGGCACCACCACCACGCCGTTCGACATGGCCGTGCTGAACGAGATCGACCGTTTCCATCTGGCCGGCGACGTAATCGACCGCATCCCCAGTCTGGGTTCAAAAGCGGCCTATGTCAAACAGTTCATCCGGGACCGCCTGATTGACCACAAAAATTACATCCAAATTCACGGTGACGACATGCCGGAAATAAAAAACTGGGAATGGACGCTGGGATAATTCCACCGAAAAGTACATCAGCATCCGACTTTTGAGGCTCCTCGTTTTATGAGTTAAACAGGAGCCTTTTACATTGCATTCTCTTGTTTTTTGACTACCTTAATGACTTAATAAGCTCAACATAATATTTTATGGAGAAATAATGGCAGACAGCGTAAAAACTGAAAATGAAAAATCTAAGAAGAAGTTTACCTGGGGTCTATTTCTCACAGGGACTTTTTTGTTTCTCATTGCTATATGGTTTGGCATGTCATCGTTAGATTATAAAGCATCAGAGACCGTTTTTCCGTTTAGAACTGCTGGATGGTTTGTTATTGGTTTTATTTTCGTAGCTTTAGTCGCCTGTAGTTTTTCCGCTGTATTTTGCTTAATTGCTCAAAGATTTTATAAAACTGCATGGGTCTTAATGTTAATAGCTTCAAGTTTATTTCTTTTTAAAACAGTGAACGCTGCTCTGCCCTATAATCAACTGGCAAAAATTATAGGCGGAAAAGCCGCCGCCGAAGTAAAGCTTGAGGAACTTCATACAGGGGATTCGTTTAACGATGGGGAATGGGCATATGGTATTATCAGTTGCAATGAAAGCACAATTAAGTTGATTACAGAATCTAAAGTTATGGAGCATGAAATATCCATTGCAAACCATTTTTATATCTTCAAAAATCATAAATTACCGGAGACTGGCGACCTCTATTCAGATAATCATGGCTATTTCTATGTATCTCCCGGAGACAGTAAGATTTATTTCTGCTGGCATTCTTCTATTAATATAAAAAAAGCCAATTAGCCGTCCCACATAGCCAATTGTTTCTTTTAGGCGGTTTAGTTTTTCGATTTTTCCATTCAAAAATGACTATCTTATGCAAGTTTCCCCAACATTTGGAGATAAGCGTATTGCCTCGCTTTATTTATAATTTCTCGAATGTATCAAAAATGCTTGATGCATCCTATGCATGCTTCTCTCCGTGTGAGTCTTGTGTTCACCTTTCAGATAGATACTGAAAAACTCGTAAAAGAATATTCCAATATTATTGACGAATGCAAGAAGCATAATTATATTCAAGTTACCGGGCTTTATAATAACGCAACCGGATTTATCAGAGGAGATAATAAAATGATTACGTTAATGAATGATCTGCCGGACCATGTGATCGGGTTAACCGCCAGCGCCAAAATCACCGGCGAGGACTACGAAAAGGTGTTGATCCCAGCAGTGGAAGCCAAACTGAAAACTTATAAAAAGATAAGCATACTCTACTGCCTGGGCAAGGACTTCGAACGCTTCACCGCCGGGGCGATGTGGGATGACACCAAACTGGGCATGATGCATCTGTTGTCCTGGGATAAGGCAGCGGTGGTTACCGACGTTGGTTGGATCCGCAACGCGACCCGGCTGTTCAGCGCGCTGATGCCGTGTCACGTCAAAATCTTTGCGGAAAAAGACCTGGACGAAGCCAAAAAGTGGGTCAGCGAATAACCATTCTGTTGTTATAGTGCCCTCTCTGAGACGGGGATTTCGTTTGTTGTAGTGCCCTCTCTCTGAGAGGGTGGATTTCCGTTCTGTTGTAGTGCCCTCTCTCTGAGAGGGTGGATTTCCGTTCTGTTGTAGTGCCCTCTCTCTGAGAGGGGGTTTCGTTTTGTTGTAGTGCCCTCTCTCTGAGAGGGGGTTTCGTTTTGTTGTAGTGCCCTCTCTCTGAGAGGGGGGTTTTACTTTATTAATTAATGGTATGTAAAAAAATGGATAGAAAGTTAAAAGTTCCGCCTAGATTGACAACCATTTTTGATCCTTATGAGTATCCGATATTTTTTATTACATTCTGCACCAGGAACCGTGAAAAAATCCTTGCCGACGAATCGATTCACCAGGCTTTTAGGCGTTTTACTCAAAAAGCGCAAGAAAAGCACGATGTTCTTGTCGGCAGATACGTCATAATGCCGGAGCATATCCATTTTTTTGTAAAAATAGACCGTTCCAAAAGTTTGGGAAAATGGATTGGCAGTTTAAAACGGTATATTGACGCGAATTGCACATTGAATTCCTTAGCGTGGCAGCCGGGATTTTTTGACCATATGCTTAGAGACAACGAAAATCTTATGCAAAAATGGGAGTATGTCAGGCAAAATCCGGCTAGGGCCGGGTTAGTCAAGGATTGGCAGGAATGGCCTTATCAAGGGCTAATATATGCTTTTGATGGATACAGAGATTAAATTTCAAGTGAAGTTCAGACTCTCTCAGAGAGGCAGAGAGTGGACCCCGTAACTATCAAGCCAAGGATTTTTGAACCGAATATCCAATAACGAACAAGGAATATCCAATGTTCAAGTTCATTCCGGACCTTCATTGAGCGCTGGATATTGGGTGTTCAAATGAGTTCATCGTGGGTTAGCGTGATGGCGATGAGTGGGAACCTCCGTCCGAGACGGACGGCACTACAATAAAATCCTCCGTCCGAGACGGACGGCACTACAATAAAATCCTCCGTCCGAGACGGACGGCACTACAATAAAATCCTCCGTCCGAGACGAACGGCACTACAATAAAATCCTCCGTCCGAGACGGACGGCACTACAATAAAATCCTCCGTCCGAGACGGACGGCACTACAATAAAATCCTCCGTCCGAGACGAACGGCACTACAATAAAATCCTCCGTCCGAGACGGACGGCACTACAATAAACCCCTCCGTTCGAAACGGACGGCACTACAATAAAATCTTCCGTCCGAGACGGACGGCACTACAAAAGACCATTTAACAGCTATTATATCGGCACAAGTGCAATCGTAATTTTCCTTAAACCAGAGACTTGATCTGGTTCTCCCGTTCGCGCCAGTAACTGACCGTATCAGCAACAAGTTTGTCCAATACTTCGGTGTCCGGCTTTCCGAACATGGCGGGATATGGATTGCCGCCCGGCCCCAGCGGTTCCGGGGTGGCGAAACGCTGCCCTTCGGTGTAATCAAGCAGATACAGCGCCATCAAGACCGCATCCACGTCAAGGGAACCGCTGCCCAATGCGCCGCGGGTGGAGTCCGCCAGATGGATATTTATCAGCATTTCACCGGCGTCCAGCAGAGACTGGGCGATGTTAGCCTCTTCAGACTGCATGTGGTAGACGTCGCCGTTGATATGCCTGACGCCCGGATGATCCACGGCGGCAATGTATCGTCTGGCGTCTGAAATGGTGTGAACCAGAGACACTTCGGCGGAATTTATCGGTTCTATTGCCGCGCGGACGTTGGTTTGCACAAAACAATCGGCAACGATGCGGAGAGTCTCGACAGAACGTTCGAATTCACTGTCATCATAGGGCCGGGGCCGTCCGACAGCGCCTGGAACCACCAGCAGATATGATGCCCCCACCACATGACACAGATCCAACTGGCGGCGGATATAGTCGATGGCGTTCTGTCTGGCGATGCCGGAATTGCTTGAAAGATCGTTCTCCGGTCCGAAGATACCGCAGATGCCCGAAACTTTGATATTATATCGTCCAAGGGTTGCCAGCACATCTTTTTCCCTGTAGCCCAGGTCGTCACCATAACGGTTGCCGTGCAACTCGATCCATTTGATATCGTGCCGGGCAAGCCGCCGGGCTGAGTGCTCCAATGATTCCAGCCCGAATCCCCAATTGCTCCATGACAACTTGAGTTCCAGCTTTTTCAATTCCGGCATTTTCTTCAACTTCTGCCTGAAAGCGGAAACTATGTATTTTCGTTTTTCTTCATAATTC
>Ga0364881_10746_pt1 | contig 10851 bp, 9 predicted proteins | sample ExccelJu500001D4_5_FD_206923 | JGI IMG/M metagenome (GOLD analysis project Ga0364881, IMG submission 206923) | Enriched cells from Trout Bog Lake Hypolimnion, Wisconsin, USA - BchlTB.July30.5000.01.D4 | ecosystem: Environmental > Aquatic > Freshwater > Lake > Hypolimnion/Profundal zone | place... | reverse complement strand
GAGATGTATCAGACACTCATTGGCAACCAGCCAGAAAATGCTTGTCCGATCCTGTATATCGAATCCAGGCAATTAAGACCGCTTTGGAACCCGTAGCAATAATGACGTTCTTAGCAGTCACTGTTTCTTTATCTTTGCCATCAATTTTGACTTGATAACCATCAGCAGTTTTTCCTTCAAAAGATGCATGTCCTTTGAGCAAAGTAATCTTGTTCTTGCGAAATAGATACTGAATACCACCGGTCATCTTCGTCACGATGTCATCTTTACGAGACACCATCTTCTTCGAATCGATGCTGACTGACCCAACCTTAATGCCGTGATCAGCGGCATGATGGCTAATCTTCTCGAACTCTTCTGAAGAGGCCAATAAAGCCTTAGAAGGAATACAGCCAACGTTTAAGCAAGTTCCACCTAAGCGTGGCTCACCCTTTGGATCATCATAGCTCTGTGACTCAGCACAGGCAACCTTAAAGCCCAGTTGCGCAGCACGGATTGCAGCGATGTAGCCGCCAGGGCCACCGCCAATAACTACTACGTCAAATGATTGACTCATGATGTCCCCTCTTACAAATCAAGGAGAAGACGTGAAGGATCTTCTAAAGCTTCCTTCATGGTAACCAAACCAAGTACTGCCTCACGACCGTCAATGATGCGGTGATCGTATGACAAAGCGAGATAGTTAATTGGGCGAATCACCACTTGACCATTCTCAACCACTGCACGCTCTTTAGTTGCGTGTATACCTAAAATCGCAGATTGTGGTGGGTTAATGATTGGAGTTGAGAGCATGGAACCGAATACACCACCGTTAGAAATGGAGAATGTGCCGCCAGTCAATTCTTCAATCGACAACTTACCATCGCGTGCCTTGGCACCATATTCAGCAATCTTCTTTTCGATATCAGCCAAGTTCATTTGATCAACGTCACGCAAGATTGGAACAACCAAGCCACGTGGCGAGCTTACAGCGATACCGATATCAAAGTAGCCGTGATAAACGATGTCATTGCCGTCAACAGAAGCATTCAACAATGGGAATTTCTTCAAAGCATGAGTTGCCGCTTTAACAAAGAAAGACATGAAGCCTAACTTAACACCATGGACTTTTTCAAACTGGTCTTTGTACTTGTTACGCATTGCAATCACTGGAGCCATATTGACTTCATTAAAGGTAGTCAAGATCGCGTTATTAGCTTGTGACTCAAGCAAGCGCTCAGCAATACGCGCACGCAAACGGCTCATTGGCACACGCTCTTCAGGGCGATTGCCAGTTGGAATAGGTGCGCTTGGTAAGGCGGCAGACTTTGTGCCACCAGCAACTGCACTAAGCACATCGCCTTTGGTGATGCGACCATCGCGACCAGAACCGGCAACTTGACCCGCGCTCACATTATTTTCTGCCATCAATTTAGCGGCAGAAGGGGCTGCGGCAGCACCAGCAGATTTTGCAGCTGGGGCAGCTGCAGGGGCTGGAGCAGCAGCTACGGGAGCAGCAGCGGCGGCTGGTTTAGCAGTTGCAACAGCAGTGCTATCGATCTTTGCGATCAATTGCTCAGCAATTACAGTACCGCCATCAGCAATCACGATCTCAGTCAATACACCAGCAGAAGGCGCGGGTACTTCCAGCACCACTTTGTCTGTTTCGATTTCAATCAAGATCTCATCTTGACCAACGGCATCGCCAACCTTCTTTTTCCATTGCAACAAAGTGGCTTCTGCTACTGACTCAGAGAGTTGGGGAACTTTAACTTCAAATATAGCCATGATTAATCCTATCTAATGTATTTGGTGTGAGTTATGTCAACGATTACTTCGTGACCACATAACCCTTTAGTTTTGCAAAAGCTGCATTAAGCAGAGACTTCTGTTGTTCTTGGTGCAGGTGAGCGTAGCCACAAGCTGGCGATGCTGATGCAGGTCGGCCTGAATAAGCCAACTTCATACCATCAGACATGTTCTCCAACAAGTTGTGCTGAACAAAGAACCATGCACCTTGGTTTTGCGGTTCATCTTGACACCACACTACCTCTTCAAGTTTTGGATACTTCTTCAGCTCTGCAGCAATCGCTTTGTGCGGGAATGGATATAACTGCTCCAAACGAATAATCGCAACATCGCTCAACTTCTTCTCTGTACGGGCCTTGGCTAAGTCAAAATAAACTTTACCTGAACAAACTACTAAACGAGTTACCTGCTTCGGATCAATAGCAGCATCACGCTCAGAGATGACTGTTTGGAAGCCACCTTTAGTAAACTCACTTAATGGTGACGCAGCTTCTTTATTACGCAATAAGGATTTTGGCGTCATCAAGATCAAAGGCTTGCGGAACTGACGAATCATCTGGCGACGCAATACGTGGAAGATCTGCGATGCGGTAGTGGGTTGAACCACTTGCATATTAGTATCAGCACATAACTGCATAAAGCGCTCTAGACGTGCAGATGAGTGCTCTGGGCCTTGACCTTCATAGCCATGCGGCAACATCATCACAAGCCCGTTAGCGCGGCCCCACTTCACCTCGCCCGATGCAATGAACTGGTCAATCACCACTTGAGCACCGTTAGCAAAGTCGCCAAACTGCGCTTCCCATATGGTTAAAGTATTTGGTTCAGCTGCAGCGTAGCCGTACTCAAAACCGAGCACAGCTTCTTCCGACAAAATCGAATCGATCACCAGGAATGGCGCTTGATCTTTAGTGACGTGTTGAAGCGCGATATAAGTACCGGTATCCCACTTCTCGCGATTCTGGTTATGCAATACAGAATGGCGATGGGTAAATGTGCCGCGGCCGCTATCCTCACCGGATAAACGGACTGGATAGCCACTTGCTACCAGAGATGCGAAAGCCATATGCTCGCCCATACCCCAGTCAACATTGACTTCACCACGACCCATGGCAGCGCGATCACGGTAAACCTTCTCCACTAGGGGATGCGCCTTAAAGTCTGCTGGAATGGTAGAGATTTTCTCTGCCAAACGCTTCCACTCAGTAAGCGGAATAGCGGTATCCGCCTCATCAGTCCATTTCTTATTCAGGAATGGCGCCCAATCGACTGCAAACTTACCTTTGAAATTACTTAAGACTGGATCAGAGGTTTGCTTACCTTCGTCCATGGCAGCGCGATACTCTTTGACCATTAAGTCGCCAGTACCGGCAGGCAATACACCTTGGGTTTCTAGTTTATCGGCGTAGACCTTACGTGTTCCAGGGTGCGCAGCAATGATTTTGTACATCAAAGGCTGAGTCATGGCTGGAGTGTCTTGCTCGTTATGCCCTAGCTTGCGGAAACAAACAATATCAATGGCCACATCTTTATGGAACTGAGTGCGGAACTCAACAGCCAACTTGGTTGCCAACACTACGGCTTCAGGATCATCGCCGTTCACGTGCAATACAGGAGCATCAATAATCTTCATGATGTCAGTGCAATACAAGCTTGAACGTAAGTCGCGTGGATCAGATGTTGTGAAACCAATTTGATTGTTAATGACGATATGGATCGTGCCGCCAGTGGAGTAGCCGCGAACTTCAGCCATTGCCAAAGTCTCTTGCATAACGCCCTGACCTGCAATCGCCGCATCACCGTGAACCAATACTGGCAATACTTGCTCGCCCAATAAATCGCCACGACGCTCCATGCGAGCACGTGCAGAACCCTCTACTACTGGATTAACAATTTCTAAATGGGATGGATTAAAGGCCAATGACAAATGCACTGGACCGCCCGGAGTTGAGATATCGCTTGAGAAGCCTTGGTGATATTTAACGTCACCTGCTGGCAATGTTTCTGGGCCTTTGTGTTCGAACTCTGCAAACAAATCCGTTGGCATCTTGCCCAAAGTATTAACAAGGACGTTCAGACGACCACGGTGGGCCATGCCAATCACAATCTCTTGCACACCCTTCTCGCCAGCATCGCGCACTAGCTCATCCATACAAGCGATGAAGCTTTCACCACCTTCGAGTGAGAAGCGCTTCTGACCTACGTACTTAGCCTGGAGATAGCGCTCCAAACCTTCTGCAGCGGTTATACGATCAAGAATCTGGCGCTTTTCATCCACATTAAAGCGCGGTGTTGAGCGAATGGACTCTAATTTTTCTTGCCACCATTTTTTGATCTTCTGGTCAGCAATGAACATGTACTCGGCACCAATCGTGCCGCAATAGGTTTCACGTAAAGCCTGTAATAGATCACGCAATGTCATTTCGGTTTTGCCGAAGAATGTATTGCTGGTGTTAAAGACGATATCCATATCGCCATCAGTGAAGCCATAGAAGGCTGGATTTAATTCTGGAATATCCGGACGCTCAGTGCGTTTCAACGGATCAATATCTGCCCAGCGATTACCAACGTTGCGATACGCGGCAATCAACTGCTGGACAGCAACGCGCTTGCGACCCATTTCTGAGTCAGCCGAATCAGAAACCGTTCTGATGGGGCCTTGCTTAGCACGCTCAGCAAATGACGCAACAATCGGTCCATGAGCAATATCCACTCGAGACGAGCCATCTACCGCTGGAACCTGTTTCACGTTATCAAAATAATCTCGCCAATGATCAGCAACAGATGCTGGATCGTGCAAGTAGGATTCGTAGAGTTCTTCTACGTATGGGGCGTTTCCGCCGAAGAGATACGAGTTATCTCTTTGGTCCTGCATCATGATGCTCACCTTTCATCGGGTTTCCCGAATAAAAACTGTGGTTAAAACCACTCGCATTCAGGCTTCACCATCCTGCGAATTGATCTGTGCAAATACTGCTTACTACCCCACTAATTTAACACGATTAACCACTTATTCATAAAGGGCTTTCCCTGATTTTCCTATTCCCACGGGTATTTACCCATTAGATCTCCATGAATAAGAACTTTCCTACTGAGCTTTCAGACATTCCCGACAGATTGAAATCAAATTGATTTTTATTCTCTAAATCTTCAAGTGAATTAATGACATTAAGGAAATATGAAAGCAATTACCCCTGAAATGGAATATCTCAGCACACGGCAAAGTGCGAAAGTTCTGCAAGTCTCCCTTGGTACGGTCCAGAAAATGGTGGAATTAGGCGAATTAATCGCCTGGAAGACCCGCGGCGGCCACCGGCGGATACTTGCGAGCTCCTTAAATCAGCAGCTCCAAAGGCGTAAACGTGCAATGCGACAAAAAACAACCCAAAACTGCATTGCTATGGGTATCTTCAGAAGAATTGAGAATGGTGAAGAGTTAAAAGAGTCCATCCAAGATTGGCAGCTTAAAGTGGATATGGATATTGCGATAGATAGCCTAGAAGGATTAATGAAAGCAGTCTCCATCGCCCCAGATCTCATCTTCCTAGATGCATTGATTCCACCAGTTGAGCAGGTCCATCTCATCCATTATTTGAGTAAAAACAAGGACACGCAGCATATTCCTATATTGGTAGACGAGGGATTTATCAAACTTCACCCTGGAGTAATCGTGCTTGCAGATGAAAATTCTGGGGGTGTTAGGCCGCCATCAACAGAAAGCATTCAGGAGGAATTGGAAAATGGCCTGATTGAGTTAAATCCCCTCATTATTGGCTACCCTGCAACAGATCCAGAACAAGACCCCTCGATAAACTATAAAAACCGCCACGAGCTTCTCGAGCCCATCTTTATAGAGGCGCTGAGCAGGAAGTGCGCCTAGCATTAAGATTCGACATTTGAAATACAAAAAGCCGCACCAGTTTTGGGGCGGCTTTTCTAGTAAAACTGAATTAAATCAATGCATTAGATCAAATAGTTGCTACGATCTCTGCCATCAATCCACTTAGGCGCTTTACCCCGACCAGTCCAAGTCTCGCCTGTTGATGGGTTGCGATATTTTGGGGCTACCTTGCCACTTCCGCCTTTAGATCCGGCTTTACGGCTGAATAAGTCTGAGGCGCTTAAGTCATATTGCTCAATAATTGCTTTTGCTTTTGCAATGCCATCAGCCTTTTCACGCTGAACAGCCTCTTTAATCTGTTTATCTAGCAACTCACGTTGCGCCAATAGCTCTTTATATGAAGACATATATTTACTCCCAAATAATTAAATGTAATTTATAGCAATTAATCAGATAATCTGTTAATTATGGAGTGATTATATACACTTCTAGATAAGTCACAATATAGTCATGCGATTAGTAAATAACCCATATTTATCAAGGTTTAATAGCGATAGTAATTGATTATATGTATAAAAACTATAAATATAATAATACCAATAAATATTATCTTCTTAAAATAAATGTACCGCTAGACTTGGCAGTTACCTCACCGGCATCATTCAGAACAACAGCTTCGCAGTAATTAATAGTCTTGCCAGACTTCAGCGTAGTACCCTCCACAACAATCTTGCCTACGCTTGGGCGTAAAAAACTAATTGTCATATCAACAGTAATAGCGCCGGAGGCATGATTCATGCTGCTGCGAGCTGCGGCGGCCATCGCAAAATCTAGCAAAGTCATGATCAGGCCACCATGAGCAACCTGAAAGCTATTCTCGTACTCAGGCTTTAACTGAACGCTAATGCGAGACTTGCCTCCCTCAGCAAACTCAGGCACTACGCCCAAGTGATCCAGAAATGGGATATTGAGTCCAAAGTAATCTGTTGGCCCTTGCTTTGAGTGCTGTAAGTCGCTTGCTTTAATGGGTGTTCTTTCTATTTATCCGAATATTTAAAAAATCGTATTACCTAAATTCTATATGCTGAGTGTATGATATTTCACATGAACAAAGTTTAAAAAACTTTATTCGGATAAATGGAATAACAAACCTAACGGAGACATGATGAGTATTAAGCCAGAAAAGCCATATAAAGACATACTTTTTGAAGTAAAGGATCAGGTAGCCTGGATCACGATCAACCGCCCACGGGTACTGAACGCCTTTCGCGAACAGACTTTGGATGAAATGATTGATGCGGTAAAGCTCACTCGCGAAGATCCTTCTATTGCCTGCATCGTATTTACTGGCTCTGGCGATAAGGCCTTCTCAGCTGGTGGCGATTTCTACGCCATGAAGCGCCTTACCTTTACCAATGGTTCCATGTGGAATGACCGTATGTTGGGCCTAGCCATGGCAATCCGCGGAATTCCTATACCCGTTATCGCAATGGTCAATGGTTGGTGTGTTGGCGGCGGTCATGAATTGGCTTTGTGGTGCGACCTCGTCATTGGCTCAGAGAAATCTGTTTTTGGACAAACTGGTGCAAAGGTTGGCGCCTGTCCTACGGTTGGCGCAACCCAATACCTCCCCCGCATTGTTGGCGAGCGCATTGCACGTGAAATGATTTTCTTAGCCAAACGTTTCGAAGCAAAAGAAGCAGAAAGAATTGGACTAATTAACAAGTGCGTTAAAGAAGAAGATTTGCTGACAGAGACTTTGGCTTGGTGTGAAACCATTAAGAGCAATAGCTCACAAACCCTTCGTATGACCAAGAAGAGTTTGAACTTCGAATCAGATCAACTCTACGCATCTTGGCAGCACGGCATGGAGTTGTTAGCTTATGTCTGGGGTTCAGAAGAAAGTCTCGAAGGTATGAATGCCTTCTTAGAAGGACGCAAGCCCGACTTCCAACAATTCCGCCTGAAAAATAAAGCTGCCCTCGATGATTACATGGATGGCTTTAGAAAGAATCTCAACGCGCCTCCTGACATGCGGGACTAATCTAAATCAATGAGCGCAAATCAACAGCCAACAGCTAATACGCCCAATAACCAGGGTGCCTTAGCGGGCTTCAAGATATTAGACTTGAGTCGTGTATTAGCTGGCCCGTGGTGTGGCCAGCTTTTAGGCGATCTTGGCGCTGAAGTCATTAAGGTTGAGTCGCTGATCACGGGTGATGACACTCGTGGCTGGGGTCCCCCATTTCTAGAAGGTGAGTCGGCGTATTTCTTAGGTTGCAACCGGAACAAGCGCGGCATCACGATCGATTTTTCTAAACCAGAAGGAAAGGCTTTGCTAGCAAAGTTGATCCCAAAGTTTGACGTACTGCTCGAGAATTTTAAGAGCGGAACTCTAGAGAAATGGGGATTTGATTCTGCCTGGTTTGAGGCAAATGCGCCAACTGTAGTTCGCTGCTCTATTACTGGATACGGAAGTACTGGACCGCAAGCTGGACTGCCGGGTTACGATTTTATTTTGCAAGCAGAATCTGGGCTGATGAGCATTGCCGGCCCTACTGATGGCGACCCTACAAAATATGGTGTAGCCATTGTGGATCTAGCAACAGGCATGATGGCCGCGAACGCCATTCAAGCAGCGCTCTTAGCACGCTATCGTACTGGCAAAGGTCAAGCTGTTGAGGTCTCCTTATTTGATACAGCAATTGCATTGCTGGCCAATGTCGGAAATAGCCACCTTGCTACTCATAAAGATTCGGGTCGCTACGGCAACGGTCACCCTACGATTGTTCCTTATACAACTTATCGCTGTTCGGACGCCTTGATTGCTCTAGCCGTTGGTAATGATGGTCAATTTGCAAAACTTGCTGAGCTCTTAAAGCGCCCCGAGTGGGTAAGTGATGAAAGATTTAAAACCAATACAGCCCGTGTAAATCATCGAGCAGATATTGATGCACTGGTGAGCGCTGAATTGATTCATTTTTCAAGTCACGAACTGATTGCCCTACTCAGGCAGCATGGCATTCCGATTGGCCAAGTAAAAACTGTTAAACAAGCCCTAGCCTCGGAGCAAGCTAAAGCCAAAGAGATGGTACTTGAAATTGAGCACGGCAAAATAGGTACATTCAAAACTCTTGGTACGCCACTGACGATGCATGGCACACCGAGTTCAATCAGGCACGCTCCACCCTTACTTGGTGAGCACACAGACCAGATATTGCATGAATACCTTGAATTAAGCAGTAGCGACTTAAATGATTTAAAAAATAAAAAAGTGGTCGCTTAACAAAATACTGGAGGAGACAAAATGAAACGCCCCGTATCAATAAAAATAAAAAATCTTGCCATTGGCTTAACGCTGCTAACGTGCTTCAGTTCGATTGGGTGGTCACAGGGTGATGCTTACCCCAATAGACCAATCAAACTCATCATCACATGGCCTGTTGGCGGCTTTGCAGATACCTTAGGTCGAACCGTTGCCAATCAATTCACGACTAGCCTAGGGCAACAAGTAGTCGTCGAAAATCGTGGTGGTGCTAATGGGATGATTGGGGCGGATGCGGTTGCTAAAGCTGCTCCGGATGGCTATACCCTAATGTTCCAATCCGTCACCTCGCATGCAATCAACCCCACCATGTATGGCAAGACACCGTACTCAACTGAGAAAGATATTATTCCGCTCGCTGTAGTTGCCTCGGTACCCATGTTGTTAGTAGCAAACCCAAGCTTTCCTCCAAAGAATATTAGTGAGTTGATTGCCTTAGCCAAAAAGGAGCCCGATGCTATCTCCTATGCCAGTTTTGGTAATGGGAGTGCAAGTCATTTAGCAGGCGCGCTCTTTACGAATCAAGCTGGTATCAAGATGACGCATATTCCTTATAAAGGTGGAGCACCGGCAATCACAGACACTATGAGCGGGCAGGTACCTTTGAGCTTTTCTGCATTTGGAGTTGCCTTACCGCATGTCCGCGCAGGTAAGCTACTTGCTTTAGGTACAACAGGTCCCAATCGCGCCAAACTATTGCCAGACGTACCCACGATTGAAGAGGCCGGCAATCTCAAAGGCTATGAAATGTCGATCGTTTACGCCGTGTGGGCGCCAGCTGGTGTACCAACTCCCATTCTGAACAAAATTAGTAAGTCACTTGAGCAAGTCATCGCTTCTAGCGCCTTCAGGGAAAAAGTTGCTAGTGATGGCGGTGAAGTATTGAACATCACCACTCCAGCTGAAAGTCAGGCTTACTTTCAAAAAGAAATGCAGCGCTTAAGCAAGATTGTTAAAGATGGCAACATTAAGGCAGACTAATATGCAAACCAAAATCGTTAAAGGATTGTTTGTAGCGTTGTTTTCAACGCTCGTGTTGAGTCAATCCATCGGACTAAGCCTAGCACAGAACAAAGATCAGAATACCTACCCCAATAGGCCGATTCGGATTATCAATCCACTAGCAACTGGTGGTGCAGTCGATACCATGGCAAGAATGCTGGCGCCTTCCCTACAAGAGATATTGGGTCAACCCATCATTATCGAAAGCAAACCTGGCGCAGGCGGCACTATCGGCAGCAACTTCGTTGCTAAGTCTGCACCAGATGGCTACACCATCCTAATGGTGTACGACACCTACGCAGTGAATCCCCATGTCTACAAAAACCTACCCTTTGATTCTTTTAAAGACCTCACGCCAGTGACTGAGATCGTCAAGATTCCTCTGGTGGTGGTTGCTGGAAATAAATTACCGGCGAATAATCTCAAAGAACTTGCTGAGCTTTCTAAAACTAAACCCAATGGCATCACCTTTTCTAGCGGTGGCGCTGGGAGCTCTGGGCATTTAGCCGCTGAGCTACTTAGAAACAGTCTTGGTATTGAAATGACGCACATCCCCTATAAGGGAGGCGGCCCAGCATTAACAGCCACCATTGGTGGTGAAACCGATATCACCATTTTGGGAGCAGTCATCACTGTGCCCCAAATTAAGGGTGGCAATCTCAAAGCCTTAGCTGTACTGGGTAAGAAACGCACGCCTGCGTTACCTCAAACCCTCACTGCTAGCGAGCAAGGTCTCACCAATTTTGATGTGAGCTCTTGGGTTGGCGTTCTCGTTCCTGCAGGCACACCTCCGAGCATCGTAGACAAAATTAACAATGCATTTGCTCAGGCCTTAAAAAATCCAAGCGTGCAAGCACGTATGGCTGAGCAAGGCAACGAAATTGTTGCGAGCTCT
>Ga0364881_10779_pt2 | contig 10903 bp, 15 predicted proteins | sample ExccelJu500001D4_5_FD_206923 | JGI IMG/M metagenome (GOLD analysis project Ga0364881, IMG submission 206923) | Enriched cells from Trout Bog Lake Hypolimnion, Wisconsin, USA - BchlTB.July30.5000.01.D4 | ecosystem: Environmental > Aquatic > Freshwater > Lake > Hypolimnion/Profundal zone | place... | reverse complement strand
AGTTTATAGGTTCACCGTCTCAGTTTAAAGAATTGGGGTCAATTTCAAACGAGGAATTTAGGTATAAATATACTGATGCCTGGAATATGCTTTTTGTTAATGAGCAAAAGAAATACGATGTAGCTAAGGCGTTGCACCGCGGTTCAATAAATTACGCAATTGATGTTTCTCAAAAAACAAACAACGCACTAAAGAAAGACTTCTTTTCCAATAATCCAGGTGATTTTAAGAAACTCACTGAACAGGATATTAGCAACGTTGTGAAAAATTATGATTTTCAGAATAACAGTGGTATTGGCTTGATCTTTTTTGTTGAAGGAATGAGCAAAGGCATGGAATCAATGGGTATTTGGGTGACTTATGTTGACATGAAATCTAAGACAGTTATACAAACAACCTACAAAACTGCCAAACCTGGCGGCATTGGATTCAAGAATTATTGGGCAAAACCTTTGTACACAATTTTAAAAGAGATGTGATCTGATTTTTTTTTAAAATGGACTCGAAATTTTATTCGTGGAAATAAAATTTGATCAGATAAAAAAATAAGCTCATTCATTTGAACTAACACTTTGAAAAAACACTTAACAAGTACTATTGAACAGGATGTAAAGTTTAGCGAGGTCGATTCCCTGGGAATTGTATGGCACGGGCATTATCTAAGGTATTTTGAAGATGGTAGAGAAGCATTCGGAAGGAAATACAACCTTGGTTATCTCGATTTTTATTCAAATGGTTATGTAGTACCCATCGTAAACATTCAATGCGATTACAAACGGTTTTTACGTTATGGTGATAAGATAATTATAGAAACAACTTATGCTCCGTGTGAGCCGGCTAAAATTAATTTTAAATATCGCCTTATAAATGCGGGCACAAAAGAGTTAATTGTTACCGGCTCTACTATCCAGGTGTTTTTAAGGAAGGATAATTTTGTTCTTGAACTAACCAACCCTGATTTTTTTCAGGACTGGAAGGTAGAACAAGGGCTGATTTGATTTTCACTGAACTATTATACAGTACTAAGTAATTTTAGGAAAATCCGAGAAAATTGTTTCGGACATTGACAGGAAAGACCAAACCCTAAATTATTAAACTATTTGTTGAACTTATGTATAGAGAAAAAGTAGACGTTTTAGTAATCGGTGCAGGCCCGGCAGGAACTGTTGCTGCATCAATTGTTAATAAAGCTGGGTTTAATGTCAAAATTGTTGAAAAGGAAAAATTTCCGCGTTTTGTTATTGGTGAAAGCTTATTACCTCGCTGTATGGAGGCCCTTGATGAAGCCGGTTTTATTGATGCCGTAAAAGAAAACAGATTCCAGGAAAAGTCCGGGGCCAAGTTTGTAAAAAATGGAAAGATCTGTGACTACTTTTTTGCAGATCAGTTTACACCGGGCTGGAATTGGACATGGCAGGTAACGCGTGCAGATTTCGACAAAACCCTCGCAGATACTGTTGAAAAAATGGGCGTACCTGTGTGCTATGAAAACACTGTGACCGGCATTGTTTTTAATGGCACAAACTCCGTCACCACAGTTGAAGATATTAATGGCAATAAATCAGAGATCGAAGCCAGATTCATAATTGACGGCAGCGGATATGGAAAGGTCATTCCCCGATTATTTAATATGGACAGGCCATCGCATTTACCGCCGCGAAAAGCCCTGTTTACTCATGTGGTTGATTTAAGACGTTCAATGGTCGACGAGCCTAATCGTATTACTATAGTTGTACATAAACCTGAAGTTTGGGTATGGGTGATACCATTTGCTACAGGTATTACTTCAGTTGGTTTTGTTGGCGCTCCTGAATTTTTCAGCCAGTATCAGGGCTCCGACGAACAGGTATTGCGTGAACTGATGTCTTTAGAGCCATATTTGGCTGATCGTTTAAAAGACGTTGAATTTTTGTTTGATCCAAAGGTTTTGCAGTCCTGGTCAACAACAACTGATAAATTTTATGGCGACGGGTTTGTGCTGACCGGCAATGTAACGGAATTTTTGGATCCGGTATTTTCGTCCGGGGTTACCTTAGCAACCGTTTCAAGCCAGGTTGCTGCTCATTTAGTGATACGTACGTTAAACGGCGAAACGGTTGACTGGGAACAAGAGTATACTAAAACTTTAATGCAGGGGGTCGATACCTTCCGCTCTTATATCCTCGCATGGTATGACGGCACACTGGAATCTATATTTTTTGCTGAAAAGCAAAACCATGAGATCAAGAAAATGATCTGTTCTGTTTTGGCAGGTTATGTTTGGGACTTGAACAATCCGTTTGTAAAAGATCATGCTGTGGCATTAAAAAAATTAGCCCGCACTATTGGCCTCGAAGTTTTGGCTAATGAAGAAATGTAGATTTATTTTATAATTATTAGATGGACGAACTTATAGCCGATTTGAAGGAACAGATTGCAGAACAATTGAAAATAAAAAATATCAGACCGGAGGATATTGATAATGATGAACCGCTGTTTGGTGCGGGTTTAGGCCTTGATTCTTTAGATGTGTTGGAGTTGATTGTCCTGCTAAAACAAAAATATAAACTGCGGGTTACAAATGCTGAAGACGGGCCAAAGGTATTCAGGTCAGTAAGAACCATGGCCGAATACATAACGGCAAACCGGGTACAAACTACATAAAATGAGCACTGCTGTTTTTATTGCAGGGGCAGGCGTAATTTCAGGAATTGGTAACAATGTAGCTGAATGCCTGGATAGGTTAGTGAAGGGTCAAACCGGTATTGATACCATCAGTTATTTGGAAACCAAACACCGCGGGCTTTTACCCGTTAGTGAGGTTAAGCTAAGTAACGACGAGCTTGCTGTACTTTCCGGCTTTTCTCCCAAGGTAAATCGTACTGCGATGTTGAGTTTGATAGCGGCTAAAGAAGCATTGGATAACGCAGGTATTCATGATATTCCGGGTTTGCGCATGGGCTTTGTTTCGGCGAACACTGTGGGAGGTATGGATAAAAGTGAGCGTTTTTTTGCTGATTTTTTAACTGATCAAAGTAAAGGCAGACTTAGAGATATAATTAATCATGAATGTGGCAGCATTACCGCAATTGTTGCCGAAAAAATTGGGATCCGGAATCATATAAGTACCATCAGTACGGCCTGTTCATCCTCAGCCAACGCCATCATGTACGGCGCAAGATTAATAAAACATAATTTTCTGGATGCGGTGATTGCAGGAGGCACAGATGCAATTACAAAGTTTACGCTCAATGGATTTAATACCTTGATGATTCTTGATGAACAATATTGCAAACCATTTGATGAAAACCGGCAGGGCCTTAACCTTGGAGAAGGCGCAGGGTATGTGGTACTGCTGTCGGAACGTGCTGCATCACTATTGAAAAAGAACCCCATTTGTACTCTTAGCGGTTATTGCAATGCCAATGACGCTTACCATCAGACAGCAACATCGCCTGAAGGTGAGGGGCCTTATATGGCTATGACGGGCGCTTTAACTATGGGAGGTTTCCAAGTCGGGGATATTGGCTACATTAACCTTCATGGCACCGGAACACAAAACAACGATAGCTCAGAGGCGGCCGCTATAAAACGACTATTTAACCCTGTTTACCCTAAAATGAGTTCAACAAAATCATTTACGGGACATACGCTTGGCGCCAGCGCCGGAATTGAGGCTGTATTTTCTGCCCTGGCTGCGCAACAGGGATTAGTTTATCCTAATCTCAGACTGAAAACCCCGATGACGGCCTTTCCATTTGTTCCAGAAACTGTATTTTCAAAAGATCCCGGAATCAGGCACGTATTGTCCAACTCATTCGGTTTCGGCGGAAATTGTTCATCCTTGATCTTTTCAAAGTTATAGCAATGAAAGTTTATATCAGGTCAATCGCAAACGTATCACCGCAAAAAACATTCAACAGTTCGTTGTTTTTGAATGAATTTACTGAATATAGCGATAACAGGCTAACCTGTATTGAACCAGACTATAATGAATTAATTGATTTGAAATTGGGCCGCCGGATGAGCCGGGTTATAAAAATGAGTGTAGCAAGTGCTTTTGCCTGTTTAAAGGAGGCAGGAATAACAGATCCCGATGCCATTGTTACTGCGACCGCTTACGGATGCCTCGAAGACACTACTGTTTTTTTAACCAACATGGTTGAACAGGATGAAGAACCCTTAGCGCCTACTGCTTTTGTACAGGCAACACATAACACCATCGGGGCGCAAATTGCACTGCTATTGAAGTGCAAGGGTTATAATAATACATTTGTTAGTGGGGGCGCTTCTTTTGAAAACGCCTTGGTTGATGCCATGATGGTGTTAGCAGAAAAAGAAAGTGCAAAAGTTTTAGTGGGAGGGATGGATGAAATAACAGACTTTAGCCAGGTTGTCTTAAACAGGATGGGTCTATATAAACGCCATCCAGTTTCAAACTTTGACTTGTTTAAGTTTAACTCAAAAGGAACAATAGGAGGAGAGGGTTCTGCATTTTTTCTGCTTACCGCCGCTTCTTCCGAAAATAATTTTGCAGCTATTGACGCAGTGTCCACATTTTACAAACCGGGCAATATTTCGGAAACAGCACAACAGATCAGCTCCTTTTTAAACGCTCAGTCTATTGGCTCCGGTGATGTGGATCTGTTGATAGCCGGAAATAACGGAGATACAAAAAATGATGAAATTTACCTGGAACTGCAAAAAACAGTATTAAAAGGTATCCCCTTTGTTAATTATAAAAACCTATGCGGCGAATACCCTACCTCAACTGCCTTCGCGCTTTGGATGGGGGCAAATATTGTTAAAACCAACAGTATCCCGGCTACATTAAATCACAACAGAACCTCGAAAAGCAAAATAAACAAAGTGCTCATTTATAACCACTATCAAAATATTTTTCATTCCTTAATTTTGATCTCATCATGCTGAATTTCAGGAACATGAACGTGCTATTTATAGGCCTGCTATTATTAAGCATTGGTGCCGATTTCAGGTATGGAATTCCCTGGCTCACTTACGTTATTTTGTTCGTTATTTATTCAGCGCTATTATCTTACGGGTGTTATTATGTGGGATCCAATTTTTTCATCACTATCGTTTGTTCAGCGAGAACCAATGAAAAGGTAGTAGCACTCAGTTTTGATGATGGACCGGATGCAACAAATACAACTAAAATATTGCAGATGCTAAAGGATAACAACGCCAAGGCTGCTTTTTTTTGCATTGGTAATCATATCGAAGACAATAAGGCGATATTAAAACAAGTTTATAGCCAGGGGCATTTGATTGGCAATCATAGTTTTTCGCATCATACCTGGTTTGATATGTTCTCTGCAAAAAAAATGCTCGCAGATATGCACATGATGGATGCTGTAATGTACGAAACCATAGGCCAAAAGCCAAAACTGTTCAGGCCTCCTTATGGTGTTACAAATCCCAACCTTAAAAAGGCAATTATTAACGGTAATTACATACCTGTTGGCTGGAGTATTCGTTCTTTTGACACCGTGATAAAAAATGATAAAAGACTATTAAAAAGGGTTCTGCGGCAATTAAAGCCTGGGGCCGTGTTCCTGTTTCATGATACCAGCAACATAACTGTTGCTATCCTGCCCGCAGTAATCAAATATATCCAATCAAACGGGTATGAAATAATACGGCTCGATAAAATGCTAAATTTACAAGCTTATGCGTAAAATAATTTTAATACTTTTAATAATAGTTCCCTGTTACGCGGCGAATGCCCAAACCGAAGGATATAGCCGCATTGCTGACCTCGCTGCGTTTAAGGAGCAATTCACGATGATCGCAAAAAAAACTGAAACAATTAAAAGTGACTTTGTTCAGGAAAAAAACCTGGCCATGCTTTCAGAGAAAATAGTGTCAAAAGGAAAATTCTGGTTCAAAAAAGATAACCTGCTCCGGATGGAATACAATAAGCCATTTGAATACCTGATGATTCTGAATAAAGACAATATGTATATAAAAGACGGTCAAAAGGAAAATAAGGTTTCTGTACGATCCAATAAAATTTTTCAGCAGATCAACAAAATAACTATGGATTGTGTGCAGGGAGCTGTTTTTAGCAACCCGGACTTTTTGACAAATGTATATGAAAATAAGAGTTCTTATTTGGTCGAATTGTCGCCGGTTACTAAGGGATTGAAAGAGTTTTTTAAAAATATTGATGTAGTTATTGACAAGAAAAGCTATTCGGTAACCTCTATAGAGATGAACGAGAACGCGGGTGATAACACGATCATCCATTTTAATAACAGAGAATTAAATACTGCCATTCCCGATGCGTTATTTACTATTAGGTAGTTTCATCTTTATACTTTCAGGATGCTCTTCGGTTTATAAAAACCTGCAGCCAGCAACAGGTGATATAAGCTATATACAAAAATTCAGGCCTGATTTTAAAGACCTGCTTTACAAAGCGGAGATTGATGTTACAAGTCATCATTTAAGTGGTTTATTACTTATAAAAACATTGCCCGACAGCAGCATCAGGATGGTATTTTCAAATGAAATGGGCTACAAGTTCTTTGATTTTGAATTTAAAGGTATACTCCATTATAAAGCAAATGGACAAAAAGCCGGTAATAAAAACATTGAAAAAGGATTTTGAATTAATGATGTTTGGAGGTATGGATATGCAAAACGCTTATTTACTAAAAGATGAGCATAACCTGTATTACATTTTTCCTCAGCAAAAAGGATCTTTTTGCTATGTGACTGATTTAACTGGGGCAGAATTAGCAACCATGGAGATTTGTTCGCCCCGAAAGCCAATTGTTTTGGCCATTATGAAAAATTATAAAAATGGAATTCCTGATACTATAGGCATAACCCACAAGAACTTTAATTTTACTATAGGGCTGAAAAAAATAGAAAGATAATGCTGCAAAATACATTTTTTACGTTTTCTGATCTGCAGGTTGAAGGGAATATCGTGAAAACCGACATCAAGCTTAATGCCGGGCATCCAATATTTAAAGGGCATTTCCCGGAACAGGCTGTTGTGCCCGGAGTTTGCATGTTGCAAATGGTGAAAGAAATATTGGAAGTTTATATTAAGAAAGATACCAGGTTGATTAAGGCAGGTGATCTTAAATTTCTTTCATTTATTTACCCCGATGAAAATAAACTGATCCAAATGGTAATAAAGATCACCATGGAAGACGAACGGATCATTGTAAATGCGCAATTACTGGATAATGCATTGATCCTTTTTAAATTCAAAGGAATTTTTGTCCGGAGATAATCAGGATCGATAATCCACGTTAAATGACAATTGCCAAATTGATCGAATCAAAGCATACATTAAAATATTTATTTGTAAGATGAAATTGGTAATTCTATAAATTATTTACCTTTATTTCCATTTAAAAAAAAGCAATTCAAACTATGAAAAACCTCGCCAAATTAAAAGTACTTATTCCGGTATTATTCATCTTTGTAAATAGTCAATCAGTTTTTGCACAATCCAAAGCCGATATTTTTGACGGTAAAACCCCGATTACCTGGCTTGGACTTGATTACACACAAGCTAAATTCTTTCTTTCTCACACTTCGAGTTTTAAGGTGCCTGAAGCTTCAACATCCGAAATGGTGCAAACCTATATTCCGGCCTGGAATTATTTGTTTATGATTCAACAGAAAAAATTCAATGTCGCAAAAGCGGTGCATCGTGCTACCGTAGGGTATGCATTAAGTGTTACTGAAAAAGTAAACCGGGGCATTACAAAAGATTTTATCGACACAAACCCGGCCGATTTTAATACACTGACAGAGCAGAACATCAGCGACCTGGTAAAAAATTATGATTTCCAGGGCAATACAGGGATTGGCATGCTTTTCTTTATAGAGGGTATGAGCAAAGAAACCGAAACCGAGGGCGCTTGGGTTACTTTTGTTGATATGAAAACAAACACCCTGTTGTTTACCAAATACCTAACAGACAAAACAGCGGGAATGGGATTCAGGAACAATTGGGCCGATGCTACCTTTAAGATGCTGTTGCAAATAGGGGCCGATTATGATCAATGGGCCAAATAGAGTATTGGCTTCCATTTCGTTACATCGACCCGATAACCAATCTGAAGTTAGACGAAATGTAAATTTAGAAGCTGGCTCTTTTTTTCGGGGAGCTCGTCAGATCTTTTTTTAACAGCCCGACCTTATTGTACCATCGTTGGCAAAAATACTTTGTTGAAAACCCTTATAACCTCAGTTTTTAGTTAAAATTGGAGTTATAAGGGTTAATATTAGAAAGGCAAAACGATTAAGTTTTGTTTTTATTTTGTTGAATTGTAAGCCCGGCAATCTTTTGATAACAATGAACGACCCAATAATTCTCTGGCGGGACCTTCGTCAATCATTTCCAAGCCAAGCGGAACCTTAACTTTAATGAAATATGTATGATCAGCTTGTACTGACAAATTTAAATTAGTCCTGCCTTCAGATATTGCCGTGAATTTATACTGGCCTGTGTCAAGGATTGTATATATAAAACCTTTCACACGGACGGAGCCAATATTTTTTTCGTTACATGTTAAAAAAATACTCAGTAAGCTCCCCATAAAATTGTACGGCCTTAGCAAATACACCAAAGCCTTACCGTTAGGTGGCTTCATAGTCCTCAAACTATCAAGACTGGCTGCAGAAATTTTTGCTTGTGCCGAGCTACTGCTAACAAATGCCATAGTTAGCATCGAAATAAGAGTTAAACGGAAAAATAATTTTCTTTTCATAATTGGATAGGATTAAATTTTAAAGAGGTTGTTAATGATTGCTTTATTTTTAGATTAAATGTAAACGTTATTTATGAAGCCCAAATAATTGTCAATTTTGTTTTTTAAGCATTATATAACTAAGGGCCTAATAGTTCATCACTTCGTTTTCCAATTGTTATCCATTTCAACCTGTTGCAAAACCCTGAAAGTAGCATCGGCCCAATGATTTCTGAATCCTGCTCCACCGGTTTTTCCTATTAAGTAAGATGTATACAGAACAGTTTTTAATTTCATGTCTACAAAAGTAACCCAGATGCCTTCAGCGTCTTTTTCTTTATCCATGCCTTCAATAAACATCATCATTCCAATACCTGTATTACCCTGGAAATCATAATTTTTTACTATGCTACTTAGGTCCTGCTCTGTAAGCGTCTTAAAATCTTTTGGATTCTCAGTAAAAAAATCTTTCTTTATAGCATTATTTGCCTTTTCAGTAATGTTCAGCGCATAGGCAACCCTTGACCGGTGTACCGCTTTTGCAACGTTATATTTTTTAGGCTCGCTCAAAAATAAATCGTTCCATGCAGGTATATATATTTTTGTAAATTCTGGGTTTGTTACCACGCCCGAATTTTTTAATTTAATTTCTGAGCCAATGAACCTGGCCTGGCTGTAGTCAAGTCCAAGCCATGTTACGGCCGTTTTTCCATCAAAAATATCTGCTTTGGATTGTGCTAAAACTGATTGTATAGTTAACAACATACACAATAATGGAATTGCCATTTTTAATTTAGTGATAGTTTTCATGATTTAAGTTGTATTGGTTATAAATATTTTTTGTAAAATGGCTTATGTTTATCGGTGTGGATAATTTACTGATAATAAAGTTACTACAAAAAAATTGATTTAATCAATGGGTTTTATCAGAATTCCATAACGGTCTTTTTGTCAAAAAAAGCATCTTTAATCTTTCTTTTCCTTATTTCTTATAAAAGGTGATCCCCGTCATATAATAAATGTGTTTTTAACATTACCTTAACTGGCTCAATTGGGTAAAAAAATTAGCTTTGCGAAAATTGTAATATTTTTTTTATTGTTATATCTGAAATAAATTAAATTGGTTGCAATGTTAATTGTGTGATAATCAAAACATATTGTTTAATTTTTACTACTTTCGCATTTGATTTGATAATATTTAATATTTATTCCCCCCTATGCTATTTAAAATGCTAATGAGAACATTTTTATTTTGGATACTGGTCTTCCTTGGGTTAGTAATTACTGTAGCCCTTGCTATGCTTGTGATTAATTGGAGTATCAACGCCCACATATAAAATTTCGAAAAATGCTATCAGCTTAAAAGAAAAGGCCTGTCCTTTATTTTTATTGGGATGCTATTTCAGTGCATTTATTTGGTTATTAAATAGTTGTCTGAATTTGGAAAATATACCTAAAACTTTATTTAAAAAATATTTGCAACGGTGATTTTAAAGCTTACCTTTGCAATCCCAATTCGGGGTGTAGCGTAGCCCGGTATCGCGCCACATTTGGGATGTGGAGGCCGCAGGTTCGAATCCTGCCACCCCGACAACCGGTAAAAACCTCTTCCAAGCAATTTGAAGAGGTTTTTTGTTATATGCCCGGCCCAATTTTTAAATTTCCAGCTAACCTGCCTGATATTCCCTGTTTTTATTACCTTGCTTTTTTTTTGCATCCAATCTGAATTTGAACCAATGTTAAACCGGGAAAAGAAAATAACTCGCACTGTGTCTTTTTTAAAAATAACACTCCATAAGAAGAATTTTGGCTTATTTATAGTAGGTATATTGCTTTTTGGCCTGTGTTCGGGCACGGCGCGGGCGCAAAATACAAGTGGTAAATTTGCCATTATTCCTTACCCAGCCAAATTAACTGCAGGCCGGGGATATTTTACCATCAGCTCCAAAACAGGCATTTCGATACCGTATCAGCATAAGTTTAGTAATGAAGCAAAACAGCTGGCAGCTATTATTGCAGGCGGTTTAGGGAAAAACCTTATCATCGGTTCAAAACATCCTGCCGCTATCCGGTTTATTTATGATGCGGGCATTATTGAACCAGAAGCCTATCGCTTGAACATTACTAACCGTCAAATAAACGTTTTTGCAAAGGATCCTGCCGGTGCATTCCGCGCTGTTGAAACC
>Ga0364881_10897_pt1 | contig 10912 bp, 8 predicted proteins | sample ExccelJu500001D4_5_FD_206923 | JGI IMG/M metagenome (GOLD analysis project Ga0364881, IMG submission 206923) | Enriched cells from Trout Bog Lake Hypolimnion, Wisconsin, USA - BchlTB.July30.5000.01.D4 | ecosystem: Environmental > Aquatic > Freshwater > Lake > Hypolimnion/Profundal zone | place... | reverse complement strand
TCGCCGACCCAGCGATCCAGCAGGTGACAGCAGGTGGCTTGCCAGGAGGGGATGACTTCGGTCTTGAGCAATTGGAGCAGGTCGGCGCGGGCGGACGGGTCGCCGCGGCGGGCGCGGGCGACGATGACGGCGCGGGTGTGGGTGGGGCGGCTGAGTTTCGCGCCGTACATATCGTTGGCCGTTTTCACCGCCCATGCGGCGTCCTTGTCGGTGTGGCAACGGCTGCAGGCGTTGGGCACGCCGAAGTCCACGGTGAGCTGCGGGTCGGGAATGGTCATGCCATGGTCATGGCGCGGGTGGCGCTGCATGTAGGGCGTGACCGGCATGTGACAGGCGGTGCACTCGTTGCCGGTGCTGTCGGCCTTGTGGTGGCTGTGGCTGACGGGATCGATGATGGGGGCGAGCGGTTTGGTTCCGCCGCCGTGGCAGCGCATGCACAGCAGGTTGCCGGGAAGATAGCGTTTGGCGGTGTGAGGGTCGTGGCAATCGACACAACGGATGCCGGCCTGGTGCATCCTGCTGGAGAGGAACGAGGCGTATTCATAGTCCTCATCGCGCACCTGGCCGTCAGGGTAATAGATGTCGCTGTCGTCTGTCAGGGTCAGGGTGAAATGGTCGGCAAACGAGGAACCGGGGATGAGGTCGCCGGAGACCTCGCCGCGGCGCGAGTGGCAGGCGCCGCAGGTGTCGAACATTTGGTCGCGGCTGAACTTGTGCAGCGTGGGATCCTTGGGCGCACCTGCGGACGGTTTGTTTTTCTGCCAGGCGACGTGGTCCTTCAGCGGGCCGTGGCAGGCCTCGCAGCCGACGCTCATTTCGGCCATGGTGGTGTGGTAGCTGTTGGCTTGCGGGTCGTAGTTCTTGCGCAGGCGGGTGTTGTGGCAGGCGGCGCACATCGCGTTCCAGTTCATGCCCTGGCCGGTCCAGTGCCCCCAATCGCCCGGATTGCGCTCCTCGGCGCCATAGACATCGAACAACTCGTTTTTGTTAGGATCGAAGCTGACATCGCAGGCCTGCAGGCGGTTGCCCGGGGCGGCGATCAGGAACTGCCGCAGCGGGTTGTTGCCGATGATCCGCTCTATCGGATAGTTATGGGTTTGGTTGTCGCGGCCGCGGGTGGTGAGCCGGGGCCGGCCGGCGTCGTCGAGAAAAGTTTCGGAGACCTCCTTGCGCAGGGTGAAGGTTTGTTTGGGGGAAAACGCCTTTTCATCAAGGGCCATGGAGAACGGGCGCTCGGCCAGGCCATGGTTGGAACGGACCCATTTCGCGGTGGCTTCCTCATGGCATTCGCGGCACGAGGCGGAGCCGGCGTATTGCGCGTGGACCTGCTTTTCCGGCGCGAGCGGCGGGCCATCGGCGGCCGGGGTGGCAAGCGTCGCCGCCGCGGGCGCGGACGGATGCTTGGCGAGATAATGGGAGGCCAGAAAACCGGCGGGCAGGCACAGTGCCGTGAGAACCAGACGGACGAGGTTTTTATTCCGGATTGCCATGAAGTTGGGACGAACCCGGCGCGTCAATGGGTCATGGGGCTTTCGCCGGAGGCGTCACCGAGATGGGAGAGGTTGTCGGGCAGGAAATGTTTGAAGCGCGTCTTGTCGATGGATTTCATGTAGGCCTCTTCCGGGGAAATCATGCCGTCACGGAGCTTGGTCCAGATCGACTCGTCCATGAACTGCATGCCCTCGCCCTTGCCGCCGGTGATGACGTCGTAAAGTTTCTGGGTGGCGCCTTCGCGGATGATGGCGCACACGGCGGGGGTGGCGAACATGATTTCGTGGACGGCGGTGCGGCCGGGTTTGTCCACGCGTTTGCACAGCAACTGGGCGACCACGCCGCGCAGCGAGGCGGCGAGCATCGTGCGGACCTGCGATTGCTGGTCGGACGGGAACACGTCGATGATCCGGTCAACGGTTTTGCGGGCGTTGTTGGTGTGGAGGGTGCCGAAGACGAGCAGGCCGGTTTCCGCGGCGGTGAGCGCCAGCGAGATGGTTTCCAGGTCGCGCATTTCGCCGACCAGCACGATGTCGGAGTCCTCGCGCAGCGAGGCGCGCAGGCCGTCGGCGAAGGACGGCGTCTGCATCGGCACCTCGCGCTGGGTGATGATGGATTTTTTGTTGCGATGGACGAACTCGATGGGTTCCTCGATGGTGATGATGTGGCGGTTGAAGTTGATGTTGATATAGTCTAACAGCGCCGCCAGGGTGGTGGACTTGCCGGAACCGGTGGGGCCGGTGACCAGGACCAGGCCGGAGCGCATGTGGCCGAACTCCTTGACCACCGAGGGCACGCCGAGGGCGTCGAGCGTGGCGATCTCGGTGGGGATCAGCCGGAAGACCGCGGCGAGGCCGTTCTGTTGCTTGAGGTAGTTGCAGCGGAAACGCGAGTCCACATCCATCTCGTAGGCGAAGTCGAGGTCGCCGGTTTCCAGGTAGTGCTGGAAGGAGTTGTGATCGCAGATTTCGCCCAGCAGCGCCTGGAAATCCTGGCCGGCGAGGACCGCGGTATCGGGGATGCTGGTCACCGCGCCGTGGACGCGGATTTTCGGCGGCTGGCCTTCGGACAGGTGGAGGTCCGAGCCTTTGCTGGCTATCAGATAGCGGAACAGTTCGTCAATGCGGGCCATGGCAATCAGGAGTGGAAAAAGTCGCGCATCTGGGCCTTGTCATCGGCGCGGAACATCGCTTCCTCGCGGGAGATGATGCCGTCCACGTAGAGGCGGCGGAGGGATTCGTCCATGGTGATCATGCCGACGTTTTTGCCGGTTTGCATGACGCCGGGGAGCATGAAGGTTTTGCCTTCGCGGATGCAGTGGGAGACGGCGGGGGTGTTGACCAACAATTCGAGGGCGAGCACGCGGCCGGTGCCGTCGACGCGCGGGACGAGTTGCTGGGAGAGGATGCCGCGGAGCGATTCGGAGACCATGACGCGGATTTGGTCGCGCTGGTCGGTGGGGAAGACGTCGAGCACGCGGTCCAAGGTGCGCGGGGCGTTGCCGGTATGGAGGGTTCCGAGGACGAGGTGTCCGGTTTCCGCCGCGGTGAGCGCGAGCTGGATGGTTTCCAGGTCGCGCATTTCACCGACCATGATGACATCGGGGTCTTCGCGCAGGGCGCCGCGCAGGGCTTTGGCGAAGGATTCGGTGTGGGTATGGACTTCGCGTTGGTTGACGTGGCAACCTTTGGATTCGAAGACATACTCGATGGGGTCCTCAAGGGTGAGGATATGGTCCTCGCGGTCGCTGTTGATGAAGTCCACGAGGGCGGCGAGGGTGGTGGACTTGCCGGAGCCGACCGAGCCGGTGACGAGGACCAGGCCGTTCTGATAGCGGGTGAGCGGCAGGATGTGTTCGAGCGGCAGGCCGATGTCATCAAGGGAGCGGATCCTGGTGTTGATGACCCGGAAGGCCATGTCATAGCCGAGGCGTTGTTTGACGACGGACGCGCGGTAGCGGCCGCTGGCGGCGGAGTAAGCAAAGTCGATATCGCCTTTTTTCTGGAGGCGCTCCCATTCGGTGTCGCCGAGGAACGAGCGGGCGAGGCGCTCGGTATCGGCGGGAGTGAGCGGCTGGTGGTCGTTCCAGATGGGCGCGAGTTTGCCGAAGCGGCGCCACGCGGGCGGGAAGGCGGTGGGCAGGTGGACGTCGGAGCATTCGTATTCGCGTCCGAGCTGAAGGTATTGATCGACGTGGTCGAGAACCTGATGTGCTGACATGGGCGAGCTTAGCGGAATTTGGAAGGTGGAGACGGGCGGGAATCGAGATAGCTCACCGGGGCCGGGTTTGCCAGTCGGGCGAGCCAGAGTTCCGCCTGGTTGGCGAGCCAGATTTTGACCATGGGGCGGGCGGCGGTCAAGGTGAGACCGAGCAGAACCGCCGGCAGGGAGCGATGTTTTTTGGCGCCTTGCGGTTTGCGGCGCATGACGAAGCGGGCGGCGAAGCCGGAAGCGAGCGAGGCCGCCAGCCAGGTGGCGGGGTGGTTTTTGAGCGAACTGCGGATGCGGGCGGGGATGTCAAGCCGGCGCCGGAGGGCGATAACTTCACCGGTGAGGCAGCCGCGGGCGGCGGCGGCATCCCGGATCAGTCTTTCGATTTCTTGGTTTGTATGAGGATATCGATCCATTCGCGGTCTTTTTTGAATTCGGCGCGGGTGACGGGAAATGGCGGCGGGGATTTGCGGCGGGCGGCCATGGCCAGCGCGACGGCCGCCACCAGATGGAGCAGGGCGCAGGCGATGGCCATGCCATGCCACGGCCAACCCGCAAACCGGGCCAGCAACGCGATGCCGCCGGCCAGCAGCAAGGCCCAGGCGAAGAACACGCAAAACCCCAGCGTCACCAGCAGCAGCAGCCGCCGGGCCGCGTCCCTGGCGGCTTCCTTGGATTCCAAGCCGATCAGCGTGATGCGTGAGGTGACCAGGGCTAACAGCGCTTCACGCCAATTGCCCGGAGACTTGGCGTCAAACGCACCGGCACTGCCGGGACGCTCGCCTCCGGCGGAGGAGCTTGGATTATCCGATGCGGGATTCATGGGGCGGCAATCAATCGCTCCCGGCCGACGGCAGGAGCCGGTTGACGAACGGCGCGGGCACGGAAGCGGGGTCTAACGGCGCACGATGAGGCCAATGAGGAAACCGAGGCCCAGCGCGCTGAGCACGCACTTGGTCGGGTTCTGACGGATGTAATCCTCGGCGGTGACTTGCAGTTCCCTGGCTTTGACCCGGGTGTCCTCCCACTGGTCGGTGGCGCTTTCCTTGAAGTGGTGGGCGGTTTCCGTGGCGGCGGCTTTCAACGCGCTGGCCTTTTCGGTGGCGCTTTCACGGAATGACTGGGCGGACTCGACGGCCCGCTCTTTCAGGGCGGATGCCTTGGATTCCGCGCTCTGGACGAGTTCGCGGGCTTTTTCGCCTGCGGCGGCGCGCAGGTCGTTGACGGCCTTGGCGAGGGTGGGAGCCGGGTTGGCGGCCGCATCAGAACCGGGAGTGTCGGGAGTGGAAAATGGATTGGACATGGCTAACCTTTCGTTGTGGACAAACCCTCATGGCTTGTTCCGTGGAGAAACCAGTGACACTTTTCAGGGCATCTGGCAAGGCGCGACTTGCAAAAACCCGAATCATTCTTCGCCAACGACGACCTTGGCCTTGGGGGTGCTCCGGAGGATCTGCTGCTGTTCCTCGGGCGGCGTGGTGAACATCACGTTTTCCCACTTCGGATTTTTCAGGGGGCCGGTCCCCCGGAACTGGAACATGCCGTAGAACGGCCGCAGCGGCAGGGTGATCAGGCCTAACAGTCCGCGCGCGTTCATGCGCAGCGTCATGTCGAAGGTCAGCTCCTGCAGATCGACCATCCCGTCGCCGGCAAACACCAGCGAGGGCGTGGTGGTCCGGAAGTCCCTGCTGCTGAGAATGCCGTCCTTGATCCGGAAGGTGAAGAACGCGCTTTTGGCCTGTTGGAAACCGAGGCTGCGGTTATTGAGCACGCCACTGATGAGCGGACTGAGCGGGCCGAAGATCGGGACGGAAAACAATTCCATTTTGTTCAAGGCCAACAAGCCTTCTCCGGCCATGGTGGATACCTGGCCGTCGGTGAGGGCGAACTCGATGCGGCCGGTGACATTGCCGCCGCTCTTGATTTGGAATCCATAGGTGGACGCCAGTGCGGGCAGCGAGAGCTTGGTCCAGCTCAGTTCGCCTTCGAGTTTGCCCTTGCCGCGATCATCGAAGCGGGCCGCGACCGGACCATCGAAGACATTGCAGCGCAAGCCGTCCACGGTGACCCGCTCGCCCCGGATGGCCACCTTGCCGACGGGTTTTTCCAGCGTGAGGTTTTCTCCCAGAAACCGATAGTCCGCAGGGGCTTCCGAACTGAATGAAATATTCAAGGCCGTGCGGCCCGCCGCCGTGATGTCCACCGCGCCGCCGCCGCGGAGCTCCGGCGGCCGGTGGAAGCGATAGATTTCCAGCGAGTCGGCCAGCTTGGGCGCGAACAGGCGGACCAGCGGCGCCGCCCAGACCGCGCCCGCGACGTCCTCGACATCCACGATTTTGCTGGCGGCGTCATAGCGGACGCGGGCGACTTTGACGGTGCCCTGCTTGGGGCCGTTGAACGCCTCGCGCAGCGGGTAGTTCTGATAGTTGAAGATCACGTTGCCCGCGGTGAAATCCAGTTCGTGATGGCTGAGCGCCATCCGGCATTCGGCGAGGTTCACGGGCACGCCCTTGTAATTGACGTTTTTCACCCTGGCGGCGCCGGTGTAGGCCCAGGCTTTCGGGTCCGTCGCGCTGAAGCCGCCTTCGAGCGTGACCTTGACCTCCGCCCCCTTGCGTTCGGTGAAATCATTGAGCACCTCCTCTAACTGTTGTCCGACGAAAAACGGCCGGCCCACCGGAATCGGCAGGTTGGTTTCCAGCGCCAACCGGACCAGCGGCCATTGGATCATGGCTTTGCCGCTGGCCTCCCCGTCCGGGCGGATCAGCCGCAGGTCCCGCAAAAACAACTCCCCGTCGCGCCAGGAAAACGCGCTCTGCGCCGTGGTGAAGAGGACGTCCCTGATTCTAACTGAATCGCAGCGGGCATGGCCGGTCACCCGGAACTGCGGTATCCGGTCCTTGTCGAGGCGGAAGTCGCCTGCCGCTTCGATGGTTTGGCCGCCGCCGATGATCACTTCCCTGGGTGGCGGCACGCCCAGCCACGCTTCCAGCAGGCGCGGGATTTCGAGTGACGAGCGGACGTCGAAGCGCCCTTCGCGGTCGCCGATGTCATAGTCGAAGTGGCCGTCCAGGGATCCGCGCGAATCCGTGGCATGGAGTGAGGTGACGGTGATCAAATCGCCGATGATTTCGGCTTCAGCGGCGATGTCGTCGAGGGTGTGGTGGTTTTTCTCCAGGCTTTTGGCATGCAACGCGAGTTTGGCGGAAATCGACGCGGGGTCGTTGACATTGCCCTCGACGGAGATCCGCAGTTCGGGCGGTTGGTGGGGGTCGAACTGCCAGCGCCCGAGTTCCTCCATGATGCGGGCGAGCGTCTCGTGGTAAGGCATCATCGGCACCTTGTCGGGGGGTGGTTCGCCGTCCTGGCGGTAGCCGATCAGGCGGGCGTCGAGCGCGACCTCGATGCCTTCGATGCGGCCGCGGGCGTTGCGGATTTCCAAGCGCCGCCTGCCGGGCATGAAGAGGGTGCCGTTGGCGCCGATCACATCGAGCGACGGCGACTGCGGATCCCGCGGATCGATGGGCAGCGTGAGTTGCGCGTCCTTGAGTTCGATTTTGACGATATCGATGATGCCGCGGGCGAGTTTGGGTTTGTCGAAATCGAGCAGCACGCTTTCCACGCGGGAAACCTCATGGCGGTGGGCGGGATCGGAGAAAACCCGCACCTTGGAGGCGATCACGCCGCGCAGCGGCAGGTAGCTCAACCTGGCGATTTTGACATGCACGCCCTTTTTGCTGATTTCGCGTTCGATGACCGTGCGCCAGGACTCCGGCAGGCCGGTGCGGTTGGCCCACCACAGCAGGCCGCAGGCCGTTACCAGCGCCGCGGCGACCAGCAGAAACGCCAGCGAGCGGAGGTTCCGGGCGAGATGGAAGTGATACATGCGCGTTCCAGTGAGTTTAGGCCATGCCGGACATCGCGCAAGCCTTGGGAATGGGGAGTCCAAAGCCGCCCGCCGCCTGCGTCAGCGCGACCAGCGAACCCACCCATGCCCTCAAAGCGTGGCGGCGGGCGTGGGCGGCGCCATCACCGGCGGGGGCGGCTACCCCGCCGGAACGACCGTCACCCTAACAGCCATGCCGGACGCGGGCCACACCTTCGCCAACTGGACTTCGACCTGGGACGATAACCGCATGATTATTTCCCTTGCGGGGAGAAATGTGCAATGCTTTGCTGATGGCATGGGAATAAGCTTCTTTTCTTGAGCCGCCAAAACCAAATCCCCGAACCATGCCATGGGTCCCCTCGCCGTCATTTCGGGCATTCACAGCCATCGCTGTGCTTGTCATCTGCTCGCCAGTGCGCGCCGAGGACAAGATCCTTTTTGTCGGCAACAGCTTCACATACGGTTTTGGCGGAACGGCCAGTGTGCCGCTTATCTTCGAGCGCCTTGCCGTCGCCGGCGGACACTCGGATCCCACCACCGTGATGCGTGCGGTGGGGGGCGTAAACTACCAATTCCACGAGAACGATGCCACCACCCGGTCCGTGATCGCTTCCCAACCATGGACCTATGTGATCTTGCAAAATTTCTCCACCGAACCCACCCACATTGGCAATGTGGCGAATCACCTCACCTACGGAACCCTGCTGTACAATCGGGTCCTTGCGAACAATCCGGCCACCAAGGTGATCCTCTACGAGACTTGGTCCCGCGCTGCCAATCACCCCCTGATCACCGGCACCTCCACCCCGACCACTTTTGCATCGACCGGCGAAATGCAGTCGGAGCTTCGCGCCAATTACCTCAATTTGAATCGTTCGCTCAATTCGGGCAATCCTTCCAACGCGCCCGTCACCATCGCCCCGGTCGGTGATTCCTGGGAAAATGCCGGTGGCCTGCTCGCCGCGTCCCATCCCGACTTTTGCGATTTGCACGGCAGTGACAATTATCACGGCAATGACAACGGCTACTTCCTGAGCGCCGCCGTTTTCTACGCCACGATCTACGGCCAAAACCCTGTGGGACTGCACACCAACCCGGCCGTCTCCTCGCTCAACCTGCAACTCACGGTGGATCCGACGTATCTCGAAACAATGGCGTGGGGCACGGTTTCCGGAACGGTCAATATCGCATATTCAAGCCATCCCTCCTCGCTGACGGTGGCGGAAAATCAGCCGGCCACCTTTTCCGTCATGGTCCGCGGCTCGCCGCCATACACCGTCCAGTGGTTCAGCAACAACACCGCGATTCCAGGCGCAACCACGCTCACCTACACGATACCCAGTGCCAGTGCCAGCCTGAATGGCTCGGTTTACACGGTGACGGTATCCAACAATGTCTCGTCCGCTACCAGCAACCCAGCCACCCTCTCGGTCATCGCAAGCGTTGCCCCGCCTATTCCCAGCACCCCCTCGCTGTCGGATGCGAGCACCATCAACATCCCCTTCAGCGAGTCGCTTGCCACCGGCTCAGCCGCCATCCCGGCGAACTTCTCCGTCGTGTACCATGGCCAGCGCGTCCCCGTCATTTCCTCCTCACTCTCCGGCACCGGCACGTCGGTCGCCCTCAAGCTTGGATCTCCCATCCATACGGGCTTTGTCGTCGGCCTCGGCCCCGCCATCAAGAACGTGGCCGGCAATTCAGTCCCAGCGGCCTCGGTCGCGGTCTCACCTGATCCCGCCTCGCCCGGCGGAAAGTTTTTCATCGATTTCGGCGCCGCCAATACACCAACCGGAACCGCGGACGATCCTGTCAACGTATGGAACAACATCGACACCTCAGTCGGGTTGTCTGACACAGCCACCCTCAACCCGCTCGTTGACAGCACCGGTGTGGCCGCCCCCGTGCGGCTTGAAATGGTCCGCCGCTTCAATGGCGCGAACAGCGACGGCACCCTGACGTCCGCGGTATTCCCGGCGTCGGCCACCCAGGACTCGTTATATGGGAATACCGAAGCCTTCAACGGGTTGGCAAATGTGTCCCCTGCCTTCCGGCTTGCCGGGTTGGATCCACTCACCTCCTACACCCTTGCCTTTTACGCCTCGCGGACCGGGGTTTCCGATAATCGCGAAACCCTCTACACCGTCACTGGCGCCGCCGTCACGGGCATCACACTTAACCCCGTCAACAACGTGGACAGCTCCGCAACACTGGCCGGACTCATTCCGAGCGCCTCCGGCACTCTTCTCGTCGAGCTTTCCCCGACCGCTCGGAATTCCAACGCCAACCATTTCATCTACCTCGGGGCGATGATCGTATCGGTCGCTCCCGCCCAAGCCCCGACCTTCTATCCGCCGGTTGTGGTGGATGGACGGATCGTGCTCGATTGGACTGGAACCGGCCAGCTTCAATTCGCCTCGAACCTGCAAGGTCCCTGGACTTCGGTCATGCCGGCCCCGGCACCACCCTACACCGAGCCGCTTGCCGGGGCACCGCGCTTTTTCCGCTTGTCCTATCCCGCGCGCTAACAGGGTCCGGGTTGCGCCAATCCCCGCTCAGCGACCACCGGTCAGGGGAAAGAGCCATTTCGGGAAAAACCTCCGGATCTGGTTGTGTATGATCGCGAGAAAGACGGCAAGAATGAACGGCAGCAAACAATAGAAGATCAATTTCCAGGAGTTCCCCAAGGGTCCGTACTTGATCAACAACGCCCCGGTGGCATTTATGATCGGCATGTTTGCCGCGAACAGCAGGAATGTCGATGGTGAAGCGGATAATAACAGGTTGGCGAAGCGTGGATTGCCGCCGGCGATTGCCTCGCCGAGCAAAAGGATCGAGAATGCGCCCAGGAGTGGACCGATCGCACCAAGGTTAATCCCGGGAACAAATACAGTCAGGCATCCCAACGCCATGCACATGATCCAACCCTGCGCGGGGGAAGCGAAAAGAGCCCCAAACCTTCTCACATCCAGTTGGTGTATGAGCATGCCTAACGCATAATATCCGCATGACGAGGGACGGGGCATGCCGAAATCAAGCCACATCCCCGAGGATGCGGGAAGGCAGATCAGGACCACCGCCGGCACAAATATCCAAAGGCGGAATTTGAGAAGGAGCGGGGCAAGACAATTCAAAATGATCATGTCACGGATGAACCACATCGGATAATCGGCGGGAGAGGTGCCTATTCCGAAGATACCGGCGGCAAACGCTCCGAGGCTATGCGGTGATGAGACCCCGTGAGTGACTCCCAGCAAGGCTCCGGCCCATGGCACGGCAAGTGCGAGCGTGTTCCAAACCAAATAGGGAACACCAAGTCCGATC
>Ga0364881_10889_pt1 | contig 11038 bp, 10 predicted proteins | sample ExccelJu500001D4_5_FD_206923 | JGI IMG/M metagenome (GOLD analysis project Ga0364881, IMG submission 206923) | Enriched cells from Trout Bog Lake Hypolimnion, Wisconsin, USA - BchlTB.July30.5000.01.D4 | ecosystem: Environmental > Aquatic > Freshwater > Lake > Hypolimnion/Profundal zone | place... | reverse complement strand
ATGGCTGGTGACGAATATCACCAGCGATGCGAACGCGGCTGATAGCGGAGTTTTTGCAGCCCAATTGCGCCACGTAGGGGTAAAGCCGGTCGTGCGCTCTTACGGTGAGATGGCCCGGAAGGTAACAGGCCAAGTGGACAGTGGGGAAACGGATACGCTCGCTCGTAATTTTCTGGCGTTCTATGATGGGGTGCTTCGAACCAAGCTTGGTCAACCGATCACGAACCTCACCGCGCCGCCTGTTCCCGCCACTTTTGCCCCCGCTACGTTCATTGGCGATCTGCGTAACCTCCACTACTACAAGGAAGACGCGCCCGAGGTGGGGAGCATTCCCGAAGAATCCCGAATCGTCTTGCCCTGTGAATTCGTTGCCAGGATATGGAGTGCGCAGATTGAAAAGTTTCTTGTCAAGACGACCTCGCCGCTCAACTTGGAGGTGCCGTTCTACGTGCGCGTTCCAGCCAATTATTCGCCGACCCCTCGCGCTCGCGTTTTATTCCGCTGCCCGGTCTGTAACGGCATTGGCGTTCGCTGCGCAGCGGGCGACGGACCTTTCCAGCAACTGGCGGACGAGCGGGGCTGGTTCATCATCGCACCGACATTCAAGCACGATCTAAAAGAGACCAAGGACCGCGCGAAATCCTACTATTATCCGGAGACGTTTTCGGGCAATGCAACGCTTGAAGCGCTCGATTTGATTGCCAAGAAATACCCCATCGCCACAGACGGCCTCTTGATGCAAGGGATGTCCGGCGGGGCGCAGTTTGTGCACCGGTTCGCCATCTGGGCTCCGGAGCGTGTTGCGGCGGTCGCTGTGAATTCCTCAAGTTGGTTCGACGCACCCAACGAAAGATCGGCCCAGATAGCTTGGCTGATAACCATCGGCGAGTCCGACAAGACCTACGAAAACAGCCTAAACTTTTTCGATCAACTGCGCAAAAGCGGCGCGCTGCCGATCTTCCGCTCCTACATCGGCATGGTTCACGAGGGGAGCACCAAGGTTGATGACTTCAATGTGATGTTCCTGAAGTTCTACGACGATGCGACGCGGGCAAAATTCAACGCACAACAGGCGTCGCTCATTTCTGCTCCGGCCATCTCAGCCAAAGCGATGCCGTTTGTCGGAGACATGAAGGATTGGACATTTTCAAAAAACGAGATGAAAGCGATCATGCGCATTGGCGAGGATAACCTCGTCTATCTCCCCACCTTGGAGATTGCCCGCTACTGGACTGGCAAAGGCGCGGAGGAAGACGGTGGCAAACCCACAGGGCTCAACGGAGCACCGTATTGAGATGGTCGAATATTATTTTCAGGATCAATTACGCTGGTCGTTCGGGTTCGAGAACCCCAACAAAGCAGCGGCGCTGATCGCCTCGCTCCTGCCGCTGCTGTGGATGGTGGCGCAGGCGGGATGGAGGATCAGACGGCCCACACTGAAATGGCCACTCGTATTGTTTGGGAGTGCTGTCCTATGCGCCGGTTGGTGGCTCCTATTCATGACCTACTCGCGCGGAGGGATCGTGGCGGCAGCAGCGGGGTTCCTCTACATCGGCTGGCGCGAGCGGACCATCTTCATGGCGCGAGAGAACCGGGCACGGCTTACGCTCGCCCTCATAACAACTCTGTGCGTGGCTGTCTTGTTTGCCACAACGAATGCAGCGGAACGCAGCACGCAATGGGTGGGGAAGCATGAGGGCTCTGTGGAGAACCGCTTCGAGTTATGGCGCGGAGGTTTGGAAATGATTGCGCAGATCCCGCAAGGAGTGGGCCGAGGGAAATCTGGCGCGGTCTACATGCAATGGTTCCAGCCGCTTAACTCCACGACACGCTACCGGACGCTGGTGAACAGTTATCTGACATTTGCTGCTGAACAGGGGCTTGCCATTTTCGGGTGCGTCATCTTTGCGGCGGCAGCGTTCTGGGCTGGAACGAATAACCCAAATTGCAGATGGGGGATTCAAGCGGTAACAACTGGCGCACAAGGTTCGCTGGTAGCGTTCGTTACGGCGGGACTTTTCAGCACCACAATGGAGGAATGGGTGCTTTGGGTGTTTCCGGCTGCGTGCATGCTTGTGTTGGCCTCTATTACGATTCGATCAAAGGAACGCCAACCTTGGCTTCGGACGCTCAAGGTTGCAACTGGGGCGGGACTTGGAATCTGTGCAGCCCTTTATGGGAGCGGCTGGGATGCGACATGGGGAGAACCATTGAGGATCGCCGATCAGGGAGAAACCATTCGGGTAAAGCCTGCCCATATCACCCCCCAACGTCATTTTCTTGTATGGGTCGATGAAGCGGTGCTAGGGGAAGATGCTGGGAAATTACTGCGACGGCTGGCACTGGAGCGAAATGCCGTGGTGAGCGTAGGTGGCGAGGCGCGAGGGGATGAGGTGCTGGTTGTCACGGGAGAATCCGTATCGCGGTTGTCCGCTTCGGAGTCTGGCAGAGAATTGGTGCTGATCGCTCCAGCAAGGATCGAGGAAACCACCGCTACGGCGATTTTGAGGGCTGCCAAATCCGTGACAATGTTCACGCCCTCGTTTGATGACGATGGGCGAGTGGCCTTTTGGAGAAAGGCGGCAGCAGAGACTGGCATCAAGCCATTACAACTTGAGGGAGTGGGATCGCAGGTCGAATGGGTTTGGGATGACCTTGTGAACAAACTGTAATCAGAGAGAGGGATCAACGAGCCTTTAACGACAGGTTGAAGTTGGCTGGGGATTGCAGGAGGGGTAGTCCCCCCGTTATGCCCCCCCGATGGAAAATTTTCAGACTGGGATGGGCCGCATGGGACCACTCAAACGGGCAAAACCACGATTTGGCGGGTGTCTCTGTCGGACTCCAGGAGTCGCGAAGGGGAAAGTTAGGGCTAAATATGACCGAATCAACCGCCCCGAAAAATGCCATTGAGGCGCTCTACCAACTGAGCTAAGACCCCGTAACCTTGTCCCGGAGAGGCTTCCGGTGGATTTCCGGTCCATTGCTGGAACCAGGGAGTCCACCCGTTTACCCCGACCGGTCAAAAACGCCAGTCCGACCGTGTCCCGGATTGTCCAGAACTCATGGCCGCTTACCGACGCGGGACCGAGAACCTATCATCCCAAAAATTTTCGGCAACAAAAAAGGGAGCAAAAAGTCCATTTGGGACGCATTGGGGCCAGCTAAGGCCGCTTTTGGAGCATAGGAAGTAGCCATGCACGAAGGACTTGCAAAAACTCCCCCTTGATTTTTGTGCATCGGAGAACCAACGGTGACTTACCCGAAGCAAACCCAAATTCTTCCCTATTATGCCCGCCGAAGCAGACCAACCCAGTAGTCAAAAGGAATACGTCAAGGTGGCCACTTGCCTTTATCGCCATGTCAGGACCGGACGGTATTACGGTTGCAAGAAAGTCCATGGCAGGCACCGGGAGCACAGCTTGGGAACCGCCGACCGGCAAATCGCAGAGAGGCGGCTTCTAGAATGGACCCAAAGCCTCGGCAAAGTGGACGCCGAGGTGGAAAAGACGACGCTGGATCAGTTGGTCAACAAGTTCGTAGAGACCGGTCGGGGGTTGGCCAAAAACACGCAGGTCACGACCAATGCGATCATCAAGTCGTTCAAGAAATCAATGGGCGACAATTATTACGAGGAGGTTCGGAAAATTCGCCCCACCCAACTGGACGAGTGGCTCGCCAGCGAGGAACCCCGGTTGCGCAACACGACATACAATCGGTACGCAGGGTTACCGATTGCGTCAGGTGCTGCTCAACCTCATGGATAACGCCGTGAAGTATAATCAAGCGGGCGGCTCCGTCGCGCTCGCGCTTCGGGTTCAGGAAAGTTTTGCGGAACTAACTATCTGCAATACCGGACCTGGCATCGCGCCAGAGCTGGTTTCTCAACTTTTTGATCCGTTCTTTCGCGGAGACGCCGCGCACAATCGCTCCGTGGATGGCTGCGGCCTTGGCCTTGCGATTGCCCGGTGGATCGTCAGCGCCCATGGTGGAACCCTCACGATTGCTTCACACCCCGCAGGCCTTACCACGGCGATCTTGCGGCTGTCGACCAATCTTGGAGAACCCGCGTAGAGCATCTGCCAAAAGAGATTGCAGGATAAAGACGCGAGCGCCGCGGGCTGGCGCGCAAGGCGGCTCGCGCGCGCTTGACAGTCCCCACCCGCAACGATAGTCCTTTGGAAAGCCACCCCGTTTGGAGCGATGGCGGGCCAAAACCCGTAGCTCCGAGTGCGGGGCTTTTCCTTTTTGGAAGGCCCGCAAGACAACACCTCTTCAAACCCACGCTATTGTCATGCAAACATCCCTCGATTCCGCGGCGGAAGGCCCCATCTCCGCTTTTATTACCCAACATTTCCGCCACTTCAACGCGGCGGCGCTCAAGGACGCGGCCGACGGCTACCGTGCGCACCTCGACAAAGGGGGTGCCATGTTTGTCACCATCGCGGGGGCAATGAGCACGGCGGAACTGGGCATCTCGCTCGCGGAAATGATCCGCCAGGGGAAAATCCACGGGATTTGCTGCACCGGGGCGAACCTGGAGGAAGATGTCTTCAACCTCGTGGCCCACGACCACTACGTGCGCGTCCCGCATTACCGTGACCTGACGCCGCAGGACGAACAGGCGCTCCTGGCCAAGCATCTCAACCGCGTCACCGACACCTGCATCCCGGAAGAAGAAGCGATGCGCCGGATCGAAAAAGCGGTGCTGGCCCAATGGGTGAACGCCGACGCCAAGGGCGAACGCTATTTCCCCTACGAATTCATGTACCGCATTCTCCTGAGCGGAGAATTGGAGCAATCCTACCAGATTGATCCCCGCAACAGCTGGCTGCTCGCGGCGGCGGAGCGCAACCTCCCGATTTTCGTGCCGGGCTGGGAGGACTCCACCCTTGGCAATATGTACACCGGCCACTGCATCAGCGGCGACGTCAAGAACGTGCACACGGTGCGCACGGGCATCGAAACGATGATGATGCTGGCGGATTGGTATCAAAAAACCGCCGCGCAGCAGAGCATCGGCTTCTTCCAGATCGCCGGCGGCATCGCGGGCGACTTCCCGATCTGCGTGGTGCCGATGCTGCACCAGGATTTGCGCCGCCCGGACGTGCCGCTCTGGGGGTATTTCTGCCAGATCAGCGATTCGACCACCAGCTACGGCAGCTACTCCGGCGCGGTGCCGAACGAGAAGATCACCTGGGGTAAACTCCATGCCGATACGCCGAAGTTCATCATCGAGTCCGACGCCTCCATCGTCGCGCCGCTGCTCTTTGCCTACGTGCTAGGGCAATAAACACTTCTCCATGAGCGCTCCCTTTTTCAACCCATCGACCCGCATCCTCATCACCGGCGGCGCGGGCTTTATCGGCAGCGCGCTGGCATGGGAACTCAACCGGAGCGGCTGCGAACGGATCGTCATCGCCGACTTCCTGGGCACCAGCGAGAAATGGCGCAACCTGACGCCGCTGCGCTTTGAGGATTACCTGGAAGCCGACGATCTGCGTCCGCGCTTGCAGAGCGGGGCGCTCGGGAAGTTCGACGTGGCGCTGCACCTCGGAGCCTGCTCCGCCACGACGGAAAAGGACGCCGCCTACCTCGCCCGAAACAACTTCGAGTTCACCAAAGACCTCGCGGGATGGGCTCTGGAAAACGGAACCCGTTTCGTTTACGCCTCCTCCGCCGCCACCTATGGCGACGGGAGCGCCGGGATGGAGGACACGCTTGAGGAGATCGCCCGGCTGCGCCCGCTGAACATGTACGGCTATTCCAAGCAGATGTTCGACCTCTACGCCCAGCGGCGCGGCTGGCTGCAACACCTGGTGGGTATGAAGTATTTCAACGTCTTCGGCCCCAACGAAGACCACAAAGGGGACATGCGCAGCCTCGTCCACAAGAGCACGGCTCAAGTGCGCGAAAGCGGGCTCATCCGGCTCTTCAAGAGCCACCGGCCGGACTACACAGACGGAGAGCAGAAGCGCGATTTTCTTTACGTGAAGGACGCCGTGGCGATCACCCTCCACCTGGCCGCCACCAGCGGCGCAAACGGCCTCTTCAACGTCGGCTCCGGCGAGGCCCACTCGTGGAACGAACTCGCCCACGCCGTCTTTGCGGCCCTCGGGCTGCCGCCCCGCATCGAATACATCGACATGCCCGAGGTGCTGCGCGGCAAATACCAGTATTTCACGCAAGCCAACATCGGCAAACTGCGCGCTACTGGGTATGATCGCCCCATCACCCCGCTCGCCGAGGCCGTGCGCGACTACGTCACCCGCTACCTCGTGCCGGACCGCCGTTTGGGGGATGAGCTGCCGGAGTAAAGGCGAGCGCACTTCATGGCAGGGAGGAACGGCAGTTCAACTGCCTGTGTCCGTACGTTCCCAAGTGCAACTTGGGAACGAGGATGGTGAGGAGGGGTGGAGCGTGTGATTTTCTACGGCTCCGTCCGCACAAACGCGCTGTACCAGGCCACCAACTCCGGCCCCGCCGCCATCCAGAGCAGCGCCCCGAGCGCCAGGTACGGCCCGAAAGGAATCCGCCCCGAGGCGTCGCGGCGGCCCGCGAGAATCATGGCGACGCCCACCACCGCGCCGACGGCCGAGGCCGCGCCGATGGTAAAGAGCACCGCCTTCCAGCCCAGGAACGCCCCGATGCACGCGATGAACTTCACATCGCCAAAGCCCATCGCCTCGCGCGGCACCACCAGTGAGCGCGCCTTGCCGGAGATCGTCGCCAACTTATCCAGGAGAATTTCCCGATCCGGCAGCACCAGCCGGTTGAAGAAGAACCGGAGCGTCCCGCCGGGAGCGGCCTCCTCCCCAAGCGGCTGCCCATCCACCAGGGGCGACTCCGTTTCCATGATGAGTTGGTCGCTCTCGCGCGAAAAAATGTCGCTCCAGAGCATCTTCTCTTCGCCCACAACAAGCTCCGCGTCCTCCCCCTGGCGGGTCCAGGTGAACGGTGCGGGAGGGGTCAGTGTGTGCTTCTTTTTCCCAAACGCCAGCTTCCCGGCCTCCACCACGGCCCAAAGCAGGAGATACCCCGCCGCTGCCCCCGCCGCCGACCAAAGCAGCCCCTTCCAATGCGCATCCTCGCCCATCAACTGCGGCAGCGCCGTGCTGAAAACGAGCCCGGCGGCCACGCCCCCCAGCGTCAGCTCGTCCGGGATGATAAAGTGATCAAAGTCGATAAACGTGGACGCGATGAGCAGGCCCACCAGCACCCAGTATGGCAGCGCCAGCGCCAGCATTTCCCTCTGCATCGAGAGATTCCAGACCCACAGGAAGAGCAGCGCGCTCAACAATTCCACCACAAAATAGCGAAAGGCAATCGGCGCGCCGCATTTCGCGCACTTCCCCCGCAGCAGGAGCCAGGAAAAAAGCGGGATGTTCTGGTGCCAGGGGATCTGCGCCTTGCAATGGGGGCAGAAGGAGCGCCGGGGCTCATTCACACTCAGCCCAGCGGGGAGCCGGTAGATCACCACGTTCAGGAACGAACCGACAATCGCGCCCAGCACGAACGCGAAGCCCTGGAAAAGCGTGAGGGAAAAGAGGGGATGCACCATCGCAGATGAATGTCCGAACGAGCCTCCAAGTCAACTTCGGATCGCACACGGCCGTTTTTTCCCCGCGGCGCGTTTTTTAGCAAACCCGATAAAGATGTTTTTTGGATGCACAAAAAATTTGCGCAAAGGCAAAAACCGTCCTAGGAATCAATGATCCCTTAACCAATCTCCTATGTCCGACAAAAACGAGCCCGAAAAAATCTGGGACGAATATGATTGGGAGCGCTTCCTCCAACAACAGGACCGCAAAACCGAGCGGTACATGGAATTGCTGGAAAAATACATCGACGACCCCGACCGCGACCAGATCATCGCCCGGGAAATGGGGTGGCCAAACCCCGTCGAAAGCCACGATTTTGACTGGAACGACCTCCCGTTTTCCTCTGACGGGGAGGAGGAGGAGTTTTTTGAGTCTTCCGTCGCCGCCAACGGGGACGAAGAGGAAGAGGAGGAGGAAGATGGGGCTCCGGAAAGCTTTGAACTCCACCCCCTCTACCAGGCCAGCTTCGCGCTGACGGTCTGGATCGACCAGATCTTCGACGAGCTGGGCGACGCGGAAAACAACCCCGCCGCCGTCAAGCTCGCCACCAACAGCGCCGTGGCCAGCGCAAAACTGGCCGCCGCCCTCAGCGACGACGACGTGGAGGAGCTGGGGATGACGATCGCCTACCTCAAGCGGGCTCTCAAAGCCATCACCAACGCCATCGACGCCAGCCTCTCCTTCTCCGAAGCGGCCCAGCTTAGCTCACGGCGGCGGCGGCAGCTCCACGCCCGGCTCTTCCAGGTGCGCGACGGGATCATCGAACTGATGGGCGATTACCGCTGCGAATGGCGGCGGCGCCACGGGGCGTAGATTTGAATAAAACGCCGCCCCATCCGTCTCATCCGATGCAACCGGAAGATTGTGGCCCGTCCGAAGACGCCCAGCTCGTGGCTCAGTGTCAAAGCGGCGACTGCACCGCATTTGACCGGCTGGTGACGAAATACCGAAACCAAGTGTACGCGACGATCTACAACCTGGCGCACAACCAAGACGAGGCGTGGGATCTGGCTCAGGAAACCTTCCTGAAAGCCTGGCGGCATATCGCCCATTTCCGGGGCCAATCGAAGTTCTCTACCTGGCTGCACCGGATCGCCACCAACGTGGCCATCGACTGGGTCCGGCGCAAGCAGACCGCCTCCGGCGTGGAGTTTGACGACACGCTGGGGCTCACCTCCATCGCCGCCGGGTCCGCCACCGCCCCCCATGCCGCTCCGCCTCCCCAGCAACGCCTGGAAGCGGGCGAAATCCAGGGGCGCATCGACGCCGCTTTGGATCAACTTTCCCCCGAACACCGCATGGTGATCCTCCTGCGCGAGGTGGAGGGGGCCAGCTACGAGGAAATCGCGGAAGCCACCGGCTGCACCCTCGGCACCGTCATGTCGCGGCTCTTTTACGCCCGCAAGAAACTCCAAACCCTGCTCCGCGATCTCTATGAAACCTTCTGATTTTCCCAGCGAGCCTTCCTTCGAGGCCCAAAGCGCCGCGTGGATCGACGGCTCCCTGCCGGAGCGCGAGCGGGCCGCCTTTGAAGCCGAATGCCAGCGCCGCGGCATCTCCCCCGAACAGGCCGAAGCCGACCGCCAGCAAGCCCGGCAACTGGGCGGCCTGCTGCGCCGCCACGCCGCCGACGCAAATCCGCCTCTCCCTCACCCCGACTTCTTCAACGCGCAGCTCCTGCGCCAGATCCAGGCCGAAACGCAGCGCCCGGAAAAAGCCCCCTCGCTCTGGCCGTTGCGACGGCTCGTCTGGGGCGGACTGGCCAGCCTCGGCGCGGCGGCCCTCCTTTTTGCCGGGCTCATCCTCCCCTCGCTCCACCAGCCCGGCCCGCCGCCCGAATACTACGCGCAAATCCTCAACGCCCAAACCGCCGATTCCACGATCTCCGCCGTGGCGATGCACTCCGAAGAGGAAAACGTCACCGTCCTCTGGATCGACGGCCTGAACTACGTGCCGGCGGAAAAAGCGAAAAACTAGAAACACTTCCGAGTTTCTTTAAAGGAATATGACCGCAAAAAGCGCAGAAAGAACGCAAAAGGCGCAAGAGGTTCCACATCCTCTCTTTGCGATTTTTGCGCCCTTTTGCGGTAAAATCTTTAAGACGGCGCAACCCAACGTTCTAGCCCGCCCCATGCGCACCTCTCACCGCTTCAAACTCCTGCTCCTGCTGTTCCTTGCCGGGATCGCGGCGCCCCTTACCGGGCTGGCGGCGGGAGACGTGGTCTGGAGCGCGATGATTTACGCCTCCAACGGAAGCGCGCCGCTCCCTCCGCCCCCGGAGATCGCCGCTTACAGCCTGAAGCTCCAGCACATCTTCGGTTACAACCAGTTCCAGATCCTCAACCAGCACCGGGAACTCATGGAAAGCCGCTCCGAAAACTGGCTGATCCCCGGAAACGGCTTCTATCTCCACGTCGGAGCCCAAAAAACCCGTGGCAACTACCTGCTCAATCTCCAGCTCTACCAGGACCAGCGGCTCGCGGTGAAAACCATCGCCCTGCTCGCCCGCCAAAGCCCCATTTTCCTGCGCGGCCCCCTCTCCGCCGAGGGGCAGCTCATCATCGTGGTGGCTGTGGAGTAGCAAAAATTCAGGCTTCCCGCAGCCACCGGGCCGCGTCGCGAGCGGCGTAGGTGACAATGAGATCGGCTCCGGCGCGCTTGAAGGCGAGCAGCGTTTCCATCGTCACCGCCCGCTCGTCCAGCCAGCCGTTGGCGGCGGCGGCCTTGACCATCGCGTATTCCCCGCTGACGTGATACACCGCCGTCGGCATCTCGAAACGCTCTTTGACACGCCAGAGAATGTCCAGGTAGGGGAGCCCCGGCTTGACCATCACCATGTCGGCGGATTCCTCGATGTCGAGCGCCACCTCGCGCAGGGCTTCCAGCGCGTTGGCCGGGTCCATCTGGTAGCCGCGGCGGTCGCCAGCCTGCGGAGCGCTGTCGGCAGCGTCGCGGAACGGCCCGTAAAAAGCGGAGGCGAACTTCGCCGCGTAGCTCAAGATGGACGTGTTCTCGTACCCCCCCTCGTCCAGCGCGCGGCGGATGGCGCCCACGCGCCCGTCCATCATGTCGCTGGGGGCCACAATATCCGCCCCCGCGGCAGCGTGGGAGACGGCAGTGCGCGCCAGCAGCTCCAGCGAGGCGTCGTTGAGCACCTCCACGTGGTCCCCTTTGATCCGCGCAATCCCGCAATGTCCGTGGCTCATGTATTCGCACAGGCAGACGTCCGTGATGACGACCATCTGCGGCACGGCGGTTTTGATCGCCCGCACCGCGCGCTGGACGATGCCGTCGGGCGCGTAAGCCTGGCTTGCCTGCTCATCCTTCTCCGCTGGAATGCCGAAAAGCAGAACACTCTGCACCCCCTCGCCCCAGGCGGCGGCGGCCTCTTTAGCTGCCTCCTCCACCGTTAACTGGGCCACTCCCGGCATGGAGGC
>Ga0364881_10881_pt1 | contig 11171 bp, 14 predicted proteins | sample ExccelJu500001D4_5_FD_206923 | JGI IMG/M metagenome (GOLD analysis project Ga0364881, IMG submission 206923) | Enriched cells from Trout Bog Lake Hypolimnion, Wisconsin, USA - BchlTB.July30.5000.01.D4 | ecosystem: Environmental > Aquatic > Freshwater > Lake > Hypolimnion/Profundal zone | place... | reverse complement strand
TCCCTTCCATTCGTAGGTGAGATTCGGCCTGTCTTTGGCTGGGTTGGTGCAGTCGCTCAGGGTGTAAGCCCGCCCTGTTCCTTCCTCAACAAGGTTGTAGTGGCTGTCCAAGTAGTCCTGGTCGTAGCCCCTGAACTGAGTGTTCCAAGTCGGATCGCCCTCTTTCGAGTAGTAGAGGATCACGTCATGGGTTGAGGGGAACCGCGTGAACGCGTGCCCCTTTGGATCCGCCCTCCGCCAAACGATTTCGTTTCGATAGTTCACTACACCGAACACACCATCCAGCACCAGCTTCAGGTAGTGGCTAGCGGTGGGATCGCAGTGCAGGTAGAGGCTTCCGTTGGGCTTCAGAACGCGGTGCAGCTCAAGCAGCCTGTTCGCCATCATGGTCAGGTAGGCCATCATGTCGTTGGTGCCAAGGAATCCCTTCAGCGCCACGAGGAGGTCGGCAACATGCGTGTTGCTGCCCTGGACCACCTCCTGGAACTCGTGAACGGCTTGCTGGCCCCAATGCCACGAATCCTCAAAAGCGGTGATCTGCGCGTTGCTCTCTGCGCCCTCGGGCGATTTGAACAACAGGTTGTAGTCCCTCTTTGAGTTGAAGGGCGGATCCAGGTAGACCAGATCCACGCTCTCGTCCTTGATGGACTCGCGCAGGACCTCCAGGTTGTCGCCAAAGTAGAGGGAGTTTGAGGGTTTCATCCGTCAATGGTAGGCCAAGAGCCGGAAACCCTGGTCCTGGCGCGTCCTTGGGCCTAAAGGGTCCTGGCCCAGTCCGCCACGAACTGGCTGACAGACTTCCCGGTGTCGGCGGCCCTGGCCTTGATCGTCCGCACCAGGTCCACCGGCAGGAAGACGTTCAACCGGGCGGTCTCCTGATCCGGAAAGTCGGGCTTCCGCCCCGTGGCGTTGCGGGAGGAGGCCCGGATCCGCTGGTCCAGCGCGGGCAGTTCCTCTGTCCGGTGAGCAGAGCCGTCTGTCGCGGCATCAGCGACCTTGAATGCTAACTTTTTGCTGGTCATTTTTTACACCTTTTCCATTTTAGGAAAAATTGGAAAAACTGGAATTTTATTCACCCTTCAGCGAAGACCTGGAGCTTGGCCAGGACCGCGACCACAGCCGGATCTGTGGGAACAGTCCCAGCACCAAAGGCCTCAGACAGGCCTACCCGCTGCGGGACCACACCGACCACGGCCCGACCTTCCTTGGGTGCGTGCCACTGCTGGAGCATGGCCACGAACTCCTTGGCCAGGGCGGTCTGCCGGTTCGCATTCAGGACGGCGGCCACCTTGAGGCCCGGATTCTCGATCCGAGCTTCCCGGATGGCGTCCACCATGCGCCCCCAGGCCCTCGCGTCCTGAGCCCCTGACGGGACCACGGGGATGAGGACCAGGTGCGAATGCCGAAGAGCGGCGCGGGTTTCCTCTCCCTCATGGGGTGGACAGTCCGCGACAAACCAGGAACCCGGATCAACGGCGGCCTGATGAAGCGCCTTCTCTGTGTCCTTCCAGATCAGCCTGCTCTTTCGCCCAGCCTTCTGCGCCCAGGAGTGCGAATCACCCTGGCGCGGGTCGAGGTCCAGGATTTCGGCATCAAGCCAGTCCGCCAGGACCGCGCTCCACAGGCTTTTCCCCTGGCCACCTTTGAAGTTCACGCTGCTCGCCAGCATGGACACCTCCTGTGGATATACTGGCAGTTTTTCCAAAAAAGGAAATACTTCCAGTCGTGTTTTTTTGCGCTGCCCAATCCGGCCCCTAGACCTCCAACAGCGGCGTTCCCTGTGGCGGCGCGGGCTTCGCCTTCTTCGAGGCCTTCCGGCGCTTCCTGGCAAGCTCGTTGACGAAGGCCTTGGTGTCTCCGAGCGCCTTCGCCCACTCGGCCTGGTGGGCGTCCACGGCCTCTGGATGGGCCTCCAGCGCCTTGCGGAAGGACTCCAGCATCCCCTTCAGGGTGTTCAGGCGGCGCTCCTCGCTGGCCTTCTGATCGCTGGCCCGCTTCTCGGCCAGGTAGTCCTGCCACTGCTTCAACTCGTCCGGGCGAAGCTGCCGCTCCACCTCTGGATCCAGGCTGGGGAGATACTTGTCGGCGCTGCCGATGACCTCCTGGACGCTGCGCTTCTTCGCGGGGTCGTAGTTCGACCGGAGCAGGTAAACCCGTGATCCCTTCGGCTTGATCTGCATGGAACCTCCAACAGAACCAGTATAGTCCTGCCGACATAACCAATCCGGTTTTGTCTATGTGACGATAGTCACAACTCAGACGGTTATGTCGTCATTACTTTTTAGGTTATGCTGGTCGGAACTCTTTGAGTTATGTCGTCATAACTCCGGCTGTTCTGACTGTCTGTGCCTCGTTGCCATGTAGTGTTCCACCATACCCTGCACGTACTCGAAGGGCACATGGCCCCTTTCGACCGCAGCCACAAAGGCCTCCCCGATCACCAGGGGCTTGATGAGCTTCTGAAGAGCCGCCTCGGCGGCCTCTCGCTGGGCCTGTACGGGGACGGTTGCCAAAGCCGCTTGGACGGTCTCGAAGTGGTCGTTCATGGCACCAGGGTAGCCTCAGCAAAGCGACAAGGCCTGTCCTGCCGCCCCAGCGGGGCGGTCCAGACCCACTGCCAGCAGCGAGGAGCTAGACCTCCCCTCCTTTGGCAGTTCAAGAGGGAGGCGCAGCCTCCCCTCATGTTTCCCCCTGCCATTGCGTCGTCGCTGAGCCCCCCCACACCTGTGGGGGCTCAGTGACGACCGCAGCGAAACGTTCGTTGGAACCTCCGATGGGGTGGGTCGGGTCCTCACACGGAGACCCATCAGCCAGGTCCATGACAGGCCCGTTCTTGGCCTGGCGTGGTCCTGGCGGGTCTGCCGGTCGGGAAGCAGCTTCAAATCCGGTGGGTGTGGGTCGGTGCGTTGGGGTTGGCCTGGCCCAAAGGAAGACATTCGACCACCCCATAGGGTGGTCCGCTTTTCTCTCCGGAGGGGTGGGTCGTACACCCCACTGCTGCTGTACACAGTGCTTTGTATTTTCGCTTTGTTCTTTGGTCGATGCTGTGCCGCTTTGATACCAACACTTAGGACCACTATGCGCGTCCTGTTTCACGCAAAAAGGCCCATTAGCGCGTCCTGTTTCACGCAGTATACGCGTCCTATTTCACGCACCCAGGGGGGAGGGGTCATGCGTGAATAGCGCGTCCTATTTCACGCACCCAAGGCCCTCTGGGGGGAGGGGGTACCTGGGGGCCATCTACCGTGAGAAAGACGGGGGGTACCGGGGGGTATTTGCGCGTCCTATTTCACGCACAGCCTTGCGCGCCTAGGTCCTCTCGCAATTGGGGTTCCTGCTGACCCCCTCTAGGCTTTCCCTGGAAGGGGGCCTTTGGTGAGGACTGGAAGGTGCTCGATGGGTCCCCGGAGGGGGTAGATCACCAGGACCCAGGTCTTGCCAGGGTTCCCCCTCTTGCCCAGGGAAGGCTTGGCCTCCACCACGAACTCGGCGTGGAACTGAGGGTGGACAGCCTCAATCAGGCCCGCCAAGGCCTCTCCCAGGGCCTTGAACAGGTCCCGCTTCTGGCCGCGCCCCTGCCCAAACAGGCCCACGATCTGCTCTTCTGGCACCCGCCAGGGGCTCGTGAGTCGCTTGGCCGCCTGAAGGCAGAAGTCCCAGAAGTCCATGGTGAGGGGCGAGTTGGATGCCTGCATGGCCAGGGCCTTCGGCATGATGTGGAGTTCCTTCGGGTCCAGAAGGGTCCGCGCCAGGGCTTCGCTGAACTTCAGGAAGTAGGGCTTGCTGCTCAGGGCCTCGTCCACGGGCATCTGCAAGGGGGTTTCACCGTGGACCACCTCCCGGTCCACGTCCTTGCGGCTCGGCAGCCGGGCGGCGTCGATCAGACTGAAGCGCACGAACTCGGGGCGCGTGTCTGCCTTCAGCTTGCCCGCCATGAGATCGCGCTTGCTGCTGGCAAAGTCGAAGCGCCAGGTGCAGCTTGACAGCCGCTCCACAGCCTCCTGGATCTTCCGGATGGTCCGCCCACCCGTATTCATCTCCAGGCTTTCCAGGATGCTCCGGTAGCTCGGGAACCCCACCACACGGGCATCCGGGTCTCGGCGCAACGCATCAACCACCCAGGTCTGCACCACCTTCAACCAGAAGCGGTCCTGCCCCCAGGGCAGGCTCCCAGCCTCCCCGTTGGGAGAGGCATCCGCCACAGCGGACGCTCGGCACCAACGGTCATGCGCCAAGGGGAACATCACCGAATAGCGACCCTTCTTCGCTTCAGCCTCCGTGCGAGGCATGGCCGCGATGGAGAGCATTCGCATGGCCTCCAGGATCTCGGTTCGGATCTGGGCCTCGCGCTCCATCTTGAGGCCCGCCGCGATTTCCTGGAGCGCCTGGCGCTCACTGTCGGGCAGCTCGGGCAGCGGGACCTTGCCCGTGGCGATCTTGCTTGGTTTCTTCGGCTTCGCGGCGGGTGCCGTCAGAGCCTTTTGGCACCTGGCAATCACTGCCAGATCACGGGGGTTCGGCTCACGGTTCCAGAACCGATCTGTCTCCACCCGCATCTGTGCGTCATGGAAGGTCTTCAGCATCAGGCGCTGTTGGGGTGTCACCCCGTTACTCTGTTTCTTAGCCACAAGGGCCTCCTAGCTAGGTTGTTGTGGTTAGGCCCGACTGTTGGTGTGACAGCACCAGGTCGGGCCGCGCTTTTTCAGTCTAGCGCCGTCCCCCGAAGCTCCTCTTGATCGTGGGAGAAGGCGTTTCTGGGGCCTTCACGGGCTCGGGGGGCTTCGGTGGAGCCTTGGGCGGCTTCGGCGCTTCGTCGGGCTTCTCTGGGCCCTTGTGGGCGAACTTGGAGGCAGAGCGATATCTGTCCAGCTCCTCGAATGGGTCGTAGAGGTCCACGTCGAGTGTGATAGGTAGGGGTTCCTGGCTCGCAGCCGTGACCACCAGGTCATCGACAGAGGGCAGCAAGGCAGCGGCCTGGCTGATGCGCTCCGTGACCAACTTGGTGGCCGCCACAGGCGAGAGCCTGCGCGTCCGCGGTGCCTCGATGCGCGGAAGTCCAGCCATGATCTGGCGGGCGATGTTCAACTGCGCCTGGGCCGCGACACTCAGTCCCCGAGCAGTTCCCCGATCAGCGCCTCCCGGTCCTCGCTGGCCGCCCACGCCAGGCTGTCCAGTTCGTGCGCCAGGAGCAGGCGCGGCCCCGCTGGGACCGTGAGCACTTCCTGGGGCATTTTGCTGGCGTTGGCCGGGCGCTCCAGGTCCCGAGGGTCGCTGACGGCGATCCTGTTCCCCTCCTGAAGCACCACCTGGGGCGGCATGCAGACGAGGAGAAGCCGCTGCCTGGCCCCCTGGATCTGCTGTGAACCCTCCTTGGTGTCCAGGTGCAGGGCTTCCCCTTCGGGGATCGGGGCGTACAGGAGCCATGTCTGGCCCGCGATCATGCCGTGGCTGGTGTCCGCCACCCCCCGGAGCCTCAGGCTGCGCTCCCGCCAGTCCCTCAGTTGGGACGGGAAGGCCAGTTCCCACCGTCGGGGCATGGTCTGGACCGCTGGGGGCAAGAAGGGCTTGTCCGGGCTGTACCACTCCCCGAACCGGTCCTCTGGCGTCCCTGGCGGGAGTTGGGGTGGCGGCGCGAAGTCGGGGCGATAGGAGCGCAGCAACGATTGCTGGGGTCGCGGAACGGCGGATCGGCTGGGCGCTTGCACGCTTGGCGGCGGGAGGGGCAACGACGGTGAAGGGGCCTTGGGCATAGGTGCTCCGCTGCTTGTAGCTTGCGAGGATGAGTCGGGTGGTCTCGGTGACGCTGGACTGGAGGCGAGGCGAGGCCGGCGATGGCTCTGCCATCGCCGCCAGGACGGGCTGGACGGGCTGCTGGGGCTTCCGCTTCATGGGGACCAGGTGGGCGTCGTCCCGGCCCGTTTCGTAGGACAGACCGTGCTTGTTCTGGAGCTTCACCAGCGTCAGTGATGGGTGGACCTCCGAAGCGGTCAGGTAGCCGCCCTGGTCCCCCAGCAGACGGAACCCAAGACCAGAGGCCCCCTTCTTCCCAAAGGAGGCCTCCATCTGAATCCCGTGACGCAGGAGATCCTGGGCAAGCTGCCCCACGGTCTTGCTGCGCTTCACGGCAGGCATGATGGCCGCGTAGAGGGCCGCGTTCAGGTCCGCAACCTGAATCTCGGGCTTGGGCATCTCCGGGGGTTCCTGTGTCCGGTCCTTGTAGTTCGTGACGGCCACCAGGCCCGCCTCCCGCTCCAGGCGGCGGCAGATCGCCTTGGCTTTGAAGCGGTCCCCTCCACGGTCGATTCGCTTCCCGTCGTAGTCCGTGGGCGTCGTGGCGATGTGGAAGTGCTGCTTGGTGCTGTCGAAGTGCTCGACGGCATGGAAGGGGCAGTTCTCGTAGCCGAGCCCCTTCAGCGCCTCTCTGATCTCGTGCTCGGCCTGTTCCAGGGACACGCGCTCACCCAGCGGGTGCGAGATGGCCAGGTGGATGATCCGGTGCTTCAGGGGGTTCAAGCTGGTGACCAGGCCGAACTCCCTGGCAAGCCCAGGGGCGTCCACCGACTCCATGTTCGTGGCGACCAGGCGGGCGTCCTCCTTGAGCATGTAGTTGGCAAGGTTGAACGCAGACTTGGACGGGATGATCTTGAGGATCATGGCTCACCAACCAGCCCGAGGCGGATCTGGCCCAGCACCTCTCGAAGCTCCGCAAGCTGCACTTGAAGGTCCCGGATTTCCGGGTCTGGTGTGCCCGGCTCTCCCGCCATCAAGGCGTTCAAACCCTTGGCGATCTGGTTCAGGTTCCCGCCGATCTTCCCAAGCTGGCCGTAGGTCTGAACGTCGATCTTTGGCGGCGGCGGTGATGGCAGTGGGAGCCCCAAAAGCATGTCGCGTCCGAGGTCGGACAGGCTCACATGGAGGGTGTCTGCGACCATGCTGACGGCCTTGTGTTCGTCTGGGTGAAGCCGCACGAGAATGGTGGCGGTTCGTCCTTGGCTTGTGTCGTTGTGATGCGCGTGGAGAGCGCAGATTGGGCCGTGCTGTGGATGATGATCCACGGCGCGGTTGGGGCACGGGAGGCCGGTGGCCGTCGGGTGCTGGCAAGGCGCGGAATGGTGCGGAGCAGCGTTCTGGCGCTTACGCATGGAGCCCCCCAGACTGTGCGCCAAAGGGCGCACGGGAATGGGTGGCGGAATGCGGCACCAAGGACCAGACGAGCGCCAGCGAGGAGGGACCGCTGGTGCGCGGGTCGAGGGCGGAGCCCCGCAAGTTAGAGCGATGACGAGGCGCAGCCGAGGAAGAGCGGAAGTGACCGAGAAGGAGAACCCCGCAGGGGATCTCCGTATCGGTCACGCTAACTTGCTTCCTTTCCATGGTGCATCCTCTCCCCCTAGTATAGCGCCTTCCTGAAAATGTGCTACACTTAGACGAGGAGGTCCCCAATGGGATTCAAGCCAAAGCCGCCAGCCGTTGAGAAGACCGTGGACATCACTGTCAGCCTGCCCGCCGCCCACCATGAGCGCCTGGTTGCCGTTGGTGAGAAGCACAATCTGCCCGCTGAAGAGGTCCTGAAGCAGTTCATAGCCTGGGCCATTGAGACCGGGACGATCAGTTCTCGGAGCCGCAAATCCTCCAAGAAGGCCACAACCAAGGCCGAGTAAGGACCCCCGTGATCATCCATGACCCCATCACCCGTGACCGCTTCTGGACCGAGGCCGGTGAGACCTGCGGGATCTTCGGCCACAAGATCCAGAACACCCAGGCCTTCTTGGAGCGGAACGAAAGCTACACCAAGGCTGTGGGCTGGATGGCCGGGATTACCAAGCTCCCGGAGATCATGACCGAAGTGACCAAGGCTGAGTTCTTGGATGTCTTCACGGTGGTCAAGGTTCTGAAGGACAAGGTTCCAGACATGGCCTTCAGTCCCGACTTTGACACCCTCCTTGAAGACGATGTTCGGTTCGCCAACAGGTTCCACAAGGAATGGCTTGTGCTGCTTGCTTGGACGGCTTGGTGTTTCTCTGGCGACCAGGAAAGGACCATTGAAGAGCGGGCCTGGTGGTGGGGTCTCCTGAACAAGCTCTGCATCGAGGTCTTCAGCCAAGCTCCCCCTCGGACTGGTTCTCCCAAGGCCGATGTTCGGTTCGTTCTGCCTGCCGGATTGATGAAGCACCCCTTGCGCCTAGACGAGAACGGCAGGAGCAACACCGCCTGGCATCAGCTTGTGATGCTGGCCCCAACAAACCTGACCGCCAAGGACCTCTGCTCGGCCAAGGCCGTGCATGGCGTCCGGTCCTTCCTGGCCAACGATCCCACCCCACTCATGTTCGACCAGGAACACCGCCACAAGCTCCAGGCGGTTCCCGTGGAACCAACCCTGGCCCCCTTCTTCCTGAACACCGTCAACCCGCATTACTGGTCGGTCGTTGCCTCGATGCAGAAGTGCCGCAAAGAGGAGTGCGACCAGGTGGCCACCAGGGAACTCCTGGAAACCACTTTGGAGAGCCTGGAGAAGACCTTCCGCGCCCACCTGGTCGAACCGGAAGCCGCACGCACGCACGCCTTCGAGATCGCCATTGCCGCCGTCGTCTCGGCCACCGAAAAGGCCATCTCTGACCAGGAGATGGACGAGCTTCTGGTGAGCTACGACATCAACGATTTCGAGGTGAGCCGAGCCCAGGCCTGGGTCCAGCCCCTCCTGGAAGCGGTCCAGTAGCCCCTCCCAGCGCCGTTCCCCGGTCCGGGGTCCGGGCTCTCCTTGACGGGGCCGGGCTGCCGTCCTGCCGCTTCGCGCCAGGCCGGTTCCTCGCCCTCCAGTCCCCCTCCACCCCAAACGCCGAGAGCCAGGGGGCAAGCCCCTGGCCCTCCGGCCAGGGTGGGAGGGGCCTGGTCCCCGTCAAGGGGGAGTCCTCCCCCTACCCGGTCCACTCGTGGCAGCAGTAGAGAGTGGTGTCCCCCCGCATTTGCGCTTGATGGACCTGCTAGGGTGATGGGAACCAAAGGGGCATCTATGACCGACTCTCAGCAACCCACGCCCGTGGCCCAACCCCCGGTCGCCAAGAAAATGGGGGTTGGCTCCAAGATCGCCATCGGTTGTGGAGGACTCTTCGCACTGTTCATGCTGATTGGCCTCATTGGGGCCATCGCTGGCGGAGGGAAAGGCACTTCCGCGAACCCCGCTGCCGCCGCGTCCACCACAGGCTATGACGAGTCAGAACCGGGCAACAGCCAGCAGGTCTTTCAGGGTGCCGTCACCCTGTTAGACACCAAACCTGAGGGGAGCTTGGCGCTTATTAAGGACTGCGCAGAGCGGGGCAACATCAATGCCCAGTTCTGTCTTGGGTGTCTTTACGATGCAGGCGTAGTTGTCAAAAAGAATCGCAATGAGGCCACCGAATGGCTCCGTAAATGTGTGGCGCGTGGTGCCGCAGCGAAGGGTGATACGGCCAACGACATGCAGCTTCGGACGATTGGTGCCGAAGCACGCAAACGCCTGAAGCAAATGGGGGTCAAATGAGGACTCTGAAGGCCTGTCTCGCCCCCGTGTGGGCAACACTTCTGTGCCTCACCCCAATGATTGGCAGAGCCGACACTCCCAAGGCGAAGGCCGCGTCCACCAAAGGTCCCGCAGCTACGCCTGTCACAGCCGACGCTCTGTTTGAAGACTACACACCTGACTTCACCCAGGGCCAGGACAAGTGGCTCGGGAAGACGGTTGAGGTTAGCGGTTTCTGCCTGTCCCGAGATCCGGAGAACCTCGTCATTTCCATGGTGGATCCGTGGTTTGGAATCATCTGCCGCTTCCCGAAAACCGCGACGAAGCAGATCGCAGGCCTGACCATTGGCCAGTGTGTTAAGGCCGTTGGAAAGATCGGGTACTTCTCCAGCGGCCACGTCGAAATCGCATGCAGTTCCATGACCCTGTGCGATACCAAGGCCATGCCTGTTCCCGCTGACTTCATTTACGACGAGATCAAAAGCGATCCCAAGGGGGCCGTAGAGAGGTACAAGAAGAGGGCCATCTTCATTCACGGCACCCTTAGCTCCGTTGTGGTGCAGACCGGCGGCGTGCAAAAAACGATCATCGGCCTACAGACGAAGGACGGAGAGAAGGTCTGGTGCTTCATCCAAAGCAGCACGGATGACAGCTTGGCCAAGCTCGCGGAAGGCACTGGAATGAACATCTGGGGCAAGGTTGAGAGCTACTCCAGGCTCAACGGCCAACTCAGGGTCAAAGTGAACGTGTTCAGCTACACGCCAGATTCAAACTGACCCCAGCAACAGCACGGGGTTGGCCTTGTCAGGGATCGCTTTGCCCCCAATCGTGTAACACACCGTCCGGAGTGTTACACTTGGGGATGGCCCAGCGACGCCGGAGACACCCCCAGAAGGACCAGGTGCGGGCCGTGGCCTACCTGCGAGTCTCGACCGAGGACCAGGCCCTCGGGCCCGAAGCTCAACGGGCCGCCATTGAGGGATGGGCTGCGAGGCAAGGGGTCCAGGTGCTCTCCTGGCACCTCGACCAGGGCGTGGGTGGGGCAACCCCAATCGAGGATCGTCCTGGGCTGCTGCTGGCCCTCCAGGACCTCGAAGCCCAGGGTGCGGGCCTGGTCGTCGTGGCCAAGTGGGACCGCCTGGCGCGTGATGTCATGGTGGCCGCCATGGTCGAACGCATGGTGGAGCGTGTTGGTGCCCGGATCGTCAGTGCAGACGGTGTTGGGGTGGGCGATGGACCAGAGGCCGCGCTGATGCGGGCCATGGTGCAGGCCTTCGCCGCCTACGAAAGGGCATTGATCCGAACCCGAACAAGTGCGGCGTTGCGGGCGTTGCGGGCCAAGGGACAGCGGGCCGGAGAAGTCCCCTTGGGGTATCGCCTGGCTGAGGACGGGAAGGGGCTCCTTGAAGACGCTGGTGAGGCCGAGGCCATCAACCAGGCACGGAAGCTCCGTGAAGATGGTTTGTCCTACCGCCAGGTCGCCGCCGAGTTGGGGCGGCGCGGATTGCGTCCCAGGGGAACCAGGTGGCACGCCATGACCGTGCGACGGATGATGGCCTTGCCCTAGACGTCCTCAAAGAGTGGCGTGGCCTCGTTCTTCGAGGTGTGCTTGACGGCCTTCTTGAACGTGAGCGTGCCCATGGCCATGTCCGGAACCTGGGCTCGCTTTCCATTGAAG
>Ga0364881_10873_pt2 | contig 11190 bp, 8 predicted proteins | sample ExccelJu500001D4_5_FD_206923 | JGI IMG/M metagenome (GOLD analysis project Ga0364881, IMG submission 206923) | Enriched cells from Trout Bog Lake Hypolimnion, Wisconsin, USA - BchlTB.July30.5000.01.D4 | ecosystem: Environmental > Aquatic > Freshwater > Lake > Hypolimnion/Profundal zone | place... | reverse complement strand
ATCCGCCGCAATGGTTTTGAAATTCGATTCGTCCACGTTGATAATCAGCAGTTCATTGGGCGAATTCAGGACTTTCAGCCGGTTTAACTCATAATCCCCGGCTTGGGTCAGCGCCGTGATGAAAATCAAACCGGCGTCGGTCAGGATTCTGGACAGTTCGCCCAGCCGCCGGACGCGCTCGTCAAGTTCGATCGGATTGTTCCGGATATCCGCGTCCAGCCCGTTGCTGATGCTGGAAATGCCCAGATAATACGAATTCATGTTCAAACGGAACAGCCGCTGCTCCAGTTTCGTTGCCAGTTCCTGAACCGCGTTATTGTTGCTGCCGGTGACGACGATTGTTTTGCCCATATGGCGGTTGCGCAATATTCGCTCCCTGTTTTCCACCAGGCCGGTTTCCCAGAAGAATTCCCGGCGTTCCACATGGTCTTTTAAGCGGGTTTCCGTATCTTTGACGCCGTCTTCCTGCTTGGAATCAAACGATACGCCCTCAATAATCATGCCGGCCCCGGCGGTGGCGTTGGTTATCGGGTCTATCAGCACGAAACTGCCGGTTTCATGGTTTTTGGAATAAGCGTCGAAATACAGCGGTTTAGTGGTGGAGACCACGATTCTGCCGATTTCATTGAGGCCCAAACCTTCCGTTTTGTTTTTTTGCAGGCTGTTTACGTCAATATTGTAGATGATGGTGTCAACTCTGGATTTGACATTGCGCCCGGCGTGGCGGATCAGGTAGTTGCTGCCCGGCTTCAACTGGGTGTCCGTCATCCAGATTACGACCGCCTCAAAGTGCTGGCTGACTTTGGGCTGGTTATTGACGTGGACCAGCATGTCGCCGCTACTGATATCAATTTCATCTTCCAGCTCGATAGTCACTGCCTGCGGCGGAAACGCCTCCTGGAGATTGCCGTCGGCGGTAACAATATTTTTTACTTTTGACAGTTTCAGCGAGGGGAGAACTTTGACTTTATCCCCGACTTTAACCACGCCGGAAGCGACAGTTCCGGCGAAACCGCGGAAATCCAGATGCGGACGGCTGACATATTGCACCGGGAAACGGAAATCTGTGAAATTGCGGTCGCTGGCGACATTTACCGTCTCCAGAAATTCCAGCAGGGAATCGCCCTGATGCCACGGCATGACGGCGGACTTTTCCACAACATTTTCACCTTTCAGCGCGGAAATCGGGATGTATTGAACATCGGGAATGTCCAGATGTTCGACAAACTCCGCGAAACTCTGGCGGATGTTGTTAAAGACGTCCTGGGAATAATCCACCAAGTCCATTTTGTTGACGGCGACCACCAGATGCTTGATTCCAAGCAGCGAAATGATAAACGCATGACGTTTGGTCTGGGTAACCACTCCGTAACGGGTGTCTATCAGGATGATGGCCAGATTCGCGGTTGACGCGCCGGTCGCCATGTTCCTGGTGTACTGTTCGTGTCCGGGGGTGTCCGCGATAATGAATTTCCGCTTCGGCGTGGAAAAGTAGCGGTACGCCACATCAATGGTAATTCCCTGTTCGCGTTCAGCCTTCAAACCGTCCAGCAGCAGTGCGTAATCAATCTCGCCGACGCCGGTGGTCCCGCTTTTTTCGCTGTCGCGGCGCAGGGCGCTCAACTGGTCTTCATAGATCAGTTTGCTGTCGAACAGCAGGCGTCCGATCAACGTTGATTTGCCGTCGTCCACCGAGCCGCAGGTCAGAAACCGCAGCAGGTCTTTCTTTTCGTGCTGATTTAAAAATTTATCGATATCCATAATTAATGCCTTTATTTTATATTTTTTGATTTATACATAAATCAGGAATTCAGGATTCAGGATTCAGAACGGAAGACTTAAAATCAGAATTCAGAAGACAGAAGTCAAAATTCGGAATAGAAGCATAATTATCAAATCCCCAAATTTTGTCATTGCTTGTTTTCATTTCTTCTGTCTCCCGATTTCCGGTTTTATTCTTACTGGCTTTGTCTTATTCTGACTACTGACTTCTGACTACTGACTTCTGACATTATTCTTAACTGTCTTTGTTCCATTCTGACTTCTGACTCCTGTCTCCTGTCTCCTGTCTTCTGTCTCCTGATTTCCGGCTTTATTCTTAACTGTCTTTGTCCCATTCTGACTACTGACTTCTGACTACTGACTTCTGGTTTCCCGGCAACTCCCGCCTCAAAAATATCCTTCCCGTTTCTTTTGTTCCATTGATGAGTCGCCGTCGTGGTCGATAACCCTGGTCGAGCGTTCGCTGAGCCTGGTTTGCAACATCTCCGCCACAATTTCTTCTATTGTTTCCGCGCTTGATTCAATTGCCCCGGTCAACGGATAGCAGCCCAGGGTGCGGAATCTTACCAGTTTTTCAACCGGTTTTTCGCCGGGATTCAAACGCATCCGGTCATCGTCCACCATAATCAGGGTGCCGTCGCGTTCCACTACCGGCCGTTTTTTAGCAAAATAGAGAGGAACAATCGGAATCTTTTCCAGCCGGATATATTGCCAGATATCCACTTCCGTCCAGTTGGACAGCGGGAATACCCGCACGCTTTCGCCGGGATTGATGCGCCCGTTGTACAGCGACCACAATTCCGGCCGCTGGTTTTTCGGGTCCCATTGATGATGGCGGTCGCGGAAAGAGTAAATCCGCTCTTTGGCGCGGGATTTCTCCTCGTCGCGCCGTGCGCCGCCGAATGCGACATCGAATTTTCCGGCGTCCAGCGCCTGCAACAGCGCCTGGGTTTTCATGATGTCGGTATATTTCCGGCTGCCGTAGTCAAACGGGTTTGCCCCGGCGGCCTTGCCTTCCTTGTTGTGGTGAACGATCAGTTCCAAGCCCTGTTCCATGCAGAACCGGTCCCGGAATTCGATCATCTCATGGAATTTCCAGGTTGAATCGATATGCAGCAGTTTGAACGGCAACCGCCCCGGATAGAACGCTTTCTGGGCGAGCCTGACCAGCACCGACGAATCTTTGCCGATCGAGTATAAAAGTATCGGACGTTCAAACTGACCGACCGCGTCGCGGAAGATATGGATGCTTTCCGCTTCAAGCTGTCTTAATTGACTGAGACTGTATTCTGACATTGATTTACTCCTTTTCCAGTTCTACGGTTCTACGGTTCTACGGTTCTACGGTTCTACGGTTCTACGGTTCTACGGTTCTACAGTCATGCCGTCACGTCATACCGTCATGCCGTCATGCCGTCATACCGTCATACCGGCTGTTAATTCTGACTACTGACTACTGAATTCTATGCTTTTGCTTTTCTGACAAGTTTGCCGTCAACCACATGCAATCCGCATTCTTTTTGTTCCGGAGTTTCCCACCACCAGCGCCCGGCCCTGACGTCCTCTGTGCGCTTTACCGCTCTGGTGCAGCAGGCGCAGCCGATGCTGGGGAAACCCTCGTCATGTAATTTATTATACGGGACTTCATGATTTTTGATGTATTCCCAGACTTGGGCTTCCGTCCAGTCTGCCAGCGGATTGATTTTGACTAATTGATTTGCTTCGTCCCACTCTATGGTTTGAATTTCATTTCTGGTTACCGACTGTTCCCGGCGCAGGCCGCAGATCCAGGCTTTATAACCTGCCAGCGCCCGGCGCAAAGGTTCTATCTTTCTTACCCGGCAGCACAGCTTTCTGTTTTCGACGCTTTCGCGGAAAAGATTGACTCCATGCTCGGAGGTCATTGATTCGACCGCATCTTTGTCGGGGAAGTAAAGTTTTACCCTGATTCCGTACTTCTTCTCGATATCTTCCAATAGTTGATAACTTTCGTTGAACAGCCGTCCGGTATCCAGCGTGATAATCGGAATCTTAAGCCCTTGCCAGCCGATGATGTCCGTTATCACCTGATCTTCTGCTCCAAGCGCGGAAGCAAACAAAACCCCGTCGCCGAATATTTCGCTTATCCGGACAAGAATCGCTTCCGGGCCTTTATTTTTCAATTCTTCCTGTAACGTTTTTATCTGCGCCGCATCCATTTTTATTCCCCGTTTTTATTTAAACATTATCAATATTGTAAACATTAACTATATGTGTATTATGTTTGTTTATTACTGAGCTTATTTATATATTATATCATCTTTATCGCAAAAGTAAACATTAAAACAAAAAAGTATTGAAAAAAATATTTTAAACCGGTTAAAGACATTTTAACAGGGATATACAAGATGTACAGGATTTTTTGTTTAATTTATCCTGTCTATTCTGTTAGCCCTGTTAAGCCGCCATTCCATGGTTTCCCAACATTTCCGAGACTTTGGATAGTCGCTGAGCATAATGCATTTTGCTCCAACCTTTTGCTTTCCCCGTTTTATAATTTTCAATTTTCAATTTTCCACTTTCAATTATTTACCCCACTCCGAGACTTTGGATAGTCGTTGAATACAAGTTCTAAAGTTCTGGAGTTCGTTCCAGCTTGCTGGTCCCGCGACTGCGGGATCTAAAGTTTTACCACTCTCGAACTCCCGCATTTTAGAACTCTCGAACTTCCCCAACCACTCCGACACTTTGGATAGTCGTTGAGCATAATGATTTTCATAATCTGAAATCTTTCCAGATACTGGTTTTCCACTTTTCTTGCTTTTCTCGCTTTCCACTTTTCTCGCTCCTTCCCACTCCGACACTTTGGATAGCCATTGAGCATAATGCTTTTCAGTTTTCATAAACATTCCGGAGAGTTTAGAGAGCTTTTGAGCATAATGCTTTCGGTGTAGTGCCCTCTCTCTGAGAGGGAGGTTCCGGATCCATCGTCCGAGACGGACGGCACTACAATAAAACCACATTTCCGAGTCGATAGAGAGTCGTTGAGCATAATGCATTTTGCTCCAATCTTTTGTTTTCCCCGTTTTATAATTTTCAATTTTCAATTTTCAATTATTTACCCCCACTCCGAGACTTTGGATAGTCTTTCAACATAAACTATTCTTGTTTTACATCTGTGTCCATCTGTGTCATCTGTGGACCCACTCCGAGACTTTGGATAGCCATTGAGCATAATGCATTTTGCTCCAACCTTTTGCTTTCCCCGTTTTATAATTTTCAATTTTCAATTTTCCACTTTCAATTATTTCCCCCACTCCGAGACTTTGGATAGCCGCTGAGCATAATGCTTTCCACTTTTCTCGCTTTTCTCGCTTTTCTCGCTTTCCCATACTCCGAGATTTGGGATAGTCGTTGAACATATTGCTTTTCACTTTTCATAACCCACTCCGAGTAATTGGAGAGTCGTTTAGCATATAGCATATCAACATTCTGGACATCCGCTCTGCATTTACCGATTTCTCACTTTCCACTTTCAATTGACTGTACGGTTAAGCTTTTCGTTAACAAACGGCATTTCTTTGCCCAATGCTTTGTCGATAAGCCTATCCTGTACATCCTGTCTATCCCTGTTAATTTTCGTTTCCGGTTAAGTTCAACCTTTACTAAATTTATTCGATACCGCCACATTAAAAAAACGCGTCCCTTTACATATATAGTAAAAGTGTCAACTCAAACGGAGAGGACAAGCTAAAATAACGCGATAACCGTGTAATGATTAAAGTATGGCGGAGTCGCCGAATCCGCCTCTGTCTTGATCGTATAGGGCATTGTATTCTTATGATTGCGAAGCCCCTGCTTCGCTTTGGATTCAGGATAAAATCTAAACAGCGGCAGAAAAACAAAAAACAGGGGGAAACCAAAGCGGCACTCCAATCCGCCTGCGGCGGACAAGCGTCAGGCCGGAGCGCCTGACAGGAAGAGTCCCTGCGTAGCCGGTTTAGTTCATCCTACTTGTCACAGTTCGGCGGCTTGGCGACACTGTTTTTAGCAGGAATCAATTGCGAAACAGCTTGTTACGCAAATATCAGGGTGGTATAATGTTGTTTTGTGGAATGTTAGCAATAGTATTGAAGTCATGCTTTGTGTTTTTGATGCTTGCATAATGCCTCTATCCAGTTATATTTCAATTTGAAAAAAACGATTTGGGGAGTTGTAATCAAGAGATATAATCAAGCACAAGCAGAGGCGAATAATCAATAAATTACTGCATGAAAACACAAAAGCTAAAGCTTGACTCCTATTTACAAAAGAAAAAGAAATGAATATGACCTGGAAAAAACGATTTGCCTTAATGACGTTCATTGTATTTGTAATACTTGACATAGCCGTATTGGGAACGTTTATACCGTTATTGGTTTATAAATATTATCGTAGTATGCCGTTAATCGGCTTTATGCTATTAGCTGGCATTTTAAAAGCAGTGCAGAAATGGCAATATTACAAAAACGTAGATAATAATGACAGTAACAAGATAATTTAGGTGTTGAAATGCTCTTTTATGAGATTTGTTTTTTTGATAAAGATGGTATTCGTAATTGGCCTTTCACGAAACCTTATCTGGATTGGGCTGACATAGTTAATGTTATAACAATCTGTCAGCCAAGAGAGTACCAAACAATTATCAAATTTATAAAGAGCGGCAAGTTAAATACCTTTACATTGGATTATAGTTATATATTGGCAAATTTTACTTTTTATGACCGATATTTTTTCGCTTTGAAGTTAATAGTCGATAATCTGCCTCCTCAGATAACTTGCGATCTTACCAAAGAACTAGCGAAATATTCCAGATTAGATAAAAACGCAGAACAAGGATATATGTATTTAGAACAAAAAGCAACAAACTTATGGCTTAAAAGGCGACTGGTAGACGCATATAATATCTGCCAAAAAATTTTAGCCAATGATAGAAACAATACGAGCGCCTTAAGAATATTATGGTTCTATTATTGCTCTATAGAAAATTATGACAAAGTACAACAAGTTTTTGATCAAATGCAAGTACAGAATTTTAATGATCCGCTAGTCATCAAATCATCATTTGAGATAAAATTTGATTGTATGGATACCACCGGCTTGGAGTTCTTTATAGATCGATACCGCAATACAATTAATTATCCTAATTATAATATGGAATTTGCTCTACTCGAATTTTATTTTTTCAAAATTCATGATATTGAAAAATCAAAAAAACAATTTGAATACCTGAAAGCACTGTCGCCTACCTTCAAAGACCCTACCCATACAGAATTACTCAATGACTTTTCAAAAAAAATGGAAATATGAAATAAGGGTCAAACTTTAGCTTCGGTGTTTTCTTAGCTTGAAAACCATTTATTTATTGAGTTTTAATGCTTGCATATTGCGTATGTGGCGTACCGCTGATGCATTTGCAACAGCTATATTGAATAAGGAAATCATAAATGGACGATATTTCAAAATCAGTAATCCTGTTAATTGCACATGGCGGCGCGGCGGAAAGCGCCTGGCGCTCATACCGTAATATTGAGCTGGCGGTTAAGGAAAAATTTCCGTTGTTGCCGATGCGCTGGGCATTTACTGCGCCGGATACGGTTGGTGAGGCCATTCAGAAAATCCGGGACGAAGGTTTTTCTGCAATTGCGGTACAGCCGTTATTTGTTGCCGCCGGACGTGAATATCGCTCGGTGCTGAACAGTGTTGAGAGTTTTAAACTGCAAAATAACGCCATGAAAATCAGCGTTGGCCGTCCGTTGCTGGATTCCGCTGATGGTTTGGACAGGTTTATCGAAGCTTTAATAAATGTGTTGCCGCTGGAAAGAACTAAGGATGAAGCTATAGTTTTGATGGGACACAATGATTCCGGCGGCAGTAATGACCGGATTTTCAAGGCTTTGGCAGGTTTGCTTAAAGAGCGGGACCGTTTGATTTTTACGGCAACGCTCAAAGGCGCGTTGGATTTCGACTCCGTCAGGCGGGATATGATAGCATGCGGCGTCCAAAAAGCATATTTGATGCCGCTGATGATCGCCGCCGGAGCTCATGCGGTTAAGGATTTAGCCGGCGACGGCGAGGCGGCATGGCGGGTTCGATTGGAACGCGACGGCATTAAATGTGTGCCGGTGCTGAAAGGGCTGGGCGAATATGATGGTTTTGCGTCGATTTTCTGTGATAAATTGAAAGCGCAGGAATTTGTAATTTAACAGGGATAGGCAGGATAGACAGGATAAGAAAAAACCATTTCACCATGAAGCACATGAAGAAATTGAAGGTTTTGGTTTAAAAAAATCTCTCTTCATTACCTTCATGCTCTTCATGGTGAAATGTATTTGTTTTCCTGGTAAAAAAAGGATTTCTCCGTGTCTCTGTGCCACGCCTACGGCGGGTAAATCTCTGTGGTTAAGAATAATATATTTGGAGTACAATGAATACTTTTCCTGTAAATCTGCTGCTGAAAAATCGGAAATGCCTGCTGGTCGGCGGCGGCAAGGTGGCTTCGCGCAAGCTGCTGAAACTGCTGGACGCCGGGGCTGAGGTCACCGTCATTGCCCCGGAATTTTCCAGACAGATCGGCGCTTGGGCGGCTGAAGGCCGGATTGTGCTGCACCAGCGCAGTTTTCAGGACGATGATCTGAACGGGGCTTTTCTGGTTTACGCCGCTACGGATGACCATGCGTTGAACTTGCAGATAACCGGACTGGCGGAGCAGAGGAATATTCTGGTATGTTCCGTGGACCAGAACTGGATCGGCGGCTCGTTTATTACCCCGGCGACCATCAGCAGCGATGAAATTACCGTGTCGGTTTCTTCCAACGGGATTGCCTGCCGGAAGGCGCGGCTGATTAAGGATAATCTGTCCCGGCATATTGCGTCGCTGGAAAACAGTGAAATGCTGGTGATCGGCGCTGATCACAATTATCTGGCGCAGCAGCAGCGCGAACCGCTGCACCTGGGGCGGACGGGGCTTGATCGGGCAGGGGACATGATTGCAAATTTGTGGGGAATCCAGGGGTTTGTGCTGCTGAACACCTGCAACCGGATTGAACTGATTGCGGCGGCCCGTATTTCGCCGCCGCTGCTTGATACTTTGAAGCTGATTCTGAATTTCAGTCAGCTTGACGATAAAGATTACTATGTCAAGACCGGCTTTGAGGCCTTTGCTCATTTATGCCTGGTTGCCGGAGGGCTTTTTTCGCAGACTCCCGGCGAAAATCATATTACCGCCCAGATGAAAGACGCCTGGCAGTACGCGGACGAAAAAAACTGGGGCGGCAGCCTGATGAATACGCTCCGCGACCATGTGTTGCACGCTTCAAAACATATCCGGAATGAAACTGCGGCATTGCTGAAAACGCGGGAAATAGAAGAACTGGCGTGTGATTATATCGCATCGGCCTTGCCGCAACTGTCCGGCTGCAATGCGGTAATCGCCGGAACCGGCAGCATCGGCGGCGGCATGAAAAGACTGCTTGCCGGAAAAGTCGGACGCATTGAATTGCTCTATCACGCCCATCGCCCGGAAGCGGCTGAAAACAATGTTTTTGTTGCGGAATTGAGCGGGATAAAGGATAAACTGCCGGCTGCTGATTTAGTGATTACCGCGCTTGCCGCGGAACAGCCGGTGATTACCGCGGAGATGGCCGGATTGTTCAAGGCCGGGGCGGTGGTGATTGATTTAGGCGTACCGCGCAATGTAGCGGAAGCAGTCTCCGCGCTGCGTCCGGATATCATCGTTGCGGATATGGAGGAACTTAAAAAACGGCAGCAGCCCAATGCTTCCACGATGGAAGAAGTTTTTGCCGCGGCCAGTCAAATAATCGGGGAACACCGGGAACTTTATGAAAAATTTGTCCAAAGCTATACTGACGGGAACCAGGGACAGCAGGCTTTCGCTGGCGCAGACGCGGCAGGCGATTGAACGGCTGTGCGGGATTTTTCCGCTCCTGAAATTTGAGCTTGTCAGCATGTCTTCGCCGGGAGATCGCGACAAGGCGACCGATCTGCGCGTGACGCCGGGCGATTTTTTTACCCGCGATCTGGATGAGGCGGTGCTGGACAGCCGGATTGACTGTGCGGTGCATAGCGCGAAAGATCTGCCTGAGGAACTATCCGCCGGACTGGATTTGTTGTACCTGCCGTGGGCTGAAGACCCGCGCGACGTGCTGATTCTGCCTGCGGGCATTGCCGGGATTCCGGAAGCGCCGCGCATCGGCGTGAGCAGCGCCCGGCGGGAAGATTACTGCCGCAGGCGTTTTTCAAATGCCGTGATGCTGTCCGTCCGTGGCAATATTGAACAGCGGATCGAGCAACTGGATAAAGGCAATTATGACCTTTTGATTATGGCGGCGGCCGGGCTTAACCGCATCGGCCTGGCTGACCGTATTTCCGAATATATCCCGCTGGACGAGCTGGCGGTGCCGCCGGGGCAGGGGATGCTGGCGGTGACTTTCAGAAAAGGCGACCGCCGTTTTAATCAGTTGCGCAAACTTTTTGTAAAACCGGTGATTTTCGCCGGGGCCGGGACCGGGACGCTGGACAATGTCACGCTGGGAACGGTCAACGCTTTGCGGCATTGCGATATCTGTTTTTACGACGCCATCTGTCCCGCCGGACTGCTGGAACTGCTGCCGGAAGGCGCGGCCAAACTGGATGTCGGTAAACGCAAAGGCCGTCACGCATTTGCCCAGGCGGAGATTTCCCGGAAACTGGTTGACGCCGCGCGCCGCGGCTTGAACGCAGTCCGGCTGAAAGGCGGGGATCCGGGTATTTTCGGGCGGCTCGCCGAGGAAGCCGGATTGCTGGATGAATATGAATTGCCGTATCGGGCGCTGCCGGGCGTTTCCAGCTTGAATGCCGCGACTACTGCCAGCGGACTGCTGCTGACCCGGCGCGGTTTGTCCAGAGGTTTTACCGCCGCCACTCCGCGCAAATCCGGCTCGGAAAAAATAGAATGGTTTTCCGCCGAGGAAGAGCAGGCATTCTCCAAAGTTTTTTTCATGGCGGCTTCCGGCGTCGGCGAAGTCATGGAGGCGCTGGAATCCGAAGAATATCCCGCCTCGCTGCCGGCGTCGGTCGTGTTTGACGCGGGCGGCGACGAGGAGTTGATTATTTCCGGCACACTGGCCGATATTGCCGCTAAAGTTCCGGACAGCGCTTTGCCCGGCATCGTCATTGCCGGGGCTGCCGCCGACGGCAAATTTATCTTCCCGAAACATGGAGCTCTCGGCGGGATGCGCATATTGTTCGCCGGCAGCGCGGCATTGTCGGAAAAAGCGAAAACGGCAATCCTGGATTTTGACGGGCGTCCGGTACTGCGTCCGATGATTGAACTGCTCCCCGCCGCCAATGCGCCGGAGGCGCTGACAAAAGCCGCCGGAGTTGATTGGC
>Ga0364881_10520_pt2 | contig 11196 bp, 6 predicted proteins | sample ExccelJu500001D4_5_FD_206923 | JGI IMG/M metagenome (GOLD analysis project Ga0364881, IMG submission 206923) | Enriched cells from Trout Bog Lake Hypolimnion, Wisconsin, USA - BchlTB.July30.5000.01.D4 | ecosystem: Environmental > Aquatic > Freshwater > Lake > Hypolimnion/Profundal zone | place... | reverse complement strand
CATCAAAAAAGAAGAACTGATTCGTTAAACTGTGAGTATAAAATTAACCAGTTAGACCAATTGTTAACCCAGGGGGCAAATGATACAGCAAAAGTATTTCGTTTAACTACTTATTACAGAAACATTTTGCATTATAACTCTTACTGCTTCAATTCCAACCAGCTGGAAAGGTTGATATCCAATGCTTACGCAACTATTGCACTGGCTGAGAAATTGAAATACAGGGTTGGATTGGCATATGTTATTGTGTCTCTGGCAAATGACTTTGAGCAGTCAGATGACCTTAAACAAGCCATTAAATATTATCTGCAGGCATTGAATGAAATAGAAGCTGCTGCAAACAATTCACAGGAAGAAAATGAATCTACCTTTTTTTCACCTCTGCTCAATTTATATTTCTATTTCGGAAACTATTCCGGTGCCATGGAAATTGCCACCAGGGAAATGAAGATTGCGGAAAAGAAAGGGGATAAAATGATAATAGCACATTGTAATAACCTATTTGGTTATATCTACAATATGGAGGAAGATTACCCGAATGCTGAAAAATATTACCAGCTGGCTTATCATGATGCATTGGACTTGAAGGATAGCCTTCAAATAGTACATTCCTTAAGTGAAATGGCTGAAGTATATATTCAGCAGGGAAAAGACAAGGAATCACTTGCCGTTTTATTCCATGCATTGGAACTATATAACCTGATTGCTGATACTGTTAACTTTGTGCATACAAAGGATACTAAAAATCAGTTAAGCAAACACCTGGACTATCCCGCTAAGATCTGGTACAGAATCGGAAAAGCATATCTCATTAAAAGCGATTATAAAAATGCCTTAAAATATTCCCTGGAAGCAGTTAATTATTCTAAAAAGCACAATACAAACCTTTATGATATTGCAAGCTATACTATCAGCACCGGGAATATTTATAAAAAAATGGGCAAAAATGAACCCGCGATTGCCTGTTTAAACTATGGCTATCATTTGGCACAGCAGATTCATCATAAAGACAATATGAAAGATGCTGCTTCCTACTTAGCTGATGTGTATGTAGCAAAAAGCAAATACGACAGTGCTTATTTTTATTTCCATATCTACGCTTCACTTAAAGATTCTATTCAGAATACAGGGGCAAAACTTAAAATAGCTGACTTACAGGGGAGATATGACCTCGCCAAAAAAGATGAAGAAATCAACAGGCAAAAGCAGTTTCAATATAGTCTGATGATTGGATTTGCCATTATCATGCTTATCATTTTACTCAATTACAGAAATTACCGTTTAAAGCAGAAAAACAAATTTCAGAAAGAGCGGAATATGCAACAAATTGAAGTATTTAATGCCATTGTAACGGCACAGGACCAGGAAAGAAAAAGGATTGCACAGGATATTCATGATTCGGTGGGCTCTTTACTTTCAGCGGCTAAACTAAAATTCTCCTCTCTGGATGAGGCACAAAGTAAGATTTCTGAAGATACGCGCTATAAATTTAAACAAGCTGAAGCATTACTGGATGAAGCAGCTACAGAACTGCGCAATATTTCTCATAACATGATGCCCGCCAGTTTATCCAAATTAGGACTGGTGGCAGCGATTAACAATCTTCTTGAAAAAATTTCTGATCATTCCAATATCCGGTTCAGTTTAAATGTATACCAGTTTGAAGGAAGATTGGATGAAACAACAGAAATAAGTATTTATCAGATTTTACTGGAGCTGATTAATAATATTGTAAAACATTCAGGTGCAGATAAAGCTACCATTGAGATGAATAAATACACCAGCTATATTAATCTGATTGTGGAAGATAATGGAAAGGGATTTGTTTATGACCTGACTAAAAAAGAAAAGATAGGAATTGGATTAACCAATATAATCTCCAGAGTTGGAATTTTAAAAGGAACCATAGATATAGACTCTGTGCAGGATAAGGGAACAACTGTTATTATTGATATACCCCAATCCTAGCTGAATGACATACAAATTTATTGGTAACTCCAAATACCAATTTATTGGTATGTTTTATTGCGACTTGATTATTTAACTTGTTTGTAATTTCCCAAGTGCTATGAACAGTATAAAAATATTAATGGCTGATGACCATAAAATTTTGCTGGAAGGTGTTGTTTCACTGTTGCAAACTGAAAAGTCGTTTGAGATTGCAGCTACTGCAGTAAACGGACTGGAAGTACTGGAACTTGTTAAAAATAAGTACTTTGATATTTGTATTCTGGATATAAATATGCCCGGAATAGATGGTATTGAAGTTACCAGGCAGATTAAATTATGGAAGCCTGAAATGAAAATCATTATTCTTACCACTTATAATGACAAGGAAATCATTACTGAACTGATACAATTAGGGGTTGCAGGTTATTTATTAAAAAATGCTGCTAAAGCTGAACTGGTGGAAGCCATTAAAAAAGTAATGTCCGGCCGGTACTATTTCAGTGAAGAAGTGGAAAAGATCATCATGAAAGGATTAACAGCTAAAAAACCTGCAGATGAAAGTATTTTAACCGAAAGGGAGATTGAAATAGTTAAACTGCTGGGAAGGGAATTTACAAATGAAAAAATTGCACAGGAACTGAATATCAGTTTCAGGACGGTGGAAACGCACCGAAAAAATATTCTGCAAAAAACCAAATCGCATAACCTGGCGGGGTTACTGAAATATGCATATTATAAAGGGATACTCAAATAGCGTATCCCTTACTTCAGTTAATAATACTTTCTCCTGGAAAGATTAAAACCAATTTTTGCAAAAAAGCCTTTGATATATAGATTCTCGCCAGAATATATTGGAGTTAACCCTTGCTGATAGGAAAGATCAAAATTTATATGATTTAAATTAAAACAGACCCCCCCAATTAAACCAGCATAGGTTGATTTAAAATTGGCATTACTTATTTTAGAAGTATTACCGTTTATATTATGAAACGCCCCTATTGAATAACAAAGTTGAGGGCCTGCATATAGAAAAATTGCATTGGAAAAAGGAACTCCACCCGGATTGTACCCACCTGGTGTTGTAGTAGTTGTTGTAATAACATGCTGATAATACGAATGGTCATATACACTTGTTTGTGTATTGGATGAAGAGCCCCAGCTACGAGCCCCTGTAACTTTATTTTTAAATGAAATGCAATATTCAAATAAAACCGGGATATTTATATAGTTTAAAGTTTCAGATTCATAATTATTGCCTGTATTCTGACCATTATTGGCTGAAAAATAATCCCATACCATTTTAACTTTTATACCCATATCGGCTTTATTTTTAACATCAACTCTTCGATGTATCCATTCAAGGTAAAAATCACCTGAATAAGCGACCATTGTGGTTAGATTTGTAGATATATCCGGATTATCAGAGGCTTTTAAAGAGGATAAACCAGTACCTCCCCACCAGGCACCTGCATCTATCCCTGAATTAAAATTCCAGGAAGGTGAAGCAACAGAAGAATTTTTCTGAGCAACCGTGCAAAGGGAACCCAGTGTTAGTAGTAAAAACATTATTTTTTTCATATACAAATTTTTATGGTAAATGATTGGGAATGCATCCTAATATTTAGTCCAAATGGTTATTGATAAGTAAAACCTTCTTTTCGGACATACTTTCTATTTTGGGACATACTTTGAATTTATCTCCTAAATAAAAGTAACCTGCATTCTTAAACAGAACAATACCAAGTGATTTGTATAATTTTTCTACCAATATATTGGTAGATATAAATACAAAACTACTGGTATTGTCAGGTATAGAAGTCCTGGTTATTTTTATAGTACTTGGTAAACAACAGCTATGTACTTAAAAGAAGTCTTAACACAGATAGCCCTTAAATGGGGATACCGCTTACAGGAAAAAAACATTAATCTGTTTTATATTCAGGTGAACCTGGTACGTGATAAAATCAATAATCGTTTTCAGGTAGTATCTGTACAGCGGGAAAGTGTGGAAGGAAAACCTTCCAGGATTTATTTACAAAGTTATTGTGGTATAGTTACCCCAAAAACACCACTTTATGATATCATGAAACTGGCCCTGCGCTATAATTACTGTACCAGTGCCTTACTGGAAGTAAAGGACACAGCTGGCAATCCGGTTACTGAATTGATAGTGCAAGCCTGCCCGGAAGAAGAATACCTTACTCCTGAATTGCTGGACAATATACTGTTTGAAGTAGCCGATAAGGCCGACTATCTGGTAATGCAGTATTATGAAGACCCACAGCCTAAGTTAAATTAACATTTGAATTAGATATTACACTGCCGGCAGTTCAATGGTAAACAAAGCACCGTTACTATTTTCCACTTTTATTTTACCGCCATGTGCCTGTATATATTGTTTTACGATAGCCAGGCCTAACCCCGTACCATTACTTTTTTGTTTGGTTACAAATGGGTCGAATACCGTTTTAAGAATCGCTTCCGGAATGCCGGGTCCATTGTCTTTAATATAGATGAGCAACATTGCATTTTCGTCGTCGGGTATAGCTGTAATCTGTATACAGGGTGCTGTTGTTTTCATTTGTTTAAGCACATCTGCTGCATTCCCTACCAGGTTCATGATCACCCGCTTCAATTTACTTTCATCCCCATTCACCATTTGCGTTGCCGGAATATTTTTAACTATTGTAATACCATCCAGTTTACTTTTTTCATCCGCCATCATAATACCTTCTGAAATTACTTTCTCCAGTAAAACGGATTTCTTGCTTATTGGATTACCCTTAATAAAATCCAGAAAATCATCAAAAATAGCAGTTGCCTGGTCAGCACATTGGTCAATGGCATCCATCCACCTGCTCACTACTTTTTCTTCCCGCATCATACCTGTCAGGATCTTAATATAGTGGATAGGCGGTTTCAGGTCATGCATCACCATTCCAATGGCTTTTCCAACTGCTGATAGTTTTTCCTGCAAAATCAGTTCTTCATGCAGGGAAGCATTTTGAATAGCTTTAGCTGCGCTTTGTACAAAAAGTTTCAGCAGGTAAAGTTTTTCTGTTTTCAGTTTTTCATTCTTTTTCAGGGCGGCAAAAATGATATAGTCATCCACCCTTGCCAGCACTACTTCTTCTACCTGCACCACTTCTTCTTTTCCTATATGAATCGGAAGAATCCTTGAGATCAGTTCATCCAGGTTAATCGTTTCTTCCAGTGCCCCAATAGAAAACAGTTTCTCATAAGAATTGTCGTCATACAATTTTCCCATCAGCGCCATATCGGTATCCACATAACCTGCCAGCTGGTCCAGTATATTCCGCAGCAAGGAATGCAGTTGTTGTTCATCCAAACTAATAGATGATATCACTTCAATGAGTTGTTCCAGATTACGAAGTTTACTATAATCTGTAACTGCCTTGGTAGCCAGTTGAATAATTTCCTCTGTTGCATAGGGTTTACAATGGTAGCCCACATTCTGTCCTGCTTTGGACACAATATCCTCAATAGAATGGTCGCTAAATGCAGTAACAAAAATAATTTCCGCCTTATTATCGTATTTCCGGATCTGTATGGCTGTCTCCAGCCCATCCCATCCCGGCATACGCATATCCAGAAAAATAACCGCATAAGGGTGATTATTCTCAATTGATTTTTTTACCATTTCCAGGCCCTGCATCCCATTTGATGCTTTATCCACTGTAAAACTGGGAATATTGCCTGATACCGGTTTAAGCAGGATATGTTCTTCTTCAAACAAAATATTGGCAGCATCAGTAATGGCTTGCTGCTCGTGGAAATTTATTTTAGGTACCAGGATATCTTCAATACTGTCCCGCACTATTTCCTCATCATCAATCACCAAAACAGAGGTATTGAATTTTTCTTTCATACTCATACTATTTTTATTACTTGTTTGTTTCTATTGTTAAAGGAAGTTTTATTTCTGTAAAGGAACCTTTGCCTGGCCCATCGCTGCTCATTTGGATGGTACCCCCATGGCTTTCAATAATTGCCCTGCAGTTATATAAGCCCTGCCCTGTACCATTGTGTTTGGTGGTAAAACCACGCTGAAATAATTGGCTGGCTGTTACTGTATCAAATCCGGCCCCTGTATCCTGTACCAGTAATACCAGCCAGTGGGGATCGGAATAAGCCTGTACCGTAATCTTTTTATCGCCTGTATGGCTGTCAATCGCTTCCATACTGTTTTTAAGAATATTTAGGGTAAGCTGCATCAGTTGGGTTTTATCTCCCTCCACCAGGGGCAGGTCCGCTGGAATATGCAAAACCACTTCAATGCCCCGTTTATCAAAAGAAGCAAACAGCATGGCCATGCAGTCGTTAATTATGGTTCTCATTCTTACCGGTTTCCTTTCGCCACCATCAACACCTGCCACATACTGGCGTTGAATCTGTAAAATCTCCTGGATATGAATAATGATCTGCATTTGTTCTGTAATGGCCTTATTCATGTCAAGTTGCTGTTCTTTTTGTGAAGAGGCAATACCATTCAGCATTTCAACCACAGCATGAGCTTTTTTTTCACCCAGACAGGGAACCAGGTTCGCTTCCATACCTGAAAGCAGGGCTGCCAGTTTTTGAAGATTATCGAGATTAGTTTGTTCCATCATTCTCTTCACCCTGGTAAGGTATGAGCCAAAACTTACTACAGCATTACCAATATCATGCAATACACCGGAAGCTATTTCCAATTGCTGCATCTTTTTTTCCTTCTCGTAAATATCTGTAATATCATCAAACGTAATACCGATGCTTTCCTCATCTCCTTTGTTAACAATAAAATTAATGTATCGGGTAACTATTCCGTTTTCAGAATGAATTTTACAGGGATACATTTCATTCATTACAATTATACCAATCTTTTCCTTGTAAGCAATAATTTTTTCTGCAATAGCAGGAGCAAAATGGCGAAAAATTTCAATGCCATTTTCAGGGTCCAGCTGATAGGCCTTAATAATGGGTTGTAACATTGTTTCACCGGCTTTGTTCAGCAAAGTCATAATTCCATTTGCATTGATGCCGGCTACCCCCATTGGGGCATATTGCAGCATATTGAACAATTTCTGTTCGGAGGGAGTGTATTGGTTTTTCATACTATTATTCATAATAGAATAATTCTAAAGCAATCAAAATTAAACCATTTAAAAGGATGATGATAGTAAATTTTTTATGGCCAATACCAGCGTTTAACCATTGGCTTCAGGTTAATTTAAGTGATGTTAATTAAATAAGCAGGTTTATCAATATTTGATAATACTGATTTTCACCGGCCCCAATAAACCAGATGATTCCAATGCACTACCGGAATCAGGACCAAATAAAGTACTTGTTTTACGCTGATTGGCCGGAAGCCTGCTATCCCCAATCAGTCGGTTTACCCATGTATTTACAACCTTTATATCCAGTTTATTTTCACCCGGTTTCAAAGCTTTTGTGATATCCACCTGGTATGGGGCAGTCCATACGCCACCCATTTCCACCCCATTAACAGACACTTTAGCAATAGAGCGGGCAACACCTAAATTAATCCAATAATTCACGCCCTTTATTATACTGCTGATGTTGAAACTGGTATGATAATAAGCGGTACCAGAATAATATTTTATACTATCATTTATATTTTTACTCCAATCGACTAATGTATCAAATAAAACCGGTTTAACAGGTCCGCGCATGCTGCTGTCAAAGTTTACGATCCATGGTTGTGTAAGATCAATTGTTTGTAAGGCAACAGGATAATTAGCCTTTGTGGTATCGCCGGTAGTCCCATCTTTTCTGAATATTACAAAAGCACTTTCCAAAGCTGCCAGTTGTATAGGAATAGTGGTAGTATTTGCCGTCTGTCTGAATAAAGGGAGTTCACGTATGCTGCCATCTATGGCATTCCATAACTCAGGCTTTTTACCTGCTATACGAAATTCTGCTGCAATACTTACCGGTACATTTTCCTGGTTAGACAGAAAATAGACGGATCCATCTTTTAATTGCCTGTGGATGAATAATATGGAATTGCTTTGAGATATCTTACAATCAGGTATCACTTTTAAAAGGTCCATGGCTTGCTGCATATCCATTCCGCTAAGCACCAATCCTTTTCCATAATGGTGCACTTTATTTATTGTATCATCGATAGTACCCCAAAGTTCATCTGCGATGCTTTTTACCTGCATATCTGCTGCAGGATAGCCTTGCAGACTGGGAGACCTTTCCGGTTTAGGCCCTAAAATGACGGCCCCCTGTTGCACCAGTTCTTTTATCCTGACCAATAATTCGGGGCGGATGGTAATAAGTTTAGGTAGTACCAAAATGCTGTAGTTAATTCCATTTGGCAAGGTTAGTTTACCATTTTTAACTGTTAAGACATTTTTGATAATGTCCCCATTCATATAATCAAATGAATAGCCCTGTGGTAGCTCCGGATCTGTGATACCCGTCATTTTTGGGGCATCTTCGCCAATAAAATAAGCAACATCGGCAACATACCGGCCTTGCTGAAGCATCATATTACACCTTTTGATATACCGGAGAAAAACATCCATATCAAAAAACCAGGTATTTAACCGGTTGAACTCCACACCAAACCAAGCTGCCAGTCCGGGTTTTGCATTATCCACCGGTTGTTCAATATACACATGCAGCAGCGTGTTGTTAATCCCTTCCGTAAAGAAACGGTCACCTCTTTTTTTAAACACAGCCGGATAACGCCCCCATGGATTACCTGCGGCTGTAAATGATTCTGCTGATACCTTCGTTTTTCCGTAAATATGCGCAGAGGAGGAAGCAGCCCTGTTTTCAATATCCCCCAGATCACCCTCACTCCAGAACTCACCCCCTACTTCATCTGATTGTCCGCCGTATTGTAAAAACTCTCCCGGATAACCCCAATGCCCATAATTTTCCAACCAGGTTGTAAGTCCATGTTTATGGCTTATTTCCCTTAACCCACCTACATATTTAAAAGAAATATCATCGGCAATTAAACGTCTCAGATCCCATAGGAAACGATCGGACTGATCCTCACTGCCCACTACTTTTCCCTGTACAACTGGCATGAACGGGGTTGGATCATAATTGTATTTTTGTATAAACTCTGGTATCAGCTCATCCGTCCAGTTTTGACTGCCTGTTTCATAACTGTCCTCCACCGTAACTTTCCAGGTTTTACGGTCTTCCGGAGGGATCCGTTTTAATATCTGACCTAAAAAAGCATCAAAATGTGCTGCAATATGCTTTTTGCTCATTTTGTCAACTTCAAGGCCACGACCTTCCGGTGGTGCTGGTGCATTGGTAACATTTGTTGGCGTCATACCTGTACGTTCAATGATCCAGTTTCCAGCTGGCACTTTCCAGTTAAGGATGCCATCTGCTTTCATATACCTGGATATATCCATCACGTTAGCCGGATCAATTATATATGTTGATGTTTCATCCGGTTGAGGCTGCCATTGGTACTCTTTCCAGAAAGGATGCGGGGTTGGCCACATTTTAGCCAGTGTCTTTTCCAGGTAATGCTCCACCATGGGTGTTGCTGATAACTTTAATTCAGTTATCCCAGAATTGGAAGAAATACGGGTAAGAATAAGCCTGAAGCTATTGGAAGTTGTTGCTGGTATAGAAACAGTTGCCGGGCCAAATGGTATAAAGCCGGTAATTAGGGCAGGATTGGTACGGTCTATTGAAAAATGTTTAAGTGTAATATACTGGTTATTGATTTTAGCTTGCAGGTCTCCTTCCAGATAGACGGCCTGTTCTGTAGTGGTTATAACCAGACTACGCACGGTATAGGCTGTTTTTGCTGTAATATCCAATGAAAATGGCTGGTTATTATTAAGATGAATTCCAGTGGATGTGTTATGATCCATTAAGTTAGGTAATGAATCTACAAAAGGCATGGCAGTTAATTGCGGTTTCAACAAACTGATATCAGTATTATAATCATCCGATACCGGATAGGCTAATACTTTAATATCCTGGAAATTGATTTGTGGTTTTATTAATTGTTTGTTGAATAATTGAGGACCTTTAACCCTCACCTGAGATGAAGTGAGATAACGCATGGATTGTTCGGGTTTAATCCATGGCCCTCCAGACTGGCTCCAGCCCGGACTATTAAAAATACCAATCTGGATATTTAACCTGGTGGCTGTTTTAAGTGTCAGATGAACAATATCCCACCATTCGTCTGAAAACATTTTTATTTTACCATTGGGCACATTATCCAATCCAATATTTCCGATAAACGCCCTGTTGATACCTACCTTTTTCATTGCTTCCAAATCCTTTACCACCCCTTCTTTGGAGATATTACCCGATATCCAGTACCAGTACACACTGGTTTGTATGGAATCCGGAATAGCTTTAAACCCTTTTTCCAAATCTTTAAAACTATGGGAAGTGTAAGGATATGTATTGTTTTTGGGTATAGTTTGACTAATAGATCCGGATACAGCAAAACAAAGTAATAATGTATACAAGCAAAGGTATTTGTATGTCATCTTAAGTGTTTGTTTAAATAATATCAGGAATACCCGAATACTATTACAATTTGATTGTATGAAGTAATATCAAATTATTGACAAAACAATCCTGTGCTGTTGATAACATTTGCCACTGTTAATCCTTAATATTGTTCAATAATCAGCTAATTATCTTTTCAAATTTTTTCTATGCATAAAAGGTCTTATTATTTTTTTGTTTTTCTGATGATATTGGTTAATATTTTTTCATATGCGCAACAAAAGCAAACCCCTGCATTTAATGTAATTCCACTGGGTGTAAGGGGCGGATTGGACGAAAGTAATTTATCTGCCTACCTGGTTGCAGCCGGCGGAAGCAATGATTATATATGCCTGGATGCCGGCACTCTGCACCATGGTATTGAAAAAGCCATAGACGGGCATTTCTTCACCGGAACTGTGGATGATGTGCTGAAACATCATATCAAAGGATATTGTATTTCGCATGGACACCTGGATCACTTAAGCGGGTTGATTCTTAATTCTCCGAACGACAGTTCCAAATATATCTATGCACTTCCTTCGGTTATAAAAGTGCTACAGGAAAAATATTTTACCTGGCAGGGCTGGGCCAATTTTACAAATGAGGGAGATAAACCAGCTTTGGGTAAATACAAATATGTATACCTGGAACCAGGAAAAGACACCATCCTGCATCATACGGGATTAAGTGTAAAAGCCTTTAGCTTAAGCCATGGCAACCCCTACG
>Ga0364881_10879_pt1 | contig 11204 bp, 9 predicted proteins | sample ExccelJu500001D4_5_FD_206923 | JGI IMG/M metagenome (GOLD analysis project Ga0364881, IMG submission 206923) | Enriched cells from Trout Bog Lake Hypolimnion, Wisconsin, USA - BchlTB.July30.5000.01.D4 | ecosystem: Environmental > Aquatic > Freshwater > Lake > Hypolimnion/Profundal zone | place... | reverse complement strand
TAATTCGCTGGAGAAGGCGCGGGGGCGGTTTTTGGGGTCAACTGAATGCCGTATTTGGTCATCACCGTTTTGGCTTCATCGGGTGCCGCGGTGTTGAAGTCTTCAATCAGTTTCTGAAGGCTGCCCTGCAATTGGATGGACTGTTGGACCATCTGGGTGCGCTGCTTGATGGCTTCCTGGAATTTCGCCCGTTGGGGAAATTGATCCGAGATTTGGAAAACCAGCAGGATGGCAAAGCTAAGCCCCAAAAGGGTGAGCGGCAGGAAAGGGCTCAGGGATTGCGAGTCGGTGTCAAGAGTGGATTCGTTCATTTTGCGGGCGAGGGTGAGGGGGTTGCGGAAGCGTTGACGGTCACGTTGTAGCCGTTGTTCTTTAAAACCTCTTTGATTTTATCGTTTTTGACCGAAAGCTCGGCCATATCGCGCAAGACATTCTGGCCAACTTGAAGGGTCGCATTGCCGCGATTGATTTCATCCTGCTGCGCCTGATACTGGGCTTGCAGAGTCTGGTTGCTCTTGCTTAGCAAGAGGGAAACGATGCTCAAGACGAGGCAGATCGCGCCGAGAGCCACGGTGACATAGAACTGAGGGACTTTCATGGATTAGTAGGGCTATATAGGATTTAAGGTAAAGGCGTCAAGGTTGATTTGGCCGTGCACACGAAGCCCGCTCGACGAGGGTTCCGGCCATCACGATTCGCCGGGTGCTGGTGAGGTCTTGTTCTTTGATCCGGGTTTGCAATTCGGCAATCGCTTTGTCTGCAACATCCTGGGCCGCAATGGAAACCGTGGTGAGGGGAGGGTGGAGCCACGGCGAGAAAGCCGCGTCGCCCAAACCCACGACGCTCAACTCTTCCGGAACCTTGACGCCGCGCTGCTGCGCTCCGTGCAGGACGCCCGCGGCTGCGAGGGCGGAAAAACAGAAAACGGCGGTTGGCTTTTGCTGCCGATCCAAGAGGAGGTTGATGGAGGCGACGCCGTGTTCAAACGAGGAACCTCCGTAAATGACGTTTTGGGCTTCGATGGGGATCTTGGCGGCGTCGTAAGCGGCCCGAACGCCAAAGTTGAGTTCGATCGTCATGGCGTCGGTGGAGCCGAAAGGGCCGGAGAGAATGGCGATCTGCCGATGGCCGAGCGTAAGCAGCGTTTCGACCGCCTGATGCGAGGCGCGTGCGTACTCGGGGAGGATGCTGGTGACTCCGGCGGTGCCCGCTTCCTGGCCGATGTGGACCACCGGCGAATCGTGCCCCAGAATGACGGAAAAGAGCGAGGCGTTGGGTGGCCCCAGCGTAATAAACTTGGAGGCCACGCCGCTGCTCACGGGGGCCGGCAGGGCGGCGGGATTGGCCGAGTAATCCATCGCGGGATCGTAGCACGCCACCGAGAGATGGCGGCCCGGGATCTGCGCTAGGAGCGCCTTGGCCAACTGGCCGACAAAGGGGTCTTCGAGCCCGAGGTCTGCCGCAACCAGCAGTGCGAAATCGCCCAGCTCGGGATACATCCGCACCACGGCTCGCAAATCGTTGGGCATGTAGCCCAAATCCCGGCAGACCCGGAAGACGCGTTCGCGGGTTTTGGCGCTCACGCGGATGCCATAATCCCGGTCGTTGAGCAAAGAGGAGATCGCCCCCTGCGACACTCCCGCAGCCTTCGCGATCGTCGCCATGGTAATCGTCTTTCCTTCAGGACGGACATTGGCCGATGTCGCACCGCTTTGAGGCGGATCCACGTTCTCAAGATTCATGGCGGATAAGTAACCGGTAGCGCAATGGGCGCAAAGCAAAAACGAATCGGTTGATCGACTGCGGCGCTTCCGTTACGAAAACTGATTCGAGGCGAGAAAGGCAAACGCGTTTATTACAACCGGCAGAGGAGGGGCATGCGATGGAGAAATAATTAACACCACAAGATGTTGTGTTCGGGTGTTGTTGGTGCCACAATAATTCAACATGCGCTGCCCCAAGTGCGGAAATCAAGAAGATCGGGTTATCGACTCGCGTTCCTCCAAGGATGGCGCGTCGATCCGCCGCCGCCGCGAATGCACCGGCTGCCAGCATCGTTTTACCACGTACGAAGAGATTGAGCGCGAGCTGATCCGGGTTCTTAAACGAGACGGGCGTAGTGAACCTTTCGACCGGCGCAAACTCATCAACGGGATGATCAAAGCCTGCGAAAAACGCCCCATTTCCCTGGAGGCTATCGAGAAAGCCGTGGAAGAGATCGAGGCGGACCTGGAGGCCAGCGGGGGGCGGGAAATGGCGTCGAGCGCGGTGGGGGCGAGGGTGATGGAAAAATTGCACGGCTTGGACCAGGTCGCCTACGTCCGGTATGCCTCCGTTTACAGACAATTTCAGGATATTGGTGAATTTCTTGACGAAATCCAAAACATGGGACGCCGCGCCAAAGCGAGCGTCTCGCAACCCGAACTCTTCAAATGATCGCACTTGCCGATGGAATGCCTCTGGTGAAGTTGGAAAACGGACGGGTGGTCGCGTTTCAAAGCGACTGGATCGTGCGGGCGCTGGCCAAGGCCGCGCTCAAAGCCGGGTATCAAAATTGGTGGATGGCCGAAGTGGTCACCGAGGCGCTGGTTCACCACCTGGCGTGCCATGTCGAGGCCAACGCCGTCACGGTACCCCAAGTGGCCGAGGTGGTCGCCGAAGTGCTCCAAGTGATCGGATACTCCGAGATTTCGCCCTTTTTCGCCCCGGGGGTTCCGTCCGAGCGGCTGAATTTGGTGGATCTCGTACGTGAAGCCGGGAGCGGCTACGAACTGGCGTTTTTCCATCGGCTGCGCGATCGCCTGCAATTCCTGCTGGGAACTGGAACGACGGATGTCGATCTGGTGGGGCTCGCACCGTGCGTCAAGCAACTCCGCGCCCGCAAAAGCTGGAGCAGGGGATGCGACGACCTGCAGGAAGAGATCGTCTCCTTCGTTCGCACCCAGACTCTCCAGGCCCCGGCAGAACGGGAAATTTCGGTGCAGGTGCGCTGAGCCCAAGTCGCGGCGGATTTGCGCGTACCCCGTTTCAATGTATCGTTGCGTTAAGCGGTGGAAAAGGCGGCTGCCAATATGAAAACCTTACTCTTTGCGGGGGTCACGATGTTGATGGGGCTATTGACCGGGGCTTGCGGGCAAAAGCAGCCCTTGCCGGCGACTTTGAATGAGGCTCAGGTCCGAGCCAAACTGGAGGCGATTCCTATGAATGAGAAAGTCAATCTGAGCGACGAGGAGTGGCGCAAAATTCTCACGCCCGAACAATTTTCGGTCATGCGCGAACGGGGAACTGAACCGGCGTTTTCCAACAAGTGTTTCAATATCCACCAAAGCGGAACCTTCGTTTGCGCGGCATGCGGCAATCCGCTCTTTGATTCCGAGACCAAATTTGAATCCGGCACCGGCTGGCCCAGTTTCAACGCGGCGCTGGCGGGAGATCGGGTCAAAGTTGTCACCGATACCAGCCACGGCATGGTGCGGGAGGAAGTGACCTGCGCCCGGTGCGGCTCGCATCTTGGCCATGTCTTTAAGGACGGCCCGCCGCCCACGGGCCTGCGCTATTGCATGAACGCGGTGGCGTTGAAACTCGTGTCGCTGGAAAAAGCCACCTTTGCGGCCGGGTGTTTCTGGGGCGTCCAAGCAGAGTTTGACGCGACCAAGGGCGTGCTGAAAACCACGGCGGGCTACACGGGCGGCCATGTGAAAAACCCCACCTACGAGCAGGTCTGCGCCCACAACACCGGACACGCCGAGGCGGTGGAAGTCGAGTTCGACCCGGCGGTCGTCAGCTACCAGCAGCTTCTGGATCTCTTCTGGACGATCCACGACCCGCGCCAGAAAAACCGGCAGGGGCCGGACGTGGGCGACAACTACCGGTCGGCAATTTTCACCCACAGCCCGGAACAGAAAGCCGCCGCCGAGGCTTCCCGGGATCAACAGAACGCCCAGGGCAAAGGCCCCATCGCCACGGAAATCGTTTCCGCCGGAGAATTCTACCCCGCCGAAGCCTACCACCAGCATTACAAAAGCCCGAGCTGCGTTATTCATCGCTAAACACCTGGTCTTTGGGGTTGACAATAAAATCCGAGAAGCCCATACAGGCTTCACGAGAGCAGTTAAATTGACCTCAATGATGTTTGTGTTATCTAAACAGTCTTCATTCCTTCCTGTTTCCCAAGCCGAATTTTCCGAATCCGAATCCTGATCGGGAGTTTGTCGTGCACCGAAGCGGTGCCCCGCAGTTCTTCGTTTTTCCTGAAAACCTCTCGGACTGCATTTCAAAATGGCCTCCTCCGCCGCCACCCATCTAATAAAATGATCCAAAACGTTTGCCTCGAAATCACCCTAAAGCCGTTCAAAGACAAAACGGCGGAAGGCTATGGAAAAGCCTGCGAAACCTTGTTTCGTCAATGGCTTCCGCTCACCGTCAACGCTGAAACAATCAGCGTCCTTCTCTGGATTTCAGACGGTTCCGAGATATTGGATTACAACAGAGATATGGATGCCACCTTCGAGTGGGCCTGCGTCGTCGGTTCGGCCAATCCCCATCCCAAGGAAGGCGACGACTCCATCGATAGCAAGCCGTTCTTCTATTGTGAAAATCCTCCGGAGTATTGCTACCGGGATCTGAAGCGTTTGATTGCCTCGCTCAAATCAACCGCGCTTGAAATTTGCGGCAAGCCTCTCCGCGTGGGCGCCATTTTCGATCCGGGTCCGGAATTTGCGAAATCCACTTTTAAATACGAACGCCATCCCGAAATTTGCACCGGCAATCCCAGTTGCACAGGCACCTCCGCTTGCGGGAGGGGTTTTGTCTACAGCGCGGAAAGATTGAAGGGCGATTCCCGGCCCTATGCCGGTTTCCCGAACGGCATTCCGGATGGCACGCCTTTTGGTGCGTTTTTGGGGCGTCAGGTGAAATGCTATTTCAAGGATCTTGATTTTGATTTTCTATGGCTTTCCAACGGCTTCGGCTTTGGAAAAGACACTTGGGGAATTATCGGCTCCACCTTCGACAAAGCAAAGTTCTCTTCCGAACAAGGGCCCGCGGTGCGGGCGGGCATTATGGAGTTCTGGCGGGAGTTTCGCAACGAGTGCCCGGACATCCCGCTTCAAACACGGGGAACCAACTCCACCACAGGCGTCGATATTTCCACCGATGGCGTCCCTCTTCGCGAAATTTACTCGCAGGTTTCCGATCTGGAAGTTCCACCGAACTCTCCTTGGGGGCCTCTAACCAACGACTTTGGCTTGGAACTCGCGGGCTGGATGTCGCACATTGCCGAAGTCCCTTCCGGCAAGAGTTATCTCTTCAGATACTACATCCATGATCCCTGGTGGGCCTTCAGTCCCTGGTTGCACCAATATCAGCGCAAAGCGCACGATCTCTATCTCCCCCTGGCCATCACGCGCCTCGACGCCAACGGCAAAACAAAGAATCCCGAGAACATTGCCTTCCTTTCAGTGGACAACTCGTATGGGGAACTGCTGCCCCAAGTTCCAAACGAGGTTATTCCGGAAATCCTGGCCTGTTACGAAACAAGTCCCGACGAACCCGGACCGTTTGTGTGGCTCTATCCCTTTGACGATTACCACGATCTGGCCTTCAAACAGAATCGTTATGAGGAGGTTTTCTTTGGAGACCTTTTCATTCGGGACGCCATCAATTTGGGATTTCCGCTCAATACGATCGTAAGCACGGGCAATTTTCTCAGTTCGCTGAACCACGGCGCTTCGTATTCAAAGTGCGTTCTCGTTGCTCCCACCGCCATTGCGTCGAACAAGGCCGTTCTGGAGAAAGTCGAGAAGTTGCTTGGCGAGGGCGCACAAATCCTGCTCTACGGGCCGGTCGGTGACGCGGCGCTTCTTGAATTTCTGGAACAGGAGCGTTGCGAAGGCATTGAGGGCGACATGGAGATTCATATCGGCGAACGCCAGTTGAAGGTTCGGCATACAGCCCTGCTTTCAGGCGGAGATTTGAACGTGCGGACAAAGTCAGGTTCCACCGCCTCAACTTTGGCGGAATATGTCAGAGGTTCCGAGCGGCGCAGTGCTGCCGTCCGGATTGCCAAGCCTGCCTGGAAGGGAGGAAAGCTGATTTGGATCAGGGGCACGAACTCCTTCTCCGTAGCCCAAAGCGGCTTCAATACCGTCATGTTTGATTCCAAGGAACTGTTTCTTCCCGAGACCCTCATGCGGGAGATCTTGCCGGAATTTGGCTACACCGTCGAATTCACCAAACATTTTCCACAGCAGACAGACCCCGTCATCAACTTCAGACGTCACGCCAACGCCATTCACATGGCCGCTTATAGTGCGGATATGACCGTCGGCATGAAATTGAACTTCCCGGAAGGGGCTCCTGTGTTCACTTCCAGCGAGACAATTCTGGAAGAGGGGTTAGCCACTTACCGTCCGGGGAAAGCCGTGAATTGGGAGTGTCGCGTGTTCGTTGAACAAAGCCAGGGGCTGGTAAAATGTTTGGAGCGCGAGCCGCGCGCCAAGAACCTGAAACGGAAATTGCAGGTGGATGGCTTGGAGAACGCCACGCTGCATTTCCGACCCGAACCCGGTTTTGAAAACGCCACGATATTTACCCGTGAAGGGGCTGACGGCAATGGCCCTTTGGCGATTGAGCAGCGAGACCTTCACGGCCCCGTTTTGGAGCTTAGAAACCTCAGCGGTTCCGTTGTGATCGCCTGGTGATCTTTAGCCTTGGAAAGGGGGGAGGCGCACTCCCCCCTTGGCCCAGCTAAATGGAAGCGGAATGGCTTTGAGTAACTCCCTATTTAGCCGGTTGGGTCTTGTCTGCCCCTTTGGTCGAGGATTTGATCTCCTCTTTGAGGAGTTCCTGAATCTTGGGCATGATGCCCATCATCATCTTTTGTTGCCTCAGCATTGTTTTCTGCATGATGACGGGCTGCTTATCGAGAAACGCCTGTCCTGCGGGGCTCTTGTAAAACGCGGTGATCCCTTTGACTTCTTCCGGCGTTAGAGCTTCCGCATAGATTTGGACGAAGTCGCCCTTTACCTTCTGCCAGCTCATTTCTTCCTGCACGAGGGAAAAGATCCGCTCTTGGCTGGCCTTGGCTTTTTCCGCCGCATCCGCAGAAAGGTCAGGCATTTTTCCGAGCATGTTGGCCGTCATCTGAGGCATGGTTTTTTTCATCTGTTCCATTGTGCCTTGCAGCAATTTCTCGATGCGCATCACGGTGAGCAATTCTTCGACATCCGGGCGCGCGACGGCGTCATCGGCGAGGGCAAACAAGGGGGAGGAGAGGGCCAATAGCAGGGTGACAAAATACTTTTTCATAAGAAAACGGTGATTCCGAACGATTTGGTTTCTGATCCTTGGACGCGAAAAAGATAGTGGGCCGGGGCAGGGGAGGACAAGGCAAATCCAAAGCAGAAGCGTGTGCACCACACTTTGCTCACATCCCCACGGAAAGCCGCTGGGCGGTAAACCGGGGAAGCTTGGCCCTCATAATCTTGCGCCTCGTTTTCGCGAGAGCGTAAGGAACCCTGCGAAACTCAATCTCCCGGGTCTTGGGATTGAAGATCACATAACAAGCGGCGGGATTGCGATCCCGGGGTTGTCCCACCGAGCCGACGTTGATCAGCGTTTTTCCATTCTCGGCAAGCGGGATGCGGCCGATGCCCGGGTGGGCTGTGAGCGATTGGTTATCGCGATCCAAATGCCACACTCTCGGGCAGTGCGTGTGGCCGCAAAAGCAAACCGGGAGCGATTGCGACTCGAAATGCAGCAGGGCGTCTTCGGGTTCGAGCACATACCACCACTCAGCGGGAGCATCCAACGAGGCGTGCACAAACTGGCAATCGCCTTGGGCAAGGGTCAGGGGCAGATCCGCCAGCCATGCGCGCTGTTGCGGGGTGAGTTTGAGCCGCGAGAACTCGATCCCGGCCCCGGCGGAGGCGTTCATTTCGTCCAAGAGACGCTCAGAGGCTGCGGCCTCGTCGTGATTCCCCTTGAGCACCGGGCATCCCAGGCCGCGCACCGCTTCCAGGCATTGGGCGGGATTGGCGGCATAACCCACGGTATCGCCCAGGCAGAAATGACGGCGAATCCCCAGGGCGTCCATGTCCGCGAGAACGGCTTGCAGCGCCTCCAGATTGGAGTGCACGTCGCTAAACACAGCCAAGGCGGAATCATCCATCTCCTTTACATAAGGCCGGGGCGGCAGCGCGTCAATCCGGGCAAACAACGAGGAAGGAATGGTTCAATCTCTGCCGGATTTGCGATCGTGTGCGCCGCCCTTGACCTGTCTTCACGAAACCGTTTTACTTCGTCTCGATTTCCGCACTTTTTTGACCGCCGCTTGAATGCGTGCGGACGCGGGGCCCCTCCAGTAACCCACGACACCATGCGCCGATGAAAATCCATCTGACCAGTTGCGAAACACATCCCGGCGCGTGGCGGCTTCAAGAACAGATGCTCCGGGAGCAATGGGAACGCTCCTCGCACCAGCATTGTCTGGTCGAGTCCCCAGCCGAGGCCGACATCATTCTCATCGCCAACGTGCGCGAAGAACGCTGGTTCGAGAGCCTTCGCAACCACCCCGTCATTTGCAAATACCCGAACCGATGCTTTGTCATCGCGGAGTTTGACGACCCAAAGCCGCTGCTGCGCGGCGTCTACACTTCGGCCCATCGCCATTTGAAGTTCCCCTTCCGGTTCCGTAATGGAGCCTACACTCTTCAACATCCCGATTTCGACAATCCCTACATAGCGAACCATCCCGGCGGGGCTTTCCGCAGTCCAAAGAAATATCTTTTTTCGTTCACCGGCCGCAACTGCCACCCTGTGCGGGCGGCCGTCCTGGGCCAGCGATTCGAGCGGGAGGATGTTTTCGTCAAGGATACGTCGGAGTTTAATCTGTTCACGCATCAAAAGGACGCCAAGCCTCGTTCCCAGGAGTTTTTCACGCAGGTGATGGAATCGTCGAAGTTCGCCGTTTGCCCGCGCGGTTACGGAGCTTCGAGTATCCGCTTATTCGAGGCGATGAAGATCGGGGTTGCGCCGATTATTATTTCGGACAGCTGGATATTACCCAAGGGTCCATGCTGGAACGATTTCGCCCTCTTTGTGAAGGAAGGGGAAATCGGTAACCTCCAGGCTTTGGCCGTGCGCAACGAAGAGCGTTGGCAGGAAATGGGGGCGCTTGCAGCGCGGGAATATGAACGGCACTTTTCCAAGGCGGCTTACTTCGACTATGTCGTGGCGCAATGCGCGGACCTGCTCGAAAACCAGCCCATTGCCGAAAGCGTTTTTTGGGGCATGCGCCATCTCTTTGTCTGGCGATGGAAGGCAGTAAATCGCTGTCGCCGCCTGATCGAGCGCTTGCGGTAGGGAGAAAAGACATCGGGGCGCAAACCCCATTTCACCCTTGATCCTCCTCCCCGTTTTGGGCAAAGCTGACCGCCGCGTATGACTCCTCATTCTAGCTCGCTCCCATCCCTCCAGATCGACGACCTTCACTTGCAGCTTGAAGGCGATCTGGCCTCCTTTCACGCCGTCTTGAGCGCCGAGGAAATCGAACCACAGCTCCACCTCGTTCATCTCGAACTCACTTCCGACCGCGATTCCACGCCCCAACCGATCAAGCTTGCCTGGCAGCAACCCATCGTGGATATTCAATCGGTTTGGTATCCCGGCTGCGATGCCAAACGCTGGCTCACCCTGTCTTGGGAGATCACCCTCCAATCCAAAGCCACCACTCAGGCTCCGGTGGTATGCCTGCACAATCTGGTCGAGCGCAACCGGCTCACCTTCGCCTGTTCCGACGTCCTCAATCATATCGAGTCCAACGCTTCGGTCCACGAAGGGAAGGCGGTCTTTTGCTGTCATCTCCATTTCTTCGCTCAACCCACCGCGCCGCTGCGCCACTACAAAGCGACCTTGCGGCTCGATCGGCGGCCTCTGCCCTACTATGAGAGCCTCAACGAGGTGCAGGCTTGGTGGGCCTCGCTGCCAGGTCTGACCCCTTCGCCGGTGCCGGACGTCGCCCGGTGGCCGATGTATTCCACATGGTACACCTTTCATCAGGAACTCACCGCTTCCGCCGTGGAACATCAATGCCGGCTGGCCAAAGAGATCGGTTGCGATGCCGTGATTATCGATGACGGCTGGCAGACCGAGGATAACAGCGGCGGCTACGCCTATTGCGGCGACTGGGAAGTTACTCCCGGGAAATTTCCCGACATGGCCGCGCATGTGGCCCGCCTCCATCAGGGCGGGATGAAATGTCTCCTCTGGTTTTCCGTGCCGTTTATCGGTTTCAAGAGCCGCGCGTATCCTCGGTTCGCAGGGAAATACCTCTACGAAATCGAGAACCTGAACGCCGCCGTCCTCGATCCCCGCTTTCCCGAAGTGCGCGACTACCTCATTGCGCTCTACGAAAACGCGATCCGCGAATGGGATCTCGACGGGCTCAAGCTCGACTTTGTGGACAAGTTTTCGCCCACGGAAAAAAACTATGGCGACGGCGTCCAAGGCCGGGACATCGACTCCGTTCCCGAAGCCGTTGACCGGCTCCTGCGCGACACCATGGTGCGGCTGCGGAAGCTCAAGCCGGACATCCTCATCGAGTTTCGCCAGAGCTACATCGGGCCGCTCATGCGCAATTACGGCAATCTCTTCCGGGCGGCCGATTGCCCCAACGACGCCCTCACCAACCGCGTCCGCACCTTGGACATCCGGCTTCTTTCTGGCACCACGGCCACCCATTCCGACATGCTCATGTGGTCTAGGCAAGAACCGGTCGAAAGCGCCGCGCTCCAATTCCTGAACATCCTCTTCGCCGTCCCCCAAATCTCGGTCAAGCTCGACAAGATTCCCGAGAGCCACCAGCGGATGCTGCGTTTCTGGCTCCGCTTCTGGCGGCAGCACCGCGACGTGCTCCTGGATGGCGCGCTCGAACCCCACTACCCCGAACAGCTCTATCCCTTCGTGGTGGCCAAAAAGGACCATGAGTGGATCGGCGCTTTCTATGCCGACATCGTCGCCCCACTCTCCGGGCACCTTCCCGATGAACTCTGGCTCGTCAACGCCACGCCGCGCTCGCGGGTGGTGGTGGAGTTGGACGTCGATTGCGGCCCTTACCAGATCGAGGAGTTCAACGTACTGGGCGAAGGCGTGGAGACGCGCAGCCAAACTCTAACCGCCGGGGTTCATGCGCTAAAAGTTGGCCC